>Ga0307509_10003513_pt1 | contig 23641 bp, 28 predicted proteins | sample 10_EM_MG_FD_202245 | JGI IMG/M metagenome (GOLD analysis project Ga0307509, IMG submission 202245) | Populus trichocarpa ectomycorrhiza microbial communities from riparian zone in the Pacific Northwest, United States - 10_EM | ecosystem: Host-associated > Plants > Roots > Unclassified | place... | reverse complement strand
GAAGAGGGGAAGGATGAGGGGGGTGTCGGGACGGAGGGCGGCCGCAACAAGCGCGCTGGGTGCATGGGAGGGGGGATAAGGGCGTTGGGAGGCACCAGGGGCATGGGATGAGAAAAAACATCCGGTGGACGGTCAGGGCGCACGGGACCCATAGGGCGGACGCAATCCGTCCGGACGCGGGTTGCGTCCGCCGGACGTAAATTGTTTTTTTGCTGATGTGGCACCCTACTGCTCGCTGCTCTACGCCCACCATCAGACCTCTGCTCCCTTCTGATGTCCTCGGACTAGGGGTGCATGTTTAAACCTTCTTTCCGGGTCCTGTTTCCCGAAATAGCCGACCGGATCTTCCTCCAACTGCTACGAGCCTTCCTTCTTTAGGCGTCATCCTCTCAAACTCGGTAACTCTTTCTGAGCCTCGGCTGGCGGGGCTATATGCCCCCGGGAGTTACCTCCCCTTTGTGTGTCCCCGAGACCCATTGTTCAGGAGTCTCTATTCCTTCGGGAGCTGGGCCCGGTGGGGTTTTACCACGCTTTAGCTTCTAGGTTGTGTGGCTTGGGGGAGTGGGTTTGTTTTCCTTTGTTGGTTGTGTCTACTATCGGTTGGGGATGTTTTTCTTTTAGGCTAGGCTTTCGCGGGGTTTTTGGTTCGTGTCTATCAGGCCCGCTTTCTCATCTCCTTGTAGTTTCTACCAATAGTACTGGGCGGGGTTTTCTCTGTTGGGCAGGGTCAGAGGGTTTTAGCTTGGGGATGGCGGGATGGACTGTAGTTGGAGGTTTTGAACTACGTGGCCCACGCTTGGCAGAAAGTCCGTTGTACCTAGGACCGTGGGATGAGCACAGGTGTGCCTTTGCCCCGATAGAAACAATTAATAATCGAGATTAAAAATAAAATAATAAAAAAAATGTCACAGTAGTTAGAGCTCTTTACGCAACCATCTAAGTAATACACCACTCAGATACTGGGGCACGGGCCAAGCCCATCAACAGAGACCTTCCATAGGTGCAATATGTTCGAGATACCTAATGCCCTTATCTCTATACTGCCTCGCTTGTATGCGAGAACTCAATTCCTACACGATAGGTCTTCCTACGATCACTATACCTACTACGAATGCAAGATGTTAGTCTATAATGATAGACGAAGCAAACTACACAGACTATGTTGATAGTCTATCATAGTCACGATAGTCGTTTCCCGTTACGAACACCTGAAAGGAAGCCTGATTTGTTACAGCATGCCACAACCTCAAGAAGAGGCATTCTTCGATAAGCAACGCTCATTTTTGCAGTACCGACAGGACGCTGTCGGGTCGGGTTGTCAATGGAGAATGGCCGGCCTTTGGGTTTTTTTGGGGTAGAGGGAGCTTGACCGATGTCCTAGACAGTGCCAAGGCTCAGGTTCTGCTCGTTGGCAATTTGTCGATATGTCCAGCCTGCTGAAAATCGCAAGGCTTGGACAGCACATCGTTGCTTATATGGTACACATTGACACTTTAGAGTTTCCATTATTCTGTTCTTCATAGTTAGATACTACTTATTGCTCTCAATTATGGGATAAAAGGCTAACTTACTATTTGTTTTTGTGGTTTTTGTGGTTTTTCGTTTTTGAAGCACTTCATGGGATTTGATATTGCTAATGCTTCTTAAGAATATGCACTGGAAGTAGACAACTTTCACTTTTCGCTTAATTTCCCCCATTTTTTCTTATTTTTCTACTAACCACTTTGGAAATTTACTAGGGTAATCTAGTGTCCTTGCCACAGGATTTTCAGCTTCCAGGGCCCTATATATTCGGTCCGTTCATGCGAGGGACTTGTGTGTGTTCACCATCTGGAGAGTCAATCTTGGCGTAATATTGGGGAAGGAGGGGGGAAAGTCTGGCGAACTCTTGGCACGAAACAATTCATTATTGCCAACCCATGGTTGGCTGAAGGGCCCATGAGCCAACGAGAGCAGGCTTGCCGTACTTACTCTTAACCCCAGGTGTGGGAGTAAAATGTGGCCTTTTCTTAGTTAGATGGTGTCTTGACCACACATGCAACTATCGGTGAAAGGATGCTTGTGACTGACTCAATATACCGTGCAATAGAAGGGCTAAACTTGACCCAGGGTAACTACTATGTAATGTTGTTGATAACATGAAAGTGAATCACAGACAAAGCTAAGCTCAATTGAGATGAAGTGGTGATTGAACTGACTAGAGCAAAGAGTGCTAACTAAATAATGTAAGAGAAAAAGCCTTTATGAAGATATAGCACCTAAGTTTTGAATATTCCGCTAGCAGGGGTGATCCAACTTGTAGGGATTAGGGTAGCAAATGGGGAATAGTTGCTTAGGGGTCTTAGAAGTGATTTTCTGGTTTGCGCGGTGAATGCCATTATCACTTCCAGCACTGGAACCAATTTTCTGATTCACACGAGGTGAATATCATTATTACTTTAATGCCTATAAATGAAATTCATGCTCCCACAGCGAATACAACTATTGTTTCCAGGTCTTTTAACTCTGTCTTGATAAAAGAAAGAAAGAAAGAAAGAAAGAAAGCAAGAATTAACAAAAGAAAGTCAAGATCAGAACTCCAACACCTCTACAGCCCCGCCCTAACACTCCTGCTTCCTGAACTACTCAATAGTCCAGACTCTCCATTCCCTTCGATAAACCAGTTCTTCAAAGTGGTAATTGAGTACCAAATATGTAGGTTTGTCATAGCTAACTGTAACAAGAGTAACGTCCGGCCTGTCCTGAGCTTGAGCTGTCGGCCGTATACAAAGGGAGTAATTAATACATGGTGAAAAGACCATTAGCATCTATAACAGCCTGACACCGGGCTTGCATGCATTCAATGAGCTCTCGGAACTCATGCTCTCCAACATTTTCCCAAGCTGTCTTGACTGTGGCTCTCAACCTATCATAGGTCATATTTTCTGGATAATTATCCTGACGATAATTCTTCATAATATGCTATACCTTTTCAATAGGATTTAAGTCTGGAGAGTAGGCAGGGCATTTAAATACCTCAATTCCACATTCCCTAAGCTCAATAGAGGTATCACTGGCTGCATGACCAGGTGCCCCATCCTGCATGAGCATCAATTGTATTCCATTTTGATGGCACAGTTTCATATACCGATGAATGATAGGAACTGTATGCATATAGTAGCTCTCTGAGTTGATCGACCCCCAATCATTTTCCCAAAATATACCCGGGCCCTGGATATCACCATGAAAACAGCCCCAGAATATTGATCCCTGCTTCCTCTGATACTTTTCTACGATACAAGTAGGATCCTACTCCTCTCCCGCCCTCTGTGTCACCCAAGTGCGGGTATGCCTTCCACCGGTAATCCATGTTTCATCAGTCCACAGTATAGAATTCCACTGTAGCTGGGTCCAGTTGACATGCTCCTGAGCCCATTGCAGTCTGATTACACGGTAGCATTCAGAGATCGGTGGTTTTCTCATTGCCAAACGCTAGTAAAACCCTTCCTTAATATGAACAGCTCTTATTGCTTTCCTTCCTACTCCTAAATCCAACTCATCGGCAAGTTGCTGAAAAGAGAGACGCCTATTCCGGGCAGACATGCCCACATATCCAATAAGATCTTCATTTGGTGCTTGGGTGAGGGCAGGAGGGCCACCAGACCGCTTGGTTGGTGTTGCCTGTGAGGTGCATGCATCCTGGATCTGATGCTGAGAAAATTCTGTCTTCTTATGAATTTGCTTATACCCCTAGCCTATTGAGCGCAGGAGCTGGCAGTTGCGTCTTTGGTCTCGGGTTAAGTGTGGCATATTGATTGATAATTGAGAAGTTCGAAAAGGATGCTGTTGTGAAAAAAACTTCTATAAATTTCTACCAGATGTGTGTGCAATCTCGTTGTGGGTGTGACCGTTTTAGTACTTAGTTTACTGCTATAATTCCGGCTAGTGGAGCAACCCCTGCTAGCAGAATATTCAAACTTAGGCGCTGTACCTTCGTATACAAATTGGCTCTTTGCCAAGCCTTCCTCTGGCTTCTGTCAACCTCCCAAATAGGCAACCAACCCTGCTAAACTGCCCTATCGACTGTCCAGGGCACACCGGTCCAAGGGTAGGGAATAGTTAAACTGGATGAGCAGGGATATATTTAGCTGGTTAATCTCAGTTAACTGTTCAATCATTTTTTTATTATTTGATTTTTTATAAAACTTTTTCCATTTCGTGCACGTTCAATCACTTCTAGCAAGTGCAAAAAAAACTAAACCTTGGTCTTATTTGCATAACCATAAAAAATAATTATTCCCCCCCAAAATGGCATAGGCTAAAGCAAAAAAGATGCCGTTGTTATATTAATAAGAAATTGTGTAACTTTTTTTCCTCCACACATGACTGCCACTTAGCACTTCACACACACTTTATGATAAAAAGCTTGTCCCAACTCCTCTTGAAAGAAATTCCCCTCGGTTCTCAAGTCGAATACATTTCCAATACATTCCAAATCCCCAAATAAAAAGAAAGGGGCCCTGGTTGGCACCCAAGAAAAATGGCCAAACAGGGCCTGAAAGTGGCATTCCGTTGCTCACCAGACTCGGCTTAACTTTTCTGCTTTTTTTTTGCGCTCGGTGTCTACGAGCGCGGCCGATAAGTTTAACAGTCAGGTGCCTTATCCCGTCGCACTGCAACCAAAACTTACACCAAATTTTTCTTATCAGACCCACGTGACTGTTATATTTATCGGCCGCGCTCCTACCGGTACTTGACCCGCCGTATCTTGTCACCATTTCTGGTATTTCTTCCCCCTGATGCTCCTCCCCCGCTTTTTCCTGACTCATTGCCGCCCACGCGTCATACCTTTTTCTTCCTTCTTCGGGGTCCATATTCCCATTTCGCTCCCTCCCTATCCCCTGTGGACACCATCTCCCAATTCATTGGCATTTTCTTGTGCAAAAAGTACGGTTACCTTCGACAAAAAAACTTTCCTTAAGACTCTGGAAACGCCTCCTATCATGGCTACCACTAAAACCGGAGCCCCGCTTGATCGTGGAACTCTCGACACCCTCCTTCGCAGGAGGCTCTTCTATACTCCCTCTTTCGAACTTTATGGTGGTGTGTCTGGTCTATACGACTACGGCCCGCCTGGATGTTCCCTCCAGGCCAATATTATAGATGCATGGAGGAAGCACTTTGTTCTCGAAGAGGATATGTTGGAGGTAGACTGTACTGTGCTGACTCCATATGAAGTTTTAAAGACTTCCGGGCATGCGGACAAGTTTGCGGATTGGATGTGCAAAGACCCAAAAACTGGAGAGATTTTTAGGGCTGACCACACCATTGAGGAAATTCTGGAGGCCCGGCTCAGAGGTGACAAGGAGGCGAGAGGGGGAAAGATTGCGGAGGAAGAAGACACCGATAAGAAGAAGCGCAAAAGGAAGTTGAAGGATATCGGGACTGTCAAGCTTGATGACGAGGTTATCCAGGAATATGAAGGGATACTGGCAAAGGTTGGTGGCCCCGAACTCATACTTTAACATGACTATATCTGGCCGTTATTCTTACCGATGATTAGATCGATAGCTACAGCGGTGAGGAGCTTGGGAAACTTATTGTCGACTATGGAATTACTAGTCCTACCACTGGTAATCCGCTTGAGCCGCCGGTTTCTTTTAACCTGATGTTTCAGACGTCGATTGGCCCCAGTGCCCAACTTCCGGGGTAACATTTGCCTATATTTGTTTCGGTTATGAGTCATGCCTAACAACTCGTAGATATCTCCGTCCAGAAACCGCCCAGGGTCAATTTTTGACATTCAACAAATTATATGAATTCAACAACTTGCGCATGCCTTTTGCTTCGGCCTCGATAGGAAAGTCGTTTCGTAATGAGATTTCTCCGCGTTCAGGACTTCTCCGTGTCCGTGAATTTCTCATGGCTGAGATTGAACATTTTGTCGACCCGCTTGATAAAAAGCACCCTCGATTTCCCGAGGTTGCAGACAAGGTCTCACTTAGATTCCTTCCACGCGCTATACAGGCGTCAGGAAAGACAACTACTGTCGAAAAGACTATTGGTGAAGCTGTCAAGGAAGGGATGGTGGACAATGAAACCTTGGGTTATTTCCTGGCCAGAATTCACCTTTTCCTGAAGGAGCTTGGTATAGATCAGGAGAAGGTTCGCTTTAGACAGCATATGCCCAATGAGATGGCTCATTACGCTGCGGATTGTTGGGATGCTGAATTGCTTACATCTTATGGATGGATCGAGTGCGTGGGCTGTGCGGATAGATCAGCCTACGATCTTACAGTTCACTCTAATAAAACTGGTGAGCAACTTGTAGTCAGGGAAATCCTCGAGCCTCCTAGGGTCTGGGAGGAATGGGATATGGACGTTGACAAGAAGTGGCTTGGTCCTAAATTTCGAAAGGATGCTAAGAAAATAGAGGATGCTGTTGCAAGTGTTTCACAGGAGGATCGTGAGAGGCTTGCCGCTGTTCAAGAAGCTGGTGGAAAGGTATTTGTTGAAGTTGAAAACCTCGGTTCAGTTGAGCTAGAAAAGGTTACGATTGCGAAGAACAAGAAGAGCGTAAACGGTAAATCCACTGCATCGGTAATTCTGTGTTATTAAATTTACTAATTGCGCTAGTCCGGGAATACACTCCTAATGTTGTCGAGCCATCTTTCGGTATTGGCCGTATTTTCTACTCTCTGATTGAGCATATCTACTGGTATCGTCCCGGCGATGAAGCTCGTGGTGTTTTGTCGTTCCCCCCAAAGATTGCACCAACTAAAATCCTCATCGTCCCTCTCTCTGGGAATCCGGACTTCGCTTCCATTGTCACTGCACTCTCCGTTAAGATTCGCCGGGCTGGAATTTCAAATAGGGTAGACAACTCTTCCACGAGCATCGGGAAGCGCTATGCTCGCAATGATGAGTTGGGAACTCCTTTTGGTGTTACAGTCGATTTCCAGTCCCTCAAGGACGGCACCATCACTTTGCGTGAGCGTGATGGGATGAAGCAGATTCGTGGAACCCAGGATGAAGTGATTGAAATAGTTAGAGGGATCCTAGATGGTGATAGTACTTTCGATGACGCATTGGCCAAGTTTGGAGAGTTCGAGGGGCAGGAACTTGGGGGGTAGAGCCTTGCTTGTTTTTCGTTTTCCCCCCCCCATGTAGCTAATAGGGGAGGTTGTGGGGGCCAGTTTCTCTGTTCCGCTAACTTTCGTAGTCTGGCTCGTAGAAATGCCCTATCAATTCTTGCAGCTTTTATTGGAAAGCTGGGTAGCTATCACAATATCTCACTCAATTCATCCAATTTTACTTGGGCATTTTTCAATGATTATGCTACCCCGTAATGGACCGGGCATTGGGCACTGGCGATAGGAATGTATTTGGGGGGGTATCGGTGGATACCAGTGCCTGCTACAGGGCAAAATGAGGTCCCATATATTTAATATGTGGGAAAGTAGTAGTGATATCATACCAGACTTGGGCTAGTGCATCGATCAGGGGGGTCTACAGTACATTTTACAGTTTCCATAAACCCTTCAACTCTGCCATGATAAACTGGCTTTGTTCACCCCCTGCTAGCCCAATCGCCCGGCCCGGCGGTATTTTCCCATTGGAATCTGCTTCCACGATATCTATATCCACCTTCACACATTTCGAGAACCCCCAAACAGCATTGTGGTGCTCAGGAGGGGGGTCCCCGATACAAGGCACTGTGCAACTCGTCGTCCTCGGGACCCAGAACGACGTCTCATTGATTCGCCAAAGCCTTGACAACATCAGCGTGCCCTTTCTGTACCGCAGCACTCAGAACACTTGTGTCTTTTGTAGGTGAGTAAGCGGGGATCACCCAGTTGCGAGAAATACTTCTACAGCATCTGCCCATCCCTGTTGGGATGTCAAAGGCAATTTCATCGATCCGTAGCGGAGAGGATATTTAGTGTCCGTATATTCACGTTGGGAGTAATTCCACCCCTCGATGGTTGCCATTCCTCACCACACGCATGAGAGGTGTCTGGGTATTTCTGTCACCACTGAAAGAGGGCCTGACGTTTGGCCTGGAGAGTGCTGGGCGGGCTACATCCTCATGGACGTGTGTTTGTGGGTTATATAGGGGGGTATCACCGCTCGTGTTCCATGAATATAGGTTGGCGGTTTCCTGGGAGGAGAGGAAAGGCCATGCCTACGTGCAGGGCCTCAGATCGTAGGGATAGAGGTGCCCTGCTTCTAGGGTTTGTGGTGTCGACGTAGGCCTTGTATGGTGCATGCAGTCTACCGGTATATCGTCAACCAGCGGTGTTTCAAAATGTAATGCCTTATATAATCAGGGTCAGGGTAATTTATATGAGATTATTATTCAAGGTAAAAAAATTCAAGTTTGATACTGTTGGCACTCTACTTTGGGCTTTTACAATTTGTATAATTTAACATACTATATCATTTCTAGCTGTTGCTAATATCATACCAATATAAGAGTTACAGTTTCGGTCCAGGATTCTAAAATCTCTGATAAAATAACCCTGACCCTGATTACAAAAGAATTACATTTTGAAACACCGCTGGTTGACGATATAGACTGGTTGCACTATATTAGAGAGGAGGAGTTATGCTATTCCAGTGCTTGTCATGGGCAGGCCGGCTCATGGTCCATTGGCAGCCCGTGGGCTGGGCCGGTATGGGCCAAGGCCCACGAAAGCCCATGGGCTTTATGGTGGCCCATGGGACCCTTAGGCTTTTACCAGATTCTAAATTCTTACCCTAAATTGGAAAAAAGAGAATTAAATATTAGATGAGGCAGGGTTTGTATAAAAGTACTATCATACTTATATGTATCATAATCATAGAGGCAAAATTCTTTGTCAGTTCTATGCCATGATTGTAGGCAATGTATGATAGCTAGAGAAATTAAACTAGTCATAAAATTGAACAATATTGTTATTGTTGCATCTACAATTTGGAGCCTGTGTTTTATGGTCTAGGTCAATAGAAGCTTATTAGTCATAATAAAGAATTTTGCTCAGGCCCATGGCAAGCACTGTGCCATTCCCCTCTTGCCGGAAACAGCAATGTACTCGGTCACAAATTAAAGATCCGGAAAAAGTGGCGGGCGAAATGTATGGTTGCAACAGAGATATGAAAGTAACTTTTTCGGATCTTTAATTTGCGCCCGAGTATCTACGATCCGTCGGTGGGGCCAACATGTGTTAGCAAGTGGTGATTGGATTTAGACTAGGCTTGGATAGGAATATAGATTTTTAAAGATATTTTTTATTTAAAGTAATTATCATACCTACCAATTTTGTTTTTTGTTAAATCCGTGGTATGATTTTAGGTATATGACTAGCACTTCCAAGGGCTCAACCGCTGCATTCGGGAAATATCCCATGGCGAATACAAGCCCAAAGCAAAACAAAAACAAAAGAAATAAAACAAAAACAAAAACAAAAATACCATAAGGCATAGTATTAGAGTGAAAATTCCCCATAATTGAAGTTCCTTGCATTGTCACCAGCCTCAGAGCTGATGACCTTTTGGTTGTATCTCCTGCGATACTAGAGAAGTAATGATGACTAAACTACCACCGGTCTCTGGGGTGGAGCATTTTGTCATGCTCAGTGGGTCTTGTGTGTTGCCAGCTTGAAAACCAGGTGCCTGGTGTTTCATGTAATGGCAGTAAGATGACAGCAGAAAGAGAGGAGGCAAAAAGATACCAAGAGGGGAGGCAGAGTTGTGCCGGCTGTCACAAATCATGACTAAGCAAGGGAGATTTCACATGACTAATATTTATTAGTCATAGGTATGTTTTGTTTTACGCGATGCAGTTAGTTGACTCATAGTTCTCAAATGACTCGCAGTTGAGTGTCATCGTTATGTTATGATTGGTTGATGTTTCTATGACTCAGGATTGTAAGTCATAATGATGTAATGACTTTTGCGTGTGACTCACATTATGAGTCATGAGTTCCACTCAGGTGACGTGTTTTGTCTACCTGAGTTGTTTTATGTATTTTGATTGGTTTACGGTATGTTGCGTAGTGACTCATAGGAGTTATCTGATGGATTTCAGACATGACTTGTTATGAGTCATAGGACCACGTTACTACAGTTATGAGTCACCAGGGTTAGGGTTGTTGGCATGAAGGGTCTAAATAAGGGGGACTCGGTCACAGTAGTTAGGCTACGCTTTCGCTCTGCTCTTTCCCCCCCCCCTACATTTCTCAACACCACGTCGCTCTGGGCACGATCCTCTCTGCCACACTCTTTGTCTCCTCTGTTTGGGCCTCGCGTCCCCAATCCTGCCCTCGACCATCACCTTCCACCACCATCTGGAGGGTGGCCTCTCGAGAAACACCACCCCAGCTCCCCTCTCACCTCTCCCTACCACGGGCAACCTTGACCACTTGGTCTCAATTTTCCATGAAACAGCCTCCAACATGGGCCTTCTGGCCGGGGGTTTTGCCCCCATCACTCCAACCAATATCGCAACTCTTTCTAGCGGAGAGCAGATGCTTCTCCCTCTCCTGTGCACTTCCCTCAAAATGAGCGTGCAGATCGCTACCATCCTCGAAACCCTTTGCACGGAGGTCCACGACCTCTCATCACTGGTGGCCAACCTGGACTTCGCCACACAACCCCCCAACCACGCCCCACTTCAAGCTTCGCTCCGCGACTTTGCCTCCCATCTCCTGTCAGCTGCTCAGGCCCCTTTCCTCCCCCAACGCTTCAACGAGGCACCACCCCCACCCTCTTACCCCAGCGCATTCCGCCCCTCCCCCGCTTGTAACATCAACCCTCCTCATGAAGGCCAAGGGAAAGGGAGAGCTCCTCCAACACTCCCCCCGCCTCCACCCCCCCCACCCAACACAGTCTGGTTATCTCCTTCGGCTGACCGGACTTTCAAAGATATAACACATCCACCTCTCCCTCCACTGCCTACGGCAACCCCGAAGTGTTTGCCAAAAAATACCCCGACACTTGGAAAGCCGATGAGTTCAATAAAGGGAAATACCCTCCGAGCTCTACATGGGTCCCCGGTCACCTGGACCCCTCTTGGCGCCCCCTCACTTCCTTGGCCCTCAAGGCCACCTATACATATGCCTAAGCTGCTGCGTCTTCTGCCAAGGTTAAAAAAGGCTCCCAAGCAATGCCCTCTGCCTCGGCTCCCTCAATTGCGGTTGTGTTGGGAGAGGTCTTTATGAAACCTCCTCCTCACCTTCCTCAAGCCATGCGCAGATTCTTTGCCTCTGGGACCACTCACGAACCCCACCTGGAAGCTGTCAAGATGGCAGCCCATTTCCCTGATATTGCCGCCTCTGTTCTGAGATAGGCTAATTGCTCCCTCCCTCTCTCATTCTCCTGCAAAATGAACAACCGAGGCTCTGTCTAGTTACCCGGTGCTGACCTGCATACCCATACTTCTGCCTACGCCCCCTACTTCACTCCCCTTACCACCAGACTCAACAAAGCCTTTCCAGTGGGAAACTCCCAGTGGGAACTCTTCAAGCCCACTCCAAATGAAACACAGTTATCTATCCACTCCATCCCTCTCGACTTCCTCCCTATAGATGATGCTCAACTCTTCCCCTCTCTTCACAGTTCTATCCGCAACGCCAGGAGAATCTCCATTGTCTCGGCTCCTACCTCAACCCCAACCCTGAGTCCAGGCGTCAGAGGTCCGCCACCTCAATTGTTGTTACAGGAGCCCCGGCCGACACTGATGCCCTCCTCCACTTGATCAACCTTTTCTCACGCAATCGCAGAGTCGAACAAATATTGTCCTCCTCCAAGACGACACAGTACACCAAATGCTGGAAGTTTGGACACACCTTCTACCGCTGCCCCAACTCACGACCCTCCTGTCCCGTTTGCTCTCTCACCCACACTAAAGCTGAGCATCGCTTCCCTAAACCTTCCTGCCCTAAGGGTGGTAACCTCGAAACTGTCCTCAATTGCTGCCCATCCTCGGTGGCATGCTGTCCTTACTGCCAGGAGAGGCACTCTGCACGCAGCAGGGATTGCCCCTCCAGCCCTAAAACCACTCCAAGTGGATCCAAGATGCCCACTCGACAAACACAGGACAGCATGGATCTCGCTGAAGATCAGGCTGGCCGTTCGATGCTCACTCGTCCAACACCCAACGCCCCTCTCCTGACCCTGAAAGCCCCTGTACTACGCTGCGATGGTCTGCCTCCTAGGCAGAGCCCCCAGTGCGTCATCACAGACCTTATCCCAAGAGAGAGCGGTGATCAATCCCTAGACTCTGACTCCTCCGAGGGCTCTGCCCAATAATGGAGAACTTTTTTACCAGATACATGAACAGCGAAGCTGTCTTCCCGTCCTTTCCAATTGTTCAACATAACTGCCTTGGGAGCTGGGATGATTTTCTTTCACTCTTTCATAGTTTTACTATGTTACCACACCCTCCCTTGATTATTGCAATCCAAGGACTCTCCTTCCAGATGCTTTGTACTTCCGTCCTTTCTGGGGTTTCTTTCTTTCGCCTCCCCCCCTCCGGGCCGACTGCGGATGGCCATTTATATTTCTTGCTCACTGGACTTACACCTGTTGTGCACCACTGTCTTTCATGGCACCTCAGAAATGCTTTCCATTGATGTTTTTTCTCCCGAAGGCCTATTTAGGTCCCCCAATCGCTCTCTCAGAATCACCTCAGTATATCTTCTCTACACAAGCCATCCACCATACTGCTCGATAACCCCCGATCTTGTTTTCTCTCTGCTCCACTACCCCCACTTAATTGTGGGATACTTCAACCTCCATCACCCCCTTCTAGATCCTCTCTGCTCCCTCTCCGACAGGGAGTCTACTCTCTCTGCCCGCTATGTGGACATCACCCTTGCCACCCCCTACCACCTCCTCAACACCCCAGGCGTTTACACTTGTTTTCCCTTTGATACATTTATGAGGCCATTGGTATTGGACATGGCCTTTGCAAACTCCCCTCTCTCCCCCTTTGTGTCCTCTTGGGACACACCCCTCCCCTCCACCAGTCCAGACCATGTACGAATCGTCATCACATTGCAACTACCAGCCCTTATGGTTCGACCTCCTACCCCTCACTGGGCTCTCCTAGATTGGCCTGCGGTCGGTGAGGCACTGACAGACTTTACATTCCCACTCTGCCTGTCCAGAGTTATTGCCAACACACTCATGAGATGGTTTGACATCTCCTCCACACACCTGACTGCCATTCTGACCTCCCATGCCACTGCCAAACGCCCGTGCCCCCAATTGAAACCATGGTGGCCCCCACGTCTCTCAGCTCTTAGGCGGGAATATCACAGGTTCAGTAAAGTCTCCTGTCTTGACCCTTGCCCCCTTAACTGGAGCAACATGAAGTGCTCGAGAAGATCCAACTTTAAGGCCATTACCTCGGCCAAGAAAACCCACTGGTCGGACTTCATGTCAACGGCCACCCCCTCAATCCATCTGGACAGCCAAATAGTTCGTGTTTGGCCACCCTCCCCAAAGGCTTTTGGACTTACCAGATGCCAATGACCACTCAGAAGTAGCGGAAAGGCTCCTGGCTCACCTCTTCCCCCCGAGAGTGCCGCCGCCTCCTCTACTTAGCCTTTCACGATACGAAGACTACACCCCTCTCACAACAGAGGAGATATTCAGGGCACTTACCCACTCCTCAAACACCTCTGCGCCTGGCCCCAATCATATCCCCTACTCCGTATGGAAATCCCTCCACCGCCTCAAACCCTCCCTCCTCCCCTCCCTGTTGGACCCTTTACTAGCCCATGGTTTCCACCCCTCCCTCCCTCAAGAAAGCCCTGGGCATTGTCCTTGACAAGCCCGGCAAACCCTCCTATGACTCCCCCTCGTCCTTTATAGTAATTGTCATCCTCCGCACCCTTTCCAAAATACTAGAGATGGTGGCAGCCTTCCACCTCTTAGCCCAAGCTCTGGCCTGCTCCCTCATTCACCTTGTCCAGGGTGGGTCCCTCCTTGGGAGAAGCATAGCTGACGCAGCCCTCGTTTTACAACACGATGTCGAATCCTTCCACCGGCTTCGCCACAAAGTCTTCACCCTGTTCCTTGATATAAAGGGTAGTGTTGACAACGTGGAAGCTCCAGCCCTCCTGTCTTTACTTCACCGCAAAGGTGTGAGCCCCTACCTGGTACAGTGGGTTGGGTCCTTTCTCCTGGGCCGTACCTGTCGCCTTACCTTCCAAGGGTCCCCCTGGACCTTCACCCCCATCTCAGTAGGAAACCCCCAGGGCTCTCCCATCTCGCCCTTCTCATTGTCATATACGTGGCCTCCTTGCACATGGAAATTCTCAGGTGCCTCATCATCTCCTACATTGATGACTGCGCCGTCACCGTTTCCTCCACCTCCTAGAGAACCAATGTCCATCTCCTCCAGAGCGCTTTCATGCAACTCAAGCCAAGAGCCTCTCCTATTAATGTTTCGTTTTCCATCCCATAAACTGAGCTCATCCACTGGAGGACCCCCAGGAGCAATGAGCCGCCCTGCTTCCTCCCGGTTCATCTCGAAGGTTAGACTTTTTATTCCCAATCCTGCCTGAAATGACTTGGTTTCCTCTTTACACCAAGCTTTGACCCGAGAGCCCATTTTTCCCAAAGGCTCACTCTGGCCAATGAGGCGTTCGCCACAATACGCTGCCTCTCCCCCCCAGAGATCGGGCTCCCCCCACACTTATGCCTCAGACTAGCTCACGCTCTTCTGGCCCCGATCCTCTTGTATGGATCAGTTATCTGGTCCTGCCCCCCCCACTACCATGGGCCCAATGTCAGTTTTCTGGCGGAGGGGTCTGCAGGTGGATTACCAATTGTTTCTCGACAGCCAACACAATATGCCTCCATAGAGAGGTGTGCCTCCTACCGCTCCCATACCTAGTCCGCCATCAGCGCCGCCTGTCTGGCCTGAGGCTGATCTGCTCTCATCCAGAGGTGAACCCAGCCACAGCATGTCTCTCCAAAACCGTACCCACCTTCTCGCCTTACCATGCACATCAGGCGATACAAGGGAAAATTACCAACAAACTATATCATTTCATTAACCTCGACAGGCACTCCTCCCAGGACAAGGCCAGAAACCTGAGGTACCGCCACAACGCCATTACAGCCCTAGCTAATACAGCTGCCCCCCTCGTAGAGGACACTGCTACCTTATCTCCCATCTCCCTTCACGGAACGGACTCCCTCCTCCCTGTCCCCCCAATGGCCCCCTCCTCATGAGACTCAAACTGCGAGCGAAACAACACCTCCTGGCTGACTGGGCCACTACTCCTGCCCCCTCATACTATCCCTATCCCCCCTGTGTCTGCCTCACTCCTTCATGGGTCTTGGGAAATTTGTCGCAGGAAGGATCCACCAAATGCGCACTGGAAAATTTTATCAGGTCCAGACTACTCATGGGACAACTCAGATCCCGACACAACCTGCCCTCTTGGCGACAGAGTACCACAGACCTTTGAGCATGGCATCCTCTCTTGCCCCTCGTCTAACCTTCAGAGATCTCGCCTTCTCCAAGGGGTCTCTGATCTAGGCCCCGAGGCCCCACTCTGATCCGACCAGCAAATGCTCATCGGCTTAGCTGAGTTCATCCGCACGACTGCCACAGGCTTCCCCCCCAGAATGCGCCTGCTTCCTCCTTCTCTTCACCCTCCCCCTATTGATTTTCTCCCTTAGTATACTTGCTCCCCTGCCTCTGGCCCTCGAGGGTAGCTCGCAGCCCTATATTTTCTTTTATTAGCTTTGGCTGTTCTGCAACACATATTGGTCGTGTTAGAGGAAGTTGTTACAAATCTTTCTTTTGTTGACTGTTACTTGATTTTGGTTTTGTTTTGGCCATATTGATAAGATACATGTCATTTCTTGTACTCTAGAAACAATGAACATATGATTTGAAAAAAAGAAAAAAAGAAAAAAAGAAAAAAAGAAAAAAAGAAAAAAAGAAAAAAAAAAGAAAAAAAGATAAATAAAAAAAAAGTCACAGTAGTTAGGCCATCCTTGGTCTCTGCTACACCTCCGGCGATTGAAATCTCAACACCAGGAGGAATCATCGTCACCTGTATCGACTCCCCTCTCCCAGACACGCCACATTGCCTCTGTCTGATGAAGCTACCTCCATCCCCTCTTCCTTTCCCTTCTGATGGTCAGGCCTGGCGAGCTTGTTCCTAGGCATTGGTTGAGGCTGCATTTACCCCCTCTTCTCTGGGCTCGCTTAGGCAGTCCTCCACGGTCGGCAACCCCTCACCAGTCAACGGTCGGTCTGTAGTCTCGGGCGATAGGTAAAGTAGTTGTCCCAAGTAGCACGGCTCTCTGGTATTGCACTATCTCCTTTGTGCTCTGCTGGTACGGTCGGACCTTTCTTAACATCGTGACCTCACTTCCATTGGCCTTCCTTGCACTTCTCGTATCAGTTAGCCCTCCGCCCTCCTTTTCCCACACATTTGGATTGGCTAGCACTGTACTGCTCATGGCTCTACGCCCAGACTCAGACCACTGTTTTCTTCTGATGTCCTCGGACTAGGGGAGCATGTTTAAATCTTCATTTTCCCCAAGTTCTGTTTCCCAAAATAGCCCACCGGATCTTCCTCCAACTGCCACGACCCTTCTTTCCTTAGGCTGCACTTCTCTCGAACTCGGTTCCTCTTCCTGAGCCTGGGCTGGCGGGACCATATGCCTCTGGGAATATTTTCCCCTTGTTGCGTTCCCGAGACCCAACATGTAGGAGTTCCTATTCCTTTAAAAGCTCCGCCCGATGGGGTTTTACTACGGTTTAGCTTATAGGTGGTTTGACTTGGGAGAGTGAGTTTGCTTTCCTTTATTAGTAGTGTTTATTGTCGGTTCGGGATCTTTTTCTTTTAGACTAGGCTTCCGCGGGGTTTTTGGTTTGTGGCTCTCAGGCCTATGTTCTCATCTCCTTGTAGTTTCTACCCATAGTACTGGGCGGGGGTTTCTTTGTCGGGCTGGTTCTGTGGGCTTTAGCTTGTGGATAGCAGGATGGACTGTAGTTGAAGGTTTTGGACTACATAGCCCTTGCTTGATTGAAAGTCCCTTGTACCTAACACCGTGGGATAAGCACAGTTGTGCGTTTGCTCCAATAGAAACAATAAATAATCGAGATTTAAAAAACAAAATAAAAAAAAGTAAAAAGTCACAGTAGTTAGACACGAACCATCACCTCTACACCTCCAGCGATTGAAATCTCAACACCAGCGAAATCATTGTCAGATCCACCACCCCCCCTACTGCCTCCCCTTGATAGCTTCTGCCTAGGGGAGTGATGCCACTACCACCCTTTTCCCCTTAGGGCCCTCGGCCTTCCGTCCATGGGGTTCTTGTTCCCATTTGTTGTTGACTCCCGCTTATGAAGTTCGGTTCTCCCCCTCACCCAGCACTTACTTTGCACCTCGCTTAGGATTTGCACAGTGGGCAACCCTTCCACCACCGTCAATGTTCGGTCGCGGTTTCGAGCTATCAGTGAAGTAGAGGCCCTGGGGGCTCAGTCCCCCAGGTATTGGTCAGTCCCCTGGGATCTCTGCTGGTATTGTTGGTTTATTCGAAAAGTCGTGATCTCGCTTCGGTCGGCTGTTCTCGCACTTCTTGGTGCCTTGTGTACCCTCCTCTACCCCTTTCTTGGTCTTCGTCCTGTTGCTTGGTTACAGCTACACCCATCCCCCCAGCTGGCACCTTACTGCCCCCCTGGCAGGCACCCTACTGCACTATCCTCCTCGCTTGGCTCGCACCCTACTGCCTCCTCCCAGCAGTTGACCCTCGGTCACTATACAAAAATACACCTCAGTTACACCCCTCCTCTTGGCCGTCGCTAATTCCATTTTCGCACCCCCTTTTGAGACCAGTCTGGAAGTTCCCTCCATCCTCTGTCTCTAGCCTGCCTGTGGCACCATTTGACCCTGACACCGCTCCGGCAAGCAGGCCCATACTACCAGTACTTTAGATCAGGCTTACTTGCAGCTCTGTTTTACCGCAAGTTTCCTTTGTTAAGGGTTTATTCATTCCGTTTGTTCATGCTTCATGATGTCGCTAAAGGTTCTCCTCTCCTTCCTGCTTGCTTCTTTCCTGTTTATTTCCTTAGTATGTACAATTATGTTCGCAGGATTTAGATGGGCGACGGGTGAGATGTGCAGTTGGTCTCATACGAGGGTGACTTGGGGGTTTTGATGTTTCCTGGGGTGAGGAGGTTAAGGTTTTTTTGGCCATAGCTATATGCTGCATGCTGTCTTTGTACCATTTTCTTTTTTAAAAAAAACATCATGTGATTATTGCTTAAGGTACAAAATCCTGTGTCCAGCGTGTGCTATGGCATATAAAAAACCTTAATTCCAAAAACTTAACAAAGGAAATAACAAACATCAAACAACACGGGCAATTTCTCTCCTAGCGGGATCATCAGAGCCCTGTCGCATTGCCAACGATCACTAAAAATAAAATGTACAGTAAATCCTCCTTGTAACTTGCAAGAAAAACACACATCAGTAGCGAAAAAATCACCCAGCCCCAACATATCCACCCCCATGGACACACAAGAACGAAGGAAACCTATCATGTAAACAGACTGTACCCTGAAGGAAAAACCAAGCAGGGGAGTTTGGGTAGCGGTACCTAGAAGGCCGTAGCCGAGCTAGGGAGTTTTGACTCATATTGAGTTACCTGAGTCTGATTCAGCCTCAGGAGAAATAGTACTGGTACAAACATGTAGCATAGCTGGAGAGAACCCTGTGCGAGTGCAGTAAAGGTACTCGGCCAGCCCTCTAAGGAGGGAGACCGAAAGCCAGAGTGGAGCATCAGGGCCAAATGTCGTCTACACCTGAGAGGTGGGTGAGGAGAGGTTGGGCCTCAGCTCGACAGTGGAGAATCTCATGATTGAAGGTCTCATCGTCTTCCTTACAGCAAAGGCAGATGGTGTCAGTGTCCCTATATTTCAGGAGATGTGGGCAGCAAGGTGGCTAGCACCTGTGCGCATCTGATGGATACAGTGATATATAAACCGTGGGAGGCTAGTATAGGCATGAGGTGAATGACAGGCACAGAACAAGTATGATGATGGTATAATAGGGCTCATATCAAGCCAATCGGACAGGAGTAGCAGTTCCAGGGAGGCTCTGAGGGATTGGTAGGTAACGTACGGTTCCCTTCACAGAGGCAGGGCAACAAGATGGGTTGAAGCCAGTGGGAGGATTGAGATCCCGGCAATAATGTCAGAAATCTCGTGACAAAGAGAGTCTAGAGGCAGGTGCTTTGCTGAGTTGACTACAGGGCGGTCCCAGGATGTGAGGTGCATCGCCTTCCAGGAGCCACGAAGAAGGAAGTTATTGATAACTATAGGGGCGAAGGAAATGTTAGACCTGTCCTTGGGGGTTCTCCAGTGGATAAGTTCCATTTTAGGGACCGAAAAAGCGACCCCAAGGCTGGCACCCTGTCTCTGGATGCTACTGAAATAGTATTGAAGGGTCCGAATATTCGAACACTCAGAGTGCCAGCCGACCGTTAGGTTAAGGTCATCAAGATACAAGATGGCCACCCCCTGAGAGATAGTGGGGTGCAGACTAGCAATGTACAAAACAAAAAGAGGAGGAGAAATTGGGTAACCCTGAGGGGTACCAACCGCGACTGGGCAGAAGACCTTAGGGGCACCTTGAAAAATAAGCCAGCATAGGCGTTTAGAAAGGAAAGACTTTATCCAGGCTACCAGGTAGGCGGAGACCCCCCCTTTGGCGAGGATACTGGCCAAGTTGTTTGCGCATACATTATCAAAACCGCCTTTAATGTCCAGGAAAAGGGTTGATACTCTGAGAGAGCCGGCTTGAAGTAGGAGGACTTCATGGGTCAGGGTGGAGACTGCTTCAAAACAACCGAGGCCAGCTAGGGAGCCATACGGGTTGGGGTGCAAGAGGCGAAGGGAGCGGGCAGCTGAAGTGAGACGGCTGGGAGTGAGCCTCTCAAGAATTTTGGAGACACTTTTGAGTAGAACAATGATGCGGAAAGGAAGTAGAGGTGCTGTAACCTGGTTTACCTGGTTTGTCTAGGAGGATGCCATTGGTCCGCTTCAGCGCTTGGGGGTGGTATGTGTGCGGCAGGAGAGGAGTGAAGAGAGATGGAAGGAGCGGTTCATTGGCCTTATGGACTGTTTTCCTGACTGGGTAGGAGATGCTGCTCGGACGAGGGGTGAACGTGTTTGAAGACTTACAGAGTGCCTTGGACACTTCGGATGGTAGGACAGGGGGTACAGCCTTGAATGCAGGAAGGATGAGGGGTGGTGGGGGTGAGGGCCTTGGAGGGAAAAAGTGTTGCAGTAGTGTGTTGTTAATCTGGGCCGGGGTGGTAGCGTTTTTGAGCACCAGGAAGCGGTCAGGGGCTTTTCCGATTACGATCTTCCTGGCATTCCATACTGATCGTGAGTCGAGGTTGTCAAGGAACTGTGACCATTGTACCCTTTTGGCGACTTGGATAGCTTTGAAGTATGAGTTGAGTGTCATGCGAGCCTGGGCAGGGGAAGCTTGATTTTTCCTCATGAGACGTGTGAGATGATGATGGATGCGGTGTAGCTCTGAGTTGTGGTGTTCACCAGGGTTTTAAGTAGGGGGAGGGGCGTCTGGATTGGGTGTTGGAGGTGATGAGATGCGTGATTCTGGGGAGGCTTTAGTCAAACCAGCGGTCATGAATATCAGGTCTGGGAAGGGATAGTGGGGCAGTGAGGGTTAGGTTGGCAAGAAGGGGGGAGATGTAATCCCAGTCTGTGTTTTTCCAGTTCACACTCTTGGGGGAGGGCTTTAGGAGTGGGGTAGAAAGAACAATTGAGAGGGCGAAGTGGTCTGAGCCGGTGGGTGGAAGAGGGGGGTTCCAGGAGGAGAAATAAGGAAGTAAGGCATTGTTGGCAAAAGCAAGATCAATAACTCCCGGGCAATTGGTGGAGGTCAAAGGGAACCTGGTGTAAACCCTGGGTATGTTGAGGAGGGAAAAAGAGAAATCTGTGGCTCTGTCGAAATACGGGGAGCTTATGAAGTGTTTGTAGTCGGAAAGGTAACGTGTAGGAACTGATGAGGGATGATGGATGTTGAGGTCCCCGAGGACAATTGTCGGAAAGTGGTATTGGGGAAATAAATCGCATGCAGAAACCGACTAATGGTGGTTATCTGCAATAGGGTACGCATTATACAAGCAAAACAAAGTATGAGAAGCATCAAAAAGGCCCTCAGGGCAGTGAAAATTCACTGCCATGAGGTCGCCCCTATTAAAAAACAAAGGAAGTATAGAAACAACATTTAATAATCTCTCATGAACATAAACAGCAACTTGAGTCTTAAAAACATCTGTTGAGGGGGGAAAAAAACATTAGTATTAGCAAAAAAAAGGAGGAGAATTCTTCCAGAGTGGAATATCTTGAAGAGCAACAAACAACATGAGGAGAGCTTTCGACTGAAGTAAAAAAACAAAAAAGAGTTTGAAAAACATTACTGCTACGGAGACAATTATGCTGAACAATGGAATGATTTAAACAACCAGGGTATTGGAATGAATGGGAGGGTGGAGGGCTCGGTGTTGGGGCTGGGCTTGACGACATTAAAGTTCTATGTTATCGTGGGTCGGCGCATGCTCACTCCAGTCGGCACTGATGCTAGCCCGGAAGCGGGTACTCCCAGCACCAAAAAGATACCTGCGTGGGAGTGGGGCAGTGAGGGAGGATAGGGCAGAAGCACTGCGTCCAAGTTTGACTGTCTTGGGCTGAGTGGATTCGCTAGAGGGTGGAAAGCGAGGGCCATGCCTGGCTGGGGTAGCCGGAACAGCAGGATGGGTGGGTGGAGCCTGAGTGGTAGACTGGGGAGGGTTCGCATCAGGGGCATTGGGAATGTGTTGGTCTCTGGGGAAGCAGAGAGAGGCAAGAATCTCTCGGTTGACTGGACATGTGTCATCGAACGAGGCATGCTGGCCATTGTAATTGATGCAGAGGGGAGGTGAGGCGGAACAGCACCCTACAACAGACTTCTCAAAACCCCCTTTCGGGCAGCTTTGGTTAGCACATCTGTGGGCAGAACGGTGATGGAGCAGGGTGCAGATAGGCCAGGCTTGCGCCTCGTCTTTGCACAGAGGAGCAGAAGGACCAAAGCGCCAGAACTTCCTGCACTGAGTGGACTTGGAGGAAGAGTAGGCAGGTGCAACCAAGTGGGCACTGGAGAACAGCCCAATTGATTCACCAAACCAGGACACATGAATTGGGTCTACAGCAACAACCACCGAGGTTGTCAGCTTCAGAGCCCTCTTCACCTGATCTGACTGGAGGAATCTAGCCTCAAATATGGGAAGATCAATAGCATTGCAGTTAGACTTGAGAAGTGATAGAAAGAGGTCAGCAGATTCACTCAAGAGAATGGAAAGAGGAAGATTGTAGATGAGGAGTTCGACACTTGTGGGTGGCTCTCAGAAGACCTAGAACGGATTGTCTGTGACCAGGAAACTCTGATTGAGCTTTTGCATTGTGGCATCAAAAAATGGAGAATAAGCAGAGGAGGGGGTATATGGGTTAGCAGTCAGAGTGACAGCACCATTGCAGTTGACAGAAGTGGTAAGGTATAGTGGTAGGGAACAATTGGCCTCCTTGAGAACAGCGGCCATGATGTTTGAGAGGATGGCAGTCATTACAAATGAATCATTGGGGAGGGTCGGGGAAGTTCGCAGGGCAAAGAAATGACGCTGTGCGGCTGGAAGTGGTGGGGGTCCTTTGGGGACAGTACTCTTGCTGGACACAGTGACTGGTGCTGCAGTGGTGTTTTTTCTGGCCCTTGTTGCCCTTCCTAGTAGGCTGTGCCCAGGTGGCTTCTTGAGGCAGCGGGGGTTCAGAGATGCTGAACCCAGGTGGAGGGCTGGTATGAAAGAGCAAGGTGGCTGGGTAGTGTATGGAGTAAAGGTTGGCCTCCTCCAATTGGGGGTGGCGCGAGGCAAAAAGGATGGAGGCGTGGGGAGAGTCTGGGTGGCCCTTGGGGTACATGTCCAGGTTGCCATACAATTGTCCTTCAAAAAGGGTAGGGAAGTCCGTCCGGGGAGATAACAGTTCGTGAGGCATGGCGGGTAACGGGTTTCTTTTGCTGCTGAGTGTTACAAATTGTGACTAAGCAAGGCAGATTTCACTTGATTAATAGTTATTAGTGATAAGTTATGTTTATGTTTTACGCTATGCAGTCAGTTGACTCATAGTTCTCACATGACTCGCACTTGCGTGTCATTGTTATCTTATGATTGGTTGATGTTTCTATGACTCACAATTGTGAGTTATAATGAGGTAATGACTTTTGCGTGTGACTCACATTATGAGTCACAAGTTTCACGCAGGTGTCACGCTTTGCGCACCAGGCTTGTTTTATGTTTTATCATTGGTGTACAGTGAGTTGCACAGTGACTCATAGGAGTCATCGGATGGATTTCGGGTATGACTCATTATGGGTCATAGGACCGCGGGACTCAAGTTATGCATCACCAGGGTTAGGGTTTTTGGTAAGAGGAGTCTATATAAGGAGAAGACTGGGTCACAGTAGTTACCACGAACCATCTCCCCTACACCTCCGGCGATTGAAATCTCAACACCAGGGAAATCATCGTGGGATTCCACCACCACCCCCTCTCCTCCCCCTTGATGGCTTCTGCCTAGGGG
>Ga0307509_10003512_pt1 | contig 23654 bp, 25 predicted proteins | sample 10_EM_MG_FD_202245 | JGI IMG/M metagenome (GOLD analysis project Ga0307509, IMG submission 202245) | Populus trichocarpa ectomycorrhiza microbial communities from riparian zone in the Pacific Northwest, United States - 10_EM | ecosystem: Host-associated > Plants > Roots > Unclassified | place... | reverse complement strand
TACCGTATTTACTCGCTAGATCCACTATCGGGGATCGGTCCTTGGCTGGCGTGCGAGGGAGTCATACGCAAGTTGAATCACCAAACTATGCCACAATAGGCTTAGCAAAGCAGGTTAACAGAATTGCGAATACCAGTTAACGATAGCTACCAAGTTCATCTCTCCCAAGCTATACCGCCTCCGGAAAGCACTATTCTTTGTTGGGGTGTTTGTCTCTGGTTGCTGAGATCAACGATAGTGGATCTAGCGGGTAAATACGGTATAGACAAACCTGATTACAGAGAAAATATTCCCTCAACTTTGCCCAAGTCCTTCACTTCTATTCCATCAGCTTCTCCTTCCTTCCAGACAATACCCTCCTTCTTCTAAAATGTTGAGTCCCTTAATCCCTTGCCTCTGTTTTTCTTCTACTTACAGAGTTTTCCTCGCTTTTCCATTCCTGAACATTCCTGATACCTTAGCCTGTTTCGCCACAATCATAGCGTGACACTTGTTCGTTTCATCTCCAAGAAAACCTTAGTTCCAACCTTAGGAACACACCCTGGTGCCAGTTCCTACATCTTCCTAAAAACAACTCCGTTGCACCTAACCCTTCGCCCGTACACGTCGTCCCCTCAACTCACATATCTTCCAATAGTCTTCGAACAAAGCTTCTCCGGATCCAAATGTTAGGCGTTGTAGTTCGTGTCGTAGAAATAGAACCTCCGTGAGAATTTTAACACATACGTGGAGGCAGATTGTCTGGTATGGAAAGCGGTGGAACGATTAAAGTAGCTTCGCCGTTATACAGTACGGGGACAAAACCTTTCTTCCATACCTTTTTTACACCAAAAACGGACATTTTTAAAAAACAATTCTCAATACTGCTTATATAAAAACACTTGAAATCCTTCTATCGGCTAGGGAATCACTATCTATTCAAACCCTATAAGTAGAAGTGTAAGGAATCAAAGACGCATTCATGGTTCATGATTGCATCAACTTGTGTGAAAGTGATTTAGATTTTTGTATGCGGCTCCATACAAAGAAGTGCATAGCAACCGACACGAGATACTTAAATAACCTTTTCTCCATCCCTTTGTAATATTTAAGGATTCTGTAAATTTCTTCATGTTATCTACAGGTTTTCTAATGCAAGGTCAAATTTTCTCTGATTCTGATAGACGTTGCGCAATGAGAGAGGGTGGTGAAGATGGGCACTTTTGGTGTAAAAGGTTTTATTATGAGATAGGGATAGAGAGAAGAGGAGCGTGGTAGATGGAGAAGGACAAAGAAGCCAAGGAGAAAAAACGCAGTATATATTGATCGGATGCGTATCTTTCTTCCATATTCTATCTACACCGGAACTGAGGGTTTATATAGACAATACAGGAGGTTTTCCAATCATCCCCGCTCACGGAGATCCTTCCAGACTTTGGCACACACTGGGGAGTTTTGGTCTCCCTTCCGCTTAGTACTCCGATCTATCCTTCGCATTACCCTCCGCTGGGTTCCGACTATTTGTGCGAATCCATATACATTCGTTCCTCCTCTTGATTGATAACGACAAAGAAATGAAACTAGTGAAAACAAACCAATAAGAAAGGAAAGGTACGAGGGCAACTTGTCCTTGTACGGAGTGATCGTCGGTGACTTTCAACATTTTATTGGGGTGGGGGGGTGAAAGTGACATACCCTGACGGTTTGGTGGAAATCCTGAGATGCTGCTGGGCATGGTCCCATGATAGTTACATTGTTTTTCCTGATAGTTTCCGGGAGCGCGCATTGGCTTTAGTAATGCTTTGGTTTTCGGGAAAGCATTTCGGATGCAAGAATGCGCGTGGGCTTTGGGCAGATGTACCCGTTGTAAAAAAGGCGGGAAAGCAGTAAAGGGAGGATGCCCGGAGAGGAGGATGCTCAGAAGCCATGCGCAGTGGGAGTATTTGTCTTTCCTTTGCTCGCACGGGAATGAGCAAGGGGGAGGAGAGACATGTGTACAATAGCATGGGCATGTGTGGTGATCCATGGGAGCATAGGAGGACTTTTCTATGGTTGTATCCACTCCAGTCTTTACAGTTAGTCAGTGAGAGGTGAGGTTGGTGAAAGAGGACAATTCCCCTCTTCTGAGTTGTGCGATCGTAGTTTCGTCGAGCGAACTACTGGCGTTTCGTTTGGTTATAGTACTGAAAAACAAGGAACCCGGGCAACAGTGTATCTGCTCTATGAAGCGGAAGAGACTTCAAGTCACCAACTATCACTGACAAGAGCCTCACACAGAGAAAATTTGCACAGTTTACAATTTTGATTCGCATCAATGTAGGGTTGGAACAACCCATTGCCAATTGGGCAAAGCTCGGAAGAACGGCCTGGAGGTTGGGAAGGAAAGGCCCAGCTGGTCGCGCTGAGGTCATTGCTCACCACGCACGGACCCCAGAACTACAAGCACATATAGGACCATCGACTCCTGGGAGTTGAGATCCTCGAAGCTCGCTACAACTCGCATTCTCGCCTGCAAGCTCGCTACAGCTCGCGTTTTTTGTTGGCCCTCAAGCTCCATTCTTTCTCACTTCCCCTTGAGCTTGCCTTTTGGGTCACCCTGCTAACTCACGTATCACTATTATTACAATTCTTTCTTTCCCTCCCGGGCGCGTTTTTCGTTTCTCTTTTTACCCACCTCCCTGTTTCTCCTCCAGCCTGGCTACTCCTTGCCCTCTTTTCCTGCCCTTCATCTTACGATCGCCTCCCAAGCCTCAGAGAAAACGCCTCTGAGCACAATAGCAGCGTATGGAAAAGAGGCGCTCAGGGGAGCATAGCAATAGGAGGTACTCCGAAGAATGAGAGAACGCGCAACACCACCGGAGCCTCCATCGTACTAGATCAAGAGTACAACAACGATCACGACTCTACCGCACTCAACGCGTCTCTATATCACTTACCGAGCATACATAACAACCGCCAAGTCACCTAAGCCCTTGTCACCTCCTCACACCAATCGTAACAGTGACCTATTCTCTTCCATAGATTCCGCTTTCTTCCACATCAACCGGTATAGCAAAACTCTTCAGGCCTGGGAGCCCACTCAGACCCCATTTCCACTTCACTCATTGCAGCCGCACGCCCAAGCATGACCGACTTTATGCCTCTGGAAGGAATGCATGCATATTGGCGGGAAGACATATGCGCCCAGCAGTCGGATGGTGTAGAAGCCTGGCAACTGGAAACCCCGGGATTCAGACACTGAATTCGCGGCCAAATAGGCTTGGTCCCCGTCAGGCGACAACTGGTTCTTGGATTGGACGGAATTCTGGAACCGGTAGTTCAGAGAATTTGAAGCGAGATAAAGGTTATTGGGTGCCTAGGACTCCAAGGGTCGGGGATTTTGAAGATGTTTCAAGCAGTCACGACCCCCAAGCGCACATCTATATGTGTTGGGACACTTAGCGAATGTGTGCCAGAGCATGAAATGGTGATCCCCAACCACTAGGCAATAGATATACGAAGTACTATCAGTGTCCTTCTTATTTCCTCATCAGGAGACCTGTTTCCCTTGTGGAACATAATACGTTACTCTGTACTTTCTACTGCTTTTCCGGTTTAAAAACCGATTGAACACTCTATTTTCTCCATAGCCAGCAGGCCACACTTCTTGCACAAATGTACTCTTTACAATGCAACCTGTACTTCTTACTTTATCTTAGTGCCAGCGGGCCATACATTTAGCACCATAGGTACCCTCTACAATGTGCCTTATACTCCTTGCTTTACCTTAGCGCCAGCAGGCCACACATCAAGCACAAAAACCCCCTCTATCAACTACCTTCTACTCCATACTTTACCTTAGTGCCAGCAGGCCACACTTCATGCACAAAAGCACCCCCTATAATCTACCTTCTGCTCTTTGCTATATCTTAGCGCCAGCAGGCCAATCAAACTACAAAATAAAAATAAAAATACAATATGATACCCTGAACCTGCCACGGTTACCTGGTCTGCAGACCACCCCGCTAACTTAATCGAATCCCCTACCACCCTCCTAGCCAACAGGCCTTACTCTGACCAAAAAGAAAAAAGATAACTTAAGATACACTAACTTGAAATCCCATAGCACAGGCACTGAATGGGCAAAACTGCGGAAATCAAGGACTGATACTCTCAAACTCTCTCCAGCGCTCTGCTTACTAGCTGAGAACAGGCTAGGACATACTAATCTCTAGCAATCGAGAACTCTCCCGTTATCCCTCATGATCCATAGAACCCAACGCACGGCAAAGCGCAAGCTCCCCTATGCGTAATAGCATGGGGTGGGAAAGACCTTTCCGGCGAAACTGTTTCGGTGCACAGCGCACTTGATCGCTCGACGGAGTCCTTTTGTCCTGCTCAAATCACAAGTTTTATAAATCGGCTATGGTTGAACCGCGAATAACGGGGGTGAGTGACCAGGCGTGAAACCAAACAATAAATGCCAAGGCAAAGATATAAGTAAAATCAACAATATCTTCCTTCCGCCCACCGAGTCCTATCATTCTATCGATCACCACATATGTCCACACTCTTCTACGCACGGCTCCGCTTCTATGCCGGGCTTTGGATTTTCCACGCTGGCTCCCGCTCTTCTACAACCAAGAAAACTCTTCCAGGCTCCGTAGCCTACTGGCATATGAGTTCTCTTCACCGATCGCAAGCACCTCACCGGAGGTTTGTTGAACAACAACCACGTACTATGCACCTACGCGGGGCAGCATGAAGGAACCTGCTCCAGCTGGATGTATCGATCCACTGGCCGAGCGCAGGAGTGGTGGACTTCTTTGTCAGAAAGATAACTGGCAATTGACCATTTCCAACAACAAGTGCCCTTTCGGTCATACGGCCCGCACATGAGGTGTGTTCGCTGTGTTTGGTCCGTGGTAGACGGGATGTCGGGCCGCACTAGTCGAGAACTAGTCCGTTCTAGTGGCCTTTCAGCTATTGGGAACAGAGTTTGGACAGGACTCATTGCCGGCCTCATTGGCCCCTGTGGCAATTTCTCTTTTTGGACGGCATCAGCTCCTTTTTGCGATCCCTTACCTTGTGGCACAAGTTCATGGCGGCGTAGGGTGCCGCGAAGTGAGATTGAGTTCACGGCTGGCTGTTCTTCCCGTGCACATTAGCTTATTTTAGAAGCTGAGAGCAAATCTACGCAGACACTCTTGTTTCCGTCATGGCAATGCTGAGCGGTACTGATTATTAGTATCTAGCGCTGACCACGATTACAAGGCAGGAGTTGCGTATCTAGATGCAAGCAAGTCATCTGAGTTCCCCGGCAAGTTCCCCGGAAAATCTCTTGTATCGGGCCACATGTCAACTCCGGTCACATCTGTCGTTTGACTTGTGGCAGCGTTAACACTACCACTAAGGCATGAAGTCTAGAGAAGCATTCCATGATACATAAGTTCCTTCTTTTGTCCTGGCGGAATATTATTTATTATCTCGGTTATAGGGCCTTATTACTTATCACTTATAGTTTGCCTGCCGCCTCCGGCCATCACTATTCCGCCCTAGCGGTAATCACCTACCAGCCCTGCAATCCCAGCCTTGTCCCCCTGTTCTATACCTTAATCCCTCAGTACCTCTCCCAGCAGCAGACCCCTCTTCTACTTCAAATCGAGCCATCTTCTTTTCGCAAAATAAAAGAAGAGAGATCTGCAACAAGCTTCCCAAATTAGATGCGTACAACATACTAGTGTTTATACATCTAGGAAACTAAACGTATCATACACGGATCAAGCACCCCAAACCCTCTACCGTATTTGTAACTTACCGGAACCACCTCATCCTTATCTCTATTATTCCTCCATCCCTTTGTTCCAAACCATCCACTCTGTCTGTCTTGGGGCATGGGGGGACTTGTTATTCGCGAACCCCTTGAACATAATCACACCCTCCCTCCACTCTATCACACAATTTTCTTTCCTCCGCTTTCTCCTTTCTCTCCGCCCTAACCTGTTGCCTGAATTCTGAGGTTTCCTTTCTTTCCTTTCTTTCTGTCCACCTCCTGGTCCTATTCACCATGGGTCTAGTGGTGCGAACCACAGGAGCTGGCTTTTGGAGAGTCTATATTATGTCGGCCACAGGTATCCAGATCCGAGAAAGTCAATTGAATCTCCCACCAATCCTCCTGGAAAATCCCCTATATGGGGTTGGGAATAAAGCTCGATGGCATTTGTTGTTTGGTTCGTGTAAGATATCCTGGGTGGAGTCAAGGGATATTATTATCCCAGTTACAAGATATCACTATTTATCACTCATGCGTTGTCTACCATCCTTGGCGATCACTACTTGGCCCTGGCAGCCGTCACCCTCTCACACTATCTTTCCAAATTCCGGCCTCCTCGATATATTCCTGGCCGCCCACGCTCTCACATGTCTCTCACTATACTTCGAAAAGCCTAGTGAGCAGAGCCTGGCAGTTCCAACCTAGCATGGCAGTGCTCTCAGAGAACATATTGAACCAATCCTCTTCGAAATCACCAGTTCGGATCTCTACAGGTTGTCAGAACAACAAAACCGTCTGGCAAGGGAGGAGCAGCAACATAGAGCATGCACAGCTTTGGCCAAGTAGTAGCAACTAGGGATGCCCGAGATATTATCAGTACTTATAACAAGAACAAATATCCCTTGGTGCCTTCCAGCCTGCACAGACTTTTAGCCATTTTAGGACACGGCCTAGAGGCCTCCAATGGCAAGAAAGGATACCGTTACCTCACTACTGATCACTTCCATTACTAGCCCTACAGGCACCTAGCATGGTGTTTGAAAACACAGGAAGAGATCTCTAGTAAAAGACTTTCAGAGACTGGAAGCAAGTTCTTGGCCAGAAGGGCCAGTAGCGTGCCTAAAATTGGGGAGTCGTTGGCCACCGGACGGCAGGCACTTGTGGCAGCTCCTTCACTCCTGCCTCAGGGTGGGATCTATCGGTGGCAACGATCTCAAGTGACAAGGGCAGCGACATTTCCCCAACGCCTCCGCCAGTGGACTTACGGAAAAAGGTTGATTGATGGAATGGATTGCTTGGATGGTTTTGGTTTCTTATTTCACTGTACTACTGATTTGGTTTTCATTTCTCGCATACTGGTTACTATCTCAATGTATTTGTTTGGCTTTGGAAAATTGGCCTAAGCTAATTCGCAACCCCTTTGTTGGAAACCATGGTTGAATGAAAGCTCATTTGCCTATTGCCGCGCCACCTTCACCCCTCATCATAACTTTCTGTTTATTCCCGATACTTATTCCGCTTCTTCCCTTGACAGAACAACCATAGGATGCAGCAACGATTTCTGCTTCTGACACCTTTACTGAAGACAAACCCTAGGATAAGAAGGGGGATGGAAGGAAGAAAAATCAAAGCGAAGAGAAAGACTGACCTATCCCAGTTGTCCGATTACATATGCACAGGAGATCCCTTGTGTTTGGCTGTCCCAATTTTCTTTCGTCCGTTGACAATCCAAACCTTTTCTCAATAGACCGTGGTGGTGGTGTTCCGCGGAAGAAAGAAACAAGAGAGAAGTGGGAGATCGCTGCCTCACATAGACTCGTCCCACCCCCTGTAGCGAATGTGCCGCCTTCCTGCCCGCCATTCATCCTAAGTCCAGCATACTTCCCTTCCCAAGCAAGGTTATATCATGAACCACTATCTAAGCTTTCTAAGTTATCAGCAAACTATCCAAGAAGGGCAAATCGAGTGGAGCTAAATTTTATCCGCAACAGTACCCGTCGATCAATTTCGAAAATTGTTGCTATTAGCGACGGCGAAAGTGCGGGACCGAGCTACCCCAGTTTGGGATGAAGAGGAATAGCAGCAATATCACCAACAATTCTTAGTATTATGCGAACTGGAGAATGGCTTCCCAGCAAGTAAAGAGAGTTGTAGAGTGGCAGTATCAGTTGGTCGTCCAGAGGGGAAATACCACAAGAAGTAACAGAAAACCATTGTAACAGAAGGAGGGATTTCCGCAACAGCATGAGCAGTGCGCATCGAAACCCAGCCGTATGTCCTAGCTGGAAGCACCCTAGCCTCCCAGATGATGCGATTCTCAACGAACAGGGAAACCGCTTGGTGACAATGGCCGGTGGGAACACGTTAACGTAATAAGGGGTAAAACTCCTGTTTTGTAGATCTGACATCTCAATCCGCACAGAATAACAAGTGCTGGGTTCGGAAACTACGCTATTGTTCCTGGGCGGTATCGCCCGGATAATAAAGAGTGAATCCATTGAACCCACCGGCCTTGAATCCAACACAGTTTTGCATAAAAGCTAGCTCGGCTCTCTCTCTTGTTTGAACAGTCTTTTTGTCAACGTCGTAGTCTGCAGCTATATCGGGGAAGTAATTATTTGAGCTCCACTTCCTGTAATGGCCTTTCCTTGCGCTTGTCGTAGAGGTAATCAATTTCTGCCAAAACCCCCTCTGCCTCCTTCGAGGTTCTCCATTCACTATACTAACTAGTCCCCCCACCGCTTCTGTTAATTTTTGCAGTAGCCTCGATGACTAATTCTGCCGCGAGCTTTCCGAGAGGACAATAAGCTCCTATTTAGCCAAAGTATCGAATCACATCAGTCCTGTTCTCCCCGACGGGACTGGAGCATGCGGTATTTCCTCCCGCATTGAACCCAAGAATCACACTAAATTGGCGGATGAAAAATTGATGAATGATAGTAAATGGTATTGCACAAATGATAGCCTGACGAGCCTGGGAGAGTTTCTTCATGATAAGAACGATAGGTATAGGGCTCTGGTTGCCGACCCTACTCGTTGGCTTATCTAAAAAGTATAATATATGTGGTCTAGCAGCATGTTCAGCTCCAGCCACAAGACGCTTCTTCTGCTCGTAGCCCAAACAGTTCCTCTGTTGTGCTGTGGTGCCATCATGGTTGTCGTGGGGAGAAAGCGCTAGAGAAGTGAAGGGTCGCAGTAGATACACGATTCCGAGGTTCTTCGTTTTCAATATTAGTATTTATCATATGTAATACAGTGTCTTTGCTAAGAAATTATGCAGGCCCCCAGAGTTTGATGGGAACTGAATTCAAGGTACTGAGTTATTCAGGGCAAAGACGTGGGCGCACCACTTTCCTTGGCATGTAACTTGCACTTTATAATCTTCGCACACTCTAGTCTCTGCCTTTCTCGCCACCACATCACAAACCACCACTGTACACAATATCTTGTCCCATTCGCAACTCTCTCTACAATGCGCTTTTTGCAGTCATCTATTCGCCTTACGGCTGCACTTCTTACTAGCAGATTTCGTCCTGCCACCCAGGGTGTTCGTAGGGCCCTTAATCATTCCCTTAGGTTTGTTACAAATAATGTGCAACAGCCGAGCAACGGAGCCCTTACCACAATAGTTGCACACAACCGGACTGTGGACGAGGAGATTGCAAACGACTGTACTTTGGACGAACTTGAAGCTACGTGCCTCAAAAGCAATAGACAGCGGTGGGCCACTCTCTATGATTCCCTCGACTCTATCGACGCAGATTCGGTGAAACATCGGAAAGAGGAGCTAGCCAGAATATTCTGCGACATTGAGATCGAACTCCAAGGCTTTTATGATGAGACGGTTGCATTATTCGAGAGCCTTGAGGCCGAGAAGCAGCATGATGAAGAGAAAGTTGAAAAATCCATGCTTCAATGTCGCGAATTTCTTGTAGGATCACCCTTACTTCAGCCACCTTACCGCCTTTCTAACCTCTCAACAGAATGCAGCTTTGGAAGAAAGGACTGAGAGGATGAAGTTGGAGGGAAAGTATAATGTCCTCGGAGCACTAGGTATAAAAGATCAATTTGTGTCTATTGAGTTACTAACTCCCTATTCCAGAACGCATGGTCTTCCTTGCTAAATTAGAGAAAAAGGTCCCTGAAACTGTCGGGATACAAGATGGGCTAGACAAGTTGGCACGGCGGCCCGAATTCACTGAGGTTCTCGACAAGGAGGTGCTAAAGCGCAAGCTTGCTGCCGAGGATGTAATGGATTGTGTCGGCCAACTCTACGCCAAGGTATGCAACAACACCAATGGCAATGACGCTACTAGGAGCAATGTTATTATTGTCAGACCTACTGAATTTGGAGACAATGAACGTGCTGCACTTGTTGTCTTCCTGATAGTGCAAAGTAACTGGATATGCCCACTTGACTGGAGAGAGGATGTTATGTAAAATGGGCCAATAGAAGATGCCACTGCTTGTATTTAAATTCTACTCTAAATTGTACTCTACTTTCCAAGACAACGCATGGTTTACCTGCTGGTTTCAAACCAAGCCTTGCAATGGGTCGGGCCTTCGTTGGGTTAGCCTGGGCTATTCATTGGGCTGAGTCGGGTTCATTGGGCTGGGCTCACTGATGGGTTTCCTTGGGCTGGTCCGGGCTGGGGTGGGGGAAGCCCGGGTCACCCAGCGAACCCGGCCCAGGATTTACCTTATTTTTAAGGTTTGTGTAGTGTCTTGCAATCCGTATTACCGGGGAAACGATTGTCCGAGCACATGGCTTTCTGGAACAGCCTTACTACAACCGGTAAGATTCAAGTCCAACCTTGTCCCCATCTAGAATGTTTAGTGCAAACTAATCCATATTGGATTCATATACTCTCAGATCGTCACTCAGTTAGGAATTTTGAAAGTTAAGATCTCCTCTCGCAAAGCCATCGAATATCAGATCTTTTCGGTATGCTTGTCTCCCCCATTCTTTCTATATCCCTCTTCTATGTTGGCCTTTGATCTCGTTTCCCCTTTATTCCTAAGGCCAATATCCACATGATGAGCTTCTCTTCTAACACCGGTAGTATTCTCTCAAGTCCCCCAGCTATTCTGCGATCACCAAGTCCACAACGGGAATTCCATCACCATCGATCCTACGAGTCTGAGCTTCCAGTTTCAGAGTACTTGGAAGATCACGAATTAGACCACAATCGCCTATTACCACTGAATGCCCGTATTAACCAAACATGAAAAAAGAGAAAAAGCGCACTTCCTTCTTCATGGGTATAACAGGGAGCGCATAGCTAGTCCGGGTCTAACTATCTATTATTGCGGATTCCTAAAGTATGGTGAACTACTCGAGTATGTTCACCATAGATTGAACCCTCTCGGAATATCTATCTTGAACCTCCGGATACCAGCATGTATTCGAGTACACTAGCTGTGCACTACGCACACACCATACCTCTTCAGCCGAAAAGACTTGGTGTATCATACCTTACTATATCATACGAACAAAATGGGGAAGGCAAATCTTGGCTAACGAGTCATCAAGAGTGACTACTTGTGATCCTTGTCTTTACCGCTAAAGCATTTCGCCTTTTCTACTCCCCGCCGCTTATGGCAACTCATAAAATTATCCTGTATGCTAAATCCTGGTATCCCGAAATTCCAGCCCCGGGAAAAGGGAGGAAGAACACAGCTAGACAGAAGCTTTCTGTGCTCCTTGGGCCGAAAAAGAAAAAAAATAGTAAACCAAACTACGGCAAATGGGGAATGCAAATCTTGGTAGAGAAGCAAGAGTAAATTAAAAAGGTGGTGTGGTCGTTCTTGCCTAACTTTAGACTAACTAACTTTACCCGCGGCGAGAATAAGTCATGAGACAACAGATGCCACTACAATTCCCTACAACCCCCAACCATTGCAATACCACAATCGCTTAAGCCGATACAACAGTCAAAATGAAAGATCCTACCGAATATTTGGCTCCTCGAGAGAGGTAGGGACTCTAATATAGAGGTATTTGGTATTATAGACATTATAGTTGTGGTTGCCATTGTAATAGTTATCGTCACGCTTGAATTTGGGGGAGTTTGTGGTTGAGCCCGTTGTCTCAGGACTTATTCTCGGCGCGAGTATGGAAACATGGGTGACGCCTTTTGTGTAGGGGCTCTGCGCGTCATGCTGTCTATTAGCCTGCGATTAACACTCGGCGAGAAACACCCTGCAACAGCGGAAAACTACCTTAGCAAATCTCCCAAGGTTCGCCAACGCCGGCACCTCCAAGGTGTCACGCTTTGGGATAAATTTGTATGAGAGTTCAATTTTTTTAAAACCCTCCCCACTGCTATCCGCCAATGCTCCCCGAGCGGACAGGATAAGGGGCCAATTTCATGTAGTTTCCTCAGTCAGGGCGGTTTGGTTATGATCCACCAAACACCTTTCTGTCCTCGCCGGGTAACGCTTGGCATGCCAAAAATTTCTCCATGGGACTTGAATGGTCTCTTGTGCTGCGGAGTAAGAATGACAACCATCGCGACAGGCTGCTCCACCAACTCTCATCAGACCACCACTTCTCCATAGCCTCGCCCCGAGCAGTATCCTTCTCTTGTGGGGTACTTTACGCTACCAGCATGGCCCTTCCGCTCTGAAAATCCACCGTTACCGCTCCCTCGATAGCCCTCGACGCAATCTCGGCTGTCGCTTGTGGAGAGCGCATCCCCGGAGAGCACCAGCGCTTTCGCACTCAACCCCCTGCATCTTCTGCCTTCCATACTTCCTCCCCCCCGCCCAACCCCACGAATTCAGCAAACATGTTCACCCCAAGCTCATCGACCAATCACACCACTAGAATATTTCCCTCCATGCAATTGAACGCCGACTCTCCGACCAGCTCACTCGTACAAAGTATTCCGGGGGAACTGCGGTTTCGCTATGGAGGATTGGACCCCTTCTCACGGAAGAGTTCAAAGTGCCCTCTTGGAACCGAGAAATTACGTAGCGCTACAAAAGCCCCACCGCCATAGAGAAGCATGGGAGGAATGGTTGCAAAAACTTCTGGACACTGGCTCGGCAGAGGTGTATTGGTCTGTCAATAGCTCGAAGAAATGGAATGTGGTTGATAATGGAGAACTGTCGGTATCACCCGTTTCCTTCCTGATTCGACCGGCTGACGACCACATCCTAGCATCCGCGCATTCATCCGAGACGTGGTGATCGCTTTGGCCTCGGGGATACCGAGGGCCAGGAATAGGATTGCCAGAGAGATGAATTACGTCAAAAACATCGACCCACCGGAATGTCCCGCTTCAACTCGATCGCCCACGGACGACTCAGAGGCAAGCACCTTGCCCTGCATTAAAGTGGAGGCACCGTGGATAGCACCTGGAACGGCGGAGAAATGGCCTGTTCCGGGCTCGGTTATAATAGCTCGGAAGCTTGAGGAGGTTTCTTCTGTTTCGAATAACGTTGCGCCCCTTACCTCACTTCCTTCTCTTCCGCCAAGCGAACCATCGCTTAAGCTACTCTGAGTACGACAACGCTTCCTAGTGCATACTAGTTTCACTTCAAGTTCCATGTCGCCAGAGTCTAAGCTCAAGTCATTCACTTTGGATATTTCATTTATTTCACTGCTCAATCTGTTAATCATAGATGTAACTCTATGCGCATCAGATTTCTTTTGTCTTCACTTTATTACTTTTGATTTCTTTTCTACTGTGGATATGTATTCCTGTTGTGCGGCATAAATAGCCGGCCCTCCGGGCCCTCCGATAGTTCTTTATGGTTTTCCGTTCCCTTAAGCCTTCGGTATAGACTATTTCAGAATTTTCAACATACCGTGAGGGGCTTATCATGTGTGATAGTTGGTGGCTTGTAGTTTCCCCCACTTCAAAACGTAGATACACTAAGTTAGTTCATGGCTTTTGTTTTTCGATGTGGTGCTCTTGTATTGTTACATATCAAAAATAACTGAAATCCCCCGGGTAACTTTTAGAATTAGATAAGCCACTTGCAATAGGCACTGGTGCTAGCATGATAAAAGTTTTAACAGTTTTTACCTCGGTTCCTTTAGTTACATTTTCTTCCTTTCTTTTTTTCCCCGACACGTGACAAGAATTCATCAGAGCCTCAACTTCATTGAGGAATATATTCCCGGCCTAGAGATGATTGGACGGTGGTTGCCACAAGAAAGCCACAGCACACTGCTTTTCCTTCACTTCATCTACGGTACCGTAGACGAAGGTTTTGTACTTAGGAGTGCTTTGTGTGCAAGTAAACCAAGCGGGCCTTCTACAAGCCGGCGGTGCAGCGAGGGTTTCCGCACACGGCCACTCACAACTACGGAGTCACAACAAGGGCAGCGGAAAGCAAATATATATATATAAATACCCTGTCCATTGTGGCACTGGGCAAGAGAAATTGGGTGGGACTCTGACCTTGAAATGTCTTGCCTGCCGACCTCAGCTTCGTATATTATGGTGGGATTGATTGTGTTCTGTTCCTTGTTTTAATCTTATTCTCACACCTTGAGTATGAATTCTTGGTACGGAGGGTAGGTTTGAGATATCCGGTGAGCGGCTGTAGCGTAGGGTATCGAAAAACAAAATGGCCGGGTATCAGGATATCTACTCCAGGGGAGGAATAAAACTACAAATCACCAACAATCACAGATGAAAAGCGCATTCACAAATCCTAAGACAAAGCGTAAGAAAAAGAAAAAAAATCTAACCGAAGAGAAAGACCAACCTATCCTGGTTGTCCGACTATCTATTTACAGGTGGTCCTCGTCTTGTTATCCGCATCTCAATTTTTTTCGTCCGGTGACGATCCAAACCTTTCTCTGCGGACCCTTGTGGTGGTGAGCGGTGGTTAAGAGAGTGCAACATCTTTGCTTACATAGGAAGTAGATTTGCCCACCCCCCTGTCTGCCAAGCCTTAGTGGCTGACTACCCCTGTAATGAACATGACCCATCCATCTCGACAAGCACCCCTCGTTTTCTCCCTCAAGCAAAGAGCTACGAGTACTAGGGTGTGAGCAAAAGTACGGCGAACTGTGGCTGATGCGCTAAAATTTGCATGGCAACAGAACCTGCCGGCAAGTGTGATTGGCTCTCCCTAGCTGCCAAGCATCCAGATTTGGTGAGGGAAAAAAGTCTGGCGAACATCCATTTAATCGCAGATTTAAGAAATTTACATGACAGCACTTGAATTGGAATAAATAAAGGATGTGAGCTATTGATTCAAATCCTCATATTTTAGAGATACTATACAGCTAAGGCCTGCTGGAGTGTGAGAAGATTTGAAGTCATGAAGTAGTTAGCGGTAACTTAATTTATAACTAAATAATATAACATCTGGAAAGAGAAAGAAAAATAGAACCCAGAGCATAAGGTTCAGCTGCAGTACCTTTTCTAAGGTTGTAGTTATGCAAATCAGCTAGTGTTATTTGCAGTTGAAATGAGGGACTGGTTGATTGCTGTCACAGCTGGATACTGGTGATCCAGCCGTTGCTGCCAAGCATTTTTTGCTTGCTCAGAACACACCAACCAGAAGGACTTCGCCAGACTTACCCACAACCCCCGGTACAGTCACCACCGTAGTCGCGACGGAACAGGGGTGGTGACGAACAGGGGTATTTGGTTGACAAAAAGAGAAATAGTGAAGGTTAGGGCTGCAGAAAATTACTTGTCATTGATCCCTATTAGTCACCACCCAGTTTCGTCGCGACTGCCGTGGAGACTGTACTTGTATCATCAACCGTCATTCCCACTGGCCAAAAATATTCTAACTAAGCAGAGACAAAATTTATCGGCAACAATACTGGACGACACACAGCTGCGCCCTGTAGGATATTCGCACAGTAAAGCGCCGCAGAGCATATCACCGTGTTCGCTGAGGTTGTAATTAGTGCGGTAATTCACCAAGGCCTCCTCCAATGTGAGCGTACATCCTTGGCGTGAAAATAATTGGGCGTTTAGTTGCCACAAAAGAAACGAGATAACCCCACTTTTCTTCAGCTCTGTCCAGGCGAAAGTTTTGTGGACTCCCAATCAACCTTCCATATTTCTCTACCATTTCTACACGCAGTAGACAGTTTTGACCGAGCACCATCGCCCGGATTACAAATAAAGTATGATACTAGGACAAAACTTTTCGTCCGATGCCCTTTTTACACCAAAAGTGCCCATTTTCACCACCCCCTCTCACCGCGCAATGTCCACGAGAATCAGCGAAAATTTGTCCTTGCATTAGCAAACCCGTATATAACATGAAGAAATTTACAGAATCTTTAAATATCACCAAGTGGTGGAGAAAAGGTCATTTAAGTATGTGGTATCGGTTGCCATGTACCTTTTTGTATGGAGCCGCATACAAAAATCTAAGTCACTTTCACACAAGTTGATGCGATCACGAACCATGAAGGCGGCTTTGATTACTTACACTTCTACTTATAGATGTTTGAACAGACAGCGATTCCCTAGCTGATAGAAAGATTTTAAGTGTTTTTATATAAGCAGTGTTGAGAATTGTTTGTTTAAAAATGTCCATTTTTGGTGTAAAAACGGCATCGGACGAAAAGTTTTTTCCCCGTACTGTACACACACAGTCACATTCGGTGATCGAAATGACAACTGCGGCAACATAAACAATAGTTTCAATACCATCGTCAATAACTCCGACCAGCATGCACAGATTATGCGTTGCCTCTCCCCGCTAGAGCCCGATGACCGACATAACACCGTGTGGATTAACCGACATGAAGGTGTCGGCGATTGGCTACTGGAAATAAGGGCGTGGAGGAAGTGGAGAGAGGGTAAGGGTGGATGTTGAGGATCGCGATTAATTCACTGCCACAAGTTTTCATCTGTATAGATGTGCTAGATGAATACCTGCCGAAGGGCCTTCCCGTCCGCTGCGCGATGTGATTCGGGAGTCCTCAATCACGAGAATATTCTTCACTGGGAGGCCCCCTGTCAGTGAAGCCATCCGAAGATATTTCTGGGCGGTTGTGATACCTATCAGCCCTAGCCACGATGATATCACCAATTATCTGGAGAGGAGGTTAGACACGGACGACGCGCCAGAGGCCGTGGACGAAGATTTACGGGCGGATATTGTGAAAATTATTTTGGAAAAGATGTCTAATATGTGCGTAGGAGCGGTTAGAATTTCCCCGCTACCAACGATGTGTACTTACTCGCGATTGTGCATACATATTCCTCCTTGTTTCCCCTAAACATCGACGCTATACTCGCGGAGGTGACGATTTCTCGGAGAAGAAAGAAACCTGATGCGATGGTGCGAGGTAATGGACTAGGCGATGCATACAAGGCAATCTTGGCCCGGATGAAAGCACAAAAGGGAAATAAATCAGCACTCGGATTGAACGTCTTGATGTGGGTATTGTATTCCCGCAAGCCATTACTCCCCGACGACCTCTGCCGGGCCCAAGGAGTTGAGATAGGATCAGTAGATCTGGATCGGAATAATATCCCTTCATTAAAGACGCTCCTCTCATGTTGTCTGGGTCTTGTCGCGGAGTCATCTTCGTCCACTGTTCGACTGGTGCGCTTTACTCTACAGGAGCACCTTGTTGGAGATTAACCCCTTTGGGCTGCTCACCATATATTTTCCATTCCCACTGGATGGGAAACGCGACTACGATTAGCTATAAGCCTAAAACGAACGATGGCTTCACGAGTGTTCCACCACTATTAGCTTCTTACCACCTAACACCCCGACCCTGCATACCTGGTGCAACATCACCAAACACCGATCCACCGACAATGAAACACAAACACGAGCAAGAGCCGAACATCCATCCTCACCCTCGGTGACCGACACTACCCTCGGCAGGTGGCATAACACTACCCTCGGCCACGATACTTCTACCTCGGATATGAATCGGCACAACCCAAAAGAAGGACGACCTAGGGACGGAAAGTGGGAGAGAAATCTGGCACGCTCTGGAAGTGTGCTGGGAGGAAGGTTTTCACTTGAGGAGGATATAAGATAGCCTGTTCTTCCTTTTGTTTGTTCGTTATCAGTCGATCATCGCATTTTCGCTCACAGTCCTACGGTTATCTCTTGTCTTGTCAGAGTCATTCGTTATTGTATACGATCTCTTTATTCTTTGGTTCTTCTCTTATATCCTTTGTCTGTCACCTTTATTCGTATCAATAAAAGTGTTCGCACCGTTCAGGAAACTAAGGATTAGATCCACTGCGCCCTACCGCCTATTAGTTGTTTAAAACACCTCTAGGATGATCTTACCCTGTTCCATGATCCTCACGCAAAGATTGCCGAAGTTTGCCTAACATACCTCAATTTTGAATGTATTACGGATCTTGGGCTAGATGATGTTGGCTTCACGGCCATCCCCGTCCCCTTTGTGGACTATGCTTCTTGTTATTGGGGGGGAGCACGCAAGGATGGGGATTACAGAAAACGTCAGGTTACTTGCATGGAGGCTTCTCGATAGATTCGGTGACCACATAGTTGCTATACTCCTGTTGTTGGGCTGCGATGAACGTGATGAGTGGTATGATAGGTTATTAGATGTGGATGGACGGACGGGATGCACAGGACTCCACGCAGTAGCGTTCTTCGGGATCGAGAAGATAATTGCTGAAGGATTAGAAATGAATGAATGGGATGTTAATGCGGGAGATCTCTTGGGACGAACTGCTCTCTCATGGGCTGCAGACAGAGGGCATGAGGTGGTCGTGGAGATGCTATTGGAGCGTAAGGATATCGAGCCCAACAAGGCAAACGGGCATCGTCGGACGCCACTCATAGAGGCAGCCTCATCCGGGCATGAGGGGGTAGTAAACAGGCTTTGGGGGAGGGAGGGCATCGATCCTAACGTGGTAGAGGTCAGTGTTCTCAGCCGTCCGGAGCCCCCGTAGGGCCCGGTGGGGCGACTGCCAAGGCCCCCGGACGAGACGGGACGGCAGGGTGCAGTCCACCCTCGTCCTTGAATTCCCAGGACGGCCGTCATTAGCAAGGACGACAAGCCCCACGACCTGAGACAACTTCTGCCGGGGGACGGCAGGTAACTACATAGAACCGCCGGGGATGACAGGGGACGATGGGGGACGATAGGGGACGACGGAGGACGATAGAACACGACAGGGGACGGTGGGGGACAACACAATGTCGTCCGTCCTGGGTCCTTTGTTCTAACCTGTCGGGCAAGTTCACGAAAAGACGGGACGGACGAACTGCCCCGTTGCGAGCACTGGTAGAGGTCCTAGAGGACAGCACGGCACTTGGCTGGGCGGCGCGCTATGGGCATCTGGGTGTGGTAAAGGTCCTTTTGGAACGAGGGGACGTCAACCCCAACCACAAGCTCCCGGACTCTGACTGGGGACCACTCTTCTGGGCGGCAAAGGAGGGGCATGAGAACTTGGTAAAGATACTTTTGGAACGACAGGATGTGAGTCCTAGTACGATAACTATCGATGATGGACGGACGCCACTCTCAGGGGCGGCAGAGAATGGGCATGAGGGGGTGGTATGGATGCTTTTAGAACGAGCGGCGTCGATCCCGACCTTGTAGACATTGAATATGGCCGAACACCACCCTGTTGGGCAGCCAGTAATGGGCATGAAGGGGTAGTAAAGATGCTTTTGGAATGAGAAGGCGTCAATCCCAATCGGGCAGACACAGAATACGGGGCAACGCCGCTCTCCTGGGCAGCTGAGAACGGGTAGAGGGAGTAGTCAAGATGCTTTTGGAACAAGAGGACGTCAATCATGACCATGTAGATACCGAATATGGCCCAACGCCTCTCTCGTGGGCGGCAAGGAACGGACATATGGGGGTAGTCAAGATGCTTTTTGAGCGATAAGACGTCGATCCTGACCATGCAGACACCAAATATGGTCGAACGCCTCTCTCGTTGGCGGCTGGGAACGGGCATAAGGAGGTTGTAAAGATGGTTTTGGAACTAGACGGCGTCGATCCCGATCACGTAGACACCGAATATGGGCGAACGCCACTCTTGTTGGCTGCGGGGTCTGGACATTTAGGAGTAGCAAAGATGTTTTTGGAACGAGAGGACGTCATTCCCGACCGTGGAGACACTAAGTATGGTCGAATGCCACTCTTGTGGGCGGCCGAGAATGGGCATTTGAGGGTAGTCGGGGTGCTTTCCGACCGAGAGGATGTCAATCACAACCAGTTAGTAACTGAAGATGGCCGAACACTGCTCTCTTGGGCAGCAGAGAACGGTCAGGAACGGATCGTAAAGGCGCTTTTGGAACGAGAGGACGTCAGTCCCAACCAGGTAGACTCTGAATATGGCCGAACGCTGCTCTCGTGGGCGGCTGGAAGCGGCCACGTGGGCATAGTAAAGATGCTTTTGGAACGAAAGGACGTCGACCCCAACCAGATATTCTGTTCATATGGCGTAAGACCGGTCCCCTGGGCAGCGGCGAAGGGTAATGCGGAGCTGGCAGATGCGATTATGGAACGAAAGGGCCTTAGTCCCGGCATGTGGACCCCCAATATGGCCGAACGCGAGTCGCGTGGGCAGCGGAGAGGTGGTGGGAGAAGGTAGTAAGGATCCTTTTGGGACAAGAGGACGTCAACTGGTGATGGCCATGATCGAGTTTTGCTCGACCATCATCGAGTATGCTCGAGCATATTGAATCATGACCAATCACTCTTGTAACCTGTTGGAAATATCGCGAACACAAGAAGAGATTCGTATTGCAATTAAGTGTAAAGAACGGCAAAAGAAAGATAGGAAAGAGAGAAAACTATGGTGACGGAAAAGAGAAGCAAACATTACTGGCTAACTTAACCTTGGTAAAGGTAGAATATAACAACTGCGGTGAGTTTGTGGCCAATACGTAATCACTTTTCCAACATAACCTTATTAATTGGTGATGCGATGAACTTATATACTGGGAATCTGCCCGCACACTAGGTACCAATTCTTCAGGCCAGACTTTACTTTATTAGTTCTTCAACAAGTTGCCATCCTGACTACTGACTTTGTCATAATGCCACCGCTCCCATCGCTTCAGGTCTGTGGCAATGAGGGAATACTGCCAATAACTTTCAATAACTTTTGTTCAACTTATATAAGTAAGGCATGACACCCGTCCGGGCTTACCGACACCCTCTAGATCAGCCACAAATTACCATGATACTTAAGTGAACGATAGGGTAGGGATCTTCTGCTCTTGTTATAACACGGATGTAAATACTGGTAATCCATATTCAGTGAATATTTCCTACTTAATAGATACAAAATCGATCATGCTCGAGCATAGTCGACGATAATCGACTATACTCGATGAGGCTCGAGCAGTGGCCATGATCGATCACTCGATCAGGACCTACCCATTTTGTTGAAACGACTGTTGTATTGATAGAGAGAGAAAAGGTGGGGGGTGACCCCGGCTATGTAACAAGAAAAGACCTAGTCACGATTTCCCTAGTTCACAGAGCCTCACTCGCTGCCGCATTGCTGCCGCCACATCCCCGGCTTACATAACACCCCGCAGTCAACCATACCAGATGTGGAAGGACGCTCCAACACATTTGATCAATCATCCGATCATGGGGTCCCCTCGATCATGATCGTGGCCATCACTATGTGGGTCCCTGCTACCCTCTATGGAACAGCAACTCCCAGACCTGGCCTGCTCTCCTTGCCTGTTATCTGCAGCTCTTGCCAACTAGCTGTAGAGCACACCCGTCAGGGCAAATTCCATTGTCTGAGACACTGGCGTCCCCCAGGATAACTTGGACATTTTGTCGGGCACTGCTGTCCGTCCAGCCTGGACCAGCCCCCCCGAAGATGAACGAACGGACTGGACGCAGGGGCTCCATCACAATTGCTTCAGCCACCCCCGATACCAGTATCTCAATCATGTACTATCTGCATAAGTAGAGCAGAATTTAAATACAACCAGTTGAATCCACTACTCTCCTGTCTTACATGCTGCATCCTCTCTCCAGTCATGTGGACATGCCCACTTACTTTGGACCTTTAGGAAGGTCACCAGTGCAGCACGTTCATTTTCTTCAAATTTAGCAGTTCTGAGAATAATGACATTTGTATGAGCGTCATCATTACCATCTCTAGGGTTGTATGCCTTGGCGTAGAGGTGGCCAACACAAGCAATGACATCCTTGGCATTGAGTTTGCGGGCTAGTACTTCCTCATTAAGAACTGTAGTGAATTCGGGCCTCTGTGCCACCATGTCCAGTCCCTTTTGGATGTTGGCTGTTGCTGGGACCTTTTCTTCCAATTTAGCAAGGTAGACAATACGTTCTGCAATTGTGCGTTAGTAAATAAATAGTCTCAAGTTGATCTTTCATACCTAGAGTCCCCCAGAGATTAAACTCCCTCTTCAACTTCATCACCTTTGTTCTGTCTTCTAAAGCTTGCTCCTGTTGAAGAATTAGAAGCCTGTAAAGTGGGAGGAATACGGGTAATCCTACAAGAAATTTAGTATTCCGCAGAATTAATTTTTTCTGTGTCGCGTCATACCGTCGTTGCCTTTCCTTGAAGAACTTAAGCCAGTAGGAATGTTTGTTAAGAGAATCACAGAAGCTCTGATTGGAATGGCGCTGGCAGGCCTCGGATCTCTCGTAGATTTTGAGCGACATAGCCTCTATCTCGTTCCATTCCTTAAGCCTCTTTGCACACTCCTTTTTGGTGTATCTAGTCCACTTGGCTTCAAGTTTCTTAGCGGCCGCACTGGACACAAGCGTAGTGGCAGGGGCTCTGCGACACCACTGCCCATTGTTAATTACCAACTTGAGATGGTGATCGAAGGCGGTAGGAACACTGAGGGTGGGAGGGAGAAATGTGCCTGTACGAGCTGCCGCCGTCAAGCGTGCTGCCAAGGGAGACTTTAAAAAGCGATTCATTGTAGAGACAGTGATGATGTGGTGGAATGTTGTGTACCGCTGTAGTTTCTTCAGGGATGGGAGAGAGGAAGATGGGAGACCCGTGTTGTGCGAGTTTAATGAAACCGCTAATTACATGCCAGGACAAGTGTTTCCTCTGCTTCCATGTCACGAATAACCCTGGCCCCTGGATTCAATAAGCGACTGTTCTCGGTTGCCACCAAAAATTGGCAGCCGGTATCATCTCTGTGCCAAGGTGACTAGGAACCCAGGTATGGACGACAAGACCACAAAACTTAGGGTCGATTCCTAGGACTTTGGGACTTTGCCAACCATTAAGGGCAGTGTTGCAAAGAAGGCCTTTGATGATCGAACCCGGGGGGTTTGAAGGGGGGGGTTTGAATTGGGGCTTCTGAAAATGGGGATTGAAGGGGGTTCTTTAATGACTTAGTAAGCAAAAATAGCAGGGACTCTGATGGGAATTTCTACCTTTAGCCCAGATATGCGAGTATTTATTGCTCAGAAGCCGGGAGTATCTTTTAATCGCTCCTCTTGTTTCACGGAGTTTTTTTTCCCGCCACCGCCTCTCCATCTCCCCATCATACCGCTTGGTGTATTTAGTTCCTCCTTGTATCCTTCGATTTTCCATAGCCTGGTCGTTCAAGATGCTTTTTCCCAATCATCAACTATTTTCTCCAGAATCTTTAAAGCTCATCTGCCCCAGTTTATGGGCCTTTCCGCAGCCATCGCAGTCGCTTTATCACCCGTTGTGCCCGGGATTCGGAGCTGCGCAGATCGGCAGGCCTCCTAGCCAACAGAGGCTCCAGTGTTCCCAACCGTCCCGTCCGGAGGCCAGGGCCCTGGCGTCCTATAGTCCCGTCCGTCCCGGGCAGGGTGGGTAAGGACGGCCTGGCACGGCGTCCGTCTTTTGTAAACACCGCAGGACTGTAGGTTGACGGGCGGGCCCTGCAGTCTTTTTTGGAAATGGTAACTTCCGGTAGGTACCTACCGTCCTGAGTAAGGACGGGCGTCACCTCTAGGTTACCTACCGTCCTGCATAATGACGGGCGT
>Ga0307509_10003511_pt1 | contig 23658 bp, 25 predicted proteins | sample 10_EM_MG_FD_202245 | JGI IMG/M metagenome (GOLD analysis project Ga0307509, IMG submission 202245) | Populus trichocarpa ectomycorrhiza microbial communities from riparian zone in the Pacific Northwest, United States - 10_EM | ecosystem: Host-associated > Plants > Roots > Unclassified | place... | reverse complement strand
GAGTCAACTGACTGCATAGCGTGAAACATAATTATGACTCACAATTGTGAGTCATAGAAACATACCTTATGACACACAAGTGTGCGTCATGTGAAATCTGCCTTGCTTAGTCACGATTTGTGACATGTACTAGGGCTGGTTCAAGGAGGAGGCAGCGCGAACCTGCTTAGGTGCCTGCTCTCTACCCTCTCGTGGACGGAGAACTCGGGAACTTAGAGCCTCAGAGTGTGAGTGTGGTATAATAGACTCTTGCGGGGGTGATGAACTTGGTAGCAGAAGCCGACTACGCTATAAAGAAAATTAGAACCTATCTTCTAATACACAAATTATGATTATAAAGAGAAAATCAATCTTACTAACCTTGGATGTGGAGCCAAGAGGGATTCGGGAAGTATTAACTACAACTAAGGAAGACAGTGGCATTGGTGGAGAATCCGGAATAGTTGACAGTGCCGAGGAGGAGGAGTCGGGGGCCATGGGGCGTAAGGTGATGGAGGTTAAAATGCCACTAGGATCCTGAGCCAAACCCGAACTGGTGGCAATAAGTTGTTGGACAGTAGGAAACTCAAACTCTGAACTTGCTTTTGGAAGCGAGTCTGATTATGGATAATTGGGAGGCTCTAGCTCATGCAGGGGAGTTAGTGGTGGTATTACCCTATAGGAACCAGCAGCATTCAACCCGGACTCCTGAGGAGAGAGTGTCACAGTAGTTTGATGCGGGGGAGAGGAAGGGAGCTGATAGGAAGATGAGGATTGAAGAGTAGGTATTGGTGAAGGGGAATCAGAAGAGATAGTTCCTATGACTTCTTGATCAGAAAATTCAAGACTTAGATCACTAAGTCTTTCCGATACTTGAGTATCAGCCCGAACAGAATCCTTGTCAATATATTGAAAAACAATAGTAACTTTGTCTTTTGGTAATGAGAACCATTGAAGTAGAATTGACTGCAAAGATCCTGAATTCTGAACCTCTCGTTGAAGCCAGATTGGAGAATTTGTCAGCTTGTTCGAACCATGAGTAAGGTAGCAATCACGCATCAGGGGCTTGTGTCCATAGTCTTCCTTGATGTAGAGATTGGACCACTGTTCACATGGAGTAGTCTCATCTAAAACACGAAAGTGCAAAAAGTCTGGCCAGTCAAGACTGGTAGTTGGCTTGGGGCATTGTACAACTTCATCTAGAATAAGGGGGGTTGGGCGCCAAATCTGTTTACCAATAAGTTCAGATAGCTTGAACTTTGTTCCAGAGCGCTGAGATTCAAAATTGTTATGATCGTGGCCTGGGCCACAAATTACCTGCAACTGCCATTGCGGTACCTGGGTTGTAGGAACACCTCCAGATAGGGGCTTGGGCTTACGTTTAGAGCTGGAGGAGGTACCTGTAGGGGCTGTTCAGGGAGCGATATTGGGTGAGGAGTTGCGGATTGGAAGTTGAGGGCGGACTTTCGAGTGTGGCTTTAATGGTAATCGCGATTGTTCCACTACGGTGGGATTACTTCTCAATGTTGGAAATTGTGAGGTAAGTTGCGAGAGCTTGCCAGTAGATAAGGCAGAAGCAAATGATCGCTGTAGTAAAAGGTTTAAATTAGTTGCTAGGTCCTGAATTCGGGGAAAAACGAAATTATAAGAATTGAAGGTACAAACTGAATTCAAAGCTCCAGACTCTGGAGCTGGTGGAAGGTTGTAGCCACTATATGCTGTAAGCACTTCCTCGTCCGGAGGGAATGATTGTTTCAAAAGATGCAATCCAAGATGTGCTGACTGTTGATCTGAGATCCTGGCCGTGGGGAGAACTTTGTGCACAGGTCTTGTGGGGTGTATAGGCATTGTGCCATCTGGAAATGGGGCTGGGTTCCAGCATTTACAATAACGCCACAGAGGCCGTCCATCTTGATGTTTGTGGTTAGTTTCATAGCGTGCTGGACATTCCCATCTTGTAGAGGGTTGTGGTCCATGTGGCAATACATTACTAATATCTGGTGGTGGAGAGACCGACTTGTGTGAGTTGGAACCTTGAGACTGCGTGGTGTTAATACTTGTAAGTGTGAATGTTATAAGTTTAAAGAATAAACTCTCAGGACAATATGGATCAAGATGAGAAGTGTACGCCAAATACAGCAAGGTGAATTTGGTATGTGGAGGTAGGCTGGGATTTGAAAGTTGAAATCACAACACTTTGCCACAGCGATAGCAGTCTACTATAAGAAGTTGGTAACAGTCCATAAAATATATTCAATATCTTACCGTGTCTTGTCTAGATTCAATAATTACCAAAGCACTCGGACAGGGTAGTTTGCTTACAGACTTTGCTTTTCTGGTCGCTATGGATTCTTACAAGCAGGTAATCTGGTACTGGTATATTTTTGAGAATCGTACACTGCAAGACACGTACGATGCTTTAGCTACCAGGCTTGAACGGGATAGTAGTCGGCATATACAGCAATGTAAAAGTCTTCTCCGCATGCATGCTTATGATTCTAATCAGGAAAAGAACCGTTATTAACTTCCTGTAGGTTCAGTGTCCGACCAATTGGATTTACCAAGCCTGCGGTCACTGGAAAGAGCTCTCCACGGCTGGAGCTTTCGCAAAAATGAGCGAATTGGCCTTGAGGATAAACAACTTGTTCAGCGACTTTGGGTTGTGTTTTACGACATGGGACTCAATGATAAGGAAATTATCCGGTTCTTAGTTCTTGAAGCATATAATATGAGTTTACGCATGTAGGTATTCAAGTTTAGTCACTAGCCAAAATACCATAATGGAGGGGAAAAGCAACCACGACCCTAGTACTAAGATAAAGAATGCAAGGTTAGGGAGACTCCGCTTAGCTTTAGGCATGCAGCGCCGGTTTGACCATAGTCAATTTGATGCACACAATTCTGCAATACGTATAAAGCTACAAGCTCTTCTTACCAGCGGACAGACTATGCTTTACGGAAGACAATTCACATACCAGAGATTAAAGCAAGCAGGAATGCCGGTTGTTAGAGACCGTATGTTCAAAATCTTAAAGGAGCTCGATCCCATTGGCGTGGCTGGTCGCCGTATACATTTAACTAGCACGCCTCGTGGTGCCTATCTGGTACCTGGTTCAAACTTTGTATGGTCGATCGATGGCCATTATAAGCTAAGTATGTACGGTATTGAAATTTATGCAGGAATTGATGCCTTTTCCAGGTATTTTTAATTTCATTTAACTTTATCATATCCCTTTGATTTTACTCTGATACAAGATCTTTTATTTTTTGCTTCTTGTATACACTTCCTATATATGCTCCCACCACTTCTTCCTATTCTTCCTACCACCATAATTACTATTGGCCCTGGCTGTATTGTGGTCACGGTTATGCGTGATCCTTTCCTCATTCACCATTGCCACGTACCCCTATGTCCCTTGCAATTTTGTTTTTGTGCAAGGTAGTGGTTGTTCAGCTACGGATCGGATAAAGCTGTACCAACTTGCCAAACTCACTATGCGGGAGCCCAAAATTTGCACACACTAAACGACGAGCATAGTGGACTGTCGCCTCAAGTCTGCCCTCCCCTTAGTCCTATCCAGGCAGTAGAGGGCTTAGCTGCATAATGAGTTAGGCCAAATTTTGGTATATGTTAGTTTGTATGCGGGAAGGTATGGTCATGCACAAAAGTGATTTGTTCGCAATCCTTCTTGGCATTGGCGCTCCGGTCATTTATGATATTATCATGCATACCTCTAGCAAATCACTTTTTTAACTGCCCCTACCTTGTGTATCTAGTTTTATTTATTTAATCGGATCAGATTCTAATACTAGTTGCTTAGGTACATTCCTTGGATTTATGTCGCAATTTCTACCCGAACAGGGGTATCCTGCCTCAGGCAATACCTGGAAGTAGTGGCCAGTACAGGAACGTTACCAAATTCAATCCGCTCGGATCGCAGAACCGAGACCATGATGATGGCCAGCGCACACTGGCGATTACATCAGGCCATTCAGCCTGAGATCCCATTTCAAAATATCTGGTCGTATGGCACCTCAACACTCAACCAGCGCATTGAGGCCTGGTGGCGGCAGATGGGCCGGAGTCAAACCCTGGCCTGGAAGGTATAATCAAATTTCATATTCATAAGAAAGGTAGACCGATACCAGGGTTAGTCGGCAAATACTCCAAAAGATTAGTCTTGGATAATATTGCGAGTAGAACCTATTCTCAGGTAGGTATTTTGAAAATAGGTAAAATTCCTAAAACAATTTGTGCCCCATGATTGGTTGGGCTATATACTAATAGATTGTAGAGGATGTTTGCTACTTAAGCTTCTCTGGGGGATAAATCTCATGCGCTCGCCGACTAACCCTCCAACAGGTGTATGGTATTTGATTCTGAACTAATCCTTGATTTCGTCCGTAGCAATACTTTGATCAACTTGCAGGTCTTGGTCTATTTACTGACAATGAAGCTGACAAAATCGCTTTACTTTTTGTCTACTTTCCCCTCATCCGTGAGGAAATACATAACTTTGTTTATTTGTGGAATAATCATAGTATACGTTCACAGAAAAAACAGCGACCAAATCTTCCTACCGGCAAGCCAACAGTACTGTACTTTACCCCACCTGATGGAACAACCAATTACACATCAGTTCCAGACCTTAATACCCTCCGTATTCTTCAAGATGAAGTAAGCTCCTGGGGTAAGATACCATTTAAATAAGATATCTACTTCAAGTTTTTCATCACCTTGGCTCTTAAATGCACTTTTGTTCTGGTTTCTTGCTCACTACTAGTATACTTAAAGAGACTGCATATTGAAATTGCTAACAATTTCTCAATCCAGATCCCAATGAGTACCTGCCTCGCATAACTCATGCCTGGTGCACTAGAAGGCTTAAAATACTCGGAATCGAATTAGAACAGAACTCATTAGAGGAGATTACCATCAACGGTATGCCAAAGCATCTTTTCGCCTACCTTCACCTTCGCCAATTACTACATGATGAGGTCTTTCATCCGGGTTTTCAACTACCTCGCTGCCACCCACAAGATGGTGCCTATAATTGGACGCCTGCTATTACAGATTATTGTGGAATGGTGGCTACTTTATCTCTTGTCGGAGAGGAGGAAATTGAGCACCTAAATTCCTAAATTTCACATTCATAGTTGGATGTAATTGATTACTTTTACCTTGTTTCTTTTCTATAATGTGTATCCGATCACTTTTCCTTGCCTGTCTTTTACCCTTGTTGATTTTCCTATTTACAACATCTCTTTTATGTCTTTTTCACTTGGTCTTTGCATATTTTCCATCGCTCATTGACCAATACCCAATGATACCAATGATGATCATTACCAATAAGTTTATTGCTTATGGAATTCTGACGGTTGAGGGACTTTTCATTTTTGATTTTGAAGATTTAAGATTTGTGCGTTGTGGCGGTTTTGTCGCTATAGGCCGCCGTAGCCAAGTCTTCGAACTTCCTTCTAACTTTTAACTTTGATTTATGCACGGGGGCGCGTTTACTCTATTAACTGATCCACTTGGACGTGTATCGGCGACTGTGAACCGCCAAGAGTCCTCACACGAAACCATCGCACATCTGAGGAATCTTGAAGTTTACTTCATTCAAGGACAACTCTCTCCACAACAACTAGCTCCTGGCGAAGACAGCAGTATATATCAACCACAAAAACATCTTATCCCTCCAGGAGCCACCAGATATGCCCAAGCTATTCGATTTGAGTCTCCCCTTCCCCCGTGCTTACCCTTGGGCTAACAATGGGAAACAAACTCCCAGCCTCCGGACTTCCAACACGCTGCCCTTACCGCGTTCCTGCTTTCTTTACAACACTTCCGCTTTCTTCACAGCTTTCCTCGCGACTACTCTGTCCCAAAACTCTCGCGCATCCCCGCATTCAAAAATGCTTTCCACAAACACATGCCCGAACCCTAACCGAATTGGCGAAGCCACCAACAAGCGCTTTCCCAGAAGCTTTCTAAACCACAAGGAACTATCGTGAGAGTATGCCGATCGGCACGATTTCCAACAGATCGTAGTATTCATCAAGCCATATTATATATAGTAGCCAGTCCCCTCCTGCAGATTCGGTTTCATATCGTCCTTCACAATCGCCTCAAGAATGATTGCACTATTGTCCACCGATTTTCCTCTGTTGATAAAAGCACTCTATATAGTTTATCTGTCGCTTGGGGAAAGGAACAAGAGAGATAAAGGGAAGGAAAAAGAAGGATTTGAAAGAAAAAAGGGTGCAGGCAAGAATCTACACCTCAGGGAAAGCAAATATGATAAGATGAAATAGAAAGCTGTATCTAAACATTCTCACTGTAATAGAACAATTTCACCCTACCGACCAGACTATTGACGGAAATTCATAAATCCTCATTTGACTAAATTAGACAGGGGGTGTTAGGCGGTATGGCAATATATATATGGATTCCCATCTCATGGGATTTCGTTCGCCGGCAAATCGATGGTGTCCTCGGGCAACTTCCGTGGGCATGCTCCGAGAGGCAAATGATGACGTGAATTTCATGAGGCGGTGTGTCCTAGGCCATGCTCAGCGGCATACGAGAGCGGTGTCCGGCCCCAGGAAGTTGGATTGTCGGGGTTGACCTCTTGTCGCCCAAGTAGTATTTTCACCACTCCCTCGTGTCCATGCTCGGTATCATGCGAAAGTGGTGTTCGGCTGATATTATCTAGCTTGTTAGTGTTGACCGCTTCCTGCTTGAGCAGTATTTCTACTACTTTTCAGTGCCCATTACGGGCAGCCCAAGAAAGCAGACTATGCCCCCCAAAATCTCCTCCATTGGTATCACAATATTCCATCCATATCAAGGCAGCTACAAGCTTGGAAATTCGGAAGAACGATGCCTAGTGTAGGCCACTGAACTAGAAATTGGTACCTGAAACCCCCTAGACGTAGTCTCTTTTACTTGCTTTAAAAAGCAATTGGGTGGATATGTGGCTGTGATGGCCTTGTAATAGCTTTAGGGCAACTGACTTGGCCCGGCAGGAGAGTTGCCTTTTCGCGTGGACACCCCGGTATACGGAGCAATATTCTAGAAAGGTAGTGCCCTGAATACCGGAAGAGGACTCTGCTGGAATAGCCTTGACCCGTTCGAAATTTACATAGATCTCTGCCATTGACGAATGAGGCGTACTGAAAGTATCGGGACTGGCGGAAAGATACTCTTAGAGAGTGTAGTGAACTAGCCGCACAGTTGATGCCTCCTTATCCACGGTAACAGGCCCTTAGCGGAAGCTTACCAATGTTGATAGCGAAGGGACGTTGCCAGTGTTGCGGCCCTTGCAGCCTATCTCGACCGCGAGGGCGTGGCAGAGCTCATCCGACTTTAACGCGCGTGCTGCATGACTGACCCACATCAAAGCATCTATACTCAGTCTCGATTTTTCTCCACCCTGCACTTATATCCGCTCGATTGTCGCGCCGTGGGCATATCGTAATCCCAGTCCATTTGCCATTCTGCCGAGTCTTTCTCATCTCCAATATATTGTTGATTCTTCCAAGATTGCGTCGATGTTGAAAGAAAGGAGAGAAAACCTAAATACACCTGTTAGCAGATGATTTGGAGTGGAATTCTCGGGATCATTGCCCCTACGCACATTTCCGAAATATTCTCAGAGATCTTCTCCAGAATATCTGCCTCTAGACTCTCGTCTATTGCATCGGGCGTTTCATCCTCGCCCAGCCTAGCATGAATGTATGTAGTGATATCGTCTTTCCTAGGACCAATAGATAGACTCATTGATCGTCAGGCAAGGCGGTTCTCGATCTCGGCCCGAATATGGGGCCTTCCGGTCATGTATTTTCGAGTGGTAGGGGACTTCTCTAGAACTTGTTTCAAACAATCAAGAATTCTGAGCCGTTGTGCACCCCCAAATTCGTCAACGGCATCAATGCAGATAAACTTTGGCTGTGATGATGTGATGGTCTGTAGCATCTTCACGAGATCAACGAGTTGAGGTCCACATCCACCAATGGACTGTTTCTGATCTTGAAGGCGCGTGATATTTCTTCAGGAACCTTTTCCATTCCGTTGACCATCTGTTTCAGCAGAGAACCTAGAATACCGGTCCCGGACTCTTTGGGCTGTGAAGTCAAAGTAAAAGCATGTGATGACCACGTTTTGTCCTCTGGTCTGATCGCACAGCCTGTGGTTTTCCTCTCACCCTAGACAACTGTCCTTGTTACCAGATAAATGTTTTGCCGGCTCCTGGATCTCTGTAGCAAAACAGAAAGTCATTATCACCCCCACCTCGACCTTCCCCACACATACCGGACCATCTTCTGAATTCCTCGGTTTGCATAACCCATTCCCTGATATTGTTGACACGGCGCTCACGAACGTCCCGATGCCTTAGGCTCGACACCATTGGTGATAACCACTCTAGGAGTTGACACCGATCATGGGTAAAAGTACAGTTGTTCCACACGTTATTAAAAGAGTTCGTATTGTTGAAGCAGCTGTTGCTCTCATTGATGGAATATTGGGACATCCTCGGGTTTCTATTGTTTGTTTTGTGGAGGAGGAGGAGTTGTGGGTATGGTTGGTTGATTGATAATATTCCTAGGAGCAGAAGATTCAATATTCTTTATTTAAACTATCTAACCAGCTAGGGAGCGACCACCCATCCAGGCATGCACCACCCACGGCATTAGACTACAATCCCGAGGTAAGCCAACTCAACTCGCAAGCGGGGTCCAAGGAAAGAGAAGCAGGGGTCTGCTGGTATTGGAGTAGTCAGCAGCGTGGTAGTAGATCGGCAGACCTCCTTAAGGTTAATTGGGAATGGTGCTTAGGAACACCCCAATTACAGGCAAGCCATGTGAAAGGTGTGAAGCTGATTGAGTCCTCTGACAGGGGTTGTTGGTAGCTACTCTTACACTAAAAACTAGGCGCTTCAAAGAGTTAAAACTCAAACAGCTATCATACTGTGTAAGTAAATCCACTCTCGGTAAAATAGTTCTGGGTATTTTAATTGTAAAAGCTCAATATTGGAGTGTATGGTGCCATATTGAATGATATGTGGGAATATGCAATATCCAAAATATCTAGCTTTTTCTACGTGACCCATACCAGTTCTCAACCCCTAACCCTGTTTCAAGGATGGGCCATGCGAATTGGTGAGCGCTGGCCATTTAATAAGAATTTCTTAGGGAAATATGTATTTTAGGGTTTCTGGGGCTTTAGCTCTCTATTAGCTTATTTTTTGTTTTAATAGGTTAAGTGGGAGTTATTGGAGACTAAAGGTAGATGAAACACAAAAGAAGGAGGAACCAAAGTGCGAACGTAAGAGGCTCAAAGCGAAGGGGGGGCATTGAAGAAAAGTGGACTAATCCGCTACTGCCTCTGCTAGCTAAGGACAGGCTAGAAGATATATTCTCTCTCGCTGTCCAAGTAAAAACACCGCAAAACTTGCGAAACTCAATGAACTCTAAAAAGAAAAGAAAAAAACACTAAAGTGGCAAATCCTAAACCCTGGGAATATCAAAATCTAGAAGTACCCTGATATACCATGATCCTCTGTAATCCTTAAAGCCTATCGACGTCCAGTGTGCATACTCCCGTATGTCTGAAGACAAAGGGTATGAAAGAAACATTCTCATACGGTATTATCCCGCAAAAGGCGGATTGCCGCTAGTGAGCATTTTCTTGAACTTGCCCACCAACTACCTTCTAGGTTTGAAGTGTGGTAAACTATGGCAAGTTGGGGTCCCGTGAGCTTGGCTGCCTTAGTTAAACTTTAATTCACACGAAGGTGTATCCACTGCCAAGTGCCTAGTCGCCGTACCGCACGAAGCCAGATGCCTAATACTCGTTTATCTCCCAGCCACATATCTGCCTATCCGCATACTCGCATATCTGTGCGACTGCATATCCGGATAACCACCTGACAGCACGCCCTGCAATACCATCTAGCAAAATACATATTAGAACTAAAGCAAACTACCACTAAAATGAAGCTAGGGGAACTGAGCTAGAAGTAGTGCATTAAGAATTCCGATTTGCCATAGTTCAAAAGACTAGCGACACTTTAAGCGCCTAGAAGAGCCACGATTGGGAATTTTAAGAAAATCCACCGTAGCGCCAATCCGGCTTTTGATGGTATAGGTAATCCAACAGGGTGCATGTTGGGATTCCGGACACTCCGAATTTTGGTCGCCCCGGGGTGTTTTCTTCGTGGTGATGTGCCTTGGCATAGAGACCAAAGCTTTTTTCCGAGTACTCCACCGTCACACGGGCGCCACAGGATGAGGCGCAAAATGTGCTCCCAACTTGTAGCAAGGTTCTTGTATTTCTCACTGCCGGTATTTACCCACGTCAACTGTTAAGCGCTGGCGGCAGTATTAGCCGAGCTAAATCTATAAACTACTGCTGCTTAGTTGGCCAACCCTGGGGAACCATGTTCTGGTGGAAACCACAAACACGACCGACAATAATATTATCTTGGATTTCAATTTAAGGTATCCTAAACCTTCCTACTTAATATTGTCGGTGGACAAAATTAACCGCCCATCAAAAAGATGAAAAAACTCCGGCCATGACAACGGCGCTCTCCTGCCAACCCCAATATCGTGAAAACCAAAAAAACCAAATCAAAAATATGAACTCACAGTGGAACACATAGTAGAAACTAATATTTGATCCAGAAATTTCTTTAGGTGGCGTTGAAAGTCCAGAGTGATGAGGGGTGTCGGGTTGCTATCAATCCTCGCCGCGGGGTTCATTTTGTCCACGCGCCATATGACAGGAGCGCTCCCGCTACATACATGACCACTGTGATTGGGCGTTGAAGCCACAACCTCTCTCATCCAAAGCCTGACGATTCCGAAAGAGCTTTTGCGACCCCCTGCCTCCCGTCTCCTATAACATACTCCTTCGAGTGTAGGAAAAACCTTTAGACCAACCCTGCGGCTAACGAGACTCGTGATGGAGAAGGTTAACCTGCCGTCTTGAAAGATTGGAAACCTCTCTCCCACAGTTCAGAAGGATGTGAAAAGCATCTTGGGGATGCTGAAGTGGTGAGATAAATAGCATAGTGGTGGATACGAAGAAAAGACATCGGGGCATATCTCTCGCCAAACGCCGGCAAAGCAGCAGAACAATCCATTATGATCATGAACAACCCCAAACCCTCCTGTAACTTCCAGAATTAACAACATCCTTTAGGGGGGGATAAACCTTTCTGACTATTATTTCTATAGGGGAATATAGTTTATATATAATGGACGCGAATCCCGGCGTAGTAAGTCACCGCCTCGGCTATCACCCTCACCCACCTGACCTCTGCACACCTCTGAAGAAGGCAAACCTATTGAAACTCAAACACCTATCTTGGGTACTGGTATCTTCCCACTATGTTGGCTAACAATAAATTTAGCTCAACTCCTACCGCTGTCTACCATATCACACTGTATTAATTCCAACCCGGCCGGCCATATGCTATTATAAAGAGGACCACCATTTATCCAAATTTATCTCCCCCCTGCGATTCACTTGGGGATGGAGCAGTACGGTGTCGTGGGCCCTCTGGGCCCTCTATTTTCAACCTCACGGGAACATCCACATCCAGTACGGGAGTCGGAAGAGAAAGTATTGAGCTCCCTTGGCACTTCTTTATAGTGAACAAGAAGGAGGTCTGTATCGTTGAGTAGTCTTTCAGTGGGTGGCCTTGAGGGGTTCTTTCCCGCCGATGATATGCTATTAGAGTGAGCATTCGACGGTATTAATCTGGCTTCTATGGGGAGGGAATAATTTGTCTGTGAGTAGACACTAAAGTGTATCTAGATGTGTTTTTAGCTAGTATGTCATCAAGTTGATCGTGAAATTAGTGAAACTGATGGAGGGCATGAGGAACCTGTCTGCTAGGCTTCCACTCTGCAAACCTGTTTATGGCAGGGGGCAGCTAGAAGGTATCTGCTAAGAGCAACACCAGATTGCACTATTCATTAAGCTATATTATTTGTTGTAACTAATCCCCTGTGGTAGATATGGGTTTAGATGGTTAACGATCGCCTCAAGAATGCTTATTGTCCACATATTTTCCTCTATTAAGAAAAACACTATATTTATTTCATCTATTGCTTAGAGGGGGGGGAGGGGGGAGACAAGGAAGAAGAAAATAGGACTAGAAAAAAGAAGGTGCAGGCAAGAATTTACACAGAGAAAAAGTAGGCATGATAGGATAAAAACTAGAAGCTATAGACCGAGCCTTCTCACAGCAATAGAACTACCACTGCCAATTTGACTATTGTACATTGCAAATAGAAAGCCATTGATCTTCGTTTGACTAAGTTAGACCGGGTCAATATTGTATATCACCGGCGCTCACCCCGATATCAGAGTATTCACCGTTCAGTCACATATACGGTAAATGATCCGAAGAGTGGGGCCAAACTTGCACGATACGAGAAAGCGGTGAAGGAAAGTGGTAAACGATTGCCGGGCATGTGGGGGAATGGAATGGCGTGAGGAAGAGTGGATATGTTGTGATTATGTTCTGGAGACTCCCGGAAGAGTACTCCTTGTTTTTTGTATTTAAGGGCCGCGGTCGCCCACAATTGTAAGGAGGTCAGGCCACCTAAATACAAGTCTGTCTTTGATATACCAATCTCTATTCTCAAGTCTGTTTCTCCGTCAACGCTGAACACATTTCTCACTCATAACTTTTATAGTCAAGCGGTGGGGCAATATATACTGTATATGTGTATTCCCATCTCATGGGATTTCCTTCACCAGCAAAGGGATAATGTGCGCGGACAACTTCCATGAGCAGCATCCTCCCAGAGACAAGGAATGGAGTGGCTTTCATGAGGTGGGGTGTCCTAGGCCTCAGCTCACTCTAGGGGTTAACGCTTCGTGAAGCTTTAGCAGCAGTGTTCCCAAGGGGGCAGTAAGTCCGTCTTCAGCATGGACGAGAACGGACGACTTTTTGTCGACCCGTCCCGTCCTCCAGCCAAATTGCCCGACGATTCACAGTGGAGGACGTCGGGCCCGGCAGTCCCCCACCGTGATGTCACCCCCGTAATGTCTCAGTTCGGCTTTTTTTTGATTCATTGAGCCCAAATAGGAGATTACTCCACGCACTGCTCAGAATACTCGTAGTTGGGCCGCTGCTATGACCAAGGGGTTCCCCGATGCTGTGAATTGGGCTGAGGTCGGGAGTGTTGAGTATACCAAGAACCATGCAAACATCAAAATCATAAATGCTTTCTTGTGATGCGGAATTCTCAGGTGGATTTGACATACCAAATAGCTGCCGAAGATAATGTGGAGTTGAGATAGGAAGGGTAGTTGAAGTGAAACTTTGTACTAAATTGCTGCACAAAGAGGATCTTGGGGTTTGCATCTACTACTCCTATTTTGAACAATTACCGACTTTACATCCTGTCTATTACAAAGTCTTAATATTTCATTGCATTTCTTTCAACCGTAATCTTCGCGGTTTGGCTATTCCCATTAACAGATAAACCACCAGGCGAGGCACCTTCTATCACTCGGTTTTTGCCTTGTCCACTCAGTCTGACTGAGCCCAGTCCAGTCAGTTCCAATAATGATGACTGGCCGGTTAGTCTAATTTTCACTATTAGACTAGACTAGACTTTGACCGGTCTAGCTAGTCTGAGTCCGTCCCCAACAAACCATTTGGAACCATGTTGTCAACCCTTGAAGCGTTGCTTCTATATTGAAGGAAGCGAGATGAAACTTAAACTATATTAACCTTTGATATTAGTTCAGATTCTCAGTGCTATTGCAATTGCTTATACTTCTATCTCGCAAGATCTTATCAATAATCCCTGCCTTCACACATGAATCCATCGAATCCCGTGTTGCATCCGCACTGAGTCTGAAAGTAAGGAGCGGAGAGGAACCCTTCATAGAAGGACATATAAGTAAACTCACCCCTTGTTCAGGGACGCCTGTTTCAATCTTGGGGTGAATATGAGGCCTTCCGGAAGGAATAGAAGGGAGAGAGATTGGGAGAATCTGGGTGGGGAGGAGGGGGTGCAGCAGTTGTTGAGATGGGGACGGAGAGGCTGAGGTGGGTCGGAGATATACAAAGGGACAAGATGTCCTTAGTTATGTATTTATGGATGCTTGTTTTCCCCCCGGTGCCATAATAGAATTGAGATCAAGACATCCTCCACAGCTAAGCGTCCAGTTGCAGATATAATTTGTCAATTTACTTGACGTAGGGGCAAGTGGAGCATCAGGGTAAACCTATTCTCGAGTACGGTGACCGGATCATTTTCTGAATAGACCCAGGGTGTTCCCTGTATCCTTATGAGATATTCTCTTATTTTGTGAAATAGATAGATACACACAAAGTAGACATTAAACAGGAGGTCTGCGAAAGGATTAAAAATAGGGGGAAAAAAAAAGGAAAAACAATAAGTGCAAAGAGGTTTGTAAAGCGCCTTCCCAGATTGTAGAAACACTATTTAGGTTTTGGGGCGGTGATGGGGGGGAGGGGGGGAGGGTGGGAAAGAAAAGGGCCAAAAAATAGGAGTGTAAAAGCCCGGAAATCTAATTTTCTACTCTCTTCTACACTTCACGCCACTTTAGGCCACCAATCCACTTCTCTTGAACCTTGAGGAATATGGCAAGAGCAGCATGTTCATCCTTTGAACGGTCCTTGGTACGAAGAGTAATGAACCCATCATTCCCGTTGGCATGCTTCGACAGGTCGTGATAAACGGTGGCGAGACAGGGGAGAATATCGAGTTGCCGAAGACCACGCCGTCCAATCTCTGATTTAAAAATCTTTTTGAACTCCGGGGTTGTAGCGATCCTGTCGAGAGCCGATTGAGTGCCTTCTTTGGGATTGTATGTGATTTTGCCCAAAAGACAGGCTTGATACACAAGCCATTCTGGAAATTCATATTATTAGTTACTCTTTCAATGAGAATAGTGATTATTTACCAATAGCGCTGCGGATGTTAAAGATCTCCTCTAGTTTGACCCTTTTCTCCTTTTCGTATTGAAGCATGTTCTATATAAAGGGTAGAAATAATATCAAAATTGGGAGGTAGTACTCAACCATAAGGTTACAGTTCTCAACAGCTTGCTTCTTAATCTCAGCTACCAGTTTGGTATTTCTCTCATACCACTTTTCGTCCACTTCATTGTACAGTCCACGGTATATTTCTTTGAGACCTTCTACTGTTCCCGTTGGCGTAAATGATGTGGTTTCCCATTAGAAGTACGATAGTCAACATGTCTACGGCGAGACACAGTGGATCGATTTGTGACTGATGCCTTGTCATTTGTTTCGAGACGATCGGTGGGTGGATTGTGGGAGGTGCCCGGGACCGGTGGTTTGCTGGTGGATTTTGCGGGTTTGCGCGGATTGCATCCAGGTGGTACCGCATCCGCTGTCGTGGTACTATTAGATTCCTGTTTTGTGGTTCTGTTAGTACTATAGCATCTGCCACCAATTGAGAGAGAAAGAGGCAAAACCATGATCATGGTCAGGTTGGCTCTTGTGGTCAAAAACCTCGCATGTAGATGGCTTGCGTAATCCGGCCTTGAAATCCCCAAACCTCCCATTTCTAGCTTGACAAGGAACCTGGGAAATGAAGATTTCAGGATGTAGTGATTAGGTACCATTGGCGATAAAAGGGGCATGTTGGATAGCGTGGGGTGAAGACTTTCAGTGCTGAGTGAGCCCTTTGGCAAACAAAGTGAGGCAATGTGGTAGATACTGGGAAGATAAATCATTCACCTTCTCATGCTTACATGATGCAACACCGGATAAATCTCGCAGTTACAGTGACACCCGGTGAAGCGAGCCCGCTGCGGAGTGGCCCATGTCTCACGGTGAACGTTAATGCAACTTTTATGGGACAGGGATTGTTTGTATCGACTCTTACTGTATACTGTGGGCTTGCTTTCCGGTTGAATACTCAATCAACCCAGAATAGTCGCTTACTGTAGCGTGATTCCACCCAGGAAGATCATTACCCGACAGGGCTCAGCATCTACTGTCCTCAACAAACCATACAATTTAGAGTCTACGATATCCTAAAATACATTCAATCATTGCCAAAACTGGCAAAATACCACCATCTTCTATAATATAAATGTGTCGAACAACTATACCATTTTTGATCAGTTGTCTCAACTCCTGGCCTTGCTATCACAATACGACCCCCGCTTACAACCTTGCAACATTCAAGAGCGTGTGGTCAATAACCTTGCGGGATGGCTCACGGCTAGTGAACAATTCTGTGGATCGTGCAAATTAGGTCTGCAAAGTGGAGGTGATAAGGCTGTTTTGTTTTGTTACAGAAGTCCGGAAATCAGGAAGACATTAATTAGGTATCAAGGATTATCTCCGGGAGAGAGAAGTGAATTCATGCTGGCAATCCTGGGCGATAGTTGGCTAATAGAGGACACGGATGTGATCAGACCAGAAGAGTGAACACCGCTATGGGGTCCCTTTACTCTGACTTTGCAGCACGAAAGCCCAGACTGCTACCTGCATGCCACCTTCCTTGCTAAAGCAGATCTTCAGCTGAACAGCAATGACTCTACAGAATACATGACGAGCCTTGGGAGAGTAGGGAGAGGCCGTTAGTGGATGCACACGACCGCTCGGTTATATTGTAAAGATGCTGCAATCAATTAAAGTTGCTCAATGCACATATGTGGTTATTGAATCTCTCGATGAATGTACATACTCCTGTATAGAGATTTCAGCTTTTTCATTCCTTGGAAGAAATCCTTGGGAGGTTCCAGGCCGCTGGAATATTTGTGGCGAGGAGGCCCCATAGTTGCACCGAGATTAAAACACGCCTCACTCGACGAGTAGTCACTGTATCTGTAGGTTGGGCAAGAAACGCTATCGCCAGATCCCTTTGTGTCAGACACAGCGAGGACGAAACACGGACGCTATAAACGAGAGTTTGGAGGCCGACATTCTAGAACATATTCCCGAAAACGTGCCGGAAACCCCCATAGCTGCCAGAGGGCTGAGAACCCAATCCCATATTATTGGCTAATATATATTTAGGCTTCTACTGGCTTCCTTGAATATGGAAGCAATCTTGAACGAACCGACAATGTATCAAAGACGAGAAACACAAAACTGAATGACAGCTGAGTCGGGATTGGACGATATCTACGGCGCAACGATTGAATAGATAAAGGCACAGGGTGGTGATAAATTGAGACTGGAAATGGGAGTTTTGATGTGAGTCTGCCCTGCAGAATGGCTGCTGACGCCGGGTGAGCTCTCTCACGCCCGAGCTGTTGCGCTGGGTTCGGCGGGCTTTTGCACATTGCGTGTTTTGGGGGTTCTTGTTACTTTGTGTCCTCTACTATTACTCAGTCCGGACTCATAGGACCGGAGGTAGAAATGCAACTTAGTAGCTATCACATATACCGGGGCTGTAACTTGGCTGTGGTTTATCCCACTAAGAGCTTTCCCTATCGGAGGGTCTTGCACACAAGAAGATATCAGGAATCGGGGAGTGGAATTTCGTGCTTCATTGTTATTTTCATGGCCTACAATATATCTTAAGTATGTTCCTCTTCCTGCGATCATGCGATATTGGGGAGATACTGAGAGTCCACCCCTCCGTTTGTTAGAATTTGATAACACACTTCTTTTATTATATTTTGCACATATTCATGCTTCCGTCTGGCACGCCAAATAATTGAATGGAGCAAAACTCTGCCCGGTAGTTCCCCGCAGTTCCCGACCCCGCATGTTCCCTAGGCCAATTTGTCTTCATTGTAGGGCCCGCCGTCCTTAGCAATGACGGCTGTCCTCAGGTTTCCTGGACGAGAACGGACGGCCTGTTTCCGTCCCGTCCAGGGCTCTCGGCAGTCCCCAAGACAGGCCCTACAGGGGCCCCGGACCGTTGAGAACACTGTTTGTGAATAGGAAGAGCCTACTCTCAGGACTGTTGTTAATCACTGGCGCTCCCCCGACCGCGACGCCTACCGACCCACCTGATAGAACATGAGAGAATAATATCGGAGGATTCACCGGAGTTGGGAACTTCGTGAGGTATGCGTTGTTGGAGGCCAATGGTGTTGGAATATTTTGGGCTGCTCACGACATACATATTTTCCCATCTACCACGAACACGGAACACCACCACCTCCACCCGCGACACACTATTCCTTACGAACCGTTTCACTACCATTAGGTTCATACTTGTTCAAACACCAACCCTGCATATCTAATGCGACAACATGAAACACTGGTTCACCTACAACAGAACACGAATATCTCAGATGCCGAATAACCACCATACCCTCGGTCAACTGCAGAAGAACGACCTCGGGCATTCGGTTCTCACCTCGGAACTTATGCAGAATAACCGGAGATATGGTACTTGGGTGGACGAATCTCATGTGAGATTTAGCATGCGCAGGAAGCATGCTGCAGAAGTGGGCTTTTCTCTTGAGGAGGATATAAGGTCATTGGTTCTTCCGTTTGTTCATTTTGTTATCTATCTCGTTTATCATCACATTCGTTTCATCTCCCTACTCAGCTACCAAATTGTTGTCGCATCTTTTCAACATTATCTTTTTGTTTAGTTGCACCTTCTTTCTATATTCTTGTTCGTACAATAAAAGTTCTTTGTCGTCCGGCAAACCAGAAGTGCAATCCACTGCGAGCTTCCAGCCTGTTGTTCAATAAATGGTACACCGAAGTCGGGCAGCAACGACGGGTATGAAGGGTAAGGAAATGATGAGAGAAAGCAGGGAACTGGCGTGATTATGTTCAAGAGACTCCCGGAAGAGTTATCATTGGTTTATGTATTTAAAGATAGACCTGCGGCCAGAGCCGTAGGAAGGATAGGTGATCGAATCCTAAGTCTGTCGTTGATATACTTGTTCCATCTCCTCAAACAGTTTGCAGTGAAACAGTGCACATTTCTACTCATCAAGAATAATGCTCAGAAATTGCATGATTTTGTGAAACGAACAGACGCAGAGGAAACAATAAAAGGCTGTCTGCTCTCGCCCTAACAAAAAGCAATAAAGTAAAGACCTCGAAGGCTAATCCCTGTCCGCCTCCCCCTTGCCCTTCTTGACTAACCTCCAATGGAGGCCCCCACTCCAGCTCTCCTGAACCTTCAGGATTGAAGCCAGAGCGGCAAGTTCCTTGTCTGTGTGGTTCTCAGCGGATAGCGTAATGATACCATCGTTACCGTGTGCATGCTTGGACACCTTGCGATAGAGAACCTTAAGGCAAGGGATCACATCCTCTGGCCGAAGGCCACGCTTTGCAACCTCTGCCACAAAAACATTTTGGAACTCATCCGTTGATGCGAGCTGGTTGAGGGCAGCCTGGACGCCCGCCTTGGGGATATATTTGATTTTGTGCAAAAGACGGGCCTGAAACACAGTCCTCTCTGAAGATTCACATGGTTAGTTATACTTTCGATGAGAAGGGTGATTACTTACCAATAGCACCACAGAGGTTGAAATTCCCTTCTAATTTGAGTTTTTCCGTTCTCTCCTCAAGAAGCATGTGCTATATAAGGGTTAGAAATAATTGAAAAATGGAGAGGTAGTACTCAACAATAAGGTCGAAATTTTCGACCCATTTCTGTTCAAGCTCCCTTCTGTGATTGTTCATGAGTTCCAGATTTCTCTTATACCACGTGTTTTCCAGCTCACGAACCTCCTCCACCCACTGCTTACTCCATGTTGTTTGCACCCCCCGGATCCTGCCGCCAAGGGGTAAAGAATTCCGCATTACTCCAGACTTGAATTTTTTTGATTGCCTGAGAGCGGTCAGCGGAGCTAGTTTGCTATGAGGGATTCAATATTTCCACGCAAGCAACTAAATGGTAAGAGGTGTTACATACTTCCCATATATCAGTTCTTGGGCTATAGAGTTATCCGGTGATGGTTTGCAGGGCTTCCCTGTTGCTGGAACTGGATCCAGGGTAGTGGCGCGGTCACATTGCGGCATGGTAGATATGTTGGTACTATAGCATCTAAAGCCCATAGAGAAAGGCAGCGGAACCATGTCCCTGGTCGGATGGACTCCAGTGGTCAAAGACATCGCAGATGCACGAGTTGCGTAAAACGGCCTTGGAATCCGGAAATTTCCCATTCTGGTTTCCAGCTTCATAACGAACCTTGGAAATGAGGATTTCGAGATATAGTGATGAGGTACCATTGCCGAAAAAGTGGGTATGTTGGATAGTGTGGCGTGAAGGCTTTCAGTCATACTGGACATGGTTAGCAAACTGTGCGGAATAGAGTGGTAGACAGGAGGAAGACACCTATCCATCACCCGCTCATGCTTACGTCATGCAAGAGTGGATAAAGCGATCAGATTTCAGTCACACACTGAAAAGAGTGAGCCCCCTGCTAAGCGAGCTTACTCACACGGCGGATTGCTAAGTACTGTAGTTTACCCAATATTCTATCCGGATTTGCTAGCGATTTTGATTCGAAATTGACTGCTTCTTTTTTCTGCTTCTTTAACTTAGGGATAGAAGGAGGGTCAAGGTTCCATTTGAATATTCTACTCACTTCCTGTGTCGAGGAATCTTGGGAATTATTCAGAATCGAAGGTCATGTGTACTACTTAGCACTCGGCCGCGTGAGTACAGCGAGGAGCGAACGTCAATGCAAATTTATGGGGCGGGGATTATTCGTATCAATATTCTCGGTATGTCGTGTGCTCGGTTTTCTGTTGAATACTCAATCAACGCAGAAATGTCAGTTACTGTCGCGAGGTTCTGCCCAGGAATATCATCACCCGATGAGGCTCAGCAACTCCTGCTCCTCAACAAACCAATAGACAGTCCGAAGATATCCCAAAATACCTTCAATTAGAGAAAGAATTCGCAAAATACTACCAATTCTTATAACATGAGGGTGTCGGAGAGCTATACTGTTTTTGATGAGCTGTCCCAACTCCTTGCCTTGATGTCACCCCTCGACCCCAGTTTACACCACGCGACATTCAAGAGAGTCGGTTCAACGATTTCAGGGGGTGGCTCATGGGGATTGAGCAATTCAGAAGATGGTGCGGGTTAAGTCTGCAAAGTGGAGGTGATAAGGAGTTTTGTTTTGCTACGGAAATCAGGGAGTGGAAAGACATTTATTAGGTATTGTGGGGTCTTATAGTAGGTTTGCAGTTGATAGTGCTTGCTTAGCTAGATAGTTCCTCATTTTACTCTATCAATAGGTAGTTGGCAAGCGAGAAGATTGGGCTAGCTAGGGATTACGTAGTTTACATGTAGTTTAAGCTTTATAAGTCACGATCGGTAGATAGCACACGGAAGGAGGGAACAACCACAGGCAGAGAACGAAAAATCTCCACTTTTTTGTTTTTCCTTCTTTCATTCATCATCTCGACTACCGAGAGTCATCTACAGATCATCGACTTCTGGCTGTGCGAGCCGTGATAGCCCCTCCCAGAAGTAGATTTGGTTTCTTTCGCTTGCCTCTCTTTTCTTTCATTGTTTTCATCCCGGTATAGTGGTTTTACCACTATCTATTCGTATCCGGGTTAGGACTGGAAAACCCTTCTCAGTATCAAGGATTATCTCCGCGAGAGAGAAGTGAACCCATACTCACAATCCGCGATGATAGTTTGCTAGTAGAGGACAGGCTCTGTGATCAGACCAAAAGATTGAACACGACTATTGGGTACTTTTACTTCGACTTTGCGGCAAGAAAGGCGCCGACTTCTACTAGCATGCTACGTTCCTTGCTAAAACAGACGGCTAGCAGAACAGGAAGGCTACCAGATATTATATGATGAGCCTCACGAGTGGAGGGGTATGTCTGAAGTGGATGCGCACAGTAGCTTGGTGATATTCTGAAGTTGCTACAACCAATTACAGCCTCACAATGCACACATGTGATTATTGAAGCTCTCGATGAATATATATACTCCTGTGTAGAGATTTCAGCTTTTTCATTCCCTGGAAGAAATCCTTGGAAAGTTCACGTCCGCCCCAATATTCATGGTGGGAAGGCCCCATACTGGAACCGTGATTAAAACACGCCTTGGTGGACGTGTAACCAGAATATCTGTAGGTTGGACAAGAGACGATATCGCCCGATTCCTTCCTCTCAAACTGAGGGAGGACGAAAAACCGGGAGCCATAAATGAGAGTTCGGGGGCCGACACCCCCGGAGATGATCCCAGGAAATATATCGGAAATTTGGGTTGCTGCCGGGCTGCCGGGAACCTGGTCTCGCATCATTAGCTTGTATATATTTAGGTTGCTACTAGCTTCTTTAAATATCGAAGCAACTTTGCAAGAACCGGCAATGTATCGAAGACAAGAAAGACTAAACAAAATGATAGATGGATTGGGATTGGAGGATATCTATGGCGCAATGATTGAATGGATAAAGGCACAGGGTGGGGTTAAATCGAGACTCGGAATGAGAGCTTTGATGCCGATTTTGTTGAAAAATCACGAAGATTCCATCCCTGAAAGATAGTTGGAACGGTGATGGAACATGGTCTGGTGGAATTGGGTTTGATAACGGTTGCACGATTGGGTAGTATGGTATCAGAAGAGTGACGGTATGTTTTGTTTGAGACGTTAGCTAAAGCACGAACGTTTGGGATGTTTTAAGAATTGGCACTAGGGAAGACTAGAGGTTAGAGATTATGGTTTATGAGGAGTTGGAACGCATCAGTGTCACACTGTGATGATTAGGAAACAGACAGCGGTGTCAGGACTGTGAGGGATCACAGAAGATGAAAGAAATAGTGTAAGAGGATGAAACGAGAAAGATGGATTATGGGAACAGAAGCTTCGGGAAACTTCTGAGGGGTTAGTTGGATGGAACGAAGATTGGAGAAAATAGTTGAGGGTGTTGTGGACGAAGAATCTTTTCTGTGAGGTCAACTTTGTGTGTATATATATGACATGTCTGGAGACGTAGAAAGAATAAGAACCCCAATACTCTCTCTACCGATCATAGCCTATTTTGCAAGAGATTTGCCCTGCAGAACGGCGGTTGACGCCGGGTAAGCTTTGCAAGGGCCTTGCTGTCGAGCTACAGTCCCTCGTCAGAAGTGTTCGTGATCGGCTTACTAAGCGACCTCGCCAAATGGCACCTCTCCAAATGCCACCTCGCCAAATGCCACCAAGTAGATCGCGACCGTACCTCTACATAAACGACGATACCCCAAGCTTGTGCCACCTCCTCTATTTGAATTATTCTTTAATAATCTGCAATGGTTAACCAATCCGGATATACATCAAAAAAAAAAAAGCGAAACCAAAAGACTACTCGAACTGAAATGTCCAATGTTGAAAAAGGCATGATCATAGGATTTTTCCACTGCCTCCGGAACATTGCTCTTGTTGCTCAAATTATTGGCCGCCCATGGACCACTATCAAGAGCTTCCTCACTCGCGCATGTGAGCCTCTCTCACTGGATAATATTCCTCGTCCCGGTCACACACCTGTTCTTAGCCAGGGACAGCGTCGCACAATTATCCGGGCTGCCAAATCCAACCGGAAAATGACAAGGTCAGATTTCCGGGATAAATATGTGCCTGGTGTTTCTCTTTCTACTGGTTTGTACCCTCTACCTGAGTGATAGTCTATGATTCTCTAACAAATTTACAGTAGATAGAGTACTCAGAGAAGCCAATATCAAGAAATGGCTAGCCAAATCAAGACCA
>Ga0307509_10003510_pt1 | contig 23662 bp, 24 predicted proteins | sample 10_EM_MG_FD_202245 | JGI IMG/M metagenome (GOLD analysis project Ga0307509, IMG submission 202245) | Populus trichocarpa ectomycorrhiza microbial communities from riparian zone in the Pacific Northwest, United States - 10_EM | ecosystem: Host-associated > Plants > Roots > Unclassified | place... | reverse complement strand
CCTTCAAGATTAGCGGAAGGAGGTCGTAGTGGAGGACATGAACGGACAGCAGAGGGCCGAGGGAGAGGACGGGATGGACCGAGGGGTCGGGCCGGAAGTGGTGGTCGAGGAAGAGATAGGGATAGAGGTGGTCATCGAGATAGCAGGGACCGTGGCAGAGGCCGAGGTGGTGGTAGGGGCGGTGGAGGTGGTGGTGGAAACAGAGGGCGTCCTCCAAGCCAGTACGGCGCTTCAGAACAACCTTCTGCTGATGGTTATAACCAGCAAGACACGCGGCCCATGTCGCCGACTTCTCTCGCTATTGCTCATGCGACGGGGCAGTCCAGCCACTATGACCCACAGCCGCCGCAAGGCCAGCGTCAACCATATCAGCAAAATTACGCGTCAGTGTACCCAGATAACAGTTCTGGTGCATGGGGGTATGGGCAGCAATATCAGCAATACGGGTATAACATGCAACACCAGCCATACCAACACCAACAACTGCATGGATTCATGCCCGCCGCGCCATTCGTTCAGCCGCACATCAACCCCCGGTTCGCGTCAGCCTTTGGGCTAGGATTGCCCGGACAGCAGCATAGTACCGCTGTGGAGTCGTCGTATCTTCCTGCGCACAGGCAGCAGCAGCAACAGGTTCCTGGGCTGCAGTATCCGCCGTTGGCGCACTCACCTTCAGGTTCGGAGGTGCAGACGGGCAACCTGGGTGCGGATGTTCACGCTCCTATTATTGACTCTGGCTTGCAATATTCGCCGTCGGAGGCACAGTCGGTTTCAGCCGGTAACGTGGGTGTGGGTGGTGGTACTGTTGGCCGTATCCAATTGAATTCTAATTGGGCTGACGAATGGGCTGTTCCGATTCAAGAATGTTCCTTGTCGGCGGCAGATAATGCGACGCGTCCTGCATCAGGTCCCACCGCAGAGGGTACAAATAGCGCCCAATGACATATTCTCACCGTGATTTATTCGTTCTTTAAAGTTTGTTAACTGTAACAGGTTCGTTCTCTCTGTGGGTTTTGTCCGAGGTTTGGATGTCGATGCTGATTCACGTTTTGAACTTTGCAAGCTAGTTTTATTTTTGGGTAATAATCACTTGATGTCAAAATAAACACCAGCTCGGGATGGTCGGCGTCGGCTAAGTCGACTCTCCACCTCCATAGTCTTCCTTCAAGTCAATGTGCTTATATGGCTCGCTCCATTAATAGGAATAACATCAATTTCGAAACACATGGATGGGAACTAATCATCGCCCACGCACGTGTCCCAGATGGAAACTGACACGGACGATGCTTGGCGCTCTTGATTCTCTTCCACCCCTTGTCTTGTGCGCGGTAATTTTGGTTTTGGTTCATCTTTTGGGCGCTGTTTTTTTTTTGTTTTGGCCGGTGTTCCTGCGCTGGGCATACTTATTGCATGGTATCCTTGTATGCCCCGCGCGCTTAAGTGTTGGTGTGCATCACTTACAGTTACATAAATCCGGTTCGCCAGATTTGTCGCTTTCAACAAATGAGCGCTGTATTTCCTATTCATCTATTGGAGCAACACATAACTCTGGTTAAGCATCAATGATAATCGTTTATGATACAAAGTCACGTTGCTTTACGGCCCAGTTTTGTATCACCAGCGGTTGGCAGCAATGGTTCCTGTTATGACATCGCGTTTTTCTTCTAGCCGATCTTCCATTTTGTCTCTAGCTCTCAAAATGGGACCTGAAATCCAACTTTCTCCACCCCCGCTGTTTCCTTATAACGCTCATTTCCCAAATTAACACCTCTATTGGCTTCTCGATCTTCTTGATATGCGTTCTGAGTTATTACTGTCCCACGTCTTTTTGGGTCTTGCGCTCGCGACGCCCTTCCTCGATATCAACCTTGCCACTGGAGGATCGCAGATATTCCAGCAATTACCCTCGATTTCCTCGGCATGTACGAGGAACGGGCAGCAGTCATGCCACAACACCTCGGTCGTGGAGGATTTGTGTTGCTTTGAGTCTCCTGGAGTGCGTACTGTTATGGGGTCATGGACGCCGTTGACTGAGCTTTATTCTAATTTCCAGGGATTATTGCTGCAAACCCAGGTAAATATCTGATCGTTGCGTCTCGCTACCCATCCATGACCTGGACCATGAATAGTTCTGGGACACTAATCCATCCACCGGGCCAAGTGACAGTTGGACTATCCATGGTATGTTGCTCCTCGTTTATTAATAAGATTGATCGAAAGCCTGAAATGCAACCAGGTCTTTGGCCCGATAAGTGCGTATTAGGGCATTTTTTCAGGTGGACATACAACTCAAATTTATCATCGTTACAGCTGCGACGCCACCTTTGAGCAGAATTGTGATCCGTCGCGCGCTTACAGGGGAATTAGTAGAGTTCGTCTGCCATTGGTGCGATCTATGAAACTGGATTTGACATTAAACGGTAGTTATTATCTGCCAATGGTGCAAGCGACACGTTATCGTTCATGAAAACCGTAAATTCATTCAATCCAATCTATCCTGGGATATCATTGACGAAGCACTGTTACAGAATTGGGTCGATATCAATGGACACAATGAACAGTTCTGGGAGCACGAATGGTCAAAACACGGTACCTGCATGAGGTAAGTGGCATAAGGTGCTCGGTGAAATGGAATTCCCAAAGCGATGTCTGCTTTACAGCACCCTTGAGCCTTCTTGCTTGCCGAGTGGAAGTGTCCGTGGAGCGGAGGTTCGTTCGCATCTCAATCTGAGTGCCTCTATATCACTGACCCTCTGGCTATAGGCCGTTGCCTACTTCCAAACCGTTGTTAGGCTTTTCAAGGTCAGTGTGTGGCTGGCCTTCTCCTTTGTTGGACCTCCAGTTCACCACAATTCCCACATGTGGAACAGACGCTTCCAACATATACTTGGCTCGCAAATGAAGGAATTACGCCGAGCACCACTCGAACATTTACTCTTTCACAACTCACCTCTGCGCTGAAAGCTCAATCAGTAAGTGTTCCTTTTGAGTTCCTCAATAGGAATGCCCCCTTGATCACTTTCCCAGGGATTCACACCCGCTCTTAACTGTACTCATGGCGCACTGAATCAAATCGAATGGTACTTTAATTTGAAGGGGTCTATCGTTGACGGCACCTTTGTTCCTATCAGTGCGCACTACTTCAATCCACAGCCAAAGGCATTAATGACTTTAACTCCTGTTGCAGATGCGCCAAAGGCTGGATCCTGCCCATCTTCCGGAATTAAATACCCACCCAAAAGTGGCAGACCTACGAACCCCACACCTCCAACACCTCCAACACCTCCTACACCTCCTACGCCTCCAACGCCTCCTACGCCTCCAACGGTATGGAATTCCTCCGCTTATTTCCGCCTTTTCATTAAAAACGTTTTGATTTTTTTTTTGTGAATAGCCACCAGGAGTGAGTGTCCCCCCCTATTTCTTATTTCTGCAAGGCTAACGAATGTGACAGGTACCGGGCAACCTCCCAAGCAAAGCAAAAATCCATGCCCTGCAGTCTGGCTCCTCCATCGGAGGGTTGTTATCTCTAGGCACCTGGTCTACACAAAGCCTTGCTACATTTACGCTTTCCGGGACGACCTCGAGCTTCACCATTTCCTCGTCCAAAGGCAATTGTGGTGTGAGCAGTGGATCATTCTCCTGTGGGAGCAGAGTCTCTCACACTACCTTCTCTGTGGTCAGTTGGATATCAGTTTTTCTTAAAAAATCTTTTTTTATTGATATTTTTCCTCTTAGGTATCTTCCGGTGATAACCTTCTTATTGCGTTTGGTGGTTCGACAGCATTTTCGAGTGACGGCATCCCGAGTGGTGCGACTGCTTTCACGGTCTTCACCGGCTCTAAACATGCCCAAGATTACACGCTCGCTATCGTTTAAATTGGCGGCCAGTAAAATCCCAGTTTCCACTCAGAGGATTGTGTGTAGCTATTTAAAGTTAAACGTAACAAATTGTTTCCGCATGATGCTCTTGCTCCTTGGCCATTGCAGTCATCATATCACGCCGCTCTCGTTGAGTCTACAGCACCTGCGTTGATTGCCCATTTAAATGAAGTATGCAAAAGGTACAGTACCTTTTTTACGCCATCCACATGGTAAGCAACGCCACTCCTTTCTTTATATGTAGAAATGCTTGTGGGGTCTAACTGACAGGAACACCGATTAGTACTTACGTTCTGATATAGAGTTGTCAGCCTTGGAATCATCGACATCGTTAAGCATTCAGCGGGATGTCCGGAGTTGGCTGGAGCAGTAAACACCCAATTCTTGATTTGAACATTCTTATCATGACTGTAATCACTCTGAAAGGGCACTTGAGGTAAACCAAAAGTTGAGCCCTGACATTTGTGTAGATTGAATTAGTTATATGTTTTTTTGATATTGTGTAGCATCAAGGAGTAGAGAATGCTACCAACAGTGAAATGCCATTTAATCAGACTGTTGAATGAAAACGTCCAAACGAGTTGCAGCCTCAATTGTTTGTGTTGGCTGATCAGCTCGGGTTTATTTTTAGATATCACGATCGGCTGGGCCGGTTATGGCTTTCCTCCACCAGTGCACTTCTTACGTGCGTATATACTCATTCTAATAATGGGAGTCGACCATCAATTCGAAACATATTGCCCTCGCACGTGTGGATGTTAATGTTGTATCTGGGCGACGTGGATCTTGTATTTGGTGTAGGTGTGCTACTTCTCGCTTCCTGCCATGTGCTCCTTCGTTCATTAAATTTAGGTCGCCATATTTTTATCAGCTTTGCCTCCGGATTCCTTTGGTTGTCCTTCGCTTCGGCTAGATTAGGCCTGTATACAGCTATCATTTGGCTATTGGGGCAATACCACATGCATAGTTTTTGGTTGCGCATGGATGGTACAAATATAATCTATAAAAATGTGCGTCGTCTTTCTCTCTGCACGTTCCTTGATCTCAGGGCGGTGGCAGCTGGACTAGTTCCCGTTAATGTTAATCATGTTTTTATCCGTTGATCGTCTCTTCCTCTAGTGCTTAAAATGGTACGACTTAAAGCCCAAATTGTAACGTTGTTCACTTAGATCGTCACCTCTTCTCCCCGCCACTGCCTTCACCGAGACACTTGAACTTGCTTACCTTTCCCGACCTGACGGCTTTTTGATATGCTTCCCGAGCTATTATTCTCCCACGTCTTCGTGGGTCTTGCGCTTGCGACGACGTCACAGATATTTGGGCGATCGTCTTTAATTTCATCCGGATGTTCGACGACTGGTCCACAGTCATGCCACAACACCTCGGTTGTGTCGAATTTGTGCTGCTTCGAGTCTCCTGGAGTACGATGTTTTTTTTTTGAAGTTATAGACGCCGTCGACTGAGCTTTATTTTGTTTTCCAGGGTTTATTATTGCAGACGCAGGTAAATGTCTTATCATGAGGCGATTGTTGCGTCCCATCACTGTGACTTATGTCTTGAATAGTTCTGGGACACTAACCCGTCCACTGGTCCCAGTAACAGCTGGACTATCCATGGTATGTTGCTCTTCGTTTATTATAAGATTGATCGACGCCTGAAATACTACCAGGTCTTTGGCCTGATCAGTGCGTATTGGGGGTTTTCAGCTGAATACACAACTCAACCTGTCATCGACACAGCTGCGACACCACCTTCAGCGAGAACTGTGATCCTTCGCGGGACTACACTGGAATCGGTAGTGTTCGTCTGCCATTGTGCGATTTATGGACCTGGATTGACGGTCAACAATAGTTATTATCTGCCAATGGTGCCAGCGACACGTTGTCCTTCATGCAAACTGTAAATTCATTCAATCCGGTCCAAGATGGGATACCATTGACGAAGCACTGTTACAGAATTGGGTCGATATCAATGGACAAAATGAACAGTTCTGGGAGCACGAATGGTCAACCCACGGCACCTGCATGAGGTAAGTGGCGTAAGGTGCTCGGTGAAATGGAATTCTTAAACCGATGTCGGCTTTACAGCACCCTTGAGCCTTCTTGCTTGCCGAGTGGAAGTGTCCGTGGAGCAGAGGTACGTTTGCATCTCAATCTGAGTACCTCTTTACTTAACCTCTGGCTATAGGCCGTTGCCTACTTCCAGACCGTAGTTAGACTATTCCAGGTCGGTGTTTCATTGCCTTTCATATATTTATCCCTTGTTGGACCTACAGCTCACAACAATTGCCGCTTATGGAACAGACACTTCCAACATTCACTTTTCTCGCCAATGCAGGAATTATGCCAAGCACCACCCAAACATTTACTCGTTCACAACTGACCTCTGCGCTGAATGCTCAGTCAGTGAGTATTCCTCTCTTGCGTTCCTCCAAAGAAATCCATTTGATCATTTCCCCAGGGATTCACGCCCGCTCTTGACTGTACCTCTGGCACGTTGAATCAAATTGAATGGTATTTCAATCTGAAGGGATCTGTTATTGATGGCACATTTGTTCCCATCGGTAAATACAACCTCCACTTACAAGTTAACGGCCTGATAACCTCAATTCCGTCCCAGACGCACCAAAGGCTGGATCCTGTCCATCCTCTGGAATTAGATACCCACCTAAGAGTGGTACGCCTACTAGTGCTACCTCCACTACAACATCGGCATGGAATTCCCTTTGTTTATTTTGATTTTTTAATTAATCATTTAATTTTGTGAGCAGACCACGACGGGAGTGAGTGCCTGTTTTCCCCCTATAAACATTTCCGCAAAGCTAACAAATGTGACAGGCACCTGGCACCCTCCCAACCAAAGCAACAATCCATGCTTTGCGGTCTGGTTCCTCCGTGGGAGGGTTGTTGTCCCTAGGTACCTGGTCTACACAAACCCTTGCCACGTTCACACTTTCTGGAACGACCTCAAGCTTTACCATGACCTCGTCCAAAGGAAATTGCGGTGTCAGCGGTGGATCGTTCGCCTGTGGGAGCGGAGTTTCTCTCACTACCTTTTCTGTGGTCAGTTGTCCATCTACCTATCTTAAAAGTTCATCTTATTTATTTATTGCTAGGTGTCTTCTGGAGGCAACCTTCTCCTTGCTTCCGGTGGTTCGACAGCATTTTCGAGTGATGGCATCCCGAGTGGTACAATCGTTTTCACGGTTTTCACCGGTTCATCACACGCCCAAACCTACACTCTCTCTTTAGTTTAGATTGGTTGGTACTCTTAAACATCGGCCGGAGGATCCTGTATAGCTACTTAAAGTTAAGACATGTGTTTGTTAACTCCTGCGGTCCCAAACCTTCCAAGGAAAATACCAGTTACGGGCGCCTTCTATTCCGCTAACACCTGTTAGTCCGAGTCTTGCTGCCACCTTGTTCACCCATGCTACCAACAACTAAGCTGTTGTGTGAGAATTCTGAGTGTTGTATTACCACTATTTAAGTCGGGTTGTTCGCTTGGGAGTACACATAAATTTGCATAGAACGACGAAATGAGAATTTTTTTTTTTTCATTATTCCACCAGCGTGATAGGATTCTCATGTCGCTCAGTACACTGCTTTTCGACAGAGTATTAACCTACCTAATCGTCTGCCCAGGAGACTGCGCTGGTTACCAGTCTACGCCGCTCTCGAGCCTACAACTGAGGGTGTACAGTCCCTTGGGCCCCAAAGTTTCCAAGGAAATATTAAAGTAGTTGACTGGCCATATACCCCGGGTCGATGGCCCTGAACAGCTGCTAACCACCCTGGATTATGGCTTGGTCTGATAACATTTTTATTACCAAACATGCCTCCGCCGTCAAGTAGCTCCGCTCTGCACCTCGTTGTCCTCCCGGAGCCATTCTTTGTAGTGAAGCTCGAGCCTGGACAGGAGATCGCACCATGTGTGATCAAAGATCTAACCAGTGGCAAAGGTGGTTTCTTCTCTGTCACTCGAACGACAGAGGAAATATCTGTGGTTGGGGAGGCGTATACGTTGATGCCCTCGAGCTACAGGGAACAGTCAACGTGGTCCTGCATCAAGATCCAAGGTCCTATGGAACATAGTATGTTATATTTTTTGTTCGATTACTAGTCGTTTCGCTCACTAGGGACAAGGTCTAACAGGTGTTATGGCTGCGATAACAGCCCCACTGAAGTTGGCAAAAGTTCCTGTATTTGCGTTGTCCACATGGTAAGCTATCCCACTCCTTTCTTTCCTGAACGGCTATTTTGAACTTGTTGCACCCACAGGAACACCGATTACGTCCTTATTCCAACAAAAATGTTGGCGGAAGCCGTTGGAACCTTGGAAAGAGACGGCTGGAGGTTTTTGGAAGAGTTGAAAGGTCGTCAAGCCCGGCTGTAGTCCAATCCAAAATTATGTCAAATCGTCGACATTTTCGAGCATTTAGAGATTTAAAGGGATATCCTGGGGTTGGCTGTGTAGGAGAACCATATCCCCACTTTGAAATGGCCTTCTAAAGTGGAGCAGAAAGTGAATTAATATATGCCTTGGATATTGCATACGAACGAGTGCCATGAAAATGCTGATTAATATAATAATATAACACAAAGAGTCCAAAGCCTCAATATACGCTTGCCTCATCTCCGTCTTGCTCCTGTGTAACAGGAATCTCCTCCTTCTTAGGCTCCTCCGCTTTGGCAGGATTTTCCTTCTCCCATACTTTCAGCGCGCCTTCATATTCCTCCCACACCAGTCGTCCAGCGAGCTCGCCTCCATATTCACCATCGTCCGCTATGTCAACGACCTCTTCATCCAATGGCACACCCTCCTTCACTTTTCCTTTGCCCTTCTTGGCACTTTCGCGCTTCTGCTTGGCTGCCTCTATCCGTGCTTCACGGTCTTTCTCTTTCATATCCTCTGGTATCTTGACCTGTACTTTTACAGCCGCGCAGTCGGCATACAAGGCTCCTGGAAGTAAGACTTCTTCTGGAATCTTTAAAGTGGAAGTATCCGGTGGGATTTTGTTCTCGCTAGTGGATGTAGTTTGGGAGAGGATTTTGAAGGGTGTGGGGAGAAATAGTACATGGAGGACAGATTGAATGGCACTTGAAGGCGATTTAGTGAATATACGCAGGAAGGGCTGCAAAGTAAAGTAACTGCGCCAAAAAATCAGAGTTATTTTCAAGATATGATATTAGAAACGAACGAACACGAAAAGTCCCAGATAGGAACCGGTAGGTGACATCAAGTCCGCGTTGAGAAGACTTGATATTGTGTCTACTCTGCCTATCCCTGGAGAAACACTAACAGCGACGATATTTGACTTTTGGATTTTTGGATTGACCACAGGAACAGCTCTGGAACCTTCTTCTGTCTTCGGAACTTGTGCAGCTGTGGGCAAGGCATCAAGAACGCGTTGAAGATGACGCGTGAATATAATGGACCGCAGGGACCGCTGACCCTCACGAAGAAATATCGATTTGCCTTTTTTCGCTGTGGGTTCTGAGAATGTTGTGGAAAAGGGTAAACCGGCCGCCGCCGCATAGAATGGGTTGACGACGTTGACAATTCGTATATCTCTCTCGACCGGTGCCACAAGAAGGGCAGGCAGGAGCAAGGTTGAGATCAAGAAACTAGCAAGTGAGCCAGCATCTCTTTCCTTTTGGTCTTCTTCATATGACCTGGCAGACAAAAAACCAGGAGAACCAATATGTTTGTGTTCATGGGCAAAAACGATTGCGTCAAGTCTCTGTTCCTTTCCTGTTAGGAATTTGGTGGAAAAGGAACGAATGGAAGACGGTGAGGAGAGATCACAATGTTCCGCAAATATTTGTTCGTTGTTGGTTGTCGTACGGAGGAGACTGACGAGGATAGTGACATTTGGTGCATCAATGGGGTCCGTTGAAAGTGCGATGATATGAGCACCTCGTTGGGCCAAGTTCTGTAGAATGGTAAGGCCCAATGGTGTAAAGCCTCCCTGTAGTTTTACATTGAGAATTGCGGTAGGAAAGAATATACATAGACTCACAGTGAGAAGTACAGTTCTAGCATGCAAGTCCCTCTCTCGGTCCGTCTTTCGGCCCTGTGCAAAAGCTCTGAGCACGAGGATGGTAAAAATTCCAATACCTATATGAACTACGTAGTTCGTTGGAAAGAATGAAGAGGCCAGAGCCTCTGCGATACCAAGAACCATTGACCGTTTGTGTGGGAAGATGGCCAACGTTGAAGTCTTGAACCAGCTTTCATAAATAAAAACATTGCTTTTCGCTCTTGTAGACCTCGTTCAAGTATATAGAACAAGAATACAACATGCTATAAAAATTTGAGATTTATTGACATATGTTGAGCTTTGAAATCACTTCCGAGGTTGCTCGCGCCCAGGAACGCGAACTCTTTGCCTTCCGTCACTGGAAATTTGCTGGTCTCTTTCGCCTCTGACCCCACCGTTCCACCTTCCGCCCTTCCACCGCGTTATTTCTCGGCGCCGACGTGCTATTTATCTCATAGTTGCGCCCTATTTGCAGAAATAACATCAAAAATCGCTCAATCTTGCAACTTTGATACTCATCCAAACCAACAACGTGCCGCCTTCAACGATGGAACATGCTTCGTCATCAACGGCCAGTGCACAGGCGCGGCAGAAGCGTGTCTTGCCATCGCGCGCACGACGTGGAGGTCCTGGGGTCGGGAGCTGCGACGTGGATATGATGATTCTCGAGACTTACAAACGCAAAAGTGCGTTTCACGTATACTTCCACGATGCCACCTTCCTCATCCACTTTCCTAGTGGAAACCGAACCATTGGTTCCAAACGATACTCCCTTCCTGCTTACTACTAACCCAAAGTTTTCTGGCGACCCCTTGAACCTTGCAGAGTCTGGTATCAGAATCAACACAGTCGCAAATGACCTCTACTTTGATCGTCCAGAAGTTCTGAAAGCCTTCCGGGAACAAGAAATCATTCAAACCCCCAAGTTCGAAAGCATTTCCGAGTCCTCGACCGTTGGGAGTCGCTTTAGACCCCGTGGGGCAGAGGATGTACGTGAACGCATCCATCGTGCGCTATTTTACCCTCATTCTCTGTCATAATATTCAGGAAAGAGCAGAAACCTCAGATGCGGCTTACGAAAAGCGTCATAGGAAGTTCGAAACATTCGAAAAACGCCAGCGTGGGCGAGAAAAAGAGAAGCTCAAACATGAACACTATAAGCTCAAGGAACGGATCGAGCAACTTCGTGCTATGGACAGCGTGGCCTTCATGTCGCTATCTGCCTCATATTTTACACCTGCTCCAGCAGGAATCAGCAGCGAGATCGAGGAGCTTGCCGGTGCAGGTAGCCCATATACACAGGTCAATGGTGCAGTTCCACATGCGGAGGGCGAAAGACGAAGAAGAGAAATGCTGGACCACGCAATCAATCTCGAGCAGCGATATAGTTACCTTCTTCCGCCGGATCGCATTCGGAAGACTCAAGATATCGTTGAAGGTGCCTCAAGAACACAAGTGGATGGTCATCATGAGGATGAGTCGGACACAGATAAAATTTATGCCGTTACATTGAAAAAGGATAACGCTTGGTCCAGCGCCTCGACACCACCCGCCCCCTCTCCTTCTGCCGCGAGAGCGACCGCTGGTAGAAAACCTCGCGGCGGTGCCGTGTCCAAGCAAGTAGCATCTGTTCGTTCTATGCAGACAACCCCATCGGTTCCTCCTCCGGAACCAAGGCCTCCAACTTCTAGTCCTTATGTTGATGTTGAAATGCAAAGGCCCGAGGAATTTCCTACCCCACCTCCGCCAAATCCCATACCTTCCATGGCCACAGTTTCCCTCGATACTCAACCGCTTAACCCAGAACCTATTTCACCGAGGCCCGTCACCGTGGAGGTTTCTGCGCCTGCTCCTAACGGAACTGTTCATTTGGGAGAAAATGGAGTTTCACTCCCTAAATCCCCTGCTGCCCTGCCAGCACCACCGAGAAGAGCACCAACGGAGGTATCAAGGCCCTTAATCGTCCAGCACCAGTTGGAAGAAGATGGAGAATCCGAGAAGGCGCCTTCTGAAGATGAGACTGAAGTGCTAGAGTCCGAAACTGCCCCAGTTCCCGAACCTGAACAGCAACCAGAGCATCTTGCAAAAGATGCATCGCCCGTTCCAGACGAAGTCGAGATGGACCAACTTACAGAGATTAATGTCACGCCAGAGGTCAGGGAACTTTTGACAAAATTGGTACAAACCGACATCAGAGGGGAATCTGAAGTGGGCACGGTTGACCACGAGCCACCTACAGAGGAGCCACCTACAGGGAAGCCACTTACAGAGGAGCCACCTACAGGGAAGCCACTTGCAGAGGAGCCACCTACAGAGAAGCCACTTGCAGAGGAGCCACTTGCAGAGGAGCCACCTACAGAGGCGCCACCTCCAGAGGAGCCACGTACGGAGGAGCTTGATCATGAAGATGAAACGATGCCAGAAAGTATCTCTCGTCCGACGACTCCGCCGGTCGAAGAGTCCATCTCCACCCGTCCAATGAAAATAGCAAAGAGGGGAAGGGGAAGGGGCAGAGGTAGAGGTAGAGGTAGAAGCTCTGTGGTGGACCGAACTGCCTCGGCACAACCAAGGACGGCTTCCTTGCAACCCAGTGAATCTGCTGTTGGCGAGGGTATCAGTACGGCTACGACTGGTGGCCGTCGTAAAATGGCGCCGCGTGGAGCTCAGTTTTACATCAACTCTAAGGGTGAGAAGGTGTGGTCGATGAGTGTTCTCGTGATTGCGGGAGTACGACGTTCACAAACTCAGAGGGTTGCTGGAGCTCGTGCGACTGTTGCGTGGGGATTACCGACGCCAGTGTTTGTGGAACACGACTTTGAACTTCATGACTGGTTGTTAATGTCGTGCGAGCCGGCCAGTCCATTAAACCAGGCGGTCCATGTAGAAGATGGCAAACCTGGCGCTCAGGCAGCGGAGCAAAGCGCAGTTGGTCTGGGAGCTCAATTCAACGATACTGAGAAGGAATCCGGAGAGCCAATGGATACCGATGAAGCAGAGCCTGAGCATACAGAAGCCGCGCCAACAGAACCGGACACCACACCATCTCCAGGCCCAGAAATCACGGAAACTATCCCAGCCCAGCTAAGAGCTCCTATTCAGCAGGATGAAACAGCTCCTTCACCCGCCCCATCCCTGCCAACTGAGCCAATGGATATAACCCCCAAACTCGACGATTTGCCCCTACCCGAACATAGCATGGATGATGCAACCGAACTAGCTGAAGAAGATGAAGCCGACAACCGTTCGCCCACAGAAGAAATGGAAGAAACTGGTGTTCGCCCCAGGGTTCTATCTCCACCTGCGGATCACAGTGATGAAGAACTCGAGTGGTAATTTCTTAATTTTTGGTTACATTTGCACATGGTTGTTCCGCTCCCCTGTTGATAGAATTTGCATAATTTCGTTACACGTCCATTTTCATTATTCTATGTAACTTATGGCGAGCGGTTTGTTGTTTAGTTATCAAAGATATGTATACCTTTTACTCTCCAATCGGCCTAGGATGCGGTGATTTGACGAGATTTGGGTGCACATGCACGCAAAATAAGGTCCATAGCGTGTTTGCGTTGGGGAAGGGCAATGGATCTTTGGCGTGCTAGAGTGACTTCTGCAAAGCGAATGGCGCCAAGCATATCGGGAGGTGTTGCGAAAGCATTTGGAATGTGGGTGGTATAACAAGAGTAGTCTTGCTCGGATGAAGGACGATAAGGAATAGAGAATAGATCCAATAAATTAGAGGGTGCTTGAGGTTTCGTGAATTGTGGCCGATAGCCTTCGGCGTCGCCTTCAACCTCTGCATGCTCTACGACAGGCTCCTGAGAGAAAACCATTTCTTGCCTTCGGGTGTTCGACCTCTTTGAGCCCATTCTCGCTGGTTGATAGCCATTCGCTTCAAATTCAGCAGCCTCTTTTCGTAGACCAAAAGTCTCTCGTTGCATACGAGCCTCACGCTCTGCTTTTCTCCTCGCGATGGAGTCCGACACGGTTTTCTGTTGCTCCACGGTGAGGGGTGTGTGAGAGATAGGACGGGGAACGCGACTAGGTTTGGTGGCCACTTTAAGGTAAGGGTGACGATTTATTGTGCTTGGTGCAGGTACACTATCTATTTCTTGAATTGAAGGTAACTGAAGCGACTGATTTGGGGAGGGTTTGTTGGTAATGGTATCCTTGGGAAGAGGTGGTGGTGTTTTGCTTAGGACGGCCTCAGCCTCCTGAGTTAGTCGAGCGATTCGTTGTAATTTCCTCCTCTTCGTTATTTCAGAGAGTGAATCGGGCGACAACATCGCCGGTTCCGCAGCTTTAGCTGTAGCTCTGGTTGCCGCCTGATTCTGGAGCTGGGGTCGCGCCAACCGGGATGCTAAACTCTTGCTTGAACCGTGTTTCAGGTAACTAATATCCGGTTTAAATGTCGGTAAGAAATTTGGGGCTTTACGGAGAATCTCCTCCCGACTGGCTGTCCTCTGGATAAGCATTACAACTCCCATAATTTCAGCGGGGATCGGACTCACGAATGACCACATCTTTAAAAGAAGTGACCGCAAGGGGCTTAGCTGGAGGTTTCGTCGACTGGAACCTGCACAAATTGCATGTCGAAGACCTGAACACAGGGCGCGTATAACCTACGCAATACATGTTCAAGCCTCAAGGTTGGAAGAGAAAGTATTTGCACTTGTGTATTTCAGTTTCAAGAGTTTTTCTTGACATCTGATCACGCTGTAACTCCATCGTGTTCGTGACGCACTTCGTTGGTCTGAACCGCCTGAGGCCTCTACAGGCCATGCACCCGTTCTTTGGGCGACTTTTCGTCAACTTTGTTCTTTGCCTTATCTGTTTCATCGCTTATTCCTCGCAAATATTTATTATATGGCCGTGGTATGGAAACGTAATCTCTGTCGAGTTTCTGGCCCTCCTCCTCCCTTTCAAGTCTGTATTTCTCCAGTTCCAGTAGGCGGTTTCGCTCACTAAACCTCTGACTTAAGCATTTTTGTTGGATTACTGCTCTGGAATTACTTTCTTTGTGTATCCACAGATCCAGGGCGGGTACCAACTGGATGGGTGCGCTTTGTCGGCCATTCATGTCCACCAACGTGCTAACCCTTCGTGCAGAAGCCCGACACGCATGCGGATGGATACGAAATCAAAAAGTTGACGGGGGCACCGCGTTACTGCAGGATGTGTCAAAACTACAAACCCCCACGAAGCCACCATTGCAGGCAATGTAATAGGTGAGTTTACCAATCATTTTCATGAATACTTGTTTGAATATTGCCACCACAGATGCGTACTAAGGATGGGTATATTAAGTGCCTTACCATTCCACTCATTGGTACTGACCGACTCATAGATCATCATTGTCCTTGGATTAATAATTGTGTGGGGCATTTCAACTATGGATATTTTATCCGCTTCCTCTTCTTCGTCGACATCTCTTGCACCTACCACATCATTATGATCACAAAACGGGTATCTTATTCAATGGGAACGAGATATTGGGTGGGTTTCCCGTTATTTTTTGGTTGCTGAGAAGGCGCGTGACCAGTGGGACTTTCAGGATGAACCATCGTCTCTTGAACTTGTCATGATTATCATGAATTATGTTGCATGTGTACCAGTCCTTTTGATTGTCGGAGGATTTAGGTAGCGACCTTTCATGATACTCTAAAACTCGCGACTAACGTGCTATTCAGTGTCTATCATTTTTATACCCTATCGAACAATACCACAACAATAGAAGGCTGGGAAAAGGACAAGATATCAATCATGGTGAAAAGGGGAGAGGCACGCGAGGTACAACTAAACTTGTCGCCCATCTTGCCGGATGATTCTCATTCATTTCGCTCTAGGTCAAGTCTCCATATGTAAGCGATCCATCACCTACCTTTCGCGTAACCTGTTGATTTGCTGCTTTCATATCAAGGACCTCGGCAAGAAGCGCAATATTGAATCTGTCCTTGGAACAAACCTCATTCTTTGGTGTTGGCCATCTCGTACTCCAGGATCAGGTCTCAAATATGAACTTTCTAGCTCAGAGGGTGAGTTACTCAACCTATCTTTCTGGAAGTCCAGAGGTACGCACGAGGGTGCTGCGTCTTTCGCGTGACGTTGGCGGCCTCATTTATTCACCCCAAAATGTAACATCTAGCGCCTTCGTATCGACGTTCACTCTACTTTGCACACGCTGACTACCATTTTCTAGGGCAAGCATGGCCCCCTCAAGACTCGGTATCCGACTCATCTTCAGAACCTTCTGACCCTCTCAAGGACTCTTCACCCTGGACATACGAGAATGGATCCTTGAATCCGACCCTCACTCCCTCGAACTCCCAAATTCGAGCTTCGGACGCAAGGAGGCGCCGAACAACGAAAAACGCTATCCCTGCTGTTTCTTCGCTACCTAATCATCCCGATTCTCAAGAACAAAATGAGTCAGGACAATACTCGGGAAGCAGCGAAGGTTCAGTTGACGGAGGTCATCCTCTCAAGACTGGACAGCTTCGCGTTCGACGAGGATCTGAGGGTTATGAGGTTCGACCTGCAGAAAGAGAGGAAATGCTTCAACGGTACTTGGAGAATTTGGGGGAGGAACCTGGACGATATCTGCGATATATACCACAGGTCGACGATGAGCCTGAGAATGAGTCTGACCTTGAAGACGAAGATGGTGACAATGTGCCGCTTGCATCTCACACCAAGGGACTTAGGGGACAATAACTTATTTTGTTTTTTATATTGATTCTCAAGCAGCGACCTCTGTTGTTTTTTCCTTCCAGTCAAACGTACCTAGATACATATATCGATAATTTTAATATAAACGCCCTCTGGATGTGATTCGTGAACCAGAATACATTGGTCAAAATTAGTTATCAATGGGTGCTAGTGATGAGTAATGCTCTATAGACTGGTAAATGCTATCACGCAAATGCAGGTATAATTTTACAATGCCCAAGTCTCCAAGACATAAAAATGTGTGAGTCATAAAAATACATAGACGGGCGAAACCATTAAGAAACACGGAACATTAAATATGAGGAACAACAGGACTATTGGCTATGTGGACCAGTTTTGGGAGAAGGTGGTGTAGCACGCTGAAATATCTCGTCCGTCATTGCCAGAATCGGCTTCACCATTTCATCAATCTCGCCAGTCAGGTTGTTTTGATTTTCCAAGCATCGCTGGCGAAGAGTGGCAAATATCGGAGTGAGATCTCTTTCCAATTGACTTATAACAATGGGCTTGATGTAATCCAGCATGTTGTCGATTTGCACTGGTTCTAAGGTCGTTGCATTCGGGGTAAATGACACCGGCTTATGCAAGTGGAGGGTTTGCATTTGTTCGAGAAACATTCTAATTTCCGCGTCTTCTACCTCACGCAATTGTTGGAACTCGAAAAGCCGGAGTTCGGCCTGCGATTTACATTCGATCAACGGATTCAACGACACAAAGATGTAACATACCTCGTCCGCAAGTTGATTCATCCTAGCATTCTCATCGACGATGACTGCAATCTCCGTCTCTAGTTGACTGACCTTGGCTTTCAGTTCCGCCATTCGACGGCCTTGCTGCAGGAGGTTACTCGACACACTGTTTGCGTCAATCCCCAAATCATCCATCTGCGGCCCAAAGTCCATCGGCGGTTCGTCAGGAGGTATGGGTAGATTGTCGTCCTCGAGAACAAAATCATCAAATCTCGTATAAACCTCTGCGTAAATTTCTTCAGCAGTGTTGTTGAGGCGTTCTTCCACCTGCGCAATCGCTTCTTTTAACTCCGTGAAAGTCCAATGCCCCCGCTCGAAAAGTTCTTGGGCAGTCAGTCGCTTTGGGGATGCAGCAGCCTGTTCCAGGAGAACACGCTTATGAAGTTCGAGGTCCTGCAACCATTCTTTGAATTCCGTCGTATAGGTTGTCAACGCTTCCTTCGTCAACCCCGGTCCAATGGACCTGTTTTGTGTTGCAAAATCTGGAAGGTCCACAAGACGCTCCAGTGCCTTGTGCAGCTGCTTTTTTGCGATCTTGACTTTGTCGGCGTATGTTGTACGATGAGAATCTAACATCTGTCGTGCCCGAAAAGATGCTCGTTCATATTCCTGAGATGCTTGGGTGCGTTTCCATCTATCTTCTTCCCCTTGTGCGCGGAGCAATAACACCTGACAGACAACCACTTCTTGCATATGTCTAATAGAATAGAGAGATAAGGAAATCATGGTGAAAATGGTTCGATGAAAGAATGTGGACGTACTGTACAATAGCCGAGAACAAGGCGACTCGCCCTTTTGGCCCAATATAACGTTTTGTGGGGTTTGAGCTTGTGGGCGTGGAACTTGTGACGCTATCAAAGGGTAGTGTTTTCCCCCCTCCTTGCGCCCTCTTTGAAAATAACTCTTCAGCCTCTCTTTTGAGATCTGATTCTAACGAGAACCCGAGCTGCAGGTCTGACAAGGAAGCAGGTGGTTTGGTTGCGGATGTCCTGAAGATTGGTGACTGGGATGTTAATTCTTGTGAAGGGGCGCGCGCAGTGGGATTTATGTGCGGCAGGACTGGTTTCATATTTGGTGATGTAGGTGCAGGACGAGCTAAGGTTGCATCTGGAGGATGGGCTGACCATGCATCCGAAGGCGATCGGTCACGCATCTTGGTGTCTTCCTTCTGCTTTCCTTTGCCTTCAGATTTCTGGCCATTATCGGTTGCGAAAGCTCCTTGTGTATTTTCCCCCCAGGTCGCTATCGTGCCTGCTGTACCCCACGCGTCTCCGCCACTTTGCTTCCCATCCGTTTTGCTTTCATCCTCGTTTCCCAACAAGGAACCCCATGCTGCGCTTGTTGCTGTTCCCCAGGTTTGCGCCGTAGTACCCCATCCATCGCTGGAGCTTGCTCCCCAGGTAGCCGCTCCGGAACCTCCTTGATTATCGTCAGGTTTTGCACCCGAATCCCAGGTCGGTTTGGTTCTTTCATTGGCCTTCGATGATGAGGCCTCCGGTTGAGATGGTGCTCCCCACCTACTGGGACCGTCTGGTAACTTTTTGGCGTTACTCGCGGAAGCTCCCCATGCGGATTTGTCCCATTCATTAGCAGATTTTGGAACGCCAGATGCGTCCCTTGGGCGACTTGGGCCAGAGAACGATCGGAAACCACCTCTCTACACAGATGTGTACAAGTCAGAATAGACAATTGAATGAAAAGCCCTAAGACATACAAAACCCTCGGAAGCTTTATCCCAACCAGGATTTTCCGGATGCAAGTAATCACAATTTGAACCTTTTCGACATCCCCCGCGTTTTTCCTCTTCAAACTGGGTGGCAAAAAAAAGCGGGTTATATAGTTACGGGACAATATTCAGAGTCACCCTACCTTACATCGGCGGGCCTTTTTGTCGTGAACCATCTTCTAGTGTTTAAGCGGCCTTCCAGTAAGATGCGATGGTTTTGGTATTGTTCAGTCGATTTCGTTCGCGCGCGTTTGTGCATCACATGATCGGTCAAGCAATTAACAAGTCTAAAAATAAAAGTATTCGCTCCTTCTGTCATGGTTCCCACTCACACACAACTGATCTTTGCCTGATAATCCCCGTTCTTATGGCTGTCATACCGGAAGCTTTGATCATTGAAGTCTGTGTGGATTCGTTGCAATCTGCCATCACGTCGGTGACCATGTTTTCTGGAGTCGCGTCGCGCATACTAAAAGCGCGTTTACTAAAGGGCAGTCAAGGCTGGCGCTGATAGACTGGAAGTATGTGCAAATCTGGGGGTCGGCGGTGGCATTACCCCCACAATGGGCCTTTTGAAATCTATTCAAAGCTCGGTGGATGTACCTCTCATGGTTGTTTCGAGTCTTCTTCCATGATCAGAATTCCCGTCTGAGTCTGAATGCTAGGTTATGATTCGTCCTCGTGTTGGTGACTTTCTGTACTCAAAAGATGAACTGCGCGTCATGTTGGAAGACATCAGAGCTTTCAGAGACCTGGGTAACATACGTGGATTCGTCGTGGGCGCGTTGACCAAAGACGGCCGTGTCGATGTTGAAATCATGAAAATGTGTGTTTCCCCTTCGCGTAGCCATATTCTCTGACACATAAAACCACCCAGAATTGTGGACGAAATTCTACCACTGGAAGGTGGGCGTTGACATTTTCCTCATGAATTCATGGTCACTCATCGAATTCTCTGAACCATTAGTTTGCTTTCACAGAGCATTTGACATGACGAAAGACCCTCTTGAAGGTTGGCGCGATAACGACGTCAAAATTCCGGCACTGAGTCCTTCGCGCAGGTCTATCTGATATTGCGGATATCGGGGGAATATCGCGGATATTGACCAGGTGTGATTGCAACATTCCCTTCTTCCATGAATTTACATGACCTCTCTGTTATAGTGGGCATCACGTAAAAGTGACTGAAGGACTCATGACGCTCAAGGCTCTCTTTGATAAAAGAAAAGAGCTCGTGGAAGATGATGTCTGGGGCCTAACTATCATGCCAGGGTCGGGCATCAGCAGCACAACGCTTCCCTCACTGTTGAAGGCCCTTCTGCCTCTAGGACTCCGCGAGATCCATTTGAGCGGAAGTAAAATGGTCTCAAGTAGTATGTCGTTTAGGCGGGAGGGTATGGGAATGGGGGCTGGTGGGGATGAAGACTGGACAGTGTGGTGCACACAAGAAGAGGAAGTGCTGAAAGTCAAAATCATCGCGGACAAGATGTGGAAAGAATTTGTCGCTACAATTCCTATGAACTAACTTTGGGAACTAATAGTATCATTTCCAAGTTTGAATTTGAGTTGGATCATTATGCATTATGCTCGATATGGTAGTCTCGTCCCCGTCGGAGAATGTCCTTATATATCACCATAACGGATGAATCGATATGGTATTTGTTGCTATTTTTCGTCATGATACTAATATAAGTATACTCGACAATCCACTGGTCCTATGATCCAGACTAAGTGTGCCTCGCAATATGCTCAGGGAATTATGGCTCCGACCTATCTCTGGAATGCTTGAGATTTCTACTGGAGGTTCCTGCCCGCACTACCCGGGGATCCAACCCTGTATTACCAAAGTCGACCTCACTACGAGCGAGGGTGATCGAATCGTCGGATGAGCTGTCATCGCAATACACCATATCAGCTTCTCAGTACATCTTTGCCTCTTAACTCACACTTATCTCGTCTTCATCATCGCTCACAACCACGCTTTGTTTCCTCTTCTTATGGCAAGAAATGCGGCAACGCGATCTGGTGCTGAAAAGCAATCTCAGCCCAAAATATGGTGGAGCAATGCCGTTTTCTTTACACTTGTGCACATTGGAGCGGTCATTGGGATATACTACATGCCTCTTTGGTCAATTAAGAGGTCAACACTTCTCTTGTGGTTCTTGACCTGGCAATTGTCAGATTTTGGGTGCGTGAAGAAGCCCCACTTTCAACTGCGACTTACCTCACGCTTGCAGCATCACCGTCGGCTACCATCGGTTATATTCTCACAAAGCTTTTCGCGCCACATTGGGTGTACGCATAACGCTGGCTATCCTGGGATCCTCAGCGTTCCAGGGTTCAATCAAGGTGGGTACCACGATCGTACCAACAATGAGTGGAATTTTATCCTTGATGTACGTTCTTTTGAAGTGGTGGTGAGCGCCATTCGGACTTTGATCTACCGTCGCATCCATATAAACGATTTCCCAATGCCTTAGGTGCCTCAGGCACAGGTTACATCATGTTCGTACTTTTTGTCAGTGGCTATATGCGCCCAAGATTGATCATGTAATCCCGAATTCCGCACAGCGTTTTACGGACGACCCGGTCCATGATCCGTACGGTGAATTAATGTTCATGGCCTAACAACTTTTGACGTCTGCCTTAGATATGCTGCCACGCGAGGCTTGTTCTATTCGCATATGGGGTGGATATTTTACAAACCGACCTATGAGCGCATGGACCTCATCGAACGACATGACCTTGACAGCGATCCAGGTGGTTCATCTCGTTGTCACACTCAACATTGACTCGCCATTTACATTTGTTCCAAGTGGTGCGAATACAGCACAGATATTACGGTACGGCGGTGCCATATTTGGATAGGCGCCCAAGTTGAATTTTAATCCAAATATAGTTCCCCTCGCTCTCTTCTTTGGCTTCATCTGTCCTACTCTACTGGGTTCCTTGTGGGGCGATGCGCTGGGTGGTTATATTTGGGGTGGTTTGGTGGCAAAATTATGCAGTACGCCCCAACAATCGTATACGGAAGCACTGGCTAACGTTCGCTTTCCCTGCAGTTTGGCACTGTACTTTCCTCGTCAATTCGTCGGTAAATGGATTCTCTCAAGAAAATAGAACTGATTCATACCCATAGGCTTGCCCATTGGGACGGTCTTCAACCCTATTCTGATGAAGATACTTCAAGAGGCAATCTCGTAAGTGAATGTATACTCTTCCAGGAATATATTCCTATTTAAGCGATTGCAGATTCTGGCCCTTCTAACGGGTGGTGAGGGAAATCACAACTTCGTGAGCATCTATTATAATCCCTCCAACCTTGTCTCTAATATCTATCCTCTAGCACGTAGATATACTCATCTCTGATAATACCGCTATCTCATTAACCATTTCGGCAGCACTCATTCCCCCACGATTTCCGCTCTGGTCCTTCAATGATTGACTGGGATCCCAGCAAATGGATAATATTGGCTTTGGAAAAGTTTGGACTCGTCACATCTCTGAGGCGTGCAAGGGATGAAGACCTAGTCGACGCGCTAAGCCATATGCACCGGAAAGAGGTGCTGGGGATGATTGAACCTGTGGATGACTCCTGGGATGGGAAGATTTGGAATCTCAATCAGGTGAAGGAGTTCACGCAAACGAAGCCAGGCAGCTGTATCGTCCTTATTGATGGCTTCGCGGTGGACGTTACGGTGTATCTCGGCGAGCACGTACGTGATGTTGGGCCTAGACGCGTACATTTAATTGATGCTTCCCCAGCCAGGTGGAGCGAATATTCTGCGGAAACATTCTGTGCGGCTACAGGATGAGATTGATACATGGCACAAGGCCGATTGGGCGTTCAACGGCGGATTGAATAATCACTCCAGAGCTGCGAAACGCCGGATGTACGAATTGCGAGTGGCTAAACTCGTGGATTAGAGGGTATTTCGATGAGTTGCATAGCTATATTTCTTTCTTTATTTCAGACCTGTGTACCTCCTAGCTTCCTGAGTTGATATTCATGTATTACCGCGTCCCTTTGGGCCAGGAACAACGGTGTACGCGTACACATATGTACACATAGTGACACACGCGTTAGCGTGCACGTGACCCTCTGGGTCAACGCCAGGGTTCTTGGAATATTGAAAGTGCCCTCACCACGTCCGTTGCATTATATCCCTCCCCTCTCGGATTTTGAGACTACAGCACCGAACGTAAACAGAAGGACGAAGACAAATGTCAAAGCGAGGCCATGGGGCAATCAATGGTGGAGGAGATTCTGAGGGATCAAGACATAAGCGGCGTAGGGAGGTGGGGGGTTCTTCGTCGGACGTAGATGTGATGACGTCCGACCCCATCGAGCCCAGCGTTGTGAACGGTGTCGGTTTCGAGTGGAAAGAGCAAGCGTTGAAGTTGTGGCAAACCGTGAAAGACGCGGTCAAAGAGTGAGTAACGGTCGGACAGTCCTGCCTTATTGGATCTCCTACTTTCCTTTTCCCATCCCAACTCTAACACAAACCATCACATTTCTTTTTTCACTCCTACATC
>Ga0307509_10003509_pt1 | contig 23662 bp, 32 predicted proteins | sample 10_EM_MG_FD_202245 | JGI IMG/M metagenome (GOLD analysis project Ga0307509, IMG submission 202245) | Populus trichocarpa ectomycorrhiza microbial communities from riparian zone in the Pacific Northwest, United States - 10_EM | ecosystem: Host-associated > Plants > Roots > Unclassified | place... | reverse complement strand
CTTTGTCAAAAACAACAATTTTGGTAACCCATTTTCCTATACCCCCCCCCCGGCCCCCCCCCCCCCCCCTACATTGTTATCCCGCTTGATACATTTGGTCCCGGTGTGGCTTTCGTTATAGTGAGGTGTATTTTGCCCTCCCCCCGTATCGCCCCCAGTACGGTATTAGAGAGGTTCAAAGTTATTAGTATAGCAACTAGAACAAATTACACTTTTTCTACAAAAGGGGAAGTCTCAGTGTCTATAGTTTTTTTTCGAGCTAGCACTTAGCGTAGGCCTGAAGGTATACCCTCGCTTGCAAGTCAAAAGTCATTTCTGTGGCTGAAAACATCATTGTACGATCGTACGTGGTTGGTTGGTGTATCAAAAACTTGTAGAGAAGACTACAGTACCGTATTCTATTCCCTCTCCTTGAGCGATCACCTGCCAGTTTCTGACCTCAGATAGTCTAGCTTACCTCCGCAGAGGCGGAAGAGAACAAACATAAACATTCGAGGCAAGACTGATCCTTCGAGAATCCGCATCCCACGTTTTGGTTGGGCTACGGGTGCCTTATTAGCTCGGGTCATAGTACCATATCTTATCCATCGTGTCAAAAAAGAAATCACACTAGAGCGGAAAGAGGCTCGGGATCTTACTATCATCGAAGTTTGATCTCAAGGTGCCTTTAATATATTTTTGCTCAGATCTCTATCATTCTTAATTTAACTTCGGACGTGAAGTGTCTAGCCATGGTGGTGCCATTTAACTATGCTTCTTCCAAGAGGTCTATCATAAACAGTGCCGTTAAGAAAGTTCGGGGACAAACACCAATACACAACAAATATGCCACATTTCAAGATGCCCCAACACTAGAATGCCTAATAGCATTGCAATTCTCTGAAATTGAAAAATCAGGTACCATCTCAAATTTCTTAAAGTGGTAGTAGTTAGATATCTGGGTTTCATGTACTTAGTGATTCAATATGTAATTGGACCTCTTTGCACTGCTTAGTAGCAAATCGGTCTCAATACTTGTTGAATTTTAAGGTATAAAGTGGCTGTCTTGGCATTTATTTCTAACCACAAGCCAGAATATACAGCATACCTCCTCTTAAAGGTTCAGAAAAAATATGTAGATTTTTTAAAAGGTACTCCAGATACAAGCTGTGGTGTTAGTAAAACTAAAAGCTCTAATTAAGGGAGATGGGGTTGTTCTGGTGTGTTGAAAAGTGGCACCCCACGGTGTGTTTTGTCCTTTGTCCCCGAACATTTCTAACGGCACTTAACGTCTCTTGGGAGCGGGGACCGGCATTAACACATATCGGCCCCGGTGTCCTCCTTAGCATTCGGCAATACTAGTATGATGTGCGGCACATGTGCAATGCCTTTCCTAGCAAAAGTTAGAAAGTTCATCAGTTGACTAATCTGAATTGGGTACGAGGTTAGGCCCAAATTGGAGTTCCTAGTTCTTTATGTTCAGTAATGGATACAAAGTCTGTCGTGCTCGAAGATGTACAAAGTTGATGGTATTACCAAAAAGTACTAATTTCAACATAGCCTGAAACCTGTCAGCCGAGTGACAGCCCATGGCGCCAGGTTCCGGATTCTACCGCCCCCAACCTCCACTACCTGCCAGCCATCCATCCACCAACAACCACACCTCGAATGTCACTAATAGAAACCCACAACCGTATCCCACTACCCACCCTTCGGGAAACCTACCTCCCGTCGACACCGCGCCCGCTAGAACCGTCGCACTCGATAACTTTGGAAACGTTCAAAACTCTGCCAGCCGAAACCTTCAAAGCCTGCTTCGACCTAGTCCAGGAATGTAAGGACATGTACAAGCGGACGATCGGGTGGTCGGCCACCGCGAAAAAGAGGGAAATGAGGCACCCGGCCATGCGCTACTTGATCCTCTCCGCGGCGGGGAGTGGTGGGAAGGCGGTGGCGGGGTTTCTAAGTTTTATGATTACGGAGGAGGATGAATGTGAGGTTGTTTATTGGTACGATGGCCATAATTTCCCTTTCGCTGAGTGGGTGGGAGGAAGGCTGATTTGGAGGGTAGTTATGAGCTTCATCTCGCACAGGAAGTGCGAAGTCGCGGGTTGGGTAGGATATTGGTTGAGATCATGGAGGGGTTTGGGAAGAGGGTGGGGGTGGAGAAGGTTATGCTTACGGTGTTTTTGGAGAATGAGGGTGCTAGGAGGTTTTACTCTAGGTTGGGGTACGTTCGGGATGATTTCACCCCGGATGATGTTGTGGGTAGGAATGGGAGGGTTAGGAAGGTTTCCTATGAGATTTTGTCAAAGGGATTGAAGGACTAAGGTACTTATCGTGCGCGCATTGGGAGAAGGGTGAGTGCAGCTCGCACTGGTGCATCTACTGTATGGTGGGTAGCTGCGGTAATGGTATTCTACCCTGATTTGCAGGGTTGGAATTGCATTGGAAGATTTAATAGGGATTGCAGCGAGTGTAGGATGGTATGTAGGATGTCCCACGGGTATATACCAATTTTTGTATATCTGCGGCGCTCTGAGTTAAAAGAATGGTATCATAGAGCCTCGGCGTTCTTGTAAATTAATCTAGTTGCGGCACACCCCCGAACACAAGGCTTGCCTGGAGTGAATGCGCCAGAAACCCTAACCCCTGCCAAGCCCTCCTATCCAGGCTCTTCTGCCAACCCCATCCCACCACAACCCTCACCATCGCAATCACTGCCGCTGCAAACAAGCTCCTCCTACAATCATAGAAACAACCGAATAATGTTCAATTCCTCCACCTTCCTCCGGCGGGGCCTCCCCGCACTCCGCTCTACGACTAGCACATCCCTCGCCTTCATCCGCCACGAATCCAACACCCGCCGCCACACAAAGCGCCTCCGCATGCCCCCACACCCAGACTTCAAAACGCGCCCAACCACTGATTCCCCCTCCATAACATACATCCTCCGTAATCCCCCTGCCGCTGCGCCCAGCGTCTTTATCACTCCCACGCTCTTCCTACCAAAAGACGACCCCCGCCGTGCCCTGCAAGCTGCTGCCAACCCCATCAACGGCACTCCCAAAAAGCCAAAACTCCCGCCACCGGTCACGGAGATCAAAGAGAAGAAATACCACCTCACCCCCACGGACTTTTCGCGTATGCGCTCCCTAAGGAAGTCTAATCCGAATGTCTGGACTAGGAGGAAACTGGCGGAGGAGTTCGGAACATCCACTTTTTTTGCTGGAATGGTGGCCGAAGCAGACGAGAAGAGGAAGGAGAAGATGTGGGCGGAGATAGAACAGGTTAAGGAGGGCTGGGGACCCAGGAGGAGGAATGCTAGGATTGATAGGACGAGGAGGCGGGAGGGGTGGGGAGGTGCGGATGGGTACTAAATTTGGGGAACTGGAGGAAAAAACGGGGAAGGGTTTGTATTATACACTTTTTTTTCGCCCCGGGGGAGAGGTTCATAAATATAAAGGCTTCTCATGGATATGAACGTATGGGCCTTGTGGGATTGATCGATGGGGGTCTTTTGTGGGCTTGGGAATGGTTGATTGCAACCAGTTCTAATCGAGAGTTCGCAGCTACGCGATACTGCTAAGTAGCAACCTGCTATCAAACGTGTTCAACCCAAAGATAGTACAGCGAAAATGGCAAATCTTCTACGGCACCAAATTATTCACCTTACTTCATTTCCCTGCGTCGTCCACCAGCCTGTCAGTGAATATGGTGGACGGGATGTGGGATGGAGGGAATCGTCATGGCGTTGGGGAGCTGGGGGACTGCTTGGCAATTCCAGATACTTTTGGAATTGGCAAGTAGAAGGTGGGTTTGGGCAAGTATCAGTGGGCGTGAAATGGGCTGGTGTTTTTCGTTCGTTCTCTGAATGGTTATGTCAAAGTCAAACCTGAGCAGTGGATAGGAACCAAACTTGCAATCTTTATCCATAATCTCACCAGGAGTTTAAGTGAAGGGCTTGTCTGGGGGCACTTTGGTTTCAATATGTTAGTATTCGATAGCGTCGGTTCTACGGCCGAGCTTACTCAGCGCCTGATAGTTTCGCTCTTGATGGGAAGGGGCAGTTTGGGGGGAAGCTTGTATATATAAGTTCAAAATGAAAATCAAAGTAAAAAAGTAGCTACACTAGCGTATGGGGTCACAACTCTCACTGCTGAACAAAAGCAGCTACCGTATGATAGGCGAATGAGAAAAAAGGCAAATGGCTGCCACGAAATAGGGAAATCCACCTCTTCCCTCCCCCTCCTCCGTTTACCTTACCTAATGACCCACATATGTGGAGAGGCTACATACATTACCGGCTAGCAGCACGCTCGCCCGTGGCTATGTGGTATGTTACCTGGATACTGTACAGTATTTCGCCTACGGTACTGCTATAGTCGTTTCGCCAGAACGACTAATGCCAACTTTTCGAACGCCAATATCAACACTTACCATCATATCGTCTAAATTCCCGATTCTATATAACAGCCAACCCCATGACACCCGAATAGGCCCTGGCGTATGTAATATTTCCACCACCAGACCCGAGGAACGGAGATGAAAGAAACCCAGAGAGGAAGTGGGAAAAAGCCATCCCCCTCCGTTGGGGGCTAATAAAACAACCAGGAATAAACAACAAACATAATTCTCGAAATACTTGTAGAGCAATAAAATAGTAGAAAGCGCTAGACTCCCACCCTCACAGCTCCTACCCCTCCTGACCCGTGCTGTGCCCTTGAAATTTCCAAGTGGAGCGCGCTCTCTTTAACAGTCCAACTATTAGGAAGCCACCGGACAACGAGTTGATTCAGGGGGCCGGTACTTGGGTATATATAGCCACACCCCCTCCGGAACACGGCACATTTTAAACAAGACAAAATCCAGGCGGTTCACAGGTTCGTCCCCATCGCGGTCATAGCATGCCTACATCACTACACCCCACTGAGCCGGCGAGAAAGCTGGCAGTTTATCAGATAAGGTGGGGGAGTGCTTGCCTCACATGCCTGAGCTACAGGGACGGGCATTTATGGCGAAAGATAAACTGTCGGTAGTGGATTGGGGCGGGGGGGGTTGCTTGGGTGTAACGGATCAGCTCGACTGCGGGGTGGGGTGGTACTTGCTGATGGTCCGGAGCAGGGATGGTTGATAAGTTTCAAGCTGAAATAGGGCTACTAGTAAGGCACAGTACTGCACGTGCTCTAGTGGGGAAGCCTTCTAAAACCTCCGGAGAACAACACCTGGTCCATACCGGTATTTTAATGTCATCCGCATGCTTGGCCACAACACCTGAATGTTCCGGGTGGTAGGTCGCTGTGGGAGTGTCAGAGTGATATCATGTGATCATCCTAATGGAGGATCCCTTGTGATGGGGAAAGGTGGGGAGATGGATATCCTTAGCTCGTGTCGCATATACCAGACTGAGTTGGTGCTGGCACAGTACCATCGCAGGACTTGATATTTGCTTTGTCGAAAAAAATGTACGGTATAGGCTGTTCTCCATTGATCTACTTACGAGTACTCGGAACTACATCCGGTCCGGTCCGGGAAGGCCAGGCAAGGGTCCACTCATCGCGAATATCCTATTATACCAACCCAACGTGCCCTACCGTCCTTCTACCAACAAATCAATTTCCCCTACAAAAACCACTAGAACTACTACAAACGACAACAAAAACCCACTCCGTCTCGAACTCCAAATGCCATATTGCTACTCTCATAGGTAATGCAAGCCTTTGACCAGTTGAGGAGGAACGGGGGTGTCTTGGGCACTTTCCAACAGCCCTTATAACAATATTCTGTCGCCTTTATTAGCAAACTAGGTTTAGAGCCCTCTTATTTGTCCTAGATTCCTCCGAGAAGGTTGCTATGATGTGATATCATATTCCCTTTTTGACATGGCTCGATATGTCTAAGGAAATAGGGTTTTCCTCTTTAGCTCAACCAGTCTTTCACAGCTTATGAAAGTCGTAATACGGTAGAGCACGAGTAATACTACTTCCCAAAAGTGAAACCCCCACATCCACGTGCTCCCCCCCCCCCCCCCCGGGAGAAAATCAGGTATAAATACAACACAGTCGTGCACCAACCTCCCCTAATCACCACCCCATCTTAGCCTTATCGATTGCTTCCCCAGGCAAGGCTACTAGGTCTCGATTCGACCATTCCCTCGTGTCAACAGCGCATCCATCCCTAATAGTTTAGAGAGGATAAGCATCTTTTGTCTCTAGATTAAACGTGGTGGTTGTTGGCACTACAGAGTGTACAAGTACAGCATGTCGATAGAAGCTGTGCAGAAAGGGGGAATATAATGCCGTGGCTTAAGCTTAGTTGGTACTGCGAACGATATGATTGCCGATGGTGGGTGGCTTGATTGCTCAGGTCAACGGGGATCAGCAGTTATCGATAACTCGCTGCAGAGGGTTCACTGCGGGGAGTAGGGTTGGCGGGGTGGGGACCTAGCCTACTCTGGGGCGGTTACCGATTGAGCAATCTCTCCGATGATTTCTCAGGCTTTTCCTAGCCCTCGGGGGTTCCGGGAACAAGCTTCGAGTTCTCCAGACCAGCTCAATAGAGGCGGACTTTTATGGTGATCGGTTTTGTTCCCCCCAAACAGGCTTTTCTGTTTCCGAGAATCTGGAAGCCATGATATAGGATCTGATAAAAAATAAAAAAATAAAAAAAACCTCACTCATATGTATTGATAATGTTCACTGGGGGTTAACCTGCAGGGTTCGGGGTACCGGAACTCGAATGCTTGTCTGATACTGCATGCAGTTAATATTAGGTTACAATCTTGTTTCACGCCTGACCAAACCATTCACCCAACCTCCGGCACTTCGCCTAAGACAACTCTCCTGCTTGTGGTCGGCGGCTGGCTACAGAAGGATAAACCCCTAAAGCAAATTGTGTATTCCGCTCGTTTCGCTAAAGCTAGAGAATCGCAAGAGCAGAAGTATTATATCAAGTTCGCGGTTGGAAAAGAGAAGGTTAGTGGGTGAAGATCATTTCTGCTGAGAAAGTGCATGCTCGATGCAGCGCGGGGGAGGTTCGCTAAAGAAGCACATTCAGTTAGGTGCCTTTTTTTTCTTTTCCGTGGCTGGCTGAAAGTGGGGGATTTAAGCGCTTGAAAGATCGTATTAGGAAGTTGAGTGCCAGGCACGGTATGTGGGGTAACAGCACTATGGAGAGTCTGGTTGGGGAAGGATTTGCAGGTATCATACTGTAATAAGATACCATAGGTCCGCAGGTACAGTACTCGAGTACCCGCCTTGCTGAGATAATGTCTACTCGAATACCGCAAGAACTCGAATAATTGGACCTCGCGCTAAGAGGTTAACTTAAGGTGTGTATTGCGAAGTGGTCTTATGTCTCAGTTAATATGGGTTTCATTATTTCTTAGCAGCTAATCGTAGTGAAGATGATGCCAACAAGGGAGAAAACTCTGCATGATTAGCTGCCAAGAAATAATGAAACCCATATTAACTGAGACATAAGACCACTTCGCAATACACACCTTAAGTTAACCGCTTTGTGTGACGTCCAATTATTCGAGTTCTTGCAGTATTCGGGTGGTGCTTTAGCGATCTAACTTCTTTTGTGTTCGAATGCACTCCGTGAGTCAAAACTAATCCAGAGGAAAAAATGTCAGATGAAACGATTATGACGCTTGGAGGATGTGCGTAAAGTGCGACATCGAGATCTGCTTTCCCTATGCTTTCTTTTTATCTCAGGTTGTCAGTAGCAGCCTGCTTATGATAGCGTGAGATATCCCTTTCAGAAACATGATAGTCGGGCTTTGCACTAATACTACCGGTAGTAACACGATCGTACAAGTACCGGTATGCTAATAAGTGAGCTAGACCTTTCCCTCAACCTTGCGACACCATCCATCAGCTTCAAGCCGACAAGAGTGCAATATCAACTTTCCCTCCTTCCACCGGTCAGTCAGAAGGCCTTGCTCTGCGCAAATAGCTGCGTCAAGATACCCTTACCAGCAACTAGTATCGGATGGTTGATGCTTTGCCCAGGCAACGACAAACTCTCGTAATTAGCCATTCACGGGATGCGCCGTATGGATCCCGCATGAGTAAGTGGTCAGAGCCAGGACGGGGGTCACCTGCATTGCCTGCCTTGTTTGTGGCTTGGGGGGGGTAAGATCATTATGCCAACCACATTCGATCGGTCGAAAATGCTCTTCTTGGGTAGTAGATCACACCGCTTCGAAATGGAGGTCTTCAAATACCGTACGGTATGTGATCTCCTCTTTTCAGCTTTCAGCTACGGCTGAGTGAGAGAGAGCTCACGAGGATCCTAAAGCCCAGAATCTATAAAGAGAGGATCTCCAACAACGTAATATCCACAATCCTGCCACTCTTCTTGAGGCACAAGTAAGCACCTAAGGAACAAAATTCCATTCACCCCCGCAGTCATCACCGAAAATGTCAAGCAGGGTCCCAGTCCCAGACACTGACAAGCTAAATGGCCACTGGATTCTTGGCGAAATCCTTGACCACATATCTGAGTTCGTCGACGACTTCCCCAACATCGACTTCAACCATCTAAATACGCTCATCTCAGACGTCCGTGACCACAAAGCCGACACAGAGACCCAACTCCGGCTCTTCCTGAAAGTCTTCCGAAAGACAAAGAAGTATAAACAAGCCTTCAAACTCCTCGACCCCCAGGTCAGGCAGCAAATCGACAATTTTATAGAGAGCGGTTCTGCATCGGAGGTCACGAAGTCTGGGTTCGAAGTCCTTCCCAGCCCCGCCGCTATCCACCACTTCAAGAGCTTGAAGTCAATCTTCAAGTGGGAGCATGCGCCCAAGATCTATGAGGACAAGGCCAGGACCAAGGTCATGGAGGTGCATGCCGATAAGGAGTTCGAAAACTGGGGGTTGTCGGTTCAGAATAAGCCCAAGTTCACGTTCGTCCCAACAACCATCCTTGGATTGGAGAACCTCGTGAAGTATGCCAAGCAGAAGGGCCTGCGCGTTAGATGCAGTGGCTACAGACATTCTTGGTCCCCCCTGTTCTCCGCCGACGACGAGATTTTGGTCTCGCTGTTGAATATTCAGCAGGCGACGCAGGTTCCGGATGCCACGACTTTGTTTCCTGCTTCTGCACAGTCGAACGCACGGAATGAGCTTAAGAGTATTCAAATTGACGATCTCACGGTCGCTTCGAAGCCAGGGAACAAGTGCGTTCGTGTTGGCGCAGCGGTTACCGCGGACGAATTTAGGAGGTGGCTAATTTCTCACAATGCCTGGGCATTGCCAGTGGATGTTATCCTTGTTGAGTGAGTCCTCGATCCTAAGTCATGATATGTCACTCGTGCTAATTTTCTTCTTTGAATAGAGTCACTACGGTATAACACCTTTTTTTTTTTTTCAGTCCGGAGAGAAATCGCTGCAAATGATCTTTACTGACTTTAATGCGACAGGGTGGAGTAAACGCCCCCATCTGCCACGGCGCCGGGCATCGGCACAAGACGGTCTCCGACCAGGTCCGGAGTGTAGAATACGTCGACGCGAACGGGGTCCACCAGACCATCTCAGACCCTGAACTCCTCAAAGCGGCAGCGGGCTGCTTCGGCCTCCTCGGTATAGTTACCCATATAACCCTGGAACTCCAGCCAATGTCCTACCCCGTGATGCGTCCAGAGAAGCCAGATATCAACCTCGCCATCCCCCCTCTAAAACCCGAAGATGTTCCCAATGCTTTGCAAAAGGCATTCACGCCAGAACAGCTCGCCGAGGCCACCAAGCGCTTTGAGGAGCGTGCCGAGAACGACTACTATTCTGAATTCTTCTGGTTCCCCTTCCAGCAACAAGCATGGGTGAACTGCTGGAATCCCGTGGACAACCAAGAGGGTGCGGAGGATTACCCGCCTACAGCCGAAGTCTGGATCCAATGGATCCAGGGATGGCTAGGAGGGATCATCATCGAGACGGATTTCTTCAAGGCCATCCCAGGACGCTGGCAGGCGGAGTTCTTGGCGACGCTCACGATGGCCGCTTTACCACCCCAATTTTTTGGAAAACACGATGCTGAGATTAAGACTTTCATGCCTGACGCATTGCACTTTAGACGTGGTGTAAGTCTCACTCCCTCCGCTACCCCCTCTAGAGAGCCAAAACAATACTGATGAGCTCTCTTAAAAAAAATATTAAAGATCCAAAATATGCGTTGCCGGGACATGGAATTCCAAATCCCAATCCCAAGCCGTAAAGATGACCCCTCGAAGCCTGACTGGACAATCGTTCAGCGCGCCTGGTGGGACGTCATAAACGTCGTCTACTCTGACCCCGAATCCCCCATGCGCCTAACCCTAGAACTCCGCATTATGGCGGACAGTGATATGATCATGGCGCCCCAACGCGGGAATAAGCACGGAACCGCCAGCATCGAGGTCCTATCCATCCCCGATGCGGTTAGCGATGGAGAATGGCAACCATTCTTGCAGCTGATTGCTGATAAGTGGATGAGTTATGAGAATATTTATGGACAGAAGTTGAATGTTAGGCCGCATTGGACCAAGGAATGGTTTGTCACTCCCGTCCGTTCATTCGCAAGCTTTATGGTTTTTTTCTGACAGGTTGATCAGGGATGGGTTGAATTTGGGTGGTATTCCGGCTAGGGAGTATCTCAAGACTGTGGCGTACAAGGATGAGATCCCGGAGTTCAGGGACACTTTGAAGAAGATTGGGGATACGCAAGGATGGGGGTTGGCGGATATTAAGAAAATGTTTTCGAATGAGCTTTGGGATCAGTTGGTGTTTGACACTGTGCAGACTTAGAGATGCTGCGATGGGCCATGTGTTGTATGTTGGATCACGATTGGAAAGTGGATATGATAGTATGCAATGAAAGGCAATTTCTTTGTGCTACGTTGTTTGGCTTCTTGTCCCTTTTGTAGAGGCTGCCCCCGCGCCAACAGTATGGCATTCTAGGCGCAGCCAGCTAATATGTTTTCATCTAAGACTCAGTATGGCTAGCAACCCTTGGGAGATCTACAGGGCGAGAATGCCACCGACTGGCTGTTCTCAAGTTACTAACCTCTGGTATTGGTACCGCCGCTGATCAGCTAAAAGACTGCCTTCTGACAGTTTACTCTACAAGACCCTTCCATTGCTTGAGCAATAATACACAGCAGCTCTCGAAAACCAGAGTCCTCGGCGAAAAGCACTCCGGTGAGCCTTGCTAGAGTAGCTCCACACCATCAAACAGCATTGGCATAAGTTACAGGTTACTGTAAGCCACCCTCACAAAGACAGAAGGAAAAAATCCAAAATAAATAAATAAAGGAAGTGCTTCCCAAGAAACAATGCTAACCGAAGTATCGTTGATCCATGTTCGCTTGTTCTCCCTTAAACAGTGGCTTCCCCAATAAAGAAAGCTTAAGAAAATATCGGCAATTTAACCGGGCCCTAGAATACTGCACCAGTAGTAGCAACGAGACCAGACAGTAAAGTGACCCTGTACCCCGCGAACCTCACCTCATCACGACCCACCACCAGGGCGTTCCAGGCCACCACGCCCTATCTGTACCACACAAAGAGGAAAAAGAAAAAAGGTTATCGTACATCCAATCCCACCACCAAGCCGATTACCGGTACAGTACCGGTACTCCTTCATGCCACAACGCCTGCAAGTCCGATCGAAACGACCAAAAGTCACTTTTGCGCACAACAAAATGTCTGCCACCTCCCTCTCCTCCACTGCCTCCTCATCAAAGGCTCCCTCCAACTCTGCAACAAGAACTCCCTCTACACCCAGCGAAGTCTTCGATGACATCCTATCCTCCGCACAACCCCCACCAACATACTCCCAGCAAACCTGGAACCCCTCAAACCCCTACTTCCCACATTATCACAACCAAGACATGTCCACTACCACCATCACTACCCCACCCGAACCACTCACCCCGCCGACTCCGGCCCTCTTCACAACACCCGCCATCCTCCAAGACACGCTCCAAACCCTCTCCAGCAAGGACCAACTCGCCACGGCAGATATCTGCATGAAACACCTTTCCAATCCATCAGATCCATTCCCTATCCTGAGCCGGCGCGAGCACATTGCCTTTCTCGAGAGCGGGATTCTCGGCGGTCATAATGGGAAATTACACCGGGGAATGGTAGCACTTGATGCGTCGAGGCCTTGGATCATCTACTGGTGTTTGCAGGGGTTGGCGAGTTTGGGGGTTGACGTGGGGAAGTATAGGGAGCGGGTGATCAGCAGTCTCCGGCCACTACAAAATGCGTCTGGAGGATTTGGCGGCGGGAATGGACAGGTATCGCATGTCACGTCTAGTTATGCCGCGGTTCTGGCACTGGCTGTTGTCGGGAGGGGCGATGACGAGGATGGTGGGGAGGGGGAGGCACTGGAAGTAGTAGACAGAAGAGCAATGTTCCACTGGCTGCACGAAGTCAAGGACTGGGAATCGGGCGGCTTTAGAGTCTGCATTGGTGGGGAAGAAGACGTTCGCGGTGTCTACTGCGCACTGGTAATCCTAGCCCTCCTCGGCCTCCCCACTTCTGGAAACCTGGCCAAGGGAACAAAGGAATACCTCGGTCGCTGTCAAACATACGAAGGTGGCTTCGGTGCCACGCCGAACGGGAACGAAGCGCATGGTGGATACGCGTTCTGTACACTTGCTGGATTGTGTATTCTTGGTGAGCCAGCAGTGGTGCTGAGGAAGTATTTGGACATGGACCGCTTGGTCTCTTGGCTCAGTGCTAGGCAGCACGCTCCCGAAGGGGGGCTAAGCGGGCGGACGAATAAACTCGTTGACGGGTGCTATTCTACCTGGGTCGGCGGGTGCTGGGCGTTGATCGAAGCCGGCATTAACGGCCCGCAGGATGGAAACGAGGAAACGCTAAGAGAAAAGAAGGTTATTGGGAGTCTCTGGAGCAGAGAGGGATTGGCACGGTATATTATGAACTGTTGCCAAAGCCCAAAGGGCGGCCTTCGTGACAAACCTGGGAAGCAAGTCTCCCCTGTTCCTCCCTCTTAACCAACAACTAACACAAACCAGAGGCGCAGACTACTACCACTCAAACTACATCCTCCTCGGCCTCGCCAGCGCCCAGAACTACTTCTACTACACCTCCTCCCCCATCCCCCTCTCCCCATCACCCCTTCCTGCTCCCTCTCCAAACCACGAATCCGGGGATCTCCCCATGCCTCTCACAACCCCATTCCTATGGCACTACTCCCCACGCATACCCAGCAATACCCCGAACGTGGCGGAAGCAATCGTCAAGGATATGCCGGCATGGCCAGATGATGTTACCGAGGAGGACCTACAGGAAGTCGAGAGCGATAGGTTGAAGGTGCATCACCCGATTTTCAATATTCCGTTCGAACGGGCCGGTGAGATAGAGGCTTGGTGGAAGGGGAAAGTGGGGTTTTAGCGCTTTTGTCAAGGAACGAGGGGTTCTGCGCCTTTTGCTAGCCTTTAATCCTACGGTAGGCGGCGGAGTGTGTGATTAACTTAAGTTTTCGTTTCTCTTTGCGTCAATGTGTGTTCGCGAATAACCCTCCCCTCGCATCCTTTTCAGACAGGGAGTATAATAATCACTTTCCACATACAAACTTCTTCCATTAACAGACCCCCCGTGCAATCGCCCTTTACTGAGTGGTCCATTATAACCCTAACAGCGCCATACCACACCTTACTCCATTGATCATCCATTCTGCCAGTCACTCGTAATCAAGCACGTTATCCTTGATCGCCCCCTACACCCTCCTATGGTACGATATAGTCTCATGTTGCCATCATTCAAGCAAATTTCTGACTCTCCAGATTTCGAGTACAGAATTGCTTCAGGAAACCAAAGCACAAAATCCATGGTAGGGTGGATCAATCCATGGTGTGCCCTCGGGGTTGTAAATCGGAAGATGGGATGATGGCATTGGATGTGTGGATGGAGCTTTGAACGGTGTAACTATATGTCTTATCACAGCACGAAGGGCCTTCTGAGGTAGCGCATGAGAAATGTTCAGCAATTGACTAGGGGAAGACCCCACGGAGGGAGATAATAGATAGCGTCTACTAGAACACGAGTTGCGCCATTAAATACTGATCGCCACTTTAGTTATATAATAAGGCATTTCAATAAGAGAAATTTATTTTGTTGACGAATCCCTCCGGCGCCATCTGTTAAACATGGAGAGTATGTGTGTCTAATGTTGTTAGAACGCACTCATTGTTTAAATGGTCATTTGCTGTCTGTATTATATTTACGAACTCTCGAAACCTGTCTATGCTGCTACTCCAGGATCTAGGGGAGGCACGAGGTGAGACGGATAAATTACTATAATAATAATTATAGCAAAAATCCGGCGAAAGAGAGCAAACGGCCGTAGGGGACGAAAACTTAAACCCATGAGCCATCCATTGGCAATAATATACAAAGACCTTGAGCGCATAAGTTTAATGTTAACCGCGGATCAACGAAGAGGGGAAAAACTTAAGCCATGACAACAACACTCCCCCACCAACAACACAATTACTAAAACTAAGAAGAAAAATCAAGGATATAAGTATAGGGTAGAATGCATGGTAGGAATTAATATATGAGCTAGAGAAAGTTCTTTAAATGGTGTTGAAAGTGTAGGGTGATATGGAGGGGTGGGTTGCGATCAATCGCTGATCCGCGGTTAATTTTGTCCACGGACAATATTAATACTAAGAGGGCATCCAGAGAGCCACGATAAGAAAGAAGAAAAAGGATCCACCTACCACCATCGTGAATACCACTGCAAAAACAGACAGAAACCCCCCTCCACCCCCAACTATTGATCATCCAGGGAGCTATAGACCAATACCTTACCATACCCCAATATTCAGAAGCGCAGTAACCTCAGCGGAGGACCAGAACGCTACCTAGTTTACTACGGCGCCACCACCCCCAACCCAAGTGGGAAAGAGAAGGAAGGCCCAACACGGAAGAGCGAACAAGCAGAAAGAGAGAAAGAGAGAGAGAAAAAGGCAAACTATCATACCTGACTAATGAGATCGGGATGCTCCGTATGATAAAAGCGGAGCTCAACCAGCCCAGCAATACGAGTGAAGTATTATATGATATTATGCAGGAATGTCAAAGGTTTATCCTGAGTGGAAGATAGTTGATGGCGAGGGAGGGAGGGGGGCATTACCGGTAAAGTCATCGTTCACTTGTGATTAAATGTTCTCATTGATAAGTGGTTAAGGCGGTACATAAGTACCATTACGGTACTGCATGTTCACACCCGATATGATATACTAGTATGCAAAGAAGGAGGGCAAGAAAGAAAAAAAAAAGGGCCTTCATTGTAGTGTTGGTGGCAGTGGGAGTATCATATCATAAGGCTATTACCGTGATGAACGCCATCCAGTTAATGAATGCAATGCGCGTAACGCAGCATAAACGGCAACACCCGTTCCCCAGATCTTCAAAACCTAATTTTCACCTCACCGCATCAACCATCACCAACCGAAGAATCCTTCTCTCCCTCCTCCTCCCCTCCTCCTCCACCAACCAGCATGTTCCCAACACGCGCGCTCCTGAAGCGCTCCATCTGGAAGGGTGATAACCATCCCTGCTGTATACATAAATATAAATATATTAACGTCCGCCGCAAACAGGACCGTTCATCGTCCCCTACCCCCTCCAAGACTTGTCGAACCTGGAGCCGGGGAAGAAGCCATTGGCGATCCAAACCCAGGCTCGATCGTGCACTATTATTCCCCCGTTCGTCGGACAGCGGTTTCAGGTTCATAATGGAAAGGATTACATCGAGTTCACGGTCACGGAGGAGATGGTCGGGCACAAACTTGGGGAGTTTGCGCCCACGCGGAAGAGGTTCAATTACAAGATGTCGAAGAATAAATAAGCGATGATGGGTGAGGGAAGTGGTGATGGTGGGAGGATTGGTGGTTCAAGTAAATACATTAGAAGGGATCCTATCTATCTTACTCTATTTTATTCCCAATCCCTTTTTCCTGGATTATCTGCAGGTTGGCGCGTACTATACTTTACATCTATAGGCTATGCGCGAGTAGTGGTATGATGCATATCTAAGGGCCTGTCTTGCCCCACGGGGTTCTGCCAAGGACACTCTCGACCCATTTTCCCAGGAGTGATTCACCATTAGTTTTGAGTTCGTCGGCGATGGTACCGCCATCAAATCTCTTTCCGACAATATTCTCTAGAGGGTGCGATGCAGACTTAATGATACCTTTGTCGGCTGTTACCTCCAATTCTAAGCCCTCGGGGGGCTGCGATACAGGCGGAGCAGTGACATGCTTTAACAGTAGATCCTTCGATGGTGGAAGAGGCGATATAGGCTCATCATCCGCTTTCGGTGCCGGTACAGAAAACGTAAACTGTGGTGTCTGCCCATAAATCCATTCCGGAGACTGCACATAAGTTCAGCGTATAAAACCTTCCAGTAAACTCTGAAACTCACCCTCAACTCCGCAACTCCCTTTTGCACCTCCTCAATCTCGCTCGCCTCTTCTCCAACCCAACAAACCCCTACTCCCACCTCTCCATCCATCCTATCCTTCTTATTCGCCATGGCGTCCCCAAGAACCCCCATCCCTTCCTCACCAACATACATCCTCCCAAACTCCTCAACCACAGCCCCCACAAACTTCTCCGCCTCAACCCATACATTCCCAACTATACTCCTGACACTACCTACTCCCCTAGCTTTCATCCACCCCTTGGCATCACTTTTCAGGTAGCCCCTAACATCCTCCAACCTACTCTCCAACAACATTGTCCCATGATGATACGACCGACGGGTAGTCAGTTTATAAGCGCTCCCAGAAATCTTCCGGGTGCCCGCTACCTCCCGAGCCAACCTCGTTTCCTCCACCGTCATCCCGTCCGGCAAGATCACGATGTCGTGCCGCTTGTTCACCACCGCTTCCGCAACACCAAGCTTGCGCAACGCACGCACGACCATCTCCGCATGCTTGTCGCGACAGAAGGTGAACGTCGGCACGGCAACGGAGTAGTTCACGTTACCCAGATCGTGGAAGACCGTGCCACCGCCTGAACGACGGCGCACGATGAGTGGAGGGTTAAAGGTCGAGAGGAATTGTGGGTAATTAACTTCGACCCATGGGTTCTGATTCCGACCCAGAATGATAGACGGACTATTGGCGTAAATTATAAGAGTGGTAATCTCGGGGGGGTTGGTCTGGAAGAGGTGATGCTCGAGCGAGAGGTTTAGATACGGATCATTCGATTTAGAAATGTAGACTTGCACCGGTATTTGCGAGCTGGAGAGGGCTCTGAAAGTACTCTGATGGCGTTGGAATTGTCGCTGGTGCACACGGGATATCGCCCTGGCAAAGGTAAGGCCCCGTGAAGGCGACATTCCGAAAGGGGCCAGCTAAACGACGCGAGATACCTTATACTACCACTGCAAGGGGAACAATGTGATGGAAAGTAATAACTTCCACGATGAATCCATTCAGTTACCTGAGTCCCGGCATCAATGGTCGAGCACCGACACTCCGCCCAAGTCTTGGCAAGCAGGGTAACCAACCAATCACTTACGTCATCGGTGATTTTCATCCCTTCCATCACGCTGTCTCACTCTCTCCCTCCCCTCCCTCCATATAACCCCGAGGCCGCGCCCCTAAGTACTCGAGTAGTTGAAGTAAACCCTTCCGTTGCATAATTCCCTAGCGATTCCCAAAAACCGCAATTGGCCCACCTATAAATATTCCTGCAAACACACCACCACCACCACCGTCAAAACAAACGATGGCATCCTCTTCCTCCTCAGCAGTAGCTACGACAACCACAACACTCCACCCCTGGGAAATCGAAGCCCTCAAGGAGACAACTTGGAAATTCGAAGATCGCTTGCGAGAATTCACAGAGGCGGAAGCAAAAGCTCTGATTATCAGTCATGGCGGGCACGTCCTCCCTCCTTCCATTCCTTCATCGCACCCCCCCCCCGCATACTAACTCAAACTAGACGAATGGCAGAGCAAAACGAAACCCCAACCCACACCCTCCAGCCCGGCTCGGGAGGCTGTTTCATCATATACAACGGTAACAAAGATGTGAAAGTCTACGAGCCCGGCTTCATCTCTTACATCCGCAGTAAAGCGATCGGTAAGCGCATGAACTTTGCCAAACCCGGTTGTCTCGAGGATTTGGTATTCGCTGTTCTCGGGGCGCTGCCGTGGCTGACGATAAGTGAGGTTGGGGATGTTGTCGGGGAGAGCGGCGGGTATGTTTCCCCCCCCCGCGCTGAGCAGGTATATACATATATATATAAAAGGGGAGGGAATTGACCGGGCAATAGTACCCTCCTCCGCAAAGGCAAGCGCCAAAAAGTCCCCATTGAAAAAACCCTCGATTACATCATTGTCGGCGAAGGCGCAGACCCGGCAGATATTGAAGCGGCAAGGAGCTTGGGTATCGACGTTATTAATGAGCAAGGCCTATTCGATGTCGTGCATGATAAGGATGGGATGAGGACCAAGAAGACGGGTGTCACCGAGAGCCGGGCCGAGAAGTTTTTCAAGTCCTTCAGAGAAGGGGATGGGGAGGAGGAAAATGAAAAGGAAAAGGATGGGGCGGGAAGTGGAGGCGATGTTTCTCTGGATAATACTGCTAACACTCAATACCCGGCTCCAATGGGAGCTCCGCTGCCAATGTCAGATGGCGGGATGAGTAATCCGGGGGATGCCCTCGCCCCTGGAGAGAAGCGCAAGGAGAGTTATCCCTCCATGGCTGTCGATGGTGCGAACCCGCCACCGCAGAAAAGGCAGGAGACATCGTCGGCGAGAGGCGCAAATACACCCATCGTCCTAGAGTGACTCAGAAATCAGTCAGTCCTTGTTTTCCTTAGGGAACGGAACAGTTTCTCATTATCATTTCTGTCGATAACTCTTTTGTACAGTACTGTGTATGATGAGCAAACTTCATGTTTCTAAGTTACGGATATTCTAATCTTAACGGAGAGCAAGCGCATTATATACGACTTAACGAAGCAGGGAGAAGGGAAGGAACGAGATAAAATTAAGAGCCCTCGAGTGAGAAAGCATGAACACAAACAAAAACTTTACCCACCACAATTCAATCGACCAAGGAACGAGTCCACGATGCATCATACGTTAGTTGTACATACTGTAGATATCAAACTACGGCAACGCCCCTCCTCCCCACAGCCACCCACCCTTCACCTTCACACCCCCGAAACCAAATAACGGGTATAAAATCGTATATTAACCTAACTCCCCCATCCATCCATCCTTCTTCATCCATCCATCCATCCATCCATCCATCCATCCAAACTAAATTTGTCAAAAAGTGGAAAAAAGAAAGCCCAAATTTCCGCGAGGAATCCATCTCTTAGTTTGTAACAAAAAAAAAAAAGTAAAACACCCCAAGACTTTAGGAAAAATGAAATGAGAGAAAAAAAGGGCATATTTTGTTCCCGAGCACTTGCTTGCCCGGCCAGACCGTTTATTATTTTGTTTATGTTTCCGTTTTTTTTTTTTTTGTGCTTTCCGAAGGTGGTCCGAGTATGTGAATGTGAATGGTGTAAAAGGATAAAGGAGGGAGCGAGTAGGTAGGTAAGGTAAGATAAGGTAGCACAGGGCAGAAGAGAATGAGCGAGAATGGGTGAGTGACGAGCAAATTCTCAGCCTGAACAGCAAGGAAAAGCAAAGAAAGAAAGAAAAAAGCGCAAGTTCCTCAATCTCAAACAGAAAAAGTGAAAGCGGAATTCCTTTCTCTTTTTTGGAGGGCTAGAGGATAGATATCAATCGCAATCTGGCCCCAAAACCAAGACAGACAAGATAAGAGAAAAAAACCAAGCCGACCATTTCCGTTTAGCCAAAGCCACCATCATTTCGTTATTTCTTGCCTGCTCCCTGCCGGCGGGGAAAAAGAACTATCTTTTCCCAACATTTCGTCTTCGCCTCGACACCGAACTGGATCCCATCCCAAATCACACTTTTCCCAATCCCAGCCGATGATGCTGCAAAATCAATATAAGAGAACAATAAGATATCTGCCCCCCAAACATTGCCAATAAAACATAAAACGAAAAGGGAAAAGGTAAGGCAAGTAAAGTAAAATGAAAGGTCATGATAAGTTCACGATGACCGACAAAGTTTCAGAAAGACTTTCGTAACGCCACGCACCCTCGATCGCCTCAAGAAATAACAGAAAAAGTAAAAGCCAATGAAAGAATGCACAATTGAAGATCCTCCACAAAACCCCTCGACTTTGAAATAAACTGAATACTTATACCGATACGTAAAGTGTTACCACCCCTGAAATCCCGGCACTGTCATTCTGCCCCGGTTCCCCAGGTGCATCGAAAGCCATCAGCACGTCATCATCCGAGTTCATCGAGATATAATCGCCGTCCTCATCCTGATATCGGACCTTAAGACTCGTAGCGGGAGTTATCTCTGGTCCTGACCCACATAGCTTAACCTTGCGCTCAATACGATCCATCAGTTGGACATAGGCGATATTGTAGGGAACAATGATAACGAATTTGTCATTGCCAAAGTTAACTTTAAGTTTTACCTGAGAGTGAGATCTGGAACTTCCATTTGCACCGTTACCGTTATGCTTTGGATGATGACCGTCCTGGACTGCAGGCGAGCCATTCCTCGCTGGTGCACCTTGTACCGATAGATTAGGGGATGTGGGCGAGTTGTTCTGACTTCGGTTTATCACGGCTGGACCGCCGCTGTACGCAACATAACCCGACGGAACAGTTGGCATGGGAGGAGTCATTCCATTGGGGGAACGGGCGAGCTGTGCTTGGCTTGGAACATGATGAATGTTGGGACTACTGGCCGATCGCATTCGATTTTGTTGCAAGGTTGCTGCAGCGGAAGCAGACGGCGCCATACCTGGAAGTGAGGGTCTTTGTAAGCGCTGGCTTGCTTGATGGTGGGCAAATTGAGCTTGGGCAGCCTGACTTGCGGCGATTGCGGCGCCTTCCCGAGACGTGGAACGAGACATAGTGGGAGTCCCATAGCGGTGCGGTTCTTCGTAGTATCCAGTCGATGTTTGTCGGGGGAACGGGAATTGGCTCGACGAAGAGCTTGTGCGTGATGTCAAGGGAGTCTCGGTTACGGGGGAGAAGTAGGAGGCATTTCGTTCGGGGGATTGGGATATGGGGCTGACACCAGTATTAAGGGTAAGCGGGGGCTGATGGGGAACACTCGTTTGAGGATACCTTGGAGGGGGTCTAGCATATGTTCCTGGGAGATTTCCCATTGGTGCCTGAGGTTGTATTAAACTCTCATTCGTAGCAGCTCGTGATCTCAAACTTGTGCTTGAGCCGTTACGGCTCACATTGAAACCAGAGCTTGGCGTACCGATGAGTGTGGCAGTATCGTGAGAATCTTCAACATCTTCCTCATCCTCAGAGCGCTCATCTTCACTCCTTCTGCCCTGATCGGTGGTGTCGGAATTCGCCATCCAAGCAAACTCGGTGGTTGCAGCTGCTCTCAGACCCCCACTCGTGCGACCTCCGTTACGGCTACCCGGGGCCCCTGCTTTTGTAAACACCTCTCGTTGCTTCTGCAGCATAGAATTCCATTGTGCGAGCCGCTCTTCGTTAGGATGTCTAACAACAAAACTTTCAACACCAGGATCGCCTTTCCAGAATATCCGCAGAGTATATGATCCTACGGTCGCGCTGTCAACAAAAAAAAACATTTTGGCTAGCTGGTGGATAAACTTACCGCCTTTTGCCAAGGATATAACATCGGTAACATTCTGCATAAAAATTCTACCTTTAAGTTGCAGCATAGTCCGCTTCTTCCCCGGTCGTGGTCTCCCGACACCTATCGCCCTATTTTGCTTTTTATCCTTGCCTACCTCTTTGCAGCACAACAAGATTCGTTCAAACAAGTAGATATAATACTACAATATTAGCAGAGGCCTTTTCCCACAAAATTATAGGTTACAAACCTCCCGCTCAACATCGCCTTTCGGGTCACCCTTAATGACGGAAAATTGACCATGGAGCAACAGTTCACCAAAGTGTTCAAGCTTGTGCCCTTTCCAATCCTCGACTCTACCTTCAAGATCCTTGACAACTTCAGCATTCTCGGATTTCCGAATCGCTTCGTTAATTTTTCTATTGATATTTTCGATTGCTTCGAGTCCCTTATGCAAGTTTTGGTCCTCGGCCTCTAGGGGATCCGTTTGCTTTATTAAATCCTACAAAGCACATTAGATCTCTGGGCAGGCTGAATACCAAGCGAGCACACGTACCCTCAGTAGTAATGGATATTTGGTGACTCTCTGAATAGGTTTAATCAAGAAGGCATTAAGTTGATCATAAACAGGATGGGGCTTCTTCTCCAATTTGGCCTTCTCCTCTATAGCCAAATCCTGGGCATTTTTAAAATTCGAGGCATAGGGCTGGTAGACAGCAAAGGTTTCCTGGAATGCCGGACGTCCAATGGGGTCGCCATTATTCTGTGGTCTTTCTTCCGGTTCCCGACACTGCGAAAGCACAATTATAAGCTATCCTTGATAACAGAAATAATGACCCAACTCACGTATTCCACAAATAAAGCTCCCCAACTCTGTTGCTCAGGCAAAAGGTCATTTTGGGTCTCCACTCTGATCAGAAACCGGCGCTGAAAGTCTACAAGCTGGTTCAAGTTCAAAAAGAGAACATGAATAAGATCCTTCGAGATAACCTCATCGGCTTCTAATGTGCGCATGTAGTCCTGCAGAGTTTCGAGATCCTGCACATATTTACGTTCGGTATCGACAAGCTCCTGTACAACACGAGCTCTGTTATCGAGTGGCTTGCGTTCTGAGGAGCTGCGATTGGTATCGGAAGGCTTCTTGTTCAATAGAAGATTCCGCGTCTTAAGCTCGTCCAAGATCCGGCTAACTGTTCTAGTGACCTAATTTGCAAAAACCGTTAGGAAAGTGTAATTTTCCGACTACGGGTACTACATTCAGACTGTGGGGGCCAAAAGTATACAAGGAATCAAACTGTGGCACGATGGGCCTCCCAGATAAAATAAAGAGTGAAAAAAGAAAGAGAAAAGACAAACATACTTTCACAAAGCCGTTCGTATCATCTGAGTAAAGATTGTGGATCATGAAAGATTCGGAGTCGGGAATGCTGAGCTCCTTCTTGATTCCCTGAAGGAAGTGATAAGTGGCTGCTTTACAATCGTTCGCGCTACCAAGGTTAAGCTGACATCGCGAATCCTCAATCAAAGAAACCGGACGCATTGCGTTGAATAGCACACAAAGACTAGACCCCATCCTGAAGCACCTCCAAAGCTGCGAGACCGGATCCTCGGGGGCGCCTGGAAGAGGTTCTAAGAATTGCTCGAAATCGGGTACGAGCATTAGACGCTCCCGCAAGGCCACACAGGTTTGGTAAAGGCCTTGAGCAGGATCTGCTTTCTTGTTGATGAGCGAGTCATTTCCGACGGGCGTCGACATCAAACTTGTCGTTGGTGAGGCGATTCCGCTGTGATTTGAAACCAAAGTGGTTGTGGAAGACATGATGGATGGTGTCCCCATGGGAACTTGTGGATGACCGTTCATTGCTGCCGGGGCAGTCTGGGCACGTAGCAGGGTAGCTTGATCGATTTCAACGGTCATCAACCGTGTCTTTGCGGGCTTAAGCCTCGCAGTGGCGAACTGTAGGGTTGAGGTTGAAGTCA
>Ga0307509_10003507_pt1 | contig 23671 bp, 19 predicted proteins | sample 10_EM_MG_FD_202245 | JGI IMG/M metagenome (GOLD analysis project Ga0307509, IMG submission 202245) | Populus trichocarpa ectomycorrhiza microbial communities from riparian zone in the Pacific Northwest, United States - 10_EM | ecosystem: Host-associated > Plants > Roots > Unclassified | place... | reverse complement strand
ATCCGAAACTTGCTTGCTTCCGGTTCAACGGGGTGAATTGTATGGCAGTCCGGAGTTGCCACAGATTTCCTCCGGTTCAGCGCGGTATCCGGTTCAGCGCGTTCCGGGATAGCGAGGTGCGACTGTAGTACTCTGGCTTGGGATATTCACGAATAATACTGGCAGGTATGGCAGGCAGGGGGGAAGGAAGGAAGGGGGGGGGAGAATAATAGAAAGGAAACAAAAAGAGGGGGGAAATGTTCTTGGAGGTCTACGTTATATTACCACCTCCCTTTTCCTTCCTTTCTATGCTTTCTCCAAGTGTTGGGATAGATTCCTCCCATCGTACTGTATCTTGCCCCACTGCCCATCCTCCTGTCAGAAATGCCGGATCCTCCCCCCCCCCTGGCGAGCTGAGGTGGTTCGGCCCACTCCACCGGTACTGTAAAGTACTCCCCTCCCCAGCGCGTAAGAACGGAGAAAAGGGGTAGTTATATATCACTCGCTCAATTTTTTATCGCAGGAGGAGGATGCAGGAAGATACCTAACCTACCACTTGCCCCGGGTCCTCACGCTACGGGTAGTATCTTTCGTGATTGGTGGGTGGGATAGGATTTTCCGCCTCCTGTTGGATTGGGGTTGGCTAGGTTAGGTAGGATCGGCCAACCGTGATATCACCCGCTCGCCTGGAGTCTTAGATTTGATTTTTTGATTTTTTTCTCTCTTCCCTTTCTGGGGTTTTGTATGATTGCTCCGGGGGGGGGTATGGAGAATGGGCAGGATTCCGGTGCTGTAGATGAAGCGAAAGTCCGTCATTTGCGGCTTAACGCGTTCCAATAAAGTTTCTCCAGGATTCCTGGTTCTTGATATTGTGTTGGGTGAAAGCGTGGGGGGTCACTGTACGAGTACAGCATGAGTACCGTACAAGTACAAGTTCTTGTGCTCGGGCGAGTTCGGGGTTCTCAAGTAAGCAGCTTCTGTTTGGTGAATGATTATTATCCGAATGTACAGTAGTACGATAACCTGGCTGAAGGTTGTAATAATAATACAAATATAGCGGCACTATTAATCGTCCCCTTCTCGACTTCCTCCTAGTCCCACATCAACACCCCGCTCCTCCTTGTACCAGATTTTTGTTCATCAGTGCACTGCAATTATAATAAGAGGAATCTTTCATATCTAAAAGTCTCTCAATATCATCATCGTTCTATCCAGTCTCATCAATTGACCCAGGAGTTTCTCCTCTCTTGATAACCAAATCTCTAATTCGCGCTTCTCCGATGTGGTAAGGTATTCTTCCACGTTTGCTTGCACATCTGAACGTTCCCATTTTTCTAGTAGTGAAGAACGCTTGGCTCGTTCGACGTTTGTCCGCTGGACAGCTCTCGACATGGCCTTGTAAGTGTCTGTGACGAGAGATTGGATCGCGCGGTCTGGATCGTGAAACCAGAGGAAGTATGTCCTTGAGATCTGGGGGATGCTTGTTTTGGGGACTTCTTGAAGGTGGAGGTAGCCGTTTTCTTGGAGTCCTGTGAGGATTGAGCGGATTTCCTTTTGCTTGAGGAGGGCGATGCTAGCGATCTAGGAGAGAAGTTTATGAGTGCTAGAAACAAGTTTCAAGGAAGGGAACGAGACGGACTTGCTTCTCCTCTAATTTCCCTTTATCCTTGATGATCCGGAGTAACCTCAAGCCCATTTCCCCGAACGTTTCTTCTACCACCTTCTCCAGTTCGATATGTCTCATGAGCTTACCCAACTCCTTGTAATTGACGCTCCATTCGCCCAAACCACGGTTACTTTCTAATCGGACAAACTTCCAAGAGTCTTCTGCCAGAAGTTGCATGTGTTGCTTTAGTAATTCCATACGAATCTTCTTTCTTCGGTTCTCAGCGTCAATTCCTTCCTCTTCGTCGTCGTAAAGCTCTTCAAGGTCTGAAATATCATCGTCGTCGTCATCGTCATCGTCATCTTCACTGTTGTCTTTTCGACGTTTGCCTTTCCTATTGACCTTTTTCCCGTAGCCATTGGGGCGAGGCTCGTCTTCATCCTCGCCATCCGAGTAGCTTCGTTTCCTCGCTTTCTTCTTAGGGGGTCGGGGAGCAGCTATAATCGAATTTTCCAAGTCGATATCTTTGTTAAACGTTTTTGACAGCTCAAGAACACTAAGTTTGATTCCTACCAAGAAATCAGAACTGGTTTTTTTTTTAGGTCGTAACTCCGGAGTCATAGGCAGAGATATTTACAACTTACTTTTTTTAGGATCGTCTTCTTCGTCATCATCACCAGGATATGGTTCACGGCATCGAAAATATTTCTCTTCGAGCCGTTTCAGAAACTCGGCGTACACCTGGGAGCTGACCTTTCCATGTCGACTTTCAGCCAGAGAAACCAGTTCGGCATTTCGGAACAGAACCAAGAACTTCTCGTGATTTATTCGAAGAACGATGTTTTCCTATTGCCCCAGAGAAAGCAAGTCAGTGTTTGTGTTCTGAGCTCATACCCTGATGGGGCCCACTAACATTGATTTCCCATTCCTCCTCTTCTTGGTCAATCAAGTCATAGATAGAAACCTTCTGACGTTTTTTCGACTTTGGCTTTGATGCAGGAGCAACCTTTCTTTTCATGCCGGCGTGCTGTGAAGTATCCCCGTCCGCTAGCCCTTGCATTTTAACTTTCATTTGCCTATCTACTTCCTTTCCCAACTTATTCTCGGAGAGTTGAGACTTCCTCAGCTGAGATGTCAATTGTGCCCGCAAGGTGTTTCGGGTATCTGTCCGAATGTGCATATGATGCTCCTCGGCCTGCACTAGAAACCGCTCCTTCATCATGTCCGCCATGACTGATTTCAGGGTGTCTATTGAAGTAATAGACAACTCATCTTCTTCTACTGCCGGGGCATTCGATTTGCTATTCACCGTTGCCTTGGACTTTTTGGCAGATGTCCCATAGGCTGCAAGGAAATCGCTGACACGAACATGGCCCAATTGAAGCAGGTTACTAACGATCAGTGCGCCCTATGATGAGGAGAAAGCCTGTCAGTCTCGAATGGCCCAGTAGAGTGGTATAATAAATACATTGCTACCAAACCGTTCTTCAACGGCCCGGATGATTCTACCGGCGCGCAGGAGCTCATAAACCTGGGCCCATTCGCACTCGTAATACACAACCTCCTGCCCAGTTTCGAGATGGGAAAAGTGAACGACTAGATGCTGCTGAATGAGGACTGCTAAGGTTTGCTTGACTATCCTCTCTGGAAGCTTAAGTTGGCGAACTAGTTGAGCGACAGAAAGCCGGCCCAACTCAAGAAGAACGGACACCACCCGCTGTGCGAGTCGCAGTCAGTCAGTCAGTCCTATGGCCTAAAGTAGTGCAGATGGGATGTGAAGGATATAACAAACCGAAGAGACCTCGCCGTAGATATCTCTCACTAAAAGGACGCATAGCTCTGCTGCATTCTATGAGAATTAAGAGTCAGCGGGTGAAAGAGGCCCTGATGAGGAAACAGATTGAATACAAAGGGAACTAGGAATGGAGTAGTCACCTGCGACATGACATTAGTTATCAAAAGGGAGTTGAAAAATGAAAGAAATTAATGGTACTACGGAGTGTAAAATAGGTCGATATAGTGAAGAGTCATAGATGAGAGAAGTCGGTGAACATGGGCTTTGTTTTTTTTCTGGTGTTGGCGGGGAGAGAGCTACTTGTTTCCTTCTCTCAACCTACCCGAATAGTTTTTGCTAAATGCGAGTTTCTAGAGGGAGGCTCCGCAAGACAGCCGCCCTTGTGCCAAGTCTTCATCGAGATGTGCCAAACTCTACGCCTGGGCAGAGGATTCTGCTTACCCCCCCCACTTGGGGGAAACCTTCAATTCGGTGGCTTTCATTCGTTCCGTTTCCCTCTCGTGATTCAGATCTTTCGAGTTTCTTAACTTCATCCCCTCCACCTCCACTGACACCCACTCACCTTCTACCATCGCATTTCCTTTCCCCAACGTCAAAAAAACTCCCGTCACCTTCCCGCGCTCTTCGACAAATGCTTGCCCGCAGCACCCTCTGCCGGGGTTCGTCCCAATTGCTTGCAAGAACCGCTCCCCATTCCCACCGTGGCTTGGCCGCCGCTGCTGTCTCCAATCCCTTCCATTACACCGTCGGCGAATCAGTAGGTATCAAGGTTGTCTCAAGAGATGATGGTGGCCCAACCACAGCTTTGGCTGTGGTTGCGAGAGGTGGAAGCCGATATGAGACCGCTCCCGGGTTGGCCCACGGGTTGGAAAAGTTCGCATTCAAGGTACACACACCCCCCAAGTGGTCCGATTTTGATGACCACCACGGCCGCAGTTTATGCGTACCCGAATTTATGAAACTGACTCTTCAAAATCGGTTAACAGAACTCAAGGCGATCTGCCCTTCGTCTCCAGAGGGAAACCGAATTACTCGGTGGTGCCCTCGGCTCTACCCTCTCCCGAGAAAATATCGTTCTCCGTGCGAAATTTCTGCGGGATGATCTTCCCTACTTCGTCGAAGCACTTGCCGATGTTCTCATCCATACCAAATACAATGGTACGCTGCTCTACTTTGTGCAGTTTGTTGTTTTCTATTCGCGCTTGGTTATCAATTTATTATCCACATTTTCTGATTGCGGGGTCAATAGCCTACGAGTTCAACGAACAAGTCGCCTCCACCATGAACTTCGAAGTCGATAAATTCCACCATACCCCCGCAGCCCTCGCTCTTGAGACAGCGCACAACGTCGCATTTCACGGGGGACTTGGCTCTAGCCGTTTGGCACTTACCAATAAATACCTCACTAACAAGAGTATTACCGAGTACTCTAAAAAGGTGTACAACAAGGACAATGTTGCAGTTGTTGCCTCTGGTGCTCCGCAGCCAGATCTTGAGAAGTGGACAGCCGAGTTCTTCAATGAACTCCCCTCTGGAGTTGGGCCAGCTGTGGCTCCTGCTCAGTACTACGGGGGTGAGAACCGCCTTTTCTCACCTCACGGTGATGCCATAGTCATTGCCTTCCCCGGCAGCGCTAGCGCTCAGGCGGAGTATACCGTTCTGGCACACTTGCTGGGTGGAGAGGCCTCTATCAAATGGAACACTGGAATGTCACTCTTGTCCCAGACAGTCTTGGATATCCCTCACACCACTGCCGTAGCCAAGCACGTTTCATACACTGATGCTGGCCTCCTGTATGTCGCCATTGAGGGCCCTGGGTCTGCACTGACCCAGGCCGGAAAGAACGTTGTGAGCGCTATCAAGAGCCTGGGAGAGGCTAAGCCCGAAGATATCAAGAGAGCCATTGCCCTTGCAAAGTTTGGTGTCCTTGCCGCGGCAGAGGACCGGAGCATCGGCTTGGAGTCTGTTGGACAGACTGTCATCGCCAGCGGAAAGGCACCGCAGGTTGAGAGTATTGTCAAGGCTCTGGATGGTGTTACTGCTTCAGCAGTCAAGGCTGTATGTCCCCTCTGTTACACTTTTTATATGCCCGTTGCTGGCTAACTAACCTTGGCATCTGCATAGGCTGGTAAGAAACTCCTCGAGCCGAAGGCCACATTCGTCGCTGTCGGCAACACATATCTCCTGCCATACGCCGAAGACCTGGGGCTGAGGGTCTGATTACTAACTAGCAGCTAAATCAATGGTCTAGCATCTACTAAAAAAAAGAAATCAAATCAAGCAAAAAAAAAAAAGTCCTCAAGTTTCCTTCCATCGGTTTTTCTATTTCAATATACCGCGTGCTTCAAAACGTCAGTTGGTCAGAGACTGAAGGGGTACGGATTAGCGGGGGCGGGGTTATAGAGTAGGGTAGAAATACGGTGGGGCAAAAGGGGAATGGGCAGAGGGGATTGGGCAGAATCCGTATATTCGAAAACAAAAAAAAGCAAATATATGTACCAAAATGTTTTCTTCCTTCCTATCCTTGGTGGATGTGATGGTTTCTTTTGCGATATCAATCTACTTAGTTGGTTTGTCACTCGGGTTTTATCCTGTTGGCATTGCGAGCGGCTATGGCCGACGGCAGGAGACGCTTGAAATAGAAGCTTTGGGTTGGGCTTTAGGGAGAATTTGCGTTCTGGGTGGGGGGGTGGTTCTTCGCGGGGCCTAAATAACTCACATGCTCTAACTTGCTAGATCCCCCAACTCCTCAAGACTTCCGATAGTCGGGACATGCACATGGCATACGATTAAGTTCTTTGAGCTGCTCGGGTATATCCATAAAAAATCGGAAGACGCAACTCTTGTCTCTGACGGGTTGTGTGATGTCAGCAGAAATATTTTTCCGATTTTTACTGGCACCCCCGAGTACACTATGCTTTCCCTCTCTTAACTCTTGCTCCCCCTGAATCCGTCATGGCCATCCTTTGTAGATCCACGGCCATCTTGATACTCCTCTTGAAGTCAAGCGTTTGCCATAGAAATCTGCTATGTCTGACCTCGGACCCTCACCTACTGTATATTAGATCGCTAATGCTGTTCGTCGTGCTCATCGTGTGCCGGGACAGGTCACAGTGTAGTTACCCAAGGTCAGCCTATTTATTACCTTACTCTACAAGTAAGTCCCTACTTACTATCAAGCACGAAATATCAATGACTTCGAATCCATATAAAAATATAAAAACAAACAAGATTTTACACAATTCACTGTGCCACCCCTTATTTCCTAGTCTAACTAGTTAATGAGTTATTGACACTTACTGTAGATTTTTAAGGTTGCCGCAATAGCATTATACTGCCTGTAACATCAAAATCAAAATAAGAAAAAAGTCCACTACATATTTCTGTTCGTGAGGTTGGAATTTCCAGGGAGTGTTTGTCCTTCCAGTTTGTTACAGATCGCGGGGGGGGTGAGTAGGATATCGTGGAGGAATGAAGTCCTTGCAAGGAGCATATGTGCGGCCTGGGGGGCTAGTTCTGTAGGTGGGGTGCTGGGCTGAGTTGCGGGTTCTAGATGGCTATCTTCTAGCTATCATATGTTGGTTGATGGGTTGGCTCAAGAGGGGGCTCGTGAATGTTGGTGTTGTGGATTGTTGAGGTATGGGTAGGGTGGTGCATGGTAGCTCTGGGACTTGCGCGCAGAATCTACTTTGACTCTAGTACGAGGGGAAGCAACGGGAAAAAAAGACTAGGACAGTGATCCTATCAAATTGCCATCAGTTAGTTTGAGATTCCGCCGCGGGCAAGTGCGCTAGTGTATTCCTTAACAGTTTAAGAAAATTTGTCATGGCCATTACATGAATGATTCGAACGGATTGCGAGTGCTGGAAGGTGTTCCAGCACGGAATCACGAAGGTGGGGAACTCCGGTGCACAGGATCGCTCGAGGTATATTTCTTCTTCCATATGAGGAAGTGCAGAGAATGTCCTCTATGCACTCTCTTCCTTGCTTTTGATATCCAGAGGAGGCCCCTCTGGTGATCAGAAGTGATCAGGAGGACAAATCCGGACCCCACCACTTTTGTTCGTGGTGGGTTTTTTAACTGCAGGGAAATCCTCTCCCTAGGATAATATCACCCGGTCAGGCCTGTACGCACACCCTGCGCGAGATTAAGAGCATTAGAGCACACCATAAATTCCTAGTTTTTATGGGGCGAGTGATACACCATGCAGTTCCACTCCCATCCGCACACGACTAGAATACTGTTCTCTCTATTGAAATCTGGATTAGATCGTATACCTGCGCCGTCACCGTATTCCCCTAGGACTGGTGAGATTATCCTATGGTATCCTCCTACCTTCGTTTTCTTTTCTTTCTCACCCCTCTTTTCCCCTCTTTCACGGAAACCTCAACCACCTAAAACCCAATCGTATGATACCGAGCCTTGAACTCACGTCCCGCGATACTCTCAGCAATCTCTGCTCGGCCCAGTGGCCCCCAAAATGTGCTGCCGGCAGCCCTCGGCAGATATACGGAGCCCTGATTGCTCGAGTGATAGAAGCCGAAGTGGTATCTACGAGGATAGCACAATCTATATCACCAAGGGAAGGGCGGAATATGCGGTGAGTGCCGTCCTATCAACCAACACTAACCTTCTCGTAATTTCCCATAGTAGGCGGTTTGTGAGTGAGGATGAATCCGGGAGTCTCTCCAGCCCTCTGAGAAACACGTACGAAATAATTGGCCCAGTTTGTGCCCTATTTCACACTTGATTCCCAGATCATTTTCTTATCGAACGTAATAACTGCCCTTCACCAAGGCCACAAATTTTTAATGACTGCATCGCCCCCACAAGTGCCGGTTCTCAGCCACCATGCATTCAGGGAAGGGAAGGAAACCCGGGTACAATCGACTACGTACGCTTCGCTCAATTTGCCTATCACATCCTACAATCTCCAGATTCTTAATCCCAGTATGCGCGTTTTATTTCTCTTTTTCCTTTTTCTTCTTCTCGCGGTATACGAGTAGTCCCGATCGACCACTTAAGTAAGTTGCTTACCCACTTAGTCACTCGACCAGCTCTACCGTGTCTAAAAACACTGTATGTGCGCCCCCACCTGATCGTCCTCCCCTCTTACCAGGGCCACGGCACATACCATACAACCACACACCTTACTCCCTCCCCCCTTCTTCTATTGCTTCTCCCCCGAATGGGCCATTCTACTGAGTGATGTTTGATTGCAATGCTGCACCGGCACTCGCACATACTGTGTTCAACCAAGCCGGCGGAACCCCTAAGAACGCCTCTCTCGACTAGTGAATGCCGTCTTGTTTTGGATCACTACCATATCCCGTATTCACTACTGTGTCTGTCCTGCTTTTTTTGTTGGAAGGCGCTCTTTTTTTTCATGGAGGGGAGCGGGCGAACCGGATTGCTGGGTGGGTGGATGGGTTGCAGGTGAGTGAGTGAGCAAGTGAGTTGGTGGGGTAGCTAGGTAGGTGTCATGAGTTGTCACTCGAACCAGAGTGTCGGGTTTTGGGGTTGGTTGGAGGGGGGAAGAGGTCATGGGGCGATTGTGTAGGGGGTATGGTAAGGTAGGGTTGGTGATGCTGAGATTGATAAAAGGTTGTGTATTCTAGGCTTGGTGGAAAGGATTGTGTCTCTGCTGCTAGGCTCCGCTCCCGTAGTAGATAGGAAGGAAACAATTGAAGTTGCTAAGTTAAACAAGTCATCGATTGTTCGTCGGTACGGGCTAGAATCCCGCTTAGGATATTGGCGTTGCATGGGGAATATTGGTATTATTCTGACCAACTCGAGTGCCGGTCGTGTCCGATAACTACAGTTCACCATACCAAATGCCCTATAACTTTTCTGCATTCTCGGCATTGAGGGCCAAATAATCTCAATTAAATTCTACTTGCATTTGCACCGTACCCGTAGCTCCGTCGGGCCCCTCAGGATCTTTTAGACGAATAAAGGTCGGACACCGGGGTGAGCGTGATTCTCCGTGAATATCCCTGGATAAAAATGTAATGCTCCGATAGCCAAGAAAGGGTGCCGAAAGGATTACCCGGCCGCAGAACTAAGCCCACATCTGTATTCAAACTTCCTGACTAAACAGGTCAAGCAGTGTCGGACGCTTGGATAGCCTTTCTATAATTTTCGGTAATTGTGATGGGCCGGGTAGCTAGTTTTATGACTGCGCAAAATGGCAGTCACGGTAGATAAGGGTTTATTTATTAGTTAGTGGGGAAGACTTCATGGGAGGACAGAGGTTGATCGTGGATTTTTCCTTGGTTGTTGGGAACGGTTTGGTTTTTCATCATCATCGTCTTCTTTCCGCGAGCTGAGCATTGGGATTTATTGAAACCGCCAGTGTTTGTCTTTTGTCTTCAATTATCAGTTTTAGTTTCTTTTCTTTTCTCTTGCTGGTGATCTTCACCAGTACCGTCTATAGTCAAGATTGCCAATACCCACAAAAGAACGCCTCCCGTGGAAGAGCCACGACAGCAGAACAAAGGTGGCTGAGGCGCTCAGACCCACGCAGCAGCACTATTCTGCTGTTTAGTACAGCCTCTTCTACTATCGCCATCACCAAAGCGAAAGAAACAAGAACTCCACCTTCCACTACTGCACCCTGCTGCCATTTTTCTCGCGCCAGCCAATTTCTCAAAATGGGCAACGACGGCGGCAGGTAAGCTCATCCTTCCTTAATCTCCCAACCTTCCCTTCCCATTCTGTCGCAGTCACCGCTAACACCCAGTAGCATTCCCACCCGACGAGAGCTCGTCAAATCGCCCACAAAGCAGAAAACCCACTCGCAACTACGAGACACAAACTCTCAGACACAAACATACCACTGGACGACCTGTCCGCTGTCTAAGCGCCCTCTTTCGGACCCGATAGTATCCGACTCGGCCGGGGTGCTGTACAACAAGGACTCGATAATAGAATGGCTTCTGAAGGGCGTGGAAGCGTTCGGCGACGGGGAGGAAGTGCTGGAGGGACGGATACACTCTCTAAAGGACGTTGTCGAGGTTAAGTTTGAGGAAGGGCGAATATGTCCGGTTTCCAGGAAAGAGCTGGGACCCGGAACGAAGGCTGTCTACCTAGTTCCGTGTGGCCACGCTTTCTCCGAGAGCGCGGTGAAGGAGGTTGGGGGGGGGGGTTGCCTAAAGGTTTGTTATGTTCTACCCTTCTACAACGCGATAGCAATAATCATGAGAGTGTTAATATGTTTGTTGGTCGTACACTTAGTGCGATGAATCATACACGGATGATAACATCATCTCGATAAATCCAACCGCTCCAGAGGACCTTCAGCAGCTCAAGACCCGGATGGAGAAGCTGGCCGAGAAGGGGCTTACGCATGCGCTTAAGTCTGCTGGTAAGACCAGGAAGCGGAAGAAGGATAAGACCGGGGCCGGGAAGAACGGTGATACCAAAGAGGGTAGTAATGCGATTGACCCGGCAGCCCCGGCAGCCCTAGCGGCGACGGCGGGTAGCGCTGCGAGTGATGGTGGTAGCGGTAGTAATAGTAACGGCACCGCTGGTAATATCAAGAGCTCTCTTACTGCGGGCCTCACAAACAAGGTACTCGAAGACGAGAGGGTAAAGAGCAAGCGGAGGAAGGTCGAGATGAGCGATAACCTCAAGAGTTTATTCTCCAAGGAAGAAAAGACTAAATTGGGAAAAAATGACTTTATGAGTAGGGGGTATAGCATTCCCGGAGGCAAATAGCTTTCTTTTGTTTTTTTGACTATCTCCCCCCTTTTCTTTTCTTTTCTTTTCTTTTCTTTTCTTTTCTCCTTTCCCTCGTTATGGGATTTGTATCCCGTGGATCTGAGAATCGATCACACGCCATTGCGACAATGCGGTAGTGTACTTGTACCATAATGCTTATCTTACATTTCACATTCCACAGGCACCGATTTATCAATTATCATAATGTTTTGGGTATGTATCACAATACCGTTACCGTTGCCTGCACCGGGGAACACAACCGAATAAATAGTAGTAACGGCCGATAAAATAGCTGTATCATGAAGGTCGCGTCGCGGGGTTGGGTTTTCGGCCGACCCTAAGACCCCGCATAACACCCACAATATGAATATTTAGGAAGTGATCGCCTCAGCCATTGATAATAGCGCCCCAGAGGAAAATAGCAAAGGAGTGTGGTAGATTCCATACCATACTACAAAGTTGCCATGCTGGAGTGTGTGTGTGCTGCATGCTTCAGATACTATCAGAAATAATACTGTACCTATTTACATGCTAAGAAAGTTATTTGTATAATTAAGAAATGAAGCAGAAAGCAGGTAGCTGTACCTTGTAATATTTCTGTGAAAGAGAAATAGCTATCTCTATAGTAACATAGTTTAGAAGTACTTGCTAACTTGAAGAAACTGAGTTTAATACTCATAGAGTAAAACCTTAAGATTTAATATTTTCAATCTAATTTATTAGCCAATATCAATTGTTTATATTTATAGTATTTCCTTACAACCACCATTAAATATTTTAATATATGTAAAAATTAAGTAGCAGGTGATTAATATTCAACTGGTTTTACTATCATACTTATATTAATGAAATAAACAACTGAACAATGTTTGCTTTATCTTGAAATAAAACTATAGTACTTGTAATACTAATAACATAACTTTATTTTTCTTAAGCTTTAAATTAAGTGGCTCTTCCAAAGCAAACATTTCTAATATATATTCTAAAAGTATACTATACTACAACTAAAAAAAAATTCCAGCTATAGAAACAGAACATTTGTAATTCCTTACTTTTTAGCAAAAAGATTATTCTGAAGTATATAAGCTATCAGGTATACTAGCAGTTAAAATTAGCTCAAAATCATTATAAATTAACTTTATTCTTTTTCTAAATTCCAATAACTTCTGCTATAACTTTAATACCAGTATAGTATACTATAATCTAACCATTTTGCTTTATATCTTACAAGGTTAAATATCAAGTATTTTCCAATTTGTATTAATAGTTTTATTAATTAAGTTATAGTTTATAATATTTACAAACACTTTTCTAAGCTTCCAGTTTTTTCTTTTACTTCTTTTCTTTCAATTATTACCCCCCATTTTCTCCCTTTAGTTCTTTTTTCCTATCATACTGGTTTTTTCCTGTTGATTTTTCTCTCATTCTCCGGCTTTGTTTTAATTTCTCCTTCAAACTTCCTAGCCCTTTCAGCTTTTTTCTCTCCTAGCTGGTTTCTTTTGTCCTGTTACCTTTCATGTCTACTTATACACTCTCCCCACAACATCCTATGCCCTCCCCACCATCCATCCTTTCCCTAATTTCTCTCACAGAAGAATAAACCAAGCTACAATTTTCTAATATTAGAAATCGAATGTTTCCTCAATTCCTCTCGCCTCACCGAGAAAATTAGACCCTAATCTTTATTGCTTCCTAGCCTTACCCGTTCCCGGCCTTAGGAAGTCCGCTTTTGTTATGGTGTGCAGTATTGCCTGCAACTTTCAACAAACTACCCTCCGAGTTCATCTGACCCCCGTAAGTACCCCTGCCGTAGTTTAATACTACCTCTCCCCGTTACTTGAACTGGAGGACATGCAGAACACATCTTGTTGGCCTGTGTTCTACGCCTGACCGCAAATCCTGGGAGCACGGGGCAGGCTGGGTCAACTTGGCTTATCCGTGACCTCTCGCCGAATAAGCCAGATTCAGCGGCCTCGGGGAATCTAGGGCTCCCATTCTATAATCGATCATGCATTTGCGAGGGAAGGCAATACGAGTAGAGGAAAGGTTACCGTACTGTCCAGCACTGCAAAAGGGGGGAAAAATGAAATAAGCTCTAAAGGTATAATAACAAGGGCCCGAGCATTTCATCACTTATTGTATGATACTTGTGCTTATAGACTGTGTGCGGCACTGGGTCTGAGTTGTTTGTTCTACCATACACACCTCCCCACATTGGGCAACCAACCCAGCCAGCCAGCAGCAGCCGCGAAAAAAAAACAAAAAAAACAATTCTTCCTCTCTCCACCGCTGCTCTCTGTCTACCGGCACTAAGGCTATCCCTTTGCCGAAAAAAAAGAGAGAGAGAGAGAGCCCTCCAATTTAGTTATCATGACCTCTATCTTCCGCCTCCACCCCCGGGGCCCAGATTCCTCAAACCTCAACTCACTCACTCACTCACTCGACCCAAGACCTACATGCAACAACAACACATGTATACTAGAGTAGGGCAGTGCTAGACAATGGACTCCCTCCCACTCGAAATCCTCACCAAAATCCTCCTCAACCTGACGCCGAACCCTTCAGACAGGCTAGTCTGCCACTCATTCGACGACATTCTGACCCCGGGCTGCTTCCGTCGGATACGCACAGGGGAGTTCACCAAAGACGCCTTCGATCGGTTGGTGAGCCTCTCCCAGAGCCGGGTCTCGCGGTATGTGAAGGATTACGAGTACCTTGTCCACCCTCCGGTTTATCGACGTACGTATTACACACACTTTCTACTGCTGTTGGGCCACATAAGAAAATGCTGATTGATGGGTGGTCGGTGAAGCAAGCATACACGCCGCCGACAATCTGCTATGCCTGGAAAAACCCTACCCCACGATAAACCTAACCCTAGATGCCATGGCGGAGAGCCTCGTTCGGCGGCACGAGGAGTACCTGCATCAGGAGGACGTCCTGGGAACCTTCTACGACGTGCTCTCACTCAGCAAGGCCCTGCCGCACTTCCGCAACCTGCGCTCCGTGACCGTCTCGCGCTTCGACTTAGTCGACGACGCACCCGGGGCATACGAGGCCACCACGGAGCGCGCCTGGTGGGCCATCATAAAGGCGCTGAACAAGTGCGAGTACCCCGTTGAGCGGCTGCACGTCGATGCGGTGTACAATGGAATGCTGCACGGCGTGTCCATGTCCAAGATGACGCAGGTGTACACAGTACTCGGCGAGTTGAAGGAGCTGTCCATCCCCGCAATTTCCCTCGGCAACGAAGACAATCGCCCGGGGCACGCGGCACTAAAGGTCTTCCTAGGGTCTGGACAGAATCTGGAGGTTGTCAGGTTGGGGAATACTAATCGGTTCAGGATGGATCTGGTGGATAAGGACTTGGGTTGCGTCTGGCCGAGTTTGCGGGTCTTGGACTTGGCGGCTAATACTGCTGTCGAGGCTGAGGATCTTGTTGCCTTTTTGGAGTTGCACAGTAACACTCTGAGGGAGTTGACGTTGAGAAGGGTTGGCCTTCTGGTGAGGGTGGATAATGACACGCATTGGGTTTGGGAAAGGGTATTCGAGAGATTACACAACAGTCTGACCTTGACGAAATTAACGCTATCTCATTTGCAAGCACCCCATGGCTTGGGCTTGCCCGCCGTCACGAAAGCTGATATGAGGGAATGGGAGCGGACGGTGCCACGGTCACCAGACGAGATGGCTGTGGATTGGTATTAGGTTATTGAGCTTCCATCTTAGTATTTTCCATTTCCCCCCAATACTCTCTTATTATCTATCATAGACCTTCATAATAATTTTATCACCCGTAGGTTAGGATTTTTTAGGATTTTCTTTTTTCCCTAGGACTGTATATATAGATTTTATAATCATAGATAGCTTAGCTTGTGTCAATCCAACTAATAACCACTTCCAAATAATGTAGCGATTAGCTTAGCGGCGTTCGGGGATCCGGCAATGCTTGCCTGTTATACATTGTTGGTTAATGATTACTGGAGGGATGAGAGGGATATTCTTACCCGTGTACTACTCGCGCCGGCACTGGCGTTCCCGAATTCGCGGTGGTAGTAGATGTGCTTAGTGTTGGTATCCCCGGAACTCTACATACTCCAGTCGGCGGGATCGGCCATTGCTGAAAGGGGACGACACGAGAATAGTCATACTATGGCCGACTTACTGTAAGTATTACAGGTTGCTCCAGATGCTACAGAAAGGTGGCTGTTCAATTCGACCCATCCATAAGCCCTGCCTTCAGTCAAATAAAACCGGCACGGGGTGGGGGGGAGAGAGGAGGTGCCTGTTGTTGGTGATCCATCCGTCACCCGATCGAGATGCAGGTATTCATATTTTGATTTTTTTCCAAATTAGGCTCTAGCATATTGTCCGGGGGTAAGGTAAGGTTACTTTACTGAGGATAGCTTCCTTCTTTCCTTTTTTTCTTCTTCCCTTTTCTCACTCTTGGGGTGGGAGGGAGTTAGGGAGTGGAGTTAAATATAGGTGGCACTATCTATTATATGTATTACAAGGTGGTAAATAGCTCCTAGCATAAACTTGATAACCACAACCGTCGAGGGAGTGTCTATGATACCCCGAACCAGTGCCCCCCCTGCTCCAAACGTTCGATTCTTCAGTTAAGAGGGCAAAGGAGAAGCAGGGAGGTAACGCGTAAATTTACCTCAGTATCCAACAATTTTAATTTCATGCCCCCCGTTTATTCGCCAGCGCACTCACAGCAAGTGCGCCTCCCACTACCTCTTGTGTTCACCAGGATGATATTGCAATAATGGCCCTCAGGGCTAGTCGTCCAGAATTCCCTCTTTGGATTAGGGGGGGTGGGGGACACAGCGAAAAAACTATCCCTCTCCGGTTGAGACAAACAAGAGGAAATTTACGAACGGCCAGGTGGGGCAACTCCGGCGTCTAACCTGGGTCCAATTATTCTGGTCTTTTGCGGTAGCAGCCTGAGCTCTCGGTGTGACTGTCAGGTCATTGTTTGCAGAATCCTCCTATGACCTACCCCGTGTGATGGTAACAGTGTTGGAAATGTTGTGCCCGTTGTAGGGCACTGGACGAAGATGCATCGGGCTGATGAGGGGATTTTCAAGGGGGAGTTTACAGGTGCTTGGGAATATTTGTGATACCCTTTATGCAGATGCGTATAGAGGTAGGTTTAGCCGGTGGAACTTGCCTCGGAATATTGCCCTGGTGATGATGGAGATTTGGAGACCACAGCACAGCCAGATTGGGGAGTTGTTTGGTTAACAACTCTGACAAAAGTTGTCAGAGTCATGACAGATAAGGAGAAAGTTGACAGGAACATCATAACTGCGATGACGATTGCTCACTGCGCTGAATGGTGTAGTTTCTTTTCGCCAGAGTTCTAACATCTATATACTCTGACCTTCTTTTCACTACATCCATCACTATTCACCATCCCTGGCTCCTCAAGGATCCCCACGACATCAATTATTTGCCCTGCGAGCCACCAGAATCACCCCCTGACAACGCTTCGGGTAACGGAAGGTATCTCCGGCGGATATTGGAAGGGTTCTATCGCTTGGGTTACCATAACCCCCAGGAGATTGGTAGAATAGGTCTCGGTTTGGAACTCTAGTAGTTCGTCTCCACTTGAGGAAGAGTACTTCCATACCTCGCTATTATCTTAACCAGATCTCTTGGGCGCAGCATAGGACAGACTAAGGGGTATTGGGGTTTCTCTCTCCCGAGCTTGCAAGTAGGACCCTCCAACAATTCGGGGTAAGCTCTGCACACATCCTCGTCGTTTCGGGGGATTCCTATTCCTGAATTGCCAAAGCTCAATTCGGGCAACAGTGGTTTTACCAGAGCCCTGCCTCAGCATACATATGGCAGCACCATTGCGCCAATCGTTTATCTCGCCAGCAAGTGGAAAGCGCTCCCCGCGGGATGTTAAGGAAGTAAACTACATCTTGGCGCCGCCATTTACTCCTCGCTGATCATGTGGGCTCACTCGATCAGACGGAAATGTAGCAAGGTGTAACTTCAACAATGCATCACGGGACAATAAAATGGGAACCGATGGCGCTTGTATCGTGGATCTTTGCGGGGTGCTTGATGCCCCCTAAGTTAGGTGGGAATAGGCTGAAGGACGCAGCCCTTACTGCCAAGGGATGTAGGGTTGTGAATTTTGGATTGGAAGGATCAATATTGTTGACTGCGTCGGGGGGCCGTTTCGTCCGTGACGCTGGTGGAACAAGATGTGATTAGGAATCCCGCTTCCTCTCTCTTGCATAAATGCAACCCGTTCCCGACGGTGTTCCTCCCGGATGATAGGTATTATATTATGGAGTGAAGACCGATGAGCACCTCCGTATTTATTATAGCCTACTTTACGCGCGCGAGCGCAGAGAATCTATATGCATATGGTTATTCCATCAATGAAAGGTGGAGCCTCCGGTTCTCTACAAGCTCTCCAAGTTCGGGTGGTTGCTCCCACGGGGGACGAGGATCGGGGTAAGATTGAACCTACACAAGTGCCGGGAATGCTCTGTTATCAGAGAGAGATGGGATTCCCAAGGGGTTAGGAAAGAGGAGCACTTATCCAAGAAATCACTAATTCAGTCAATTCCCAGCCACGAGTTTTAAAGAGAGATGCCGGTAATAGCCTTCCTTGAACACATCTACCCAGCCAAAGGCTCGGCAGTGGGCGGAAACCACAGAAATCCTTCCACAAACCTCTATTATCCATCCAGGGTTACGACTAGCCCCCCTTCGGAAAAGGCAACACCCAAGGGCCTGATCATATCGCCACACGGGTGAGCAATCCAGGCTTTGCTTCTTTCCAGCGAGCTATACAATAAGGCAATGAATTGAAGGGCAGGGCATAAGATGCATCAAAACCGACTAGTTAGGAAAAACAGGGGATAAACCCGTTCTTATAGAAGCATCACTGTGTCAAGTGCAGTAAAAGTAAGCACAATCACAGACTCCGTAGGAGATGTTACAGAGGATCAATATTACAGCAGTAGCACCACCTAAACAGCTAATAATATTCGCTACTGTACCACGCAAGTTACCATACTAGATGCAGTGCTACCGGACTTACCACAGCGGAAGATTGCCCCTTGCTATATTCTCAAACAAGGATCACCTGCATGTACCATGTTCGGCATCAAATGGCATCACCTAACCTCACTCGACCAGGTGACCAGGTCAACTTCCATCATACAACGGCCCTCCCCCGTTCGTACCGCTTCGGACACTTGATACCCTCCATACCCCCCCATCCCCCACTGTTAATGCCCGAACTACCCTGGCGCCCGTCCGACCGTCCGCCAAAAACGCCACACCCGAACGATCCCTGGGCAAAACTACCATCGCAAAACCCGCCTCTTACCGCCATCATCTCAATTCCTCAAACGGTGTCTAGGGACGCCATCGCAAGCGTGTAACGGCTGGCTGGCCGGCCGGCTATCATAGGCACGCCCGAACGGTACGATGCTATTGATTCCCAGCTCTGGAATCGATCAAGTGCATATGGCAACCGGAACCCACTGCGGTTATGCATGCAGCATTCTCTGAAAAGGGTTTTAATGCCGTGGTGAACTCATTCTAATAGCACGGGGAAGGGGGGTCTGATTGCTCGTGACATTTTGTTGCTAAATTAGTTATGCCGCGAGATTTGGTATATTGTTTCGGTATGATGCAGGCTTGGCCTTTGGTGATGGGTCGTTGAATAGCCTATAAGGAGGAGGGAGGTAGTATACGTGATGCACTGGTTATTGTAGTAGTAGAGCAATGGGGATGTAGGAGTCCATTGCGGGCTTATTTTTTACCGCGTCTTGTGTCAGGGAATATCATGTCTTGATGAGTGGACGATCTATCGGTCATTACACCCCGGATGAGGCTGGCCCGCCCGCGGGGTGCGAGCGCGGTGAATCAGCTTGAATTCCGGATCCAATTGAGTGCTCTGAAAGCCAATTCAGCACTTTCACCATTTTTTTCAGCTGAGAGAGCTGATAGTGTTTTATTAGCCTTACTATTAGGAACTAGCGTCATAGCATGTCTGATGGTGACATTATGGATCCGTGCTAGTGAGAAGGGGATACCCGTAAGCGATCTAGAAACGTACGGTAACTCTATCTCTAACTACAGTACCGTACCACAGCAAAATTTCAATCCAAAGAGAACTAAAGAAATCCAAAAAAATCCAAAAAATCCATCCCCGATCCCCACACCAAATTAACGCGATCTACAATTTCATCATCATAGCCAAAACCCCAACCCTGCAATTATCCAAACCTCCAAACCTACTCAATTACTGTCGACTCCACCACAAGTCCTGCAGTCTACTGCACCCTACTGCATCATATACTGCACAGTACAGTACCAGTAAACAGGTTACCACCCAGCGGTAAGCAAATCCCCAATGCACATCGCCTGCGCATACCAAAACACGCCCATACACCCCCCCATCCGGCCAACTCAAACCTCCCCTCCAGCTGCCCATTCATTCATTCATTCATGCATGCATGTCGGTAGATATACCGTACTCGAGTAAGTTAGATCCCCACCGCTCTACCCTTGAAAGAAAAGAAAAAAATTCCCGCAACAGGTTAGATCGTTTATACACCTAACCCTGTGGTATCTGAAGGCTACTATTGTGCCTATGCGATCTCGGGGGGGGGGTGGAAGCGCCACTATGTTTTTTTTCCTTCCGTTTCCGTTGTATGATGTTGTGGGGGGGATTGGGCAATTGGGAGGGTTGAGCTCATGGGGGGTCACTCGTGGTTTGCTGATGATATGATAGGTATGGATAGATAGATAGGGGGGGGGGGGGGGGTGTGAGATGTGGGGGAGTGGGGCTGGATTGACGTGACGGTGGCTATCATGGCTTGGATAGTCCACTGCACGATAGGGTACTTGTAGGTAGCGAAAAGACATCATGTCAAACCTCGGTGAGTGAGTGAGTGAGTGAGCTGACCGCGAGCACAGTAAGAAACTATCATAATATCACACAGTACTCCGAGAAACCACTCTGCTCTAGCACTATTCCAACAACCTCTAGTAAAACTCCACCTCTATTGCACCTTGCCATACCATAACACCCATTATACCCATTCACCCATTCACTCATTCATCTATCCATCCCGCCAATTCCCAGCATACCACCAGAACCACCACAAATATCCTCCCTTCATCCTCCTCCTCCTCTACCAATGCCTAAATCCACCATTGTAGCTGAGCTGTACCTGCACAAGCAACCCACCCCGCCGATAGATTAAACCACTCTTGTATTCCCTCACTTTCGACCTAGCTAGCTACAACTTCCAGCTGCGTTCCCTGAAACACTACCCCCCCGCTAACTCACAATACACTCCAGCCGCGGTCGGCCGCGACATGATAGCCAGAAACCTTCCCAATAATGCACGGGCACGTGCTGCGTATGTTCGGAGGAGTGCCCAGTGTGTGTATATAAAGACTGGGCGGATGGCCCTCTTTTTGTTATTACTATTATTATTATTATTATTACTATTACTCTTCCTCAGGGTGGTGGATTGATTGATTCTCCAAGAGGGGGTTATTATACCATATATATTGAGGAATTGAGGGATTGAGAAAGGTCATGAAGGGATCGGCATTACTCAGGGCTGCCTCTGCGGCGGCCACCGTCGCGGGTGTGGCTTCTGCCGCTGGGGGCACATGTGTCAGGAAGAGGATTATTATTGATACGGATTTTTATAATTTCGTGAGTAATTCCACTATATTTGTCAGCTAGTGCAGTGCTAATTGCCTTACCGGGGTGAAAAAAGTCCGACGATCCGAATGCCATTGGCATCGCGAACGCGTTCATGACTTGGGGGGAGGTTGAGATATTGGGTGTCATCTCTGGTACGTCTTCGGGTGGACCGTATCTTCTGGTAGGATCAGAGTACTGGTAAGTAGTGCTAATAGCTATGGATCGATAGATATCCGCAGTCGCTATGCCCCGCCGGCAATTGACGCAATCAACACCTTCTACGGACACCCTGATATCCCGCTTGCTATAAGTAAGCCCGTAGACAACTCTGTGCATACCATACCCCCAACAACCCCCCCCTTAGTAGATATACACCATTAACATCTCAAAGACCCAGGACCCCCTCTACACTGAATACCCTGCCTATGTTGACCAGCTAAGTCAACGCTTCCCGGAGGACACAAATGACGGTGAAAACACCACCGATCCCGTGACGCTCTATCGCACGCTCTTGTCCAAAGCCCCGGCCAAAAGCGTCACCATTGCCTCAATCGGCTTCTTTGATTCCCTGTACTTGCTTTTTGACTCAAAGCCCGATGCCATTTCCCCACTGACCGGGCTTGAATTGATCAAGGAGAAGGTCACCGAGCTCGTTGTCCAGGCAGCGGGTACGGGAACTAGCTACAACATTGCCAGACATAATCCTCTCTATCCGACACACGTTCTGAATCAATGGCCTACCAAATTGACGTTCGTGCCTGGATTCATTGGCAGCACAGTGTGGTGGGGGGATAGGTTGACTACGGAGCTGGATTTGCAGAAGAACCCCGTGGCGTGGGCGTTCAATACCACAATTGGTTACAACAAGAAGCATCAGTCTTGGGATCGTGAGTTTCCCATTCGCACTCCTTCACACCCGCAGGTTTACTTATGGATAAATAGCTACGGCGATATACTACGCCGTCAGGGGCCTCGACGACGTCTATGTCTACAACAAAACCGGCGGAAGCGTCTTCTTCATGCCCAATGGAACGGCCATCTGGAGAGACAACGTCACTCCCGTTGCGCCGCAGAACTGGGTTAACCTCAAGATGAGCAACGTGACGTTCGCCGGCAGGCTCGAGGGGATCCTACTTTGGCAGCCGGGAAGCGCGATCAACCCAGCCCAGACCCCCTGCACTGGAGGTAACTCCACCAAGCCTGGATCTGGCGGAAGCGGAAGCGGAGGAAATGCAACCGTGACGGGAGGACGGCCTACTCCCACGGGAGCGATATCCTCTGGAAGCGGGCGTAGCATCGGAGGGTTGACCATGGCCATTGTTGGAGGAATTGTCGGAATGTTCTTGTACATTTAAACGAGTTTGATGGCTGTGCTTGCTGTAATGTAGATGGTTAGATGTATAACGAGATGAAGGGGAGGCATCCTTCACATAATAAATACCCCTAATGCATATACACACACGCAAGGACAAACACACACACCGTAACATAATCGTCATCAAATCAAATCGACTGTGCAAGAAGAGTGAAAGAGGAGAGAACAGCCCCCGTATCATCAATCAATTCCCATACCCCCCTATCGATCTAGCCGCCTCCCACCCGCCAGTGTCTATTACCGCAACTTTTCGCAAAAAAAAAGATTAAAAAAAGGATAACCCCATCAATCCCTCCTCAGCCTCTCCCCAACAGCCCTCGACACGCCCCCCGCCGCGCCTTTGAACTCCCGATCACATTCAGCATACCCCCTGCCGGCACCGAAGCCGATACCAACCCACGCCGGCCACGCCCGACGCTTAAACAGCAGGACGGAAAATATTATGCCGAAGCCAGCACCGAGGGTGGACTTTACGAGAAGGTTTGCAAGGCAGTGGTCCCACTATCACAGTATGCGTCAGCAAAAAGGATGAAAGGGAGCCCAAAGGGGAAGGAGGACTTTTTCATTCAAAAGACCTTCAGATTCTGGTTTACGTTTGACGAGCTGAGTTGATGTCGAAGTGGTCATTGTGCTCTGGGAATCTATCCTATCTATCGGTGGGGATTAGGTTACTCGTTAATATGTATGCATGTATGTATGTGCGTGGTGATAGGTGAGGTAGCAGTTGCTCGGGAGCGGCGGTAAACTAACTGAGAAATTATTCGTGAATTATCGCGATGGGTGAGTGAGATAGATCAGATTGAAGCGTGAGGGGTGTGGTGTGACGATGAAGAGGAGGGGGGGGAAACCAAATGCCAATTGCGAGGCCAGGCACAGTACGGTTGGTATCGTAATCTTATCTATCGCTTTCCCGTCTTTCTTGCGGAAGAGAGAGAAGGAGGAAAGGAAAAAAACGAACTCGGGTTGCCCTGTTCATGTTTTCCCGCTTCCTCCTAAATGGAAGCCTCGGTTAGTCATCCTGTTCACCTTCTGCCAAGGCGAGATAAACCGTTATCATATCATACAATACTCGTGTCGTATCCTCCCCACGATGAGTTAGTGAACAGCCAAGTTAGATTAACCAGAAAAATAATCCGCCTCGCACTGCGCAAACATCCCAGGAAACAAGTACCCAAACACAAGAATTAAAGGAACAGTAGTAAATGTACGGCTAGTCGTGCATGTGGATCAGTGTTCCCATACAGAATCAGGGGCAAAAATGACAAAGTACCATATCCGTAGCCCGTAACAAGTACATATCAAATCACTCGAACATCCCAACCTTCCCTCTCCCCCTCCCTCCCCCTACCGTAAGTGCTGGAACACCCACCCACGTGCATAGCTCCCCTCCTCCCCCCCCCCCACACAACACATCCACGCCGTCCATCCATATTCGTCCATTTCCGCCGGCAACAATACAGCAGTGGGAAAATCAAACCCATCCATCC
>Ga0307509_10003506_pt1 | contig 23675 bp, 19 predicted proteins | sample 10_EM_MG_FD_202245 | JGI IMG/M metagenome (GOLD analysis project Ga0307509, IMG submission 202245) | Populus trichocarpa ectomycorrhiza microbial communities from riparian zone in the Pacific Northwest, United States - 10_EM | ecosystem: Host-associated > Plants > Roots > Unclassified | place... | reverse complement strand
AAAGCGTTCGGTCAAAGACCATAGGCGAAGGTTCGGGTATTGAGGGTCCAATATCATCGACTTGGCCCGAAAAATATAAATCTGCTCGCGGTCGGCTGGGAAGGGGAACAGGGGCGATAACGTTCTTTCCAGATGGCACTGGCGGTCCAGGCAACGTCTTGTTGACCTTCGCATTAGCCTCGGCTTCATCCTGAGCCTCGAGTAACGACGACATCGGCTCCTCCTTGGCCTTGCCTTCCTCCTTCGACGATCCTGGCTGAAGAATGGCGCTGAGGCCCTTGGGAAGATCACACGACAGATCCTGGCTCTTCCTCACAACAGCATCCGCCATCTTCTCCAACTCTTCCACTCGTTCACTCCTGCTCGTCGCACCGAGAACAGGATCCCTCGTAAACGAGTGTTTCGGTGTGAGTTGTGGTCGAGGTGAATAAACGACTCCATTTTCGTTTGGAGGCGACAACGACAGATTTTCCACTCTGGAGAGACCAGGCGGCGGTGGGAGGTTTCGGGCAATACGGAGGGGCTGAGATGCGCCGGGGGCAGTGGCGATAGCAGAAGACTCTGGTAGCCCAGAGAGAACTGGGATAGGGTATCGATGGCTTTGAGGAGACACGGAGCGATTTCTCGAAGAAAGTCGGAGGTGTTGGGCTACGCGCGACGCAAGTTCGCCTTTACCTTCTTCTGGCACGAACTGTTCCCCTGTTGGTGGATGGTGGTTGAGCTCCTGCAGTGGCAACAAGGGCGGAGGCGGCAGTAACGCAGGCATTCCAGAAATCATTGGCGGAGGGACTTGTGAAGCCGAGACGACTGGGCCGGCACTGGAAGGTCGTGGGATGTGCCCGAGTGGGGCAAGGAGGTTCTGCGGTGGCGATGGAGTGTGGTAGTATGGTTGCTGTTGGACGGCGTATGGGAGGAGAGGAGGCGGCATGGGGGTCTGATATGGATCGTAAGGGTATGCTTGAGGTGCGGGTATGGGCGGTGGAAGCCAAACTTGGTTCTGTGTCGGGTCAACGTAAGGCATCTGCAGCGGTGGGGGAGAGGTTGGGTGCGCAGGGTAATACGGGTTGTAATGGGTCGGATTTAGCATGGTCTCCGGAGTAGGGTAGACCGGGGCGTAAGGCCCTGGTTGGGCTTGTTGCGGCGGAAGTGCAGAAGGGTGTACAACTTCGACAGGAATCTCCAATAAAATGTCTTTGCTACGACAACTTCAGAACAGGTCAAATGAAGGTAGCAAAGCAACGAACCTTCCCATCCCCATGGTCAACTTGACCTCCACTTTGCATTTAATCTCAAAGAGGGATTCCGTATGCCGCGGACCGACCCCTCCTGCTGCTTCCTCTCCATCCAAAGTCCCACCTCTAACACCTCTGGCGTGTTTTGGCACGTCGAATACCAGATTAGCCACTCCTTCCGCTCCTGGGGGTATAATGTACTCGGGCCCGCGGAATGGAACTGTTGTAAGAGTGTCGGAGATTTGAACAGGGGTCAAACGTTGCTGGGCGACCGCAGAACCAGGCAAATAGAGTGTTCGCGTCAGAGTGAGAGTCAACCCGGAATTCTGGAACAATAATCAGGAATCCACCTCGCCGAAGGTAAAAAAAAAAACCACGATTACCTTCTTGTTTGAGTGGTTTTTCACCTGGAGCTCCAGACAGGCGCTCTCGCCCGCTACAATAACACCGCCAACCATCTTGCCCTGCATCCACAACTTTCCATTCTCGCCGACCGCTATACCTTCCGGTACTTTTCCAAGATAGGTTTCTTCGTATGGATAGGACGCCACCACCTCTATTGGGTGCTTGTCGGTGATGAGGCGCTTTTCGCCCTTCCAGTGAACGCCCACACTTGCCCGAAGTTCATAGCGGACCTTGGCCAAACCGGATCCAAAAGAAATAGAAGAAGGCGATGAAGCAGGTATGGGAATTCGAAACAAGAACGTAGATTGACCGCGACGAGCCTGGTAGTAGTTTTGAGGTAAATGTGGGTCACCAGGTAGAGGGTGTGCTTGGACGGCGTTGGAAGGGGGTAACCCTGGGCCTTGAAACAGACGACAACTGTGGAGAAAAGTAGACGACGCCGAATGATCTCTCGACGTTAGTTCTACACTTTGAGATTAGATTCCATCAATACATCGATTTTTTAAACAAATTGCGCACCCTGAAGAGCGAAAAGCTCCACCATCATGATACCAATGCCTAGCCCTTTATCCGCTCTGCATTCCATCTCCAACTTCCCAGAAACATGTGCACCAGCAACGAATCTTGGATCTGCAAGCGTTATGGTGACCTTAACCTTCGAATGGTGTGGCGACGAGTTCATCGGCTCAGGTATGGCCTGAGGCGACGCCATGGTGTCAGGTATCACAGACGCTCTAAGAGCGGATTAAAGAGTAAATTCTGAGGTGGTTCGTGAGATCAAGCACGTTCATGGAGGCGTTGTTGAGCACTTACCTGTGGCGGTACCGAAAAATTCTTGTTTCAAGTGCTTGTTCTTCGGGTATTCGAAATCCCGTTGTTAAGATGCAATAAGGTTTGCTGGATGCTAGATATATGAAGGGTGGACATTTGTGGGCGATTATCAGAGAAATTCGGGGTCCGTTCACCACTGGAAGGACTCCATTCCCGACATGAAAGGGTGTGGGACAAGGCAAGAGAAGGTGTCCAAAATAGGAAGGACATCCTGAAAATGATGTTCTTCATTTTTGATGCCGTATTTAATTCCCATCGTCATGCGGGGGCAGGTTGCTTACTTATAGGGGAGAATTCAGAGAATTATCACGGCACCAGGTATGGATAATTGATGACTCTAAAACTCTTACATTTCTGGACGCAAACGGTGGGGCCGAAAACTCTGACAACTCCGAGCTCGGAGGTCGGAGTCCATTTCTCCAATAAAATCTGGAATTCAAGTTATTCAAGAAGTCAGTCGACCAGCACTGTAGACTCGGACTCGTAAAAATATCTGGAAAAAAAACGCGGCTTAAGATAGATGTGTGCGAGAAAGGAAGAGGACAAAGAATTAACGCGGCATCCTTCAGGCGCACAAAAGACAAATGGTTATGTCCAATACTTGCAGAGGCGATCCAGTTAACATTTTCTCCGACAAGTTTCGTCCAGGAAATGCCGTTGCAGACCGTGTTCGCAACTCTTAGGGTTTTAATTTTACTGTAAGCCGTTGGCAGGTCAAGGGAACCGCGGAACTGTGTACTTAAACCGTCCATTGGAATTGGAGAGGCTACACGTCCCTGAAAGACGGACAAGAAAATGTACACTGACATGGAGGGGGAGACAAGTCGTCGGATATTGTCAACCCAATATAGACAATGACATCGTGGGCCTTATTTCTGGAGATTTACAAGGAAGCTTTTCGCGAGGAATAAAAACCGGTAGCAGTGTTGGGAAAGAGAGCAGCATGTTTCCAGCGGCCCTCGATTGGCTTCCCGTATTTCGACAGGTCAAGGTTATCCAGAAGAGGTTCCAGGAAGTAGAGGGACAACTGGCTTGTCATCAACATAGGTGCAGCCTTATTGAAAGTGCAGTCGCCACCAGTGATGCCGAGCTGAATTGGCAAAGGGCCCGCTAATCTGACACCGGCAAATCTTTGACATGGCGACGAGAAGTGGTGTGAAAAATTAGACGGAAAACGGAACGGGAACCCCGGCGTGAACGAAAAGAATAAGCAGAAAAGAGAGCCGCTGACTAGGTCTGTCTAGGTTCCTGGACCGTACGTAGTGCGCACCGAAAGAACACAAGCCGTGGTCGATGACGCAAACCCAACAATGGAACTCCAGACAATGAGTTACCTGTTCAGATATATTGTAACACATGAAGTTGAGCAAATGTAATTCCGGAGAATATACAAGCTCATGAAGAACGAAACAATGAAACAATCCACCAGGAAAACATTCATTCAATTAGATGAAGAAAAACTCCACTGTTGAGTTGTCGCGGGCTGGGGCAGAATGTAGTGCGGTGCCCTATCGTCAACCTTGAATCGGTTGGTTATTTTCAAAGGAGACTATGCAAGAGCTCATACCGCCCTTTAATGGAAATGGGAAGAGAGAGGTGATAAACACGATCAAATATATAACCAAATAACATTCAACCTCACGCGCACGCCGAGACCGGCTGGCGGCCCTCAGCAGAAGGCTACACCAAAAGGTCTTACTAGGCAACTGGGATTTTACCGTTACTTCATGATGGTATGTATTAAATCTCATCTCGTTGAATGTCCAATTTCTAACAAAAACCGCGATCCTCCGACAGTAGTACTTCAAATCCCCAAATAAGACGGGATTATTATGCAGTCGTTGTTGGGAGATCGAAGGTAAAGACCAACAAATAACCTGTGTTGTACTGGAAGGCGGACCTTGCTCGCCATGCAAAGAGAGGGCGGCTATCCGTTATTAAATCAAACAGCTGGAAGAAAAACTCGCGAAACTGAACGCTAAACTCGACACTTTTGGCACCATGATGAACGCAATCCACGATCCTTTTATCCATAAATTGCCCCCAGAGATCGCCTCTCATATCCTCCGCCTCTCCATGCCGACAATGGACAACGGAGAACGTGATCAGCAGGCTATACATGGAGAATCGTCTAACATCCGAGAGGAATGGACAGCGCCTTTGAAACTGGGATTTGTATGTCGCAAGTGGCGTCAATTGACATGGGCCACACCTGATCTCTGGACAACCTTATCTTGCGATTCACCCGTCACTGGCGTCCTCTACATTTGAATCCTTACCTGGTTTACTCCGTGAATGGCTCCATCGATCAGGGGCACTGCCCTTGACCATTCACCTCTCTCAGAATATCCAAGATTTACTTTCTTCGTTAAACAATTATTCCACTGCCGACAAAATCAAGTCAATGGAAGTCGCGACATGCTCAGTTATAGATATTCTTAATTTGCACTCTAGCCGATGGCGAAGCCTCAACCTCACAGCGACGGAAGACACCCTCGAGCGCTTCTCCAGTTTAGCCGAACCTAAACAACTTGTTGCTCTTGATCTCACTGCCACCACTTGTCGGAACATAGCACACACATTGCCGAAATTTATGGTGGAATCAAAGCTCAACCTGACACACTTAAAACTCACCAAATTTCCTTTGACATCGATCAACATTCGCTGGGATAACATCACACATGCAACATTCTCTAATATTGCCATTAGCGAGGGCGTCGATTTCTTACGACGAGCAACCAGCCTGGAATTCTATTGTGTCGTCATGTATGGATCACACGACGTCGGCTTTGTTAATCCCATCCTTCATCACCGACTCCGTTCATTTGAAGTGTCACCAGGATACCGTTTACAAAGTGTCTTGGAGGCACTCAACCTTCCATCGTTGGAAGAGTGGACGATTGATGTAGGTTTGGGACACACGGCGATGGCAGCGATGCAGGCCCTTCTGAAGCGTTCGGGCTCTCGCCTCAAAGTCTTAAACTTGCATAGACTTCATCCTTCCTCTGAGCATCTCTACACTTTACTTCAATCAACACCTTCCCTTGAGCGCATGCGGTTAATCCCCTTTCAGACGTCTGCATGCGATTTTCCCCTTGAGATCCTGACTCAAATACTTTGCCCCGGCCCCGGCAGCAGTGATATTTCAGTGGGAAGCGCTACCTCTGCGTCCTTTCTACCTCACCTTCAAGTTATAGAGTTTGTAAAGGCCGGCCCATTTCCTTGGGGTCGCATACAGAGGCTCTGCCGTCAGGGCCATCGACGGGCGCTAAAGCTGAAGGTTTCCACTGCCCAGGCGAATATAACTGATGATACTGCGCTCCAACTTTTACGGCTCACCGAAGAAGGGGTGAAGTTGCAGATTGTTGATTTAACATCGGGTGAGGATTTTCTCCAGAATTTTAAAAAGAGAGAGGAAGTTCGTGCAGGGTGTTTAGTCTAGATCTTTCTTTACTCGTGCTGTACTATTTAGTGAAATATTTAGATCGGTAGCGATCCAGTCAATCTGGAAAATGATGGTTAGGTGTTAGATCATAACTGAAAGACGTACTAGTGTGGTATCATTGAGCTTATGACATGAGTCGGTTTTTTTTTCGGGCATTTTTGTCGTGTCAAAGAGTTCAAAACGCTAAATCAAATAATTTGTAAAGAATTCAAGGAGAAATAGAGCTTTGATGAAAGCGGTGAGAAATTCACCGAAGGATATATATATAGTTCTGGATCGCATAAACTTTGGCCATGGATTGTCCCAATGACTAGACTAAAATAAACTGGGGTTTATTTTGACTGAAAAATAAACAAGATCAAATAAGAACCAAACAAAAAGAGCTGATTTATCATGAATCAATCTGCGCTCGCACGAGACGGCGAGGAGGTGAGCCTGTCCTTCGCTCCTTCGCTTAACTAATATTTACTGACAGAAGCAAACTCACAGCTATTCACCTACTTAACCTCGCTTCCTTAGATTCAAATTCGAAGCGGTCCTTCGCCAGCGAGTTGTCGAATAATATGGTGGTGTTATGCAGTCGTTGTCGGGGAGTCAAAGCTGAGGATCAACCAGTACCCTGTGTTGCGTTGGAAGGTGGACCGTGCTTGGCATGCAAAGAGAGGGCTACCATCCGTCAGAAAGTCAAACAATTAGAAACCGAAATTGCGAAATTGAATGCTAGATACAACACCCTCACGACCACGATGAACGAAATTCATGATCCTTTCATTCACAAATTACCGCCAGAAATCGGCTCTCATATCTTTTCCCTCTCACTGCCCACACTGGACAATGGTGAAAATCGCTTTGAGGCGACACATAGAGAACGAAGGAAATGGACATTGAGACTGGGCGCGGTGTGTCGCAAGTGGCGTCAGTTAGCATGGGCAACACCGAACCTCTGGGAGACCCTATTCCTTGCGATTGGCCCATTGACAAGGCGCTCGCTGGCCGCATCGCTACCTGGTTTACTCCGTGAATGGATAGGACGATCAGGTGCCCTTCCATTGACCATTTTCTTTCTTCATTCCGGATGGCGCGAAAGAATGACTTGGGATCATACTCCATCTGAAGCCCAGTCTCCATCCGACGATGAATCCTCACCCGAAGGCGAATCCACTTCCGAAAGCGAGTCTTCATCCGACGACGAATCCACATCTGAAGATGAGTCCTCATCTGAACTTGAGTGCGAGTCAGTCGACAGCTCCACATCCAACAACTGTACAGTCGAGATGTTGGAGGTTACGGCAGACTTGGTTATAGAAATTCTCAAATTTCAATCAGGCCGATGGCGAAACCTCTGTATCCACGCCGGCGCAGACATCTTCAACCGCTTTTCGGACTATACCCAACCTATGCAGCTCGTTGAGCTTGAGCTTAACCTCAAACCTGGAGTGCCGGTTGCGCAATTTCCATGGTCAAAACCAAAATTCGAGATGGTTTCGAAGCGGAACCCGACACATCTGAAACTCACTAATTTCCCGTTGGCGTCGGCCAATATTTGCTTGGACAATATCACACACGCAGACCTCCGCGGGATTAGTCTTCAGGAAGGTCTCGACTTCTTACGTCAAGCACCTAGCCTGGAATACTATTGTGTTTACCTGTGCGAGTCGCACGAAACCGGATTTAAAAACCACATCCTTCATCTTCGACTCCGGTGGCTTCATCTGCTATCATTCTGTATAACAAATTTCTTGGAGGTAATCACCCTTCCACGACTTGAAATTTTGTCACAGAATATGAGCAATACTAAACACCTACATGTGGAAGCCACGCTTTCTTTTCTTAATCGATCAGGCTGTTCCCTCAAAGTCTTGAATTTAGAGGCCATCTCGCCACAATCGACGGGTCTCAGAAGCTTACTTCAAGGATTGCCCTCACTTGAGTGGCTGCAATTCTTGTTTAAGTGGGGATTCCAAAATACCACTGTAATGGACGAGATCCTCACTCACATATTTCACCCGGTTGCTGGCGGCAGTGACGTTTTGGTGAACGCTACGCGTGAACCCTTTCTCCCCCGCCTTCAGTTTATCGAATGTTTGACGGAATCATCAGCCGCTCCATTTTCTTGGGATCGTATACCACAGCTGTATCGACAGGGCCACCGGTGGTCGTTAGCACTGAGGTCTGCTGCCTTCCCCTCACATATAACCGATGAAACCGCCTTGCAACTCCTACAGCTTGTCGATGAAGGTGTGGGTTTGGAAATTCATGACAGGCAAACGGATGGGGATTTTCTAACGAATGTCAGATATAGGATCAGTGCGGGAAGGTCTTGATTTCTATGTTACAGATTGTCCACACCTGTGTTTCGAGTATTTGTCTATAGATCTCTATAGTAATATGCGTCATACTGCGAAGGACCTCAGGACTTTATCTTCGCGTACAAGAAAGTCTGGGTAGTCGTGCCTTCCCCTTTGCTCGCGACCTCCCAACCCCTTATGAATCCACCCCCTGTGGGTGGGTGAAAAGGAAGGGGTGAAAAGGTGTTAAATTATTTGTAAATTATCCAAAATTTATCAAGAGAGTATTAGAACTTGGATGTTTCGAATTCCTCGCAATAAGTATGGTCCGGTTGTAGAGAGGTAACTGAAGACCACTTTTAAATGGTCGTTTATATGGGCGGAAGCTAACTTGCGCAGGTAATGGAATGCAATGTTGTAGGTAACCGTCACTGCCGGGGCCGGACTATTTTGACGAGGAACAGCAGGTTGCTTGAATTTTGCCAAGTCACATTTTGCCGTTCCCGACAGTGGGGTCGCGTAACTTTGGCAAAATTTTAACAACCTGCCATCAATTTTGCCTCCCTGGCACAATAATCCGGTCGCCGCGACCTCATGAAGGTGCACAAATGGTACACAATTTAAATTTGATGGTAATGCCAAGCGAACAGTTCGCACGGATCGGAGTGTTAATGTTATGTAAGCGGCTCTGGAATACGTTATCAACCAACGCCAATCAAACTGCTCTCCTGAAACATTTTATTCTGGTATTTGACTGCTAATTGGTGAAATTCCCTCTCGAATATCTGCTAATTTATTCTCAATTAGGTCTGGTTCTTCCTGTAGGAATTGTTCACAAGGACATACCTATGATTTGCGACCGTTGTAAAAGATTCAAGGCCAAGGACCCATCCGTCACCTGTACTGTTTTGGAAGGCTATCCTTGCGCACCATGCAAAGAGAGAGAGAGAATCCGTCGGAAGATCAGACAGCTGGAAGAAGAACTTACAAACCTAAAAGCGCAGTACAAAACTCTTGCGAGCGCGACCAATGCAATTCACGATCCATTTATTCATACATTCCCCCCCGAAATTGCCTCTCATATTTTTCGCCTCTCGCTTCCGACATTGAACTTCGGAGAACATGGCCCAACGACTACAGATCAGCTATCATCTGAACGAACGGAGTGGGCAGTGCCACTGAGACTAGGAGCCGTATCACACAAATGGCGCCAGTTGGCATGGGAAACACCGGATCTCTGGCAGACAGTATTCATTCATATTCACCCATCGACGGGCCAATTTCTAGCCAAATCATTGCCTGGTTTACTCCGTGAATGGTTGGAACGATCGGCGGTGCTTCCTTTGACCATTTTGGTCGACGATTTTAGATACTCGGACCGGACTGACTTGGATGACGCCTCTACTGAAGACGAGTTTTCCGACGACTCCACGAGCGACATGTCAGAGTTTCCGACAAATCAAATCATAGAAATACTTAATTTTGACTCCGACCGATGGCGACACCTCCACATCAGCGCGGGCCCACACATCTTCGAGCGTTTTTCCTGTTCCACCCAACCTCCACAGCTTGTTGACCTCGACCTCACGTTGAACCTTCCTCTATTTAAGCATCCAATCCCGAAATTCCTGATAGAATCAAAGCTGAACCCAACGCACTTGAAACTCACTGGTTTCCCTCTGACGTCGATCAACGTTCGCTGGGATAACATCACACATGCGACCCTCTGTAAGACGAGCATCGAGGAATGTATCGACTTCTTACGACGAGCGTCTTCTCTGGAATACTATCATATCTGTACACCCAGCGGGGTCCATGATTCCATGATCGACTTCGGAAACCCCATTATTCAACCCCGACTCCGTTCATTGAATCTGGCAACATCCTACGCAACCAGGATTTTGGAAGCGATTCATCTCCCCTCTCTCGAAGAATGGACTCAAGATATGGGTGGTCTACGCATACCTACGGCGACTATGTTGTCCCTTCTCGAGCGCTCGGGGTGTTTCCTGAACGTCTTAAACTTAGAGAATGTCCCACTTCCCTCTCAAGACCTCGATACACTACTTCAAGCATTACCATCACTCGAGATTCTTCGGTTATGCTTCAAGTGGGGATTCCTAGACATTAGTATCATGAACGACATCATCACACGTATATTTTGCGCGACCCCAGGCGGTAATTTGTCGGTTGAAGTTGCGAAACCCGATTACCTTCTCCCCTGCCTTCAATTTATAGAGATCATGCCTTTCGCCCCATACCTTTGGGATCGGTTACCGCAGCTCTATCGTCAAGGCCAGAGGAAGTCATTAAAACTTAAGTCGGCCGCCTTCAAATCACATATAACAGACGAAACCGCTTCCCAACTCCTCCAGCTTCTTGACGAAGGAGTTGATTTACAGATTCTTGATAAAACAGTGGGCGGCGATTTTCTAAAAAATTTTAGGATTGGAAAGCACGATGGAGGGGTCTAGAACCACCTCGGGCTGGGATCAGCGGCGGGAATGCAACGGTATGACGTGGTCACGTCGTGGTGTGTGATGGTACTACACTATGCGAGGATCGGGTCCGGCCCGGCACAGCCACAACGAGCGAAATTTTTAGTTTCTCAATGGCAATAAATAGTGTTTCTTCCATGGAGTAAAGGTGACCGTGATAAATATTGGGATACACAATGATCAGAAATTAATAAGAATTCATTACAGGGCCACGTCCTAGATGTTGCAAGGATATTCAAAGCCTTCATTTCTATGGTCTTTTAAATGTGGAAAGTTGTTGGTGGCAGCAACGAGCTTCGGCCTCTACCTTAGACGATTGTCATTACGAACATCACCCACACATTGTCCGGACCCACCTTGATCGGTTTGTCACATTTGTCAGCGGAGCGGTGGTTCGGACAATGTGTGGGGTGATGTTAGTAGGTCTGTTTTAATAGACTAGCGACGAACGCGCTCTCTGCAACCTGGTAAGTATTTTGTTCGATATTTCGAAACTTCTGTCCAGGTAACTATCTTTTTAGGTATTGTCCAACAACAAGCCACATTCAACAAAGTTCCTATGGGAGAACCAGGGCTATGCAGCCGTTGTAAAGGTGTCGATGCCGACCAACCAATCGCCTGTACTACATTGAAAGGTAGTCCATGCTCCGCATGTGAAGAGAGGGCGGCTATCCAGGGTCAAATCAAACAACTGGAGGAAAAGATTGCCAATTTGAAGGCGAAACACCACGCGCTGGGAAGCAGGATGAACGCGATCCACGATCCTTTTATTCATAAATTACCCGTCGAAATCAGCTCCCACATATTTCGCCTCTGCTTGCCGACATTGGACTACGAAGGACCTGACCCATGGTTTGAACAATGGGAATGGGTAGAAGCTTTGAGATTGGGGGCTGTTTGTCGCAAGTGGCGCCAGGTGGCATGGGCAACACCAGACCTCTGGGATACCCTATGTTTAACGATTGAACCGTCGATGAAGTGCGCTCTGGCCCAGTCGTTGCCTGGTTTACTCCGCGAGTGGCTCAGTCGATCAGGAATGCTTCCCTTGAATATCCTCTTCCGCCATTTTGGGTGCTCCGAACGCGAATATTACAATGCCCCTTCAGACAAATCCACTATTCAAGCTTTGGACCTTGCGACAGACTCGGTTATCGAAATCATTAATGTCCATTCGGGGCGATGGAGGAATCTCTATCTCGAGGTGGCCGGCGACATTCCTGAGCGCCTTTGTGGTTCCATAGAGCTCAACCAACTCTTTGGTCTTGAGCTCGTGATCGATGGAGAGAGATCGCCTACGCAAAAATTTATCATGAAATCCAAGCCCTTCCCTACACGATTAACGCTCATAAATTTCTTACCGACATCGATTGATATTGGCTGGGACAATATTACACACGCAACTTTGCGCAATCTGAACGCCAGCGATTGCCTCGAGGCCCTAGAACGAGCGCCTGCTCTGGCATATTGTTTGGTAGAACCCCTAGACGACACCACGGTCAATTTTGACACAATTACCCTTCATCCGCAGCTGCGTTCGCTCAATTTTTTGTCCCAAGGAACAAAATTCTTGGAGGCAATCAACGTACCTTCCCTCGAAGAATGGATTCATAACGTTGATGGTGGTCCCTTACCCGTGACAGCTATGGTATCCCTTCTCAAGCGCTCAGGCTGTTGCCTCAAAATATTGAACTTGCAACATATATCAGCTCCCTTTGACGATCTTCCCATTTTATTTCAAGCAGTGCCCTCCCTTGAGCACCTCCGGATACACTTCTGTTCTGACCATCACTCCGATCGCGTAATGGACGACATCCTCGCTCGAATATTCAACTCGCCCACTGATAATAGCGCGATTCCATCAGAAACAGCCAGGCGCGAATCTTTTCTTCCCCGTCTTCAATTTATGGAATACGTATCAATCTCCAGATACGCACCATTTTCTTGGGATTATATCCCGCAGCTCTATCGCCAGGGCCATCGGCGCTCGCTAGCACTGAAGTCTGCCGCCAAGGCATCGCATATCACTCATGAAACTGCTCTCCAACTTTTAAAGCTCGCCGATGAAGGAGTGGATTTGCAGATTCATGATCAAACAACTAGAGGCGGTGGGGATTTTCTCGAAAATTTTAGGAAGAAGGTCTGTAACCTTTCTACCACAAATTCATCGAAACAGGAATAGTTCTTCTAGAATCACTTTGGAATATGCTGCGTCTCTTAGGTACCCCGCAAGTCAAGAGCCAGTCCATTCCGTGATTCGTGTTAGTTGTGACCCAGCAGGGGTATATGAACGCGCGATTGAAAAGGAACATTATTAGACTAGGTAGAATGCGAAGACAATTTATTATGAAGTTCTTAGATCCCATCCGCCAATTTTAAAATTAACCCCACATGGCAAAGAACCCCACATGGCAAAGAACCCCACATGGCAAAGAACCCCACATGGCAAAGAACCCCACATGGCAAAGTTACTCCCAAAGTATACCTGCAATCTTGCAACTTCCCGGGCTCTTCTAAACGAGACTGATCAACTTGAAGGCGCCTCTCCAAAGGTTGTAACATGTCATGAGAAATTTAAACTAAATTGGATACCGTTGAGAATATGGCATAGATCGACCAGTCCTGCGAAACCTCATATACTGTAAGGGCTAGTCACGAGTCTAGAAGAACGTGGTCTTTCATTTATTACCTGATCTTTGCCACCCCAGCCAGCAGGTGCACCTAAGGTGTCTTCCGGGACGGAAGTACTTCATCATGATTCTGTTAGTTACTTGGAAACACACTCTAGGTCTCAATTCAATGCTAATGTAGTGCTCGCTAGGTTCAGTATATCAGACGCCGTTTATTGTCAATTGCAAAATAGTTGTGCAACCAATATGGTGTGGCTATGCAGCCATTGTGGAGGAGGTGGAACCGACCACGCAGCTGCACTCTCATGGAAGGGGGTCCCTGCACGGCATGCAAAGAAAGCGCGGCCATTTATCATCAAATCAAACAGCGGGAAAAAGAAATCTTCAAACTCAAAGAGAAACGCCGCGTGCTCGCAACGCAGATGAACGCAAACCACGATCCTTTCATTCATAAATTCCCCTCGGAAATCGGTTCTCATATCTTTCGCCTTTGCCTGCCATCATTGGACCCTCAAATATCGGACTTGTGGTGGCGTCAGATAGCGGGATGGAACGTACCATTGAGACTGAGAGCAGTGTGTCGCAAGTGGCGCCAGTTGGCATGGACAACATCTAACCTCTGGCAAGCTCCATTTTTGAGGATCCAACCATGGACACCGCCCTCTCTGGCGAAAGCGCTACCCGATTTACTTCGCGAATGGCTGGGCCGGTCGGGGTTGCTTCCCTTGAACATTTTCTTCAACCACGATGGGTATTAGGTGCTTATACCGCATTCCGCAACCCTTCGGAAAAGCGTAGACTTGCAACTTTGAAGACCGCAACAGAATTGGTGATGCAAGTCATTAATTCACAACGGAGTAGATTTGGAAACCTCCATCTCAGAATGGGCACCGAAACATTTAATGACCATTCTCATTTCCTGAAACCCGACAAAATAGTTGGCCTTGAGCTCGTGGTCACCAGTGATCGCAGCTTCATCCAGAAATTTATCACGGAATCGAAACCTACCTACTTAACACTCATCAATTTTCCGCCGAAATCGATCGACATGGGGTGGGATAATGTCACACACGCAGTCCTGGGATACCTCTATCTCGAAGAATACATCGAAGTCCTACAACGAGCACCTGCTCTGGAATATTGCCACGTGTATAATTTGAAAGGAGCTTGGTATGGACCCATGTTCGACTCCAACACGGTTATTATTCATCCACAACTCCGTTTGCTGAATTCAGTACATGACGCGGACGATTTCTTGGATATTATAAATGTTCCCTCTCTCGAAGAATGGACGCATACTATGGATAATGGACAACCCGACTGCGTCACTATGATATCTCTCCTCAAGCGCTCAAAATGCTCCCTCAAAGTCTTGAACTTAGATGGAGGCTTAAATTTTCCTCAGGATTTATACGCTTTACTTCAAGCAATGCCTTCGCTGGAGCGCCTCTCTTTAGGGTTTGAGTGGAAACCCAAAGATAGTGTTATCATGGACGACATCTTGACTCGAATATCTCGCACGACCCCCAGCAGCCAAGTCAGCCTTTCAGCAGAAGGTCCCATATTAGGATCATTTCTCCCCCATCTTCTATTTTTAGAGTGTGGAGCTAACAGCGAAAGCATTTCCCCATTTACTTGGGATCGTATACCTCAACTCTATCATCGAGGCCATAGGCGTTCGCTAACTTTGAGCTCTTGGGCTCACGAGTCACATATATCGGACGAAACTGCCCTCAAGCTTTTACATCTTGTCGAGGAAGGAGGGGATTTACAGGTTCGTGATCTAGAGACGAGGGGGAATTTTCTCGAGAATTTTAGGAATAGGATGAACGGGGAAAGCCGTTAGTTTTCAAGTTTCTACTGTGTATCCAAAGGACTGCGTTTATAACGATCAGAATTTCTGATGCTGGATCTGGAAATTTACTGAGAGGAAATGACAGTCACCGCTTAAATAATTCCACCATCGCCTGGAACTGTTGTGCTGCCTTAGGTTGCGTTTTCCACATCCGTGTGCTCATCGATCAAGAGGGTGGGATGATCGGAACAAGGCCGGATTTGGTATCATCTCGGATAGGGCACGGCAAAGAGAAGCAACGCGTAACTGGAACCACGACCAGGAGAAAAGAAATTCAACAAATTGGCCGCATTACCGAACAGATATCAGAGGTAGCCTTTCGAGTTAACTCAAACAAACCGAGCTAACTAGACAAGTAGTTGGACATCGCATACCCGTCCGATTAGAGAGGTGGCATAGGATTAGCGGGTGGATATTTCATCAAGAAATTCCAATCGTAGTAAGCGTTATCCCCCTTTCAAACGCGGTTATCCAGGTCGCGAGTATCGAGATTCGAGGTACATAATTTCATCCTCACCTCATCTTTCTGCACGGTTATAGGTTTAACTGGCCATCAGGTGCAACTTAACACGTCCTCTGGAAACACTGGATTCTGGTATTCACCCATCCACTTGGTGAAATGGCCTCTATGTTAATGCGGTTCTCTTCAGTATTGGTGCACCGGACGCCCTTTTTTGACGATCGCAGAACACTTGTGTCACAATCGATATGGTGCCGCTATGTAGTCGTTGTGGAGGAGGCGGGATCGGGGACCAACCACGCACCTGCACTCTCGTAGAAGGGGGTCCATGCGAGGCATGCAAAGAAAGCGCAGCCATCTATCATCAAATCATACAACTGGAAGAAGAAATTACGAAACTCAAAGAGAAACGCCGCGTGCTCGCAACTACGATAAACGAAAACCACGATCCTTTCATTCACAAACTTCCCTCGGAAGTTGGTTCCCATATCTTTCACCTTTGCATGCCACCATTAGAATTGCCATCATTCGACCCCGAGTCCCAAATATCGTACCCACTGAAGGGATCGGGATGGGGGACGCCGTTGACACTGGGAGCAGTGTGTCGCAAGTGGCGCCAGTTGGCATGGGCAACACCTAACCTCTGGGTAGCCCCAGTGGTAGATATCGGACCAGCGACACCATCCCCTCTGGTCGAATCGTTGCCCGGTCTACTCCGCGAATGGCTCGACCGATCAGGATTACTTCCCTTGACCATTTTCTTTGGCCATACCAGGTTCCTTAAAGGTTTTACCTCCAACATCCTTGCGAACCAAGAAACTTTCAAGGCCACAACCGACCTGGTGATAGAACTCATCAATCACTATTGGGGAAGATTGGAAAACCTCTATCTTGAGCTGGAGGCCGACCTATTTGAGTGCATTGCCGGCTCCATGGAGCCCAATAAAATCACTACTCTCGTGCTCAGAGTCCGAAATAGGTCACAGATACCACAATTTATCACACAATCAAAGCCCAGCCCCAAATACCTAACACTCTTCTCGTTTCCGCCGACATCGATTGACATTGGCTGGGACAATGTCACACATGCAGCGCTGGGAAGAGTGAATTGCAAAGATATCATCAAGCTCCTCCAACGAGCGCCTGCCCTGGAATATTGCCACATATCCAATTTGGATGGACGTTGGGATGAGTCGTCAATCAACTTCGACACGGTTACCCTCCATCCACGACTCCGTTCGCTGACTTCAGGTTTCCACATAGAAAATGTATTGGATGTGATCAACGTTCCCTCCCTCGAAAAATGGACGCATACTGATTATACAACGCCAGAGCGTCACTGCTACGCTATGATCTCTCTCATCGATCGCTCAAATTGCATCCTCAAAGTCTTGAACCTGGGGGGATGGTTCCCAATCGGTTTAAAAGATTTACTTCGAGCAACGCCCTCGCTTGAGCACCTCACTTTACGTTTCACGTGGCGATTTGAAAATACTGCTTCCATGGACGACATCCTTACCTGTATGACCTCTGGAGGTGGCGCGACATCAGAATTATTTCTCCCCCATCTTCTATATTTCGAGTGTGGAGGAGATACCAGTGATACATTTTCTGCAGTTATCGACGATAGCGTTTCTCCATTTACTTGGGATCGTATACCTCAACTCTATTATCAGGACCACAGACGTTCACTAACCCTTAAAGCTTGGACCCATCAATCACGTATCTCGGACGAAACTGCCCTCGAGCTTTTACAGCTCGTCGATGAAGGAGTGGACTTGCGGATTCTTGATTGGGAGACTAACGAGGATTTTCTCGAGAAGTTTAGGAATAGTAAGATGGAGAGAGTCGTTAGCTCTCCCAATTCGTAGCCGAAGGATTGGGTTATTTCTATGTACGTACATCTTTTTTATATATATATACCTTTTCTAACGGCGGTTCTCAGGATGCATTCCGCATCATTTTTTTTTACCTCTTGTTTTGTTTGTACGCACTCCGGCTTTGTTATGATAACCATTGAGATAGAAAGTTCGATAATTCCATGTACATCTCACAATACTCCGAGATCTTTTCTCCCCCACCCTTGCAAACGAGGTCGTTCCATCTCATCCTATCTAGATTCCTTTCATTCTGTCTCATCCTCCATTTATAGAGCCGCGGTTTATGGCGATATCCGTCTTCTCACACTGCGCTCGCGGTGTTTTAGAACCTAACTTTACCCTCGCGTAGATTTTAGGTCACCCCCACCCACCATTCCTTTTTCATCCTTTTTCATTCCGTTATTACATATACTTCTTTTTGTCATTAAATCACTCCTTAATAACATAGCTAGTCCCTTGCTGTTAGCTTGAGTCTGACTGCTTCATTGGAGTCGGTCCAAGGACTTCGGCACCCTCAAATTTCATTTGATTTGCAAACCCACGCCTCTCATTTTCTTCAAGACGAGTCAGAGCATTAACGTACAGCAAAACGGTTTATCCAATTATAATGGGCGGTTATCCCTGAGGTCTTTATTGGGCACACGAATCGCATATAATGGACGAAACTGCCCTCCAACATTTACAACTTGTAAAATTAAGGAGTGGACTTTCAGACTCACGGTTTTTTTCCCACTGAGTGGTCGTTATTCATGCCAGGTGTTACCTGCTAGTACCTAACTTGTTCACAGGAGGACAGCTTGTTCAATGACCAACTGTTACGGCTTGGTTACGGCCATAAAAAATTGTTCAACTAAAGCCAAACTCAGGATCCCCAAACAGGACTGAGTATTGGGTTTGTATGTGCTTTGCGTTCAGAAGTAGTTGGAAAGCCTATTGAAACTATGTAGCCCTATAGACCTAGTCAGAGTCTAGTGACGCAGACATTAAATTTTTATGTCTCCAAAAAGTCCATTCTGTAACATCTTCAAAATTCATCTCCCTACCGTTACGAATTCCAACTTTGCACTCAACCATAATATTGTTAGACCGTTATCCTGCGACACGGTGACGCAGGGCATTGTGCGTGGAAATTTTTGGCAGTGGATAAAACTTGGAATATACACACCACAGAATTTTCATGTTCCCCCCTCTGCACTGTTACTATTCCACAACCGTTTGTTCATACAAAAACAATTGACTTGTCTGTTTGTTCGTCTTGTGCGTTCAAAATAGGAAATGATGACGTTTCATTAAAGGTCCGGATTTGGTATCATCTCGGATAGGGCACGGCAAAGAAAAGCAACCCGAACTGGAACCACGACCAGGAGAAAAGAAATTCAACAAATTGGCCGCATTACCGAACAGATATCAGAGGTAGCCTTTCGAGTTAACTCAAACAAACTGATCTAACTATCGGACACTGGCAAGTAGTTGGACATCGCATACCTGTCCGATTAGAAAGGTGGCATAGGATTAGCGGGTGGATATTTCTTTCAATCGTAGTAAGCGTTATCCCCCTTTCAAACGCGGTTATCCAGGTCGAAGTATCGAGATTTAATTCCATCCTCACCTCATCTTTCTGCACGGTTACAGGTTTAACTGGCCAACACTGAGGTGCAACTTAACCCATCCTCTGGAAACATTGGGTTCTGGTATTCACCCACCCACTTGGTGAAATGGCCTCTATATTAATGCGGTTCTCTTTAAGATTGGTGCATCGGACGCCATTTTTTGACGATCGCAGAACACTTGTGTCACAATCGATATGGTGCCGCTATGTAGTCGCTGTGGAGGAGGTGGGACCAGGGACCAACCACGCACCTGCACTCTCGTAGAAGGGGGTCCATGCGAGGCGTGCAAAGAAAGCGCAGCCATCTATCATCAAATCATACAACTGGAAGAAGAAATTACGAAACTCAAAGAGAAACGCCGCGTGCTCGCAACTACGATAAACGAAAACCACGATCCTTTCATTCACAAACTTCCCTCGGAAGTTGGTTCCCATATTTTTCACCTTTGCTTGCCACCAATAGAATTGCCATCATTCGACCCCGAGTCCCAAATATGGTGTCCATTGAAGAAACCAGGATGGGAGACGCCATTGACACTGGGAGCAGTGTGTCGCAAGTGGCGCCAGTTGGCATGGGCAACACCTAACCTCTGGGTAGCCCCGTTGGTAGATATCAAACCAGTGACACCATCCCCTCTGGTCGAATCGTTACCCGGTCTACTCCGCAAATGGCTCGACCGATCAGGATTACTTCCCTTGACCATTTTCTTCGGCCATACCGGGTTCCTTAAAGGTTTTACCTCAAACCTTCTTGCGAATCAAATCGAAATGGAAACTTTGAAGGACACAACCGAACTGGTGATAGAACTCATCAATCACTATTGGGGAAGATTGGAAAACCTCTATCTTGATCTGGAGGCCGACCTATTTGAGTGCATTGCCGGCTCCATGGAGCCCAATAAAATCACTACTCTCGTGCTCAGAGTCCGAAATGGCTCACGCATACCACAATTTATCACACAATCAAAGCCCAGCCCCAAATACCTAACACTCTTCTCGTTTCCGCCGACATCGATTGACATTGGCTGGGACAATGTCACACATGCAGCGCTGGGAAGAGTGAATTGCAAAGATATCATCAAGGTCCTCCAACGAGCGCCTGCCCTGGAATATTGCCACATATCCAATTTGGATGGACGTTGGGATGAGTCGTCAATCGACTCCGACACGGTTACCTTCCATCCACGACTCCGTTCGCTGACTTCAGGTTTCCACATAGAAAATGTATTGGATGTGATCAACGTTCCCTCCCTCGAAAAATGGACGCATACTGATTATACAACACCAGAGCGTCACTGCTACGCTATGATCTCTCTCATCAATCGCTCAAATTGCATCCTCAAAGTCTTGAACCTGGGGGACGGGTCCCTATCAGTTTAAAAGATTTACTTCGAGCAATGCCCTTGCTTGAGCACCTCACTTTACGTTTCAGTTAGCGATCTGAAAATACTGCTTCCATGGATGACATCCTTACCTGTATGACCCCTGGAGGTGGCGCGACATCAGAATTATTTCTCCCCCATCTTCTATATTTCGAGTGTGGAGGAGATACCAGTGATACATTTTCTGGAGGAGTTACCGACGATACCGTTTCTCCATTTACTTGGGATCGTATACCTCAACTCTATTATCAAGACCACAGACGTTCACTAACCTTTAAAGCTTGGATCCGTCAATCACGTATCTCGGACGAAACTGCTCTCAAGCTTTTACAGCTCGTCGATGAAGGAGTGGACTTGCGGATTCTTGATTGGGAAACTAACGAGGATTTTCTCGAGAAGTTTAGGAATAGTAAGATGGAGAGAGTCGTTAGCTCTCCCAATTTGTAGCCGAAGGATTGGGTTATTTCCATGTACGTACATCTTTTCTTTTTTTATACCTTTTCTAACGGCGGTTCTCAGGATGCATCCCGCATCATTTTTTTTACCGCTTGTTTTGTTTGTACGCACTCCGGCTTTGTTACGATAACCATTGGGATACGAAAGTTCGATAAATGTTATGTTACCCACTAGCGGCTAGTACCTAACTGTTTCACAATACATAAACATTTCCTTGGCATCAGGCCATGGAGCGCCCGTTGACATAGAGGGTCTTAACGTGCTCTCGGGTAAGTGTCTTTTCTGTTCGAAGCTGTGCTAAAATTCACACGGCCCTACAATTGCTCCACTGAATCGTTGTTTCTCAGGCTCTTATCATCTTCTCTTTACAACCTCGACCCTTTAGGATAGTGCATTAATTGTCTTCCTGTTTCTCTCCTCTTTATACAACATGTCTATCTTCATTTCCCATTCTGCTCCAGGCTCCTCAAAAAATTGGATGGTAAGTATTCTACACAACTCACCTTAGTATTGTGTGATCTCATACTACGGCCCCCATCAAATTCCACCAGTGCAGCATGCATTGTCATCCTCGTCCTTCGAGGGCTGTTCTGTAACCTCGCCATCGTGCACCCATGTAACCTTGCCCTCGCGCACTCATGTGACATCACCGTCGCGCACCTATACGGGCTTACCCTTGCACACGCATGCGGGTTCAACATTGCACACCCTTGCGGGTTCATCATCGCATGCCCATGCGGGCTCATTGTTGCACACTCATGCATGTACATTATTCCATGCCCAAGTGGGTGAATCATTGCGTGCTCATGCTGGCTCATCATCGCTTGCTCATTCTGCAGAGTCATTGTCCTATGCTGGATTATCGTCTACGCGGTCTTCTCATAAAAGTACATCCTCACCCTATGTTGGAATGTCATCTGGGTCAACCTCTCATGCCAGTACGTCGTCCTATGGAGGTTCATCCCCGGGGAAAGCATAACATTTTTTGATCCCACTAATTGTCCTCCTGGTTTTCAAATCATACAGGATGTTTTTTCCAGGAATTTCACAATAGGTGCTCATGCCTCCGTTTTTGCTTCATCCCTAGCCTGCCTCCAGGACTGTCTTACTTTACATACTATTTCATATGAAGGTTTATCTTTGACCGCATGCCAAAATGCTTTGATCCGTCATTATTTTTCTCCTATTGTGCTCGTTGGAAGTTGGGCCTTTGGCTTATGTCGAGCGTCGCTGTCTAATCGATCCGTCATTATATATCTGGTAGTTGCTTCGACAATGCGCAGAAACAATCTTTTGGTTGTGATTACTCAATGTGTTCCACTGTTTCAACTTCCTTCTCCTCACGTTCCACCCTTTCGTCTGCAATTCGCAATATGCTGATACACAGAGGAAATCCCAAAAGTCCTAACGCTGCAATGGACCTTATAGTTGTAACTTTGCCCAAAAAATATGCAGTATGCCTTTAATTTCTCGCCTTCTGAAATAAATCCCATTGTGTTATCACAGGTCCCGCCTTCTGAGAAAGATGGAGTAAAACAATCCGTCCGCATCACAAAGAAACGGCTCTCAGATGACTCTGACAAGACCCTTTCTGACCCTGAAAGCAAGATTGCCTCTGTCTGACAATGAAGGTATTTTCATCCTGCGTTTTATACTCCTTGACGGTAACGGTTCCATCTCTCAGAAGTCAAAATCAAGCTCGGAGCTTACTATTCTCTCCATCTCTTACCCGACCATCGAGGTCCTTTCTTCCAACAAAAAAAAGGCCAAGTTTGTCCAACTCGACATCCGAGACATCGATTACAACCTAGTTGCTTGCCCAGGTACTCTTATCCTTGCTTGCGCAACTGTTGTTTGCTGGATCATGAAAGATCGGAAAACTGAGGAGATTAAAAAGGTGAGTTCCAATTTCTTAAAATCTCGCTCTACATCTTATTATCTATGTTTCCTTTCCCCCCCCCCAGTTCTATCAACCCATTGGCCACAGTATCCGAGTCATGATGGAATCTACTGAAAACATTGAGGAGCGCACTATCGCAGTCCTTGGCCCACCGAAGGCCACTACTTCCCGTGACCCTGCCGCCGCCCCTTCTCCCACCAAATCTGTCTCAAAGGCTTTCGACAACTTCCAGTCCCCTTTGAAGAAGAAACGGTTCTAAACGGGACTCGTCATCAGCCTCACTGTAATACCTAACAAATGTAATTGTCCCGTCTCCTTTCTTGTAACACCTTTGTGTTTGACAACAAACATACATAATTACCAAAAAAAAAAAAAAAAATCTCCTCTCTATGCCTATGTACAATTACCAATTTACCTGTTTCGAAACACTGCGAATCCATAAAAAGAGGTAGGGGGTTCTGCCGCTTGTCGGCCTTACGCGCTTTATTGTTTAATGGCGAAGGGGGTGTCAGAAAAAAAAGGGAAGATATCACGTTGGTTACTAGTTTTACATGGAAGTTTTGTGGATGAAAAATGTGGATAAAACTTGGAATATACACACCTCAGAAGTTTCATGTTACCCCCTCTGCACTGTTACTATTCCACAACCGTTTGTTCATACAAAAACAAATTGACTGTCTTCTCCTTGTTTCGTCGTGTGCGTTCAAAATAGGAAATGATGACGTTTCGTAGTCGGACGATTTTATTGATATGACATTTGTGTGACCACTTCTGTCACATTCAACCTAAAACATCGACCACCACCAT
>Ga0307509_10003505_pt1 | contig 23675 bp, 25 predicted proteins | sample 10_EM_MG_FD_202245 | JGI IMG/M metagenome (GOLD analysis project Ga0307509, IMG submission 202245) | Populus trichocarpa ectomycorrhiza microbial communities from riparian zone in the Pacific Northwest, United States - 10_EM | ecosystem: Host-associated > Plants > Roots > Unclassified | place... | reverse complement strand
ACAATACAATGCATGAGGGACGTGCTGGCATTGACACCTTGTACTCCCAAATCCTGCTGCATGCATTCTCAGATGTCCAGGAGTCAACAGTGTTTGTCAACATGAGACATGTGTTGGGAGCAATTGTGCTTGCATTCAACCCATTGTCTAGGAGGGAGCTTTCAACAATCCTTGGTACCCCAATGTCCCTTATATCAACCACTCTTCGCCATCTCCACTCTGTAATCCTCATACCCACTGATGAAGCTAAGGAAATTCGCATTTTTCACAAGTCATTCCCAGATTTCCTCCAAGATGGTAAACGGTGCACTGATCCAAGATTCCACATCAAGCCAGAAACATACCACAGTCAAATGGCCCTCAGCTGCCTGGAGCTGATGAAGAAGTTGAAGAGGAATCCCTGTTCACTGCCACCATATATAATGAACCAATCTGCACTTGTCCTCCCAGAGCTGCTGGAGAAGGAACTAGGTGGTGCCATGCGATATGTATGCAGCTATTGGGCTAGACACCTCGAGCTCTCCCCAACATATGGCAGCTACCACACCCGGGTTGTTCTCTCAGCAGCCAAAATGCTCAGAAGTGCCCCTCTGTGGATTGAGGTGATGAGTCTTGAGAGTCACTTAGAGAGGGTAATCCATTCAATGAATAGCCTACTAGCATGGCTAGAAAAAGTGAGTGGCTCTTTGTTACCCAACCTAGAAGGGCTGGTTTATTGACCACCTCTGAATTAAAGGCCAATGGAAAAGCTAGTTTTCTGTATACACTTGCAACAGACTGCCTCCGGCTTGTAATGCATTTCTTCCACCCTATCCAACAATGTGCACAACATTTATACCACACTGCCTTGCCCCTCTCACCAACATCATCACCACTGCACAAATTCTACCTCCAAAGTATCAGAGACAATCAGCTATCCCATGTGGTCTCCTTCTCAGGAGCTCCCAGAAACTGGGGATTACTCCTAAGAACAATTGACATCAGACCAAGACAGCTCACATGTATCACAACTTCCACCCAGAGGATTATTGCTGCATGTGGAGACACTGTGAACATCTATGATGCAGCCACATTTGTGCTTCAACAGTCTTTATCTACTCCAGGGATTGTTAGAAAGATACAATGCTCTCCAGATGGGTCCATTCTGTTTTTTGCACATTCCATCTCTATAACTATGTGGGATGTGCAGACAGGTGGTCTCATTCATACCTTCACCGTACAGGCTGAAATAAGTGATATTGCAGTTTCCCCAACAGGCACTCCCATTGCATGTGGCTTATTTAATGGCTCTGTTACCTTCTGGGAGACTTATACCAAAAAGGAGGGAGTGGGTTTTGGGAATGGCCAACCAGTTATAACCATACATTGGTTGTCACTTCATGAACTTGCAGTGGCAACTCAGGACTCTGTTTACGTTTATGATTTTGATGTTGGTGGCATCTCAAGCAGCTTCTCTATTTCCAGTCATGTGTGGGGGATGGTTTATTCAGTGGATAAGGATGTGGATATAGGTCTGAATGAGGATGGCGATGACAAGGATAGGAATGTTCCCAAGGGCAGATTTATGGTGGGAACCTCACTGCCAGACCAAGGAGGTCTGGTGAGTCAGAAGCAGTCATGCTTTCTCAGGATCACCAAACCCAAAAAGAGGCACATACTTTTGGAGCAACTATCAGTTTATCTTGGTGGGCCCCAAGGACAAGAATCACCCCTAAACCCTTCACCAGCATATCTTGGGCAACTGTCAAGCCCCACACTTGTTGGTAAGGAGATTGCATGCATCACTTCACCAAGTGGAGTACAGTCATTTGATATCATATCCTATGATTGGACCAACAACCCTCCACTCCTGGGTGCAGCTACATCTGTGGCCATATCATTAAACAGAAATCTTGTGGCACAAACCAAAGATTCCATCCAAATTTTCTCCATTGATGTTCTTACAAGTGGCGGAACTCACAATAACATACACCCATCTCACATTTACCCCCTGGGCAAAAACCACATCATCTGCTTCCTCCAACCAAGCAGGCATCTCACTCTGCTTGAATTGGAGACCCTGCAAGAACTCCACCCAGATGATGGTGACATACCTCTACTGGGGTCATTGCTTGTGGATAAATCTGCCTCTGCTCGTGCATCATCCGGTCGTGGATTACTTGCGGAGTTCGGTGTCTCGTTCGTCATGCAGAAGTGGCAGTCGGGCGCTCCGCTTCCCGAATGGACGGAGGCGGCTGACGAGGACGCGCCATTGAGGGGATGGTCACCAAAGTGCACCCGGGTTGTTGCAATCCACAACTCTCCCCAGCCAGAGCTTCGCGTAGAAGATGCAAAAAGTGGAGTAATAATTGCGGCCCTCCCTCTACAACACGACGAGTTGAGGATGGGGAAGATTTACGATCTCATCTTCAATTCGGAAGCCAGGTTTTATGTCAAGATAGACGGACCAGGGTGGCGCGTCCAAATCCCTCATGACGTACTCGTGTCGCCATGGGGGGGTTATTCACACAGGATAATCAAGGGGGAACCAGTGACCCTGTCAGAACCCCGACCCACTCCACCGTACACCCTTGATGCGAACTGTGAATGGGTTGTCGATGCAGAGTCCAGGAAGATCTGTTGGATTTCACCAGGTGATTTACGGAGGGGCAATGGTGGTCACTTTTGGGCTGGTTTATCACTCGTAATGGTCGGGGGTGACGGTATCGTGAGAAAGTTGACCTTCAAAGAACCGGATTGCTGAGGTGTACACAATGTGTATGTACGATAATATTACTGTCGTTTGTGGTTACGGGTGGTACGCTTCCGAGTGGGCCGCCATTGAGCTTACGCCTTTGGGGCGCCGATAGTATCCAGACATGATGACACGATTGGGTCGCTCGCCCCTTGGAGGTAATTCGCTGGGAACGCAAGTGAAAGGCATCGGCTATCCGCGGTCAGGGTATGAGAACAAGTGGGGGCCGCCAACGGATCGCTCGGGGCGGCCCGAGCCTCGGGCAACACCTCGGCTGATCTGACACCTCTGGGACCTTCAACACAGAGCACACCCGAAAACGGGAGGCGGGAGAGTCGATGGCGGTGGTAAAGACTGAGTACTGAGTACCGAAGAGTCAGACGAGGTCCAACTTCCTATCGGTGGATGCTCAGGTCTGCGTGAGGCGCACACAGCACCGACTTCACATCGACGATCCTTTACCACCCCCGCCACCCCACGTAAGCCGGTCCTGCTGTGATAAAGAAATAGGACTGGGAGAAATGAGAAGCAATCGTCGTTGTCGACCGGAGGTATCGAACGGTGAAAAACGTCGCCCGCGTTCAAATCACTCAGGCCGTGACCCAAAGCCGTGAACGTTCTTCATCCAGGGCCGCTGACGTCCCCGATCCCGACCAACCCCGGTTGTTGACGGTGATGCCGCCCCGGCCAATGTAACTCTGGAACGCCTGTGACATCACGGTTCTTGAGTCTCTCACGAGGCTGTGCGTATAGCGGTCACATAGTGGAAGGACCACGCTCACTACCGCCCCTGGTTGTCGGATATGGAGAGTCCATGGCCATCGGAGGAAGCTCACACCCGAGTTGAAATGGACGCAGCCTCGTAACCCCAGGCTATCTGGTAGGGGCATCGGACGGGGGGCACGGTTCTAGGGCAAAGGACTTGATGAGCGTCGAATGGGATGTCAGGGTGAATCGCAGAGGAGGCGCGAAGAAGGCGGCGGAATTGTTTCCTGGGTATTACGCCGACGGAAACCATGACCGAGGTCCACTGCAGTGTTGAGAGTATTAACACGACCATTTTCGAGATTTCCCGAGGGAACTCAGCAACTCGACGCGCAGGGAAGCTGCACGTGCAAGGGTAGAAACTATCTCCGGACGTTTCCGAAAGTTACCCTCCACCACCAATAATGTCCGCCCTCCGGCTCCTTTCCTCAGCTGCCCGACGCGCACCAAAATCTGTCCCATTGGGACGTCGTGGCTATGCGGAGGTTGCTGACAAGATAAAATTGTCGCTCGTTCTTCCTCACCAGGTTCGCGTCGACTCCCCCACCTCCGTTTGCTTTCGTGTAAAAGGGTCTCTGAACCAGATACCAGGCAATCTTCACTTCCGCAGATGTGACCCAGGTCAACATCGCAGCTGCTACCGGCGACATGGGTATCCTCGCCAACCACGTCCCCTCAATCGAACCACTGCGGCCCGGAGTTGTTGAGGTCATCGAGTCTGGAAACGCCTCAAAGAAGTGGTTTGGTGAGCAACGCACATTTTGCAGCCTTGGAACTCCATTTTCAACTCCCTTGATGTTTTTGAACCAAGTTTCTGGAGGTTTCGCCACCGTCCACCCTAACAACAAGCTCACGATCAATGCAGTGGAGGCTGCTCCCCTGGAGGCCTTCTCCGTCGAGGTCAGTTGACCTTACTACACGCATTTTCCTCAAACCTAAACGCTCCGGTCTCCACAGCTCATCCGAACTAACCTTGCCGAGGCCCAGAAGATCATCGCCGGAAATGGTACGGAGGAGCAGAAGGCTGAGGCTCGTGTCGAAGCTGATGTTTACGAGGCTCTCCAACACGCCGTCGCTACCAAATAGACTATAATGTACCGTACTTAGGGATGACTATCTTTTTTCTTCATGACGTTGCAACCCGTAGACTCGATCGCTACACGTGGGTCCCGGACATGGTGCGGTCACGGAACGGAGCAGGTGGATCCACCCCGGGCCCAAAGTGGTCGCCGCTCGCTCTCGGACGGCCATGACCCACCGCTTCCTCGATTGGCCACCGCTCCAGAACGCGTTCGCGACGCTGGACTCAAGAAAGAGGAGGCAGGAATTCAAGACGGAGACGGCAGTCGACATCGTCCAAGCCGCACACGATGGGGTTCGTGTTTCGTTCCATCTCAGACGCGACGGATTCCTTACACTTTGCTCAGCCTGCCAGGGCGTTGAGATTCTACAACTTCGTCTGTAGCAGCGAAGGATCCAAAGCAAGAAGGAGGGAACTCGGCGATAACGAAACGGACAGAGAAATTATCTCCTTCTACGTCCAATATCACTACCTACTCTCCCGGAATGACACAACGGGTTCAAACGCCTTGATCGGCGCATGGCAGAAGAAACTCGGACATCGGAACCTCTGGGAGGACTTCAATCTGGTGTACGAGGGGGGACCACCGCCAAAGAGTGGGGGTAGACACATTCGCTCGCGTCCTGCACGCGCCGCGACGCGTAAATCCACCGGCTGCATCCCCGCGCCAAATCCGGTGAGGAAGGCCAACCATTTACCCCGTCGGAGGTCTGCAGAATATCACTACTTTTCCGATTCCTCCTTGACCCCGCTGCCTTCTTCGGACGATGAAGACGATACTCAACCCCAATTCGCCACCATGGGGTTACCAAGACCATCCTCGCCCTCAAGCGGGGAAGCCTTATCGTGCCCCACAGCAGACTCTCCGCCGGGAGGTTCGAGATACTACATGGCACAAGGTATCTCTCATCATTATACCCACCAGGACGAAAATATGGACCTCGAGGATGCACCTCCCCCTACTCCACCCCAGGATATAGGTGGCCCCAATGACCCCTTGTATTATGAACCGGTGGATTCTATGGCTGTGCTTACTGAGGTCGCCGACGATCCTATGAACGGGACTTCCGTATCTGCGATGTGCTTACGGTCGGGGAGGGAGTTGTCGCTACCTGTAACCAAGCCAAACAACACAAAATCTCTTTCCGCTCCTGTCCCGTGTTCTTCGTCAGCTCCACACACGAAAAGGAGACGCAAGACTAACGGGTCCACAAAGAAGAAACGGAAGAAGGTAGAAAATGCCGAAGAGACCACCGACCAGCCAATGGTCATCGATACCCCCGCCGCCGACCCGGAGCCTGAACCAGAACCATTAATCATAGAACCCGTTCGTCAAGACGTTGCTCCGAGGGAACTTTTCATCCCCAGGCTGGAGCCATCGGAACCCCCCCCTCTCAAAATCTCGATCCTTCCGTCCCCATTCATACCTCCAATCGTACAAGAATCCAGAGTGCCCTTCTCGGCTTCCCGCCCCAATATACTTCTGCCGCAACCCATACCAGCGTCAAACCCTGACCCCTCGCCAGACGACCTGAAAGGATTGAATGACACCCCCGTGGCTGCAACCTCCGGATTTTCGCGTCCTACTCTTCCTAGCAATCCCCCGATCTGGGCACAGGTAATGGCAGTTCGACATTCAGGTGGGACGGATTCTAACGAGGGATTAGTCGCGTCAAGAACTCTGCGAATCTTGCAGCTTCTTCAAGGCATATCAAAGTGGCGTTTACTTTAGCAATGGCTATGCAAAGGGTTACCTGTTGTCATGTTTTGGCGCGATGTAAGTCACTGGTCGCCGGACCTTGTGCTCTTCTGACTTGGACAAAGGCGGGATATATGGCACGACGGGGGCCGACTTATCATTTCGCACGGGTGCGACTGAATATCGTGCCTTCATCACAATGCTGACCGACATCCAGTGGCGGCAAAGCAGCCTCGAAACTAGTAGAGGCGGATCACCAGACGTTCAAGGACCCCTCCGTCAACGCTCTGGTAAAAAATTGGCAGACAAAGGAACCGCTCGTTTTGATCGCCGATGACAAGTACGAACACTTCCCATTCAATCTTACAAGAGGACGCGACGGTGGGAAAGGTTACGCTTATGTAGTGCTGGGGTACTACTTCATTCGGAATTACTGGGGTCAGTTCCCCCATTCGAAACGATGACAAAACACTCACGAAATTCGCAGTTGAGAAACACCCTGCCGACAATGGACAAGGGTACGCTGTGCGCTTCAAGTTTGCGTTCCAGTATTGCGGAGAGGGTGACCCTTGGTGGACGAGCTACCCCGGTTTTCCGCGTGAGTCATTCGACTTAATGTGCCCGCATTCTGCACGCTGAATAGCGTCCAGTAGGAACTATCTCACCCCCAGGAACGGATGGTACGAAGGGTGGCTGGGAACGCGTCTTGCATCTCAGGAGCTAACCTCTGGAAAGGGTTACAGACCATCGAGAAAATGTGTTTTTCGTGCGGGAAGTCCTCCCCTCAAATCTACGAGCAAGGTTGGATGTGTCTCCGACCCGGTTGCGAATACCATTTCCAACTATGCGGTGTGGACGCGATCACAGTGGAATTGACGTATACCACAGCTTTCTTGGCGGCTCGACCAAATCCGAAAACGAAGAAACCAGCAGTGAATATCCCCGAACCGATCCTGGAAGCGAGTAATGGTATAGTCACTACTCCACTCTTTCACCACGGCTGGCACTGCCGACGCTGCGGTCGGCTCTCTTGCAGGTGAGGAAATACCAGTAGAAGTGTCACCGAAGTTGAACAGACTCTGAATTTAACTAGGACCAAGTGGGAACATTGGGAATGTTCGTCGTGTGGGGTATGCAAGTGTCGCGTCGCTGTGGCTCACGTGGCTGACACGCTTCGTAGTTGATACTGGCTGTGAAGGGCAGAATACGCGATCACAGGGAGTTCTGGGGACTCTCTCCGAACGTATCTTTCGAAAACTGTGATGTCAACCCAGTTTCAGGTACCTTCCTTCGACCTTGTTCTTCGGGCAGGGCTGTGGCTCAATGCACATTAACTAGGGATTACCAAGATCGCAACCATTCGGGATCAGCTTGGAACGTTCACTTTTATCCTCCCCTACAATCGGTAACTCGATTCCCGTGAACACCGATTCCTCAACTCACCCAGCGCCCCCAGCGGAAAGATCCACCTGATTTCCGGCAGCACGAGGCACAACACGGCGGCCAACGAGATATTCAGAGAGTTCCAGGAACACGCTAATAACGGGAGTCTGCCCTTCCGCAGGTTTCCCATGAAAGCGCACATCTGTGAATCTATCGTCCAACCCCATACATCTAGAGTTTCTGATGATTTTCTACAGGTCGGGGAGAGTTCCTCACGAACTATTTCTCACAGAACTGTAAGTTTTGGATAGTTGGCCGTGCCCCATCGTTCTAACATTGCGTTCCAAAGCCGGACAACCATATCAGGTTAGTTTGGATCTGTCCTGCCTACTCCTTCCTCCTCACAGCCAGCAGTACGTTGGTGCAGCGGACAAGACGTTGCCATTCGACCAGTGCCCACCTTGCGTGCTTCGTGCGCTCGAACTCATACGCACTCGTGTAGCGATGATGTCAGGTGAACCCCCAGCCTTCAATGAGCTCCTCACCGCCGCATACATGGAGAAGCAAGCCATGGGGTTCCACACGGACGGAGAACGAGGTCTTGGGCCTATAGTCGCGTCGCTGAGCATGGGGAGCCCTGCGATCATGAAGTTTCGCACGTTGGAAGATAGGAAGACGATCGTTCTGAGTCTCGTTTTACGTCACGTTTGTCTCTTCATTCTTGACTGCCCGGGGACAATTACTTACGTGGACCGTGTATAGGGAGAGTAAGTCGCGGCCATCCCGTATGTCGTACGATTTCCTGACGGCGATGCCAGTATTCTCGTCATGGAAGGAGCCACGATCCAGGCGGTCTATGAGTAGGCAGTCCCATACACACCTGATACACCTGCTCATGGTTGTTCGTCAGGCACACCGTGTGCCCCATTGGGTTCAGGATCGCGGTCACCGCCCGCGAAATCAGCGCTGAAAACTCTGCTGAAGGGGCCTGGCGATGATACTACTTTGGACTCCACCATACCTTCACTTGAATTATTGTATTTATTACCACCCAGGTTCGTCGAGTACGATACCACCTTTACGCTGACTATAATGGTACCCTACACTCTTCTTGCTTTAATGACCGCAGGACTGCTTTTCCATTGTGCCTGGTCTCTATCAAATATCCCCTAGATATCCTTGTCGCTACTCATACAATACGCCCCAACGAAGTCTCGTATACACGACTAGTTCAAACGTTCTCCGACGTCCGTCTCTTCCTCTTGTTGGGCAGGCTCAGCTTCGATCACCGCCGCCTGAAAATCACCCTTCGTGAGCGGGTCGCTAGGAGACCCTTCTGTGCTTTTCTTCACCAACTGAGCGAGGAGCTCCCCCATCTTCGTTAACTCGTCCTCGACGTGCCGCAGCCGTTCTTCAATCGAGAGTTCCTCTTCTTCGACGTTCTCTGAGACCCTCACTCGTGTGTGCATCTTGCCGTGCTTCTCGAGAGCGAGCCCCCTGTGTTCGCAGTCGTCGCAGATGAACCTCTCCTCTGCCGTGCCGGGTGATGAGGGTCAGCGACCTCTCAACGGTGATTCAATACCAAATTCTCGCTCACCTGTACACTCCACACAACACCAGCACGGTAGCGATATCACAGTCCTACAATGGGCACACTCCGGCATTGGATTCTCCGCCTCCCTGAGTTCCGAGATCGTTTTACCTATGGAGTCCAACGCTTCCTTAGCAGTTTTCTCGATCCTCCCCACGTCCCGATCGAAAATGATCCGGTGGACCTTAAACATCCCGTGGTTCGGAAAATGCGGTTTCCTCTCGGCGGATTTGAACTTGACCGTTGAGTTGATGCACTCCGGTTCCGAACACAAGTCAACGGTTATCAATTGACTATGGCAGTCCATGCAAACGATCCTCGACCCACCGGGGGTGGATCCACAATTGTCGCACGTGGTCGGGCTTGAGTGAGGAGAGCGATCAGAACGAAGGTTTATCAAAAGTGCCAGAGGTTCGGGACTTACAATATCGGTATTCTGCTCAGATCGATGTTGATCAAGGAGGCATAGAATCGCGTGTCCGCTTCATAGAGTACAGGGAAGAGAGCGAGGAATTCCGCCACTTCATCCGTAGTGAGGTCCCTTCCATAATCTTTGAGCCTAAGAGACAATTCCATGTACCGTTTCCCGTCCTTGATCCGTTTGAGGATATATGTAGGCGACCACGCATTTCGACGAACACGATCCAAAATCGACGTCGTGGCAAACTCCCATCGCTTGCTTGCGTCAATGACGGAAGGGGCGGGATAGAACCTGACGAATTCTGGGTCTCGCTTGAACACGAACTCTCCCGTAGCTCCGTCGGTTGGGATAAGCATGGTCCCCCTAAGGGAGTTCTCTTCCAGGTCGAACACCCCAGTCAATTCGATATCAAACCACGTGGTGGCGTATACGATCTTCAGTTCCACCGGAATTCTCCCATCCTCCGAAGGGGGACTCCACTTTCCGGTGATTTCATAGTTCTTGTGGGCGCCCGATCGGTAATGTGTCCCAGCAGCGACGAGCGTGTTTTCGCCTTCGCCTTTACAAAATATGAACTTGATCATGGGATCCATGGGATTTCCGTGTTCGTATATGAATCCGTAGTATGCCCCAAGCCTGTTCCACGGTCAACATCTCAAATGAAGGATCAAGGTGGAAAAGACTGACACAGGGTCAATGCCTTCCGTAGGGGAAAGCGTGAGTTCTGGTGGGTCGTAAGCGGCGAAGTCGATCTCGAGCTTCTTCCCGAGTGGATGGTTCAAAATGGATAATGGGATAGAATCCGGATCGGGGATTATCTCGTCTCTGCAAGGGATAGGATCTGGTAACTCTCGGAGCTTGTCACCGTGGAAGTTGGCCCCCTGCGCGTTGCTGATGTTGTACTGCACGAAGCCCGTAAATTTCGCACCTTGGTAGCGAGAACGAATACACGTACCAGACCGTTTGCAAAGCTCCCGAACTGATCATTGGCTTCGAGGTTCTGCTGTCCAAAAATGTCTGCAAAAATTGAGTCAGCTCTGGAGCGGGGCTGCCCGGTTCTCAGACCTACTCCTCAAACTCTTGATTCGGTTCCAGGCAGTGTCGGTAATATATAGGATCGTGTCGTAAGCGTCAAACAGCTCGAAATCAGAGAGGGCGTGTTTTCGAGCGAGACTGATCCTTTCCAAATCTCTCTTCAAAGCAAGATATAACATCGGCAAAAGAGTCTAGGTGGGGTTCAATTCAGGATCGCGCAGGAAACTGGAACATAAACGGCCTTAATCACCATTTCGGCTCTGCCTTCCCCAGCGATAAGCTGAACCGTATCGTAAGTGTCAATGTCGTACTTGATATCCTCCAAGTTCCTCTGGAGTCTCGCTTCCTCGGTAGTGATGTAGGGTTCAAACTTGGACGTGAGCTCCTCCGTTCCCTTCTCCCTGTTGATGGATTGCACGAACACTGTGACGTTGGTCCACACCCTGGCGATGTATTTATTGACCTCCCTTCGGTTTTCAGGCAGGGCTTCGTCCGCCAAGCGGATCATAGCATCGAAGATCTCTTCGATTTTCTCGCAATATGTCGTGCAGGTCATTTGCCAACCTGTGGAAAATCAGCCCCCTGAGCTTGAATGCACACGTGTGGTTACCTATTGCCCAGTACGCGATCCAGTGGGGAAGGCTGTGATGTGGGTCAACGGATAAACCCTACGCACTGGGAAGAAGGGGCGTACCTCCAGTCCCGGGGTCTCAACCGTGTGAAATTGTTCACTTCGCTGACAGTCACAAACCCGCTGGCGTCGTCGTCGAACGCTTCCAGAATACTCCGCGCACGGCCAATATTGATGTACCCGATTGCCCAACTATCCGGACCCTTGAGGGTGCCCGTTTCTCCGGAGGTCTTCTCAACGTAATAGTCCTTTAGCGACATGACGAAATGTCGCGCCTTGACGCTCCCACGCCATCCCTACGTTTTATTTGGTAAAATCCTGCGGTGGGGTAAACACAGCCACATACCATGTCCTTCCATATGTTATAGATATCCTAAGTGAGGCGGATAAGAATTGGCTGATGCAATGTCCAAGAATCTCACACCTACCGGGTCAACAATTCGGTCGTGTGGGCCTGCTGTCACAGCAGAGATGATTCGATCTCCTTCTCGGTTGACTGCGCGAGCGATGTCCTCCACGATCTGCCTCCTCTGGATATCGAACTTGCGGCTGAAAAACTCGGCATTCTTTTGGATGGCTTCGTCTGGATCGCCCTTGATCTCGTGTTGCAGTTCGACCACATCAAAGGGGCGGCCTGCGCTGTGTCGGCTGTCCGAACCTGAGGGTGCAACGAAGGCGAATTCCGCTTCCGTGAGCTCCCTCATCGCATATTCGTTTTCCAAGGCTGCGACCCCGCCCCTTTCCTCCACCATTGCGGCGAGTTTCTTCTGTTCGGGGGTGATGAACTCTTGGAACAGTTGCAACATCATGTCCATCCTAATGCGAGTCGTCAACATCCCACACCCAAGATGTGCAGAAGGTTGAGTTACCTCCGACTGAGCTCCGCCGTCCGCTCGTTAACGGCGTCTAACTTCAAATTGGCTGCGTCAACCCCGACGGTGGTGTGGATGGTTAACGAGAACTCGAACTCTTCCCGTCTCTTCGTGAAGATGCCGACAAACTCAAGAAGCCTCCCTTCCCAGATAGGTCCAGCGAAAATTTTGACGAGGATCTTCTTCCTGAGGCCCCTAGTCAGGCTTTGAGGAGTTAAAATACAGTGTACACTCACTTGAGATACGTGTCGCATGCGTTCGCACACTTCTTGATGTCTTCTGCGACGGACTCGCAAAGGTTGTGGAGTCGGCCCTCGATCGTCTGACCATCAGGCGCAGCCTGTTTGGGATCAGAAACGTCTTTTAACCTAGAGGTCGGGCAGTCAGGGAGACAATCGTGGGGTGAAAACGTGGAAACGCACTGTACAAGAACCGCCATCATGTCTTTCATTCTGAAATTCGTTAGATGGATGTGCCCGATCGAAGTTCGACGCGACATACTCGACGTAGAGGGCTAAGACCCTCTTATCGTTTTCACGCCGTTTCGTCTCAAGCGTGTATACAGCCTTGAACGCAAGAACGGCAACTGCACGAGGTCGACGTTCGTCAGGCGCCCCCATCCGTAACAACAATGGACTCGTACCGGAAATGAAAGGATGGATCTTTGCTACCTCATCCAATGCTTTCATAAGGGCAGGGACCGCCTCCATGAACGTATTCACTCCCTTCTGAATATTCTCGGCGAGATGGGGCGTATCCATCAACGCTTTCACAGGCACAGCCAACGTATCAACCACCGTCTGCTCTCCTGGGGTAAGCGTCAAAGTGTTCTGGACATTCTCTTTCCGGAAAAAGTCAGCGCTGAATGGAAGGTACGCATCGACGATCGCCGCAAGGTGGGGAGGTATGAATGTTTGAGCGGGAGATCGACATACCGATCTTGTTCAGGAACTTTTCTGCCCCCTGTGCCTGGGGTAGTTCTTTATGAGCCGCTTTCCAGGCATCCTTCAAGCTATCAGAATACTCCGGAACTGGGCCATCCGTGGTCACGGCGGCGGTTTGCGAGAAGTCGTCCTTCTCGTCATTTGCTGGCGCATCGGGAGCAGGGCTGCTTTCGGAGGCGTTACTCTTCGAAGAGAATTTCTTGAATAGTTTTGGCGTTGGCATGGGGTTGGGTGAGAGAAGAGGAGGGTGTCAGAACCGCGAGACCCAGGGTATTCAGGATATATCTAGACGGCATCGGTTGGCGCCCGACGGAATTAGATCAGCCTTGACTCAAGGAAGGCGGAAAGCCGAGCCGTTCACGAGAGGTTCGTTCATCAAAGTTACCCTTCCGCCCAACGTCGTATTCAAAGCCAAGGGTCACGGGGCTGATGGATCCGTGGGCCTAAGCCGGGGCGCATCGCCCTGGCGCGTAAACAAGGGTAGATCTCGCGCCGGCTTGCGCATTTGGCGGCGACCAGCAAACGCGAAGTTGAACCCAGGATCCATCGATAGGCCCTGTTACGACGGTGGCGAGCCGAATAGACCTTCCGTCAAACTTTGTGATCTTCGCCCGTGCCTACAGGGTTCCCACAAACAATGGTGGCTCAAAACAGAGGAGAGGAGTAGGGTACGACTTCGACTTACATACCTTCTCTCCAGCGCGCTCATCCCTCTCGATATTCGGCCGAATGCGTAACGGTGCGTCTGATTGTCGTAGATTATCAGGAACCCATCCACCGGTCCATTCAAACCTTTTGGGACCCGGACGGTGTCAATGGATCGACTCGGCTCGTGGGCGGTCTCGTAATCAAGGGTGGGGGTCCGTTCGGCATTTACCGATAACGGCCAGTAATTCGAACAATTTCACGGATAAAAGTGAGGCCCCAGGACGTTCGAACCGGGCGAAATCAAAGACATAATGAAAACATGCTAGTGACACAATACCTAACACACCGCTCCAGGGATACAACTATTGGTCAAAATTACTCTCGAAGAGATAGTTGGCGGCTAACTCCTCGTTCTTATCACACGCAAAGTAAGCTTCAATGACCAACTGCCGAGGGAATCCAAGGGCCTCCAGCTATAATGAAGGAGAATCCGTGAGGTTGGGGGCTCTGTCAGAAGGACAAAATACCTACCCTCTCGATCGCAGCCCTCTCCTCAACGGTCACACTCAACACATGAGCGCCTGGTGGGACGGGCCCTTCTTCATCGTCATCTCCCTCATCTGCACCAGCCGATTGGAGGATTTCAGCGATTACTCGTTCGGGATTCGCCCCGAGCTGTTGCAACAACGCAGGATTTGTCGCAGCGATCTGGTTGATCAACGCTTGAGTCATCTCGGGATTCTGGGCCATAACCTGACGCATGTTTGCCAGCTGAGCCGGGGTGAGCTGGGGCATTCCTCCGCCTCCACCACCAAATCCGCCAGGGTTTTGTTGCCGCTGCTGCTGCTGCTGTTGGGCAAGTTGGAAGAGATTGGCAGGAGCGGCTTGCTGGACGGGTTGTTGAGCAGGGGCCGGGTCAGTGGCGGGTTGTTGAGGTTGGGGTTGGGGTTGGGCGGCTTGTTGAGCAGGTGGTGGTGGGGCCAACTCAGCTTGGATGTGACCAGGAATGCCCTGATTAAAAGGAATATCAACTGTCATGCACGTATGGGAAGGTAGGGGGTCCGCTCACAGTCATCAGATATTCCACGGCGCGATCTGGGTTGTTGAAACTGGCTCGCATAGCCCTCTGAACTTCCTCGCGAGGGAAACCCATATCGACGATGCCGTCAACTGCGGTCGTGAGAGCGGTGCCGGTCAAGAAACCGCTGCTAGGTCCGCCGGCTGTGGGGGGTTGGGCAGGCTCTTCCGTCGTCGGTTGAACCGGCTGAGGAGCGGGTTCGGTGGTGGTGGGTTGGTCGGGTTGAGCTGGCTGGACCGGTTGAGGGGGTTGGGCTGGTTGTGCAGGAGCGATAGCGCTTGTAGAAGGAGCTGGTGCGGCTTTTCGCTGCAAATTGATCCCGATAAACTCCTGAGTACCAGATAAAGTGGACTGGATCACCTTCGAGACCATCAACACTAAGAAGTCCTTCTCTCGAATCTCACAAGCCTCAACCGTCTTGTCATCTGGTAGAACTTTGCCTAAATGCGGTGAGGTAAGCTTCTGAGCGTGAATCGAAAGAATCCGCCGTTTCTGACCAGAGTAGATGAGTTTTTGGTCGGCTACGGGGTGACTATAGGCTTCCTCGATCCGTTTCTTCACGTCTGCAACTGTATCTTCCCCCTCAGCATCAATCTGCGTTACGAGGTTAACAGGATATCCATGGGGTTATTTGGACGCAAGATACCTGGAATATTTTCTGCTGGAGTGTTTTGATTGTGATTTTCATCTCTAACGGGAGCACAAGATGGTGGTAGGAGAGAAGGAAGACAATGAGGAAAGAGTTGACGCAAGCGTGCGACTATCGGCCCGATCGGGTTGTCGTCAGTTATAGCCACTCCTCCAACCTGCCTAAAGCGGCGCAATCTCTCACCACCACACCCGACCGCACCCCACCAACACCACCGACAACGTCGACCACGATGGAGGCAGAGGGCGGCGACGACTACCTTCGACGCGTCGCGCACTTTATCAGAAACAACGCACAGAGCTTGGCGGAGGGTGGCTTCGGTTCCCGACGTTACGCGCCCCGACGCCAGGACTCCTCGGGCAGTGTCTTCAATCCCCTGTATTGGGTCGGTCTCGACGCCTCTTCTCAACAGCAAGCAACACCAACTAAACCCATCACATTCACCATCGATACCCATCATCTTTCCTACGTCCTAATTCGCCTGGAGGCTCTCGGCATCAATGTCGGTACACTCGACGTCAAGCTCGAGAACCCCTCTCGTCCGAGAAGTTACATCAACTTCGCCCCGTCCGACAAGACAGATACTCTATCTTTGTCGTCCTTTCGTTCATCCCTGTCTGCAGTCTCGAACCTCTCCTTAGGTCCGAACTGGTGGGGCAAACCGGCATCGCCAAGCATCGACGTGGAACTCAAATACATCTACAGCAGTTTCACGAAACTCCCTGCACTTTCCGTACGCTCCCCGGGCCCCAAGATCATCAGCGAGCTCAAGGACGACCCGTCGGACGATTGCGCGATTCCCTTCGATTCATTCAAGAACCTACAATCCCTGGAATGTGTTGATGTTGATCCACGTGTTCTTCTGGGCTGGGACAGGGTCGCAGAGAGCGTGGGGAGCTTGACGATTAAACGTGGGGGTCTAGAGGATGTAACCGATGTATTCATTGGGCTAGTGTTGGATGATCAGGCCACTAGGGAAGGTCAGGGGACCACGCTGAGGGGGAAGCGAGCATCCTGCGGACCTTCGAGGCAAGGATCCTTCCACGGGACCCGGTTGCCGGATTCCGTCCCCGAGGTCTCTGAAGACGCGCACACAGACGACGAGCGCCCTGACGCTCCTAAACTTCCATCCTGGAAGTGGGGCAATTTGAAGCACCTTTGCCTCGCCGATAACTCCCTTACCTTCTTCCCTACCACTCCACTTCCCTATCTCACTTCCGTCACTCATCTCGATCTCTCCTCCAACCTGCTCGTGTCGGTCCCTCCCGGGTTATCCGCGTTATACAACCTCCTCTCGCTCAACCTATCCGATAATATGATCGATTCCGTGCTGGGAATTTATCAACGGCTCGGCTCGATCACCTCCATCAACCTATCCAAGAATCGTTTAGAGTCTATTTGTGGGCTCGAACGGTTGGCCGCATTGGAGCGCGTCGATATTCGGCACAACATTCTCGACGAGAGCGCTGAGGTCGGTCGACTGGCTGTCCTTCCCAACATCAAAGAGGTTTGGGTCGAAGGTAACCCCTTGACTGAAGTCGAAGAAGGCCACAGGATACGCTGCTTCGATTACTTCTGGAAGGAGGGCAAGGCAATTACTCTTGATGGTGCCCAGCCTGGTTTCTACGAGAAACGCTACCTCACAGAACCGATACCCGAGCAAATGAGGTCGTCACGACCGACCTCGGCAGCGATCCATTCCCCCACAATTGTCGCGGTTGGAAACACCCAACTTGACGTGAAGAAGTCGAGTCCCCTGATTTCTCCTACACCCTCCATCCCTGGTTCTCAGAATGCGAGCCCCGCTTTAGGGCCATCCGTTGCTCACCCCCGTGGTCGACGGAAGAAGAACAAACGGCTCGTCAATCTCGACGGAGGAGCTGACGATAGTGGTGAAAGTGTCAGGGCGCGTAGCAGATCGATTGTTGGGACAAAGACTGAAAGCAAAGACGTTGCCAAGCCGCAGACAGATGAATCTTCTTCGCCACCAATCTCTCCTCCAATCGCCAAACCCACGAGTCCGAGGCGCGCATTCCCACAGCCACCGGACCATTTCATGGTCTCTCCACCTTCGAAGAAGGGGTCGCGTCATACCCGCGGGAGGACAGAGGGTAGTATCCCCATGGAGGAAGTCGGGGAAATTCCCCCGTTGCCTTCTCTTCCTATCTCTACCGTGGGATCATTAAAGCTCAAATCAAGGGCCGCGATCCGGAGAGCCAGGGCCACCGCTTCTACGTTTGAACCGCCGCCGGGCGCGGGGGATCAGGGGCAGAGTCCAGAAGCGTTTAGGGCGAGAATTGAGGCGCTGCGGGCGGATATGGGGGATGGGTGGCTGAAGGTGCTGAACCAGAGCCACCTGGGGTCTCCTGGGGTCGCCTCTGGATAGGTGAGGCGAATTTCGGATACCCGTAGACCCTGCCTCTGATGCTTTCCTACAGACGTTACCCCCTTGACTTTTCTATCGTTTTCTTTTTTCCATGCCGGAGGTTCTCTTTTGTAGCCTTAGGATGTACTGTGTGTGGGTCGTGCTTAGGTAATGAAAGGGCTGATTACCGAAAACGGATGCTGTGCGACGGTCTTCTTTCTTGCCTGTAGCTGCCACTACCCGAACACACCACCCCCCGTCGGTCCTTACTTTCCTTTATAACCTCTCTCTCTACACGTACACACGCATATACAACCATGGGTGCAAATCTTTCGAAGGCTTTGGGTACGTCTCTCCTCTCAATACCGCGCCGCGTAAGACCAATGTTGTCCTAGGCAAGATGTTTGGTAACAAGGAGATGAGGTTGTTGATGTTGGGACTGGACGCGGCTGGAAAGACAAGTATGCATCCCCGTTTCTCATCCCGGGTCGGCGTGTTCTGACGTCGCGTTCACAGCTATCTTGTACAAGCTCAAATTGAACCAGTCCGTCACGACGATCCCCACTGGTGCGTCGGCTTCACGGTGTATATCGAACTCAGGCTCACGTTCTAACTCTTGAACAGTCGGTTTCAACGTCGAGACGGTGACATATAAGAACGTCAAGTTCAACGTGTGGGATGTTGGAGGGCAGGACAAGATTCGACCGCTGTGGAGGCACTACTACACTGGAACGCAGGGTCTCGTGTTCGTCGTGGACAGCCAGGATCGGGAGAGGGTGGACGAGGCGAAACAGGAGTTGCATAGGATTTTGAGCGATAGGGAGATGAAGGATTGTTTACTCCTCGTGTTCGCCAACAAGCAGGACCTGCCTGGAGGTATGTTGTCGTGTCTTTTCCCTTCCACCCTTTCCCCGCAGTTGCCATCTGGCTTCGCCTCCTTTTCTCGCCTCCGCACCCCCTCCGACGCCTTCCAATTGCGGCGTATTGCTTCCGTTACCCCCTGCTGTATCCGTTTTGTGCGGCGATGACTGACGTTTGTTCCCTCTGTAGCAATGTCACCCGCCGAGGTCACCGAAAAATTGGGTCTGCATCGGATGCGAGACAGGTCGTGGTACGTTCACCCCAGGTACGTATCCGTCGTCGTAAGGTGTCTGTTCTCGGTATCTGACCCACCTTTTTTTTTTACCCGCGTAGTTGTGCCACGACGGGTGAGGGTCTCTTCGAAGGTCTTCAGTGGCTCTCACAAAACGTAAAGAAGCGGCAACAATGAGCGACGTTTTCCTTTTCGTCGTCTCCCTCGGGTTGAGTGCATCGCTGTCTTATGTTTGTTCGTCTCTGTCCTGTTGATATCTCCGTCCACGCCGGTTCGTTTCGTTTATGATACCCACGTCGCTTCCCTCTTCCACCCAATCTATTCCTGGTTGACTACAGCCACGCGCAACATCCCTCTCGCTAATCGAACCTCACGTACCCCTCCGACAATCCTCTTATCGTATGACGCATCCAATGCCTTGAACGAACGCATCATTCTGGATTCTCTCCCCACTGGTTTCCCCCTCTTGCCTTCAGCCGGCCTCAGCCCCCATGGCCCCTGTCTGACCTCCGAACAAACCCCATCATGGTATCTCTTGCTACTTTTTGAACGTTCAATAGTAGAACGATGGGGAAGTTCCGTTTCGCCTTTTTCTTCTATCTGTTTCTCTGTCTCTATTTTTTTTTATATCTCAGTACGTAGCTTTGTACCAAATCTCGTATACGGCCCCACCCCCCTTCCCCCTTCCGTTTATTGAGATTTCCCCATCTTATTAGAGAACCGTGAACCCGGGAATGTTAAGGCCGTCTGTGTCTTGGGAAAATCCGGATCGCCTTATCATGGCGTCTTCACTGTCCTGAAATTTACTAAATACATCATCTCATCTGTATTGCGACCACCGCAGAGTTCTCGCCAGCAGACCACGATGTTGGCGTCCGCCCGAACCTCCGCCGTGCAGAATTCTCGGGCTTTTAGGCTGCAGCCGAGCAGAAAGTTTACCTCTGGGACCGTCGATGGTTTCACAGGTGCAGTTGGGAATACGCCTTTGGTGAGCCTCGAATATACACGGCTGTATGCGTTCGTTGTCCCTCTCCTGGTCTATCCTCGGAGAAGGGGGCAAGTCGTGAACGGTCTTAAATGCTGATACGCGTGGTTCCGCTAGATTTATCTCAAGAAGTTGTCTGAGAAGACTGGGTCCAGGATTTATGGGAAAGCCGAGTTCCAGAACCCTGGCGGGAGCGTCAAGGATCGTGCAGCTCTTGGTATCGTCAAGGACGCTGAGGCTTCTGGGAGGTGCGTTCTCATGCTTTGTTCCCTGTCGTTGGGGAGCTCACGCGATGGATAGGTTACAACCCGGAGGAACGGTCGTCGAGGGAACGGCTGGGAATACTGGAATTGGGCTCGCGCATGTGTGCAGGGCGAGGGGGTACCGATGTGTGATTTTCATGCCAAACACTCAGGTAAGAACTACACGAACTCAACCCCCTCCTTTCGAAGTCCCAACGTTCTCCCTTCAGAGTCAAGAAAAGATCGACCTCCTCAAGATGCTTGGAGCTGAAGTCTACCCAGTCCCAGCGGTAGCGTATGAGGACCCTAGGAACTACAACCATCAAGCAAAAGCCTTTGCCGAACATCTCCCAAATGCTGTGTGGACCGACCAATTCGACAACGTTGCCAACGCGAGGGCGCACTACGAGACCACGGGTCCGGAGATCTGGGAACAGACTCAAGGCACCCTGGACGCTTTTACCTGTGCTACGGGTACCGGTGGAACACTTGCGGGTGTGGGCAAGTTCTTGAAGGAAAAGAGCGGTGGGAAGACCCAGGTTTGGTTGGCTGATCCTCCTGGGAGTGTATTGCATTCGTATGTGCAGACTGGGGGGAAATTAAAGGAGAGAAGTGGGGGTTCGATTACGGAAGGTCGTATCCCGTTTCCTTTCTCCATGGCTGAACTGAACTGGCCTGAATCTTAGGTATCGGTCAGGGGCGCATCACTAACAACCTCGGGACGTTCGTCACAGACGTCGATGGGTCCATGAACATCCCGGACGAAGAATCTATCGAGATGGTGTATAATCTCCTCGACTCCGAGGGTATCTATCTCGGTGCCAGCTCTGCGCTGAACGTTGTGGCTGCGTACAAGCTCGCCCAAAAGCTTGGTCCTGGCAAGACAATCGCGACGATACTCTGCGATGGCGCGTATAGGTACCAGAGCAGGTTGTTCTCGAAGAAGTGGTTGGAAGCTAAGGGTTTGACGGGTGCTATTCCTGAACATTTGAAGAAGTACGCTGTATTGGACTAGTTGTAACATGAGAAGTGTATATACCCGTCCTCGAACGGCGACACAGAAGGAGAATAAACGACCGTGGTTTGGACGCCATTGGCGAAATGGCAACTTTCGCAACTCGGCACTCGGTCCCGCTTCTTACTTCCGGTGCATGATCTTGATGATCTAGTGTCGTCTCCGCGCCCAAATATATAAGTAAGAAGCCGATTTGCCTTACCGTGGCCGTGACACTTGGCCTCGAAGCGGAGGAAGAGGGGTCTTACAGTTTATCGCCCCTTCATCCACCATGCACCACTTTCGAAGAAAATCTTCGCCGTCGCCGTCGCCGACAAACGGTCTCCCACCCACGCCCACATCGCCAGTTGAGTTCATGAAGAAGGAGCTCGCGACAATCAACCCCAGGCGGACCAAGGATCCGAGGGTGCTCGCGGCTTCATCGGGTGTCATCGCGTTGTCTATCGGTTCCCCACCTTACGACCCTTTGTACACCGCGCCAAATGAACCTGGCTCGTCAAGAGAGTCAGGTTGGAAGACAGCATACGCAGGGGCGAGGATGGCCGTCGAGATCGCGAAGGAATCCTCCGATATGTTTTTGCCGCTCAAGGCGGTCGCGGGCGCTCTGGCGGTTCTCATAAAGAACCACGATGTAAATCCTTCACAAGTGGTTGGTCCTATTGATCGCTGACCGTCCATATTGCAGCAAACAAATGCCAACACAGAACAGATCAAAGAAATCGAGGGAAGGATAGAGTCGCTTGCTGGGGTACTCGTATCTCCGACGGGCGACCAGGACAGTGGAGAGAAGGCACGGAGAAACGCTCTACGCAAGTTCGTGCTCCCCCCAAAGAGACGCCTACGCATACTCAACCACAACGATTATTCACAGGAAGTTGGCTGGGATTGTTTCAAAGCTTGGGCCGCTATCTGAACAACGTGGACTCCTAAAGTTCTTGAAGAATGTTGACCACGCCAACGCCTTGAACGGCTTTGTTCAGGATCTAGCCTACGCCGTCACGGACTATCAGGTATGCATCCCCAACTCCACTACACGAACTAGCTAACGTTTCCCACAGACGTCAATACAACAAAGCACATACGAGAACACCAGAAATATTATTGTAAGGCAATCCTCCAAGCAGGTCCGAGGATGGTTTGGGACTGAAACTGTAATCAGGAAGCTGCGGACCTCGAATTCCTGGGAAAGTTGGATCCTGTGCACAATGCAGGACACCAAGCCGGCCACCACGACACGTGCCTCCGAGGGACTCGAGAGTCCGTCCTCGATGATATCATGCGATGGGCCAAAGATCCTCGGGACAGACAAGTCTTCTGGCTTAACGGATTAGCAGGAACAGGAAAATCAACCATTGCCCAGACGTTCTCCGAAATGGTCGCAAAGAATGGGTCCCTCGGCGCCAGCTTCTTCTGCTCTCGGGATTATCTCGACCGGAAGGAGCTCAAGAACATTTTTCCCACACTCGCATATCAACTCGCATCCAGGTACCCCGTGTTTCGACGCCGGGTCATCGAGGTCATAAAGCGGCACCCGTCCGCGGCACGCAATTCACTTGTATCCCAACTCAAGGACTTGATCGTGGACCCCCTCTCTTCCGCAGACATTTCGTGTGTCATCGTCGTGGATGCTCTGGACGAGTGCGTTGACGATCAACCTGCCTCGGCAATCCTCTCCGTCCTCGGCCGTTTCGTCAAGCAGCTGCCGTTGGTGAAATTCTTCATCACAGGAAGACCGGAACCGCGTATTCGGACTGGATTTCGTCTCCCCCTCCTTGAACCATTCACACAGATCTTCTTGCTGCACGAGGTCAAACCATCCAACGTTGATGAGGACATCCGATTGTACCTCCAGGAGAAGCTGACTACAGTTGCCAAACGAAGGAGTGACTTCGATCTCTCAGACCCGTGGCCCTGTGACAAATCCCTCACGGCTCTCACCAGGAAGTCGTCTGGACTGTTCATTTTCGCCTCCACCCTCGCCAGGTTCATCGAGTCGGAGCATCACGAGCCCAATGAACGTCTCCAACTCATCATCACCCCATCGGACAGCACCATTCACGAGGGCCGCACGGGCATCGATCCGCTGTATGCTCATGTTCTGATGCAAGCCTTTTCTGACGTCAAGGATGCCATGGTGTTCGTCAATTTGAGGAGGGTTTTGGGCGCAGTGATATTGGCGTTCAACCCGCTGTCCCGGGCGCAGGTCGCAAAGATCCTCAATGTCAGCACATCGGTCATCACGACAACCCTACGGCATCTCCACTCGGTTCTTCTCATCCCTAACGAAGGTTCCAAGGAAATCAAGGTTTTCCACAAATCGTTCCCAGACTTCCTGCAAGACCCTTCCCGTTGCTCCGACACGAAATTCTTCATCTCCTCTCCCGCTCACCATGGGGATATGGCGCTCGGATGTCTGGAGTTGCTGAAGGGGTTGAGGCCGGATC
>Ga0307509_10003504_pt1 | contig 23676 bp, 20 predicted proteins | sample 10_EM_MG_FD_202245 | JGI IMG/M metagenome (GOLD analysis project Ga0307509, IMG submission 202245) | Populus trichocarpa ectomycorrhiza microbial communities from riparian zone in the Pacific Northwest, United States - 10_EM | ecosystem: Host-associated > Plants > Roots > Unclassified | place... | reverse complement strand
TTTTTTTATGCCATAGCGCGTGCTGCATGAAATTTTTTTTACATTAAAAAATAAAAAAATTATAAAAAAAAAAAAAAAAAAAAAAAAAAAAAAGAAAGATCATGGTCATAAGGAATACTAACATAAGAATAGAAGTAATAATAATATAGTTTCTTATACAGACAGAGTCGGTGAAAATCACAGTCACAGAAAATAAAGAAACAGAAAAGAAATATAGGAAATCCTCCAATGTCTCGCATCTCAAACACCCCTAACACTAAGTCAGTTTCATAGTGGACAGCTAGTGCTAGTATATTTAATATCCAACATTTCATTATTCTGCTATACTAGTCAAACATATCAAGAAGTTTTCAAAACAGCTCATGGTTCCAGTTAGATCTAAGGACACTAGGGCCAGCAATATTCAGTATTAGCAAACGTGTACTTTGGTAGTAAGGGAAATCTGGTGAAAGGTAGTTCTGATAAAGAGAAGCATTTGGGGATTCTATTCCATTTCGTTTACTCCCTCTTCCACTGAACTGGAAATTAAATTCATAACAGCTGGATATAAAGCCTGACCACTGTTGGCAGAGAAATCTTGGTGTACAAGTCTGTAGTCAAGAGTTTGTGGTGTGACAGATAGAATCTATTGGCTATCTAGGCATTCACATAGCAAGCCTGGATCAGCGGTCATTCCGAGACGATTCATAGAGTATTGGGATAATTTGGGCTTAAGGTGTGAAGCAAATACCCAAACAAGAGTATCTTGGCAGGAGCTTATCCCAGGTTATCTGAATACTTTCAAAAAGGCTGAACAGCTAGAGCTGTTGAAACATTCTGTATATTTCCTTGTATATTTCATAACACTACCGTGTATTCTTTATAGTACAAAGTGTCTATAGGATGTATCTATCTCATGCACCCATGTAATGCATGTATTTAGTTGGAATAAAGGGTTCTAAATTTGGATAATAAATTCTGAACATAAAATGATTTACTCTAATTGAATAAGTACTATGATAGAAATACTAGTTCAATTAATATCAATGTATTTGCTAATGATTTAACATATTAGACACACAACTGTAAGATTTGTATCTCCAGCTACCTAGCTTCTCATAGTCTGAACAGCCAAACATCACATTTATCTGATAAGCTTCTATTATTCTATTAGTCTCAGCTGAGTACTTCCAGATTAGTTTATTTGAAACCAGTGCAAGAGCTTCAGGAACAAGAGGCTCAAGAAATTCAAGGTCATAATTAGTGATGGGCACGATGATGCTTGAGGAGAAGGTTTACCCCATGCTCGAGCATAAATTGTGCTCGAGCACACCAAAGATTTATGATCGAGCATGATCGTGCCCATCACTAGTCATACTGGCAGTTTTTCAGAGTATACACCTTAGCTGCAGCAAAGATGTATTTGATAAAATTAATTTCTGTGTGGAAAGCTGGATAAAAGATTACCTCATAACCAGCAGCTCAAATAACCTCCACAATCTGAATTCTCTGATTCTGAAAGTCACCTTGCTCTGTTAGAAATGCTTGTGCATCATTGTTACCACAATTAGGGCATTAAGAATTCAACTTTATGGTTTGGCTAGTTGGTGATTTGATAGAACACGGTGCTAGAAATCAAGTACCATTAACAAGCCAAAAACCCCTCTGTGTGAGTACTACTTTCAGCTCTTTAGGAACTGGATTGGGAAAGGTCATTGACTGGATATATCCCTCACCTGGATGCCTTTGGTTAGTAACAAATGTCTTCTCTATCAGGTTGGAGTTATTTCCACTGGGTTCCAAGTTCATTTCTGATACACGAAAAGTATTGTTGGCATACTTGAGATGGTGGTGTGCATTGTCAATGGCAAATAAAGCTTGACTGCCAGGGAACTGTGCCTCAAATTCTGGAATAGCCTTTCCTACAATCTGATTCAGCAACAGCTCCCTATTCCATCAGACATCATCACCACATTTCATTATCTCAACAGCCTTACTATCTCCCAAGCACCCAATGGTGTTACAAAGTCTGAGACATGCAATCCCTGTCCCCTGCCCTTCTTTCTTAATTGTTTATACTGCTCATGAAGCCAAATAAAGTGTTTACTATCGCTCGAATTAACTGTACACTCATCTTGTATTACAAGAATCAGTGGTTGAAGATCACGGGATCGGTGTAATGAGTTATCAACAATATTAATATTTTCATCTCAGACAATAACTCCTGAGGATAGGATTTTATTCTAGCAAGAAATACTTCTTTAGGGTACTTTTTGGCATTGGATCTTTCATTTCCATCATTGTAAATACCTTTCGGGTATTCCATTTACCTAAAACCAAGTTTCTTCAACAATCTGGCAGCCGTTGATGACCCAATTACTGTTTCTACCTCTCATATAATACTACTGGATGACCTTTTTTTTTAACTTCAGGATCTGCTAAGTGACAGGTACTCTTTTAATGGAAAGTAACAGCGTTGGCTAGTCCTTGGCAGGTAATCTTCATATATTGAAATAATAATCAGCTTACTGATATAATTGATTAGAAAACTAGTCTGATCCTTTACTTGCTATTTCCAACTGATTAAATATACAGTTGAATATCCTATATGGTTTCTGGATCCTCAAGATGACATATAATCTTTTGATACTTTCCCAGATTTGGTTTCTGAATTTGGTTAATGGTAAGCCCTTCAACCTTGTGGCATATAACTTATTCCTGAGTTCCACCCCCCCATATCCCCACAGCTGATATCTTTTCTGCAACTTTCTATCTCGTCTCAAGTACATGGTGTATTTCTGTAAATATATTCTCATCTAGCAGAGCATTTCACTCAATCTTTTACTTGTAGCTTGAAGAACTGATGAACCTGATTATGCTATGTGAAAGACATGCTAATTGGCCATTTCTTTTGGCTCTAGCAGGGACCAGAGACAAGATTTGCGATTCCTTTGAAAGAAGCTCCTAATATTTGTAACTGAGTAGTACATGGCTGGCCTCGTAATCACCGATTAGGCCAAGTATCAATGCATTACTTTAGCATTTCAATTAGGGACATGCAGGCGATCTTTTCAGCATGAAGTAGAATACTAGTACTAGGTAGGAAGAGAGAATTGGTCGAAGTAGTGGACTCAGACTCAATTGGATGAAGAGTTTGAACCGCATTAGCAGGACTTGGCTGTGATTCTACCAGATGGCTAGGCTCAGATTTTAATAGATCGCTAGATTGAGATTCGATTGAATACGTAGGTTGAGATTCTAGTTGATTGCAAGGCTGCAATTCAATTGGAATTTTACACTGTAATTCCAATAAATCGCTAGGCTAAGATTCCATTGAATGGATCACCTGCGATTCGATAACATGGCTCAGGGGAATACGGAGTTGAAGCAGCTGAATTCGCTTTCCTGCTCAGTTTCTTTGACCACAAAGTGCATTTGCAGTAGGCTCTTATCTATTACCTTCAGGAATCGATATTTATTATATTGAGTCAATCAGTCTATACCCTGCTCTAATATCTGCTTTAGAATCTCATTAGACTAGGAATATAGAAGTTAAACCTACCACTTCCGCTGCTTGAAGTTTGCGTATTCTCTTACATCAGATACAACTTTTAAGTTGATTGTCATTGACTTGCTTGTTTGGAACTTGTTGCTGTTCAAGATTTCTTCGAGCCATACTTGTTTATTGATAGGTCAAGTATAGTATTTAGATTATGGTAGTTTTTTGAACGCTTTTGAAATCTTTCTTTCCTTGTACAACTTATATAAAATCAATTACGAAGTATGGTTCTGGAAAACTAGAGTTGGGACCGCTTTTCTGACAGAAAGAGTGATAGTTTTGGATGTAACCATTATCATAATGCTTGAATTTATGCTTAGTTATCCATATTAACCAGTTAAGACAAGTTATTTTAATATGTTAAAAATACCTATAATCATAAAATAAGACTTGTTAAATAGTATTAGATTGTAGTATATAGTTGGATCTATTTAAACTAAGAGTCAATTGGTAGTCAGTTATTTGATTACAGTCATGTCTTTTCTCAATATACAGAAAATTCATTTTTCTATGAATTTAACTTATTAAGTTAGCTCTTACTCTAATGTTTCACAAATCATCATTCAAAGAGAAATATGCTATCAAAATACTGTCAGCATAAAATAATATGTTCATCTTGTCAAAATTGATGATTGTGATGGATATTGTTCCAATAGTGCAAGTAAGTATAGATTGGAATAAGACAAGTTATATAATATCAAGTCAATAATGAAAAGTTATAATACGTAGAGAACCTTGAAGTGGATTATTACAATTAAGATTTTTCTCTTTGTTTTATTTATCGGGCATATTTTTTTTATATCTTGGCATTCTCAACATGTATGACTAACTATGAAGTGAAGCATTATGCGTATAGTTACATCCAAAACTGTGACACTTTTGTGAGAAAATAGTTCTCAACTCTAGTCTTTCGGAATCATAATATATTAAGAGCAAAATGTACTATAAAAGAGAATCTCATACTGACTTTAACATTCGATCTTCAAAATTAATTTTTGGTATTTATAACCCTTTACCCTCACTAAATACCAGCATTACATAGGGGTATCAGATCGGTTAATCATATGGATGCTTTACATCATATGATATAAGTTCCTGTGTTCAATTTAAATAAGATGCATACTATTTATCTTATTTTTATCTTGTTTACTACTCAGTTTTGATGTGATATTAAACTCTCATTTTACAAATTTGTATTAATATATCATACCTACTCCTTTTTGGAAAATTAAAGTGAGAAACATTTTCAACTGCTTTGAGTATCTTTACTTTAAAGTTTGACTCAAAATCTATAAGATGTAGCAGAAAATGGCTGATTAGACTTGTACTTTATTTGGACAAAGTTTTCATACATATAGGTTTCACAATTGGAGCTAAAGTAGTATCTAAATTTGGATAATTTGCTCTGGTTTCTAACCTAGGTCTCACATTTCTTGTATGACTCTCGACTGTTGACTTATTCACAATTTGGTCGAGCTGACAATGTTGTTGATTATGGTATTTGAAAAACAAAAATCAAGCTATAAAGTCAAGCTATAATACAAGAGTCTTGAAATTAAACTATAGAGCACATTTCTTCTACATATTGACAGAAAAATTCAAGAATGAACAGAAATGATAAGGAATTCAATGCATGATTAGAAAGGATTATCTTTATTAGAGCTTAGCCCAAATTCCTCTGAAGGTTGAGTGTTACATGATGTAACTGCTTTGGTGCACATTGTAAACATAAGGCATCATACTGGGACATGTGATGTGTGCAGGCACAGTTCATTCACACCCCATTGTCCCAGACCTCACTCTCCTAGATTCTTCATTGTCCCATACAATTGTTCAAGATTTGTTTAAGCTACCATACATAGAAATACACCTGACTGTCCCGGACTTTGTGGGTTTTTGGACCGGATAGAAATATAGATATCTCTAACCCCTGTTACTTAGAAACTATATTCATTGTCCCGGATTTTCTCAGAATTTTCACCTGAAATATCACATCTCCACTGTCTGAAAGCACTATTGATACAACCTGCCCCTTCCCCCAATCCACTGAGTATGCAACCAAACTCATATATCTGTCTTAGCAAAAAAATATTTTCCCCTCTCTTCTCCTTGTCGATTCATGTCGTTGAGTTTTACGTTTTGTCTAATCGTGTGTGACCCCATGTAATCCCAAACATCCCTGTCATTATACTGAAATGGAAGATACTAATCTTAATGTCTGTAAAATCTGAGCTATTTTTAGCACTCACTGACAGCTCTTTTACATACTGAAGTACAGCAATATTCATTCAAAATTTGCAACTTTGGTATGTAAAAAGTCTATCAGTTGATGATAAAAATAGCTCATATTTTGAAGATATTAAGATTAGTATCTGCTTTTGATATATAAGCAACGGGATTTTTAGTATTACAATTGACTAACACAGGATTACACAAAACGTAAAACTCAACCACAGGAGGTACAAGGGGGATCCTGTTTTTTGCTGATGTGCAGCAGTGTTGGGCCAAGGTTTTGTGATGTTTCCTGCTTACTTTTTTCTGAATGCAAGTCCTGCTTTTAGCATCCGGCAGGTTGTGAGTCCATAATTCCCCTTGATCATTTGAAATAAAATCCTTCTATTCAAGTTCAGGATTGAGAGAGTTTTCTTAAATTCCATCTACTTATCTCTCAAGCATTTTATTTTCCACTATAGCCTCGATACAAGCCTCAAACAGAACAAGATTGAAGTCATATATACACAATTATCACTCACTTTTCAGTATTTTCAAACTGTAGCAACAGATGCCACAAGAAAAGAAGAATCGTTGATTTTCTATCTAGACAGAAGACAGAACTCCTTTTTATACTAAAGCCCTAGCCTGCAAAGTTTTCCTATTGTATACAGAATCCTGACGTGATCTACAGCTATATGGAAGACAATTCAGTCACCATTACAACACTCCCTCACTTCCATATAAACTACACTGTCCAAAGGACATATATCGCAGCCATGTATCAGAAAGATGAAGCATCCCAGAGTACAGAAAATGACAGTGAAGGATCCATATATATACATCTGTAACCTCATTAAAAAACTACCACGGCAGTAAAAAACCTCCATTAGGGAAAAGAATACTGAGTATAGGAAAAGAGTATTACCTGGTAACAAAGAGTATAAAAGGAAAAAGAAACAAACCACAAAGAAAACAAGAAAGAGTAACGAAAGAATACCAACTCCCACACAAGCTCAAGAGCTCCTACCACCCAAATACTACAAGACCAGTTAAGGGCCTATGTTTCTGATGTGTAACTAGTGGAAGTGACTTCATAAGTTCATCTGCAAGCATATTGCCAGTTGGAATGTAGGATAATGTGATAATTTCTTCTTGACAGTATTGGAAAATGAAGTGATACTTCACATTGAGGTGCTTTGTGCAGTTGTGGAATTTCGGGTTCTCGGTAAGATATATAGTGCTTTGATTGTCTAGAAAGAGTTCAATTGGTGGTAGGAATTGTCTGCTGAACTTGCCTTGCTTTCATTATCAATTGGAAGGTCCGCTTGATTCAGATACCCAATGAAAGAGGAAAGTGGAAGCGAGGAGCCATTCATTATCAAAGGTGATATGCTTAGCTTTAGCTCAAATTCGGAAAACATATGCTTTAGCCATTTGGCTTCATTTGAAGCCTTAGATGCAGCAACCTATTTGGCCTCTGAAGACGATAGAGTAAGCAGCGGCCGTTTCTGTGATTTCCAAGAAATTGCTTACCTCGAGCGAGATCAGTCATGCGGTATCTCGCCTCAAGAAGTAACTTTATCTTCTCCTTGATCTTGGTACTAGGTCCAGTAACTAATATATAATCAACATAGAGTAAAAGAATAGTGGAGCAGGAGAGGGAAAGATAACGATTAGGATCTGTGGTACTTTGAAGAAAGCCCATCCTGTCTGATTGCAGATAAGAGTCGATATCCTTGAACCACAATTGTGATGCCTGTCTCCATCCATAGAGAGCCTTATTCAATTTGCAGGCAACAATACTCTGCTTGAATACCCCAGGACCCCTCAAGTCTAGCCATTCCAAACCTTGTGGAAGGGACATATACACTTCTGGATCTATTACTGGATGAAGAAAAGCAGTAAAAACATCCATTTGCTTAATTGTCCATTGCAAGAGCGTAGTAAATCCAAGAACTATACATAGTGTAGTCAGCCTAGCAACAGGAGCGAAAGTTTCTTGATAGTCAATGCTACCTTCCTGTCCGAAGTCACGAATAAGTAGGCGAGCTTTAAAATGTGTACTATTGTCAGGATTTACCTTGTGCCTAAAACCCAATTGCCAGCTTATTATTTTCTGATTTGACGGCATATTGTCAACAAAGTCAAATGTACGATTTTCAAGTAAAAAGGCATATTCATCTCTCATGGCCTTTCGCCAACATTCTGCCAGAGCACCATCCTCATAATACTCTGGCTCCAAGGGAATCACTTGCATAGTAGCATCAGTCACTGCAACAACTGGGAAGTGCTGTCTTCTTAATCTCCTTAGACCTAATGTCTGACAATTCGCTGTAGAGGCCATATTCAGCGAGGATGAAATACCAGGATCCTTACAGCCTGACCTCTCCAATACTTGAGCCGCTACTTTTGTGCTAGATTAAACAGCTACTGGACTACGAACTCTCTTCGGTATCACTTTCTGACTACTGGTATCTGGGGCTACCTCACTCACTGACTCAATAACAAAAGTCCTCTCCACCTCCCAAGACGGAGGTAAAATCAACTCTTCATCACTGCCTCAGCAGTGGTATCATTCATACAATCAGCTTGCTCTGGAATAGCCTCTTTCAATACCTCAGCAGTAATATACTTGCTCGCAATAGTATCCTCTTCAAACACTACATTAGAGGCTTCAATGATTCACTTTTCAATTGGATCCCATAGCCCCCAGATCTTCGTACTATCATGTTCATAGCCAAGCATTATGCACTCTCTAGAATGAGAACCTAACTTTCAATTAGATCTCTGTCCCTTAGGAATCAACTTATGTGGACGGCATCCAAAGCGATGCAAGTGATGAATAGGAGCAATGCACTGATAATGCAGTTCATAGAGTGTACCTCCTGTAAGTGTACGAGTAGGACTGCGTGTGTGAAGCTACACAGATGTGGCAATTGCTTCTGCCCACATCTCATTAGGTAGATGGGCATCAAGCACCATTGTCTTCACCTTTGTAAGTATTGTGCGAATTATCCTCTCACTCACACCATTCTTGTGCTGACTGTAAGGTGGTGAGGGTGCAAAGTTCACACCTGAAGCTCAAAGGATACCTCTAAAGGACCAATTATTATATTCGCTGTTCCTATTATGCCACCTAAACCGACAGATTGGAAATTGGCAAACATCTTCTCGACTCTCAACTTGCACTCCTGAAACCGAGAGGTCACCTCAACTGCCTCGTTAGTCTTTAAATAATATACCCAGACATGACATGAAATGTGATCAATATATAGAATGAAGTATGAGGCTCCTGAGGAGGAAGGAAGTGATATTGGGCCAGCGAGATCAGAGTGAACCAGTTCCAAATGCCGAGTAGTCCTGTTGGTGACCAGGGTTCTAATAATCTTCTGTTGTTGCGTTGCCTGAATACAGACTGGACACAAAGACTTTGGTATCTCTCCACTACCTACAAGTTGCCTAACAGACTTGTAGTTCAGGTGCCCAAGCCAGTTGTGCCAGGCGGTGAGAGAAGCATTGGGAGTAGCGAGAGTAGCCACTACCTGAGAGACTGGAAAGGATTGTGCCATGATCCGCATAGGGTCTACTCGATATAGGCCATGAACCAAGGATGCAAGCAAAAGGACTTAATTAGTTCCTCGTTCACTCAAATAGCAGGAATTATTTGAAAAGCTAATAGGAAAGGCTTAGGACCGTGCAGCAACTGAGAGGAGTGAAAAATGAAGTGTTGGTACCAGAATAACATCCAGTCTAACATCATACCTGTAGTCCACTGAATCGTCCCGTAACGGGCAAATATTCCCTTTCACAAGCCCAGACACACTTGTCTGATCAGCGAGCTTAATCTGGATTGGTTCTTGAAAGGGTATAAAGTTATGTACAACTGTAGATCAATTGATGAGATGATGTGTTGCTTCTAAGTCTACAATCTAAAGGCTAGAGCCATCGGAGAAGGTACAAGTATTATGTAAGGCAACAAGAGCTTGAACATGCACCCGTGCTGCTTGTACACTCATAATAACCTCAGATCCAGACTGGAATCTCGGCCTTGCTTTTCCATTCCTTTCATCCTGGCTCCGTTCCACTACTGCCCTTATCATAATATAACACTGCTACACCAAGTGTCCGGGAAGTCCATAGTGTTACGGACACGCTAATAGCTCACCAATATCAATACGAGATAAACATCTTCAGCAGGTTGACTGTATACCTAAACTCTAAAGCTCGCTAGAAGGAGGACGAACCCGGAGGTATCTGTGGTAGCTACTCAGGCAATCAGAAGAGTTCAAGTTCCTTGAAGTAATTCACTCTTTCGAACGATAACATCTTCGAATTCTATCACATCTTGGGTACAGCTGAATATATATGCATGCAGGTGTGACAGATGGCCATCCAAATTGATTACGCGGTATTCCATAAGAACTATTGGTATGTTTACTTATGGGCTGTACATATTAAACCTTAGTTCATTATAACAAAGAGATTGAACACTATCTACTATTATAGTAGAGACACTCTCAGATGAATTAGCAGTCAGCAGACTCTCAGAGTTCGGGCGGGGCAATTACTTTCAGGGTCAAACAGTCTTCACACTTGACTCAACAAAGTTGAAAGATCAAAAGATATATAAGTTGTAACCGCTTCCTGGGGGTAGCGGTCTTGCAAAGGGATATCGGTATTGACTCTAACCAAACCACTGGTATAAACGAGATCAAGTACCGGAGACGCCAACAAGTAATTGAATAGACTCTATTACTTTTTATCGAAACTACTAAGAGAAGGCCAAATGCTTTAGGCCTGTGCGAAGCTCAAAGATTCTCGAATCAAACGGAATAGAAGATAACTGTTCAACCAAGTATATTGAAAACTCTGTCTGTTGAAGTCTGATCTCTCTAAGTCCAGACAGATACAGGTCTTTAAATACACTTGCGATAATCCATCTCGCATCAATCATATCCAAATCCTAAGGCATCAAACGATACCTAACCCATAAACAATCCAACAATAAACAAGGGGTACGAGTCTCCTGAGCTCGTATCCTAAAACAAAACATAAAACAAACTAACAAGGCATACAAGTCTCCTGAACTCATATCCTGAAACAAATAAACTAACAAGGCATACAAGTCTCCTGAACTCGTTTCCTGAAACAAATACATAAAACAAATCCATACCTAAACTGGTAACCTGTACCGGTTAGATAAGTCCTTAAGAAAGGAAAGTAGCGCAAAACTTTAGTATAAATAGAAGGGCTCTCCCCCAGTGGTTGAGGAGGAAATCAAGCAACGGAGAACAGACCTTAACAATATAACAAGTTAATAATCTTCTAAGTTTGAGAAACTTTAACTTTCCAATTACTTTACCGAGCCATCCTGACATATGTCTCTACCCTCGAACCACGGACTAGTTAACTCAATATCACTTCGAGTTAGCTACCTTGGAATACTATATTGTTTTCCTTCTGTCACCAAGGCTCATATCCTACCTCATGATTTCAGACATCCTCGTCTCCTTTGCATTATACCTATTCTTCTGTACTGGATACAACAACACTGAAACTGCCATTAACGCATCACAAACTATCTCCTCTACACCTCCGGCCATTGAAATCTCAACACCAGAGAAATCATTCTCACTTCTTCCACCCCACCTCTCCCCCTTGATGGCTTCTGCCTAGGGGAGTGATGTATTCCACGCTCTTCTCCACCCAGGGGCCGTCCTCCCGTCCCTCCACGGGGTTCTTGTTCTCATTCATCGTTGACTCTGCTCATCAAGTTCGGTTCATCCCCCTTACCCTGCACTTCCTTCGCACCTCGCTTACGTTTTCCACGGTCGGCATTCCGTTCCCTTCGTTCACCATCGGTACTGAGCTTTCCAAGCCCCTTGCGAAGTACCTTTCCGTCTCGGCTATGTGGTCCTGTTGGGGAACACTTCGGTTAGGAACTTCATAGCCTCATCTTCACTTCACATTGAGAACAGCATCGGCCTCGGTCCCTCTAGTTGGGCATCTCCAGTTTTTGGACAAGTCCGTCCTGCATCCACCTCCCGGGTATTTATCCCATTGCTCGGTTACAGCTACACTACCCCCCCCAGCTGGCACCTTATTGCTCCCTCCCCGGCTAGCACCCTACTGCCCTTTCCGCTTCTGGCTGACACTCTACTGCTCCCCCCTCTAAGCGGTCGACCCTCGATCGCTCTATAAAAACATGTGTCGGTTACGCCTATCCTTCTGGCCGTGGCTCATGCCGTTTGGCTCTCCCACCAGGAACCCCTCTTTGATATCCTCTCCGTCATCCGTTCCTACCCTGCCTCTGGGCATCCTTTGGGTCTCGGGCACTGCTTCGTCAAGCAGGTCCAGAGTTTCTTTTCCTCAGCTTTGTCTGATTTGCGTCACTTATAAGATGTATATTTCCTTTGTCAGTGGTCCATCCTTTCTTTTGTTCACCTTTTGGTTTTGTAGATGTCGCTTAGGGTTCTCCTCTCCTTCCTGCTTGTTTCTTTCCTTTCTACTTCCTTTGTATGTATGTATATGTTTGTAGGATTTGGTTGGGCGATAGGCGCGATGTGCGATTGGGCTCATACTAGAAGAACTTGGGGGTTTGGATGTTTCCTGGGGTGAGGAGAAATAGGGTTTTTGTTGGCCATAGCGATAAGCTGCATGATGTCTTTGTACCTTAAGCAATCAAACACATATGATTTGAAAAAAAGAAAAAAAGAAAAAAAAAAGAAAAAACTGCCATTAACACATCTCAACCCAATTCTAAACAAGACTCTAAATTCCTTGAAGATTGAAAACCGGAATCAGAAGGGGGCATTACTCTTGCATGCTCAACCCCTGGATCGCCTTGGAATCTCCCTTCTCAGGCTGAAATCAGGGAAATCACCGTTCTCGTCATCCCCACTACAGATAATTATCGACAACTATCCGAAGCCTATCAGGCACTGATTGACTCGGATGAACAAAACTGGTGGTATAAGCCCTATAGGATTGTTCGTCACCCATTCCTGCCGGTACCGAAAGGGCGACATTAGAACTTCCCGAATACCTTGTTCCCTCTCATTACTATTAGATAATAACATCCCTCCACGCACAATCAGCAACCAATTTCGAAGGACATAGACCAGACTCACCTCATCCCACTATTCTTTATTCGTCCAGAGACCCGTTAATGGCAGGTAATGATTCAACACCTATACCATCAGTAGTTCCTCCAACTAGATCTCATACAAGCTCACCCTCTTCAATAGTTATGAGTCGACCACAATCTGAATTATGATTACCACGAAGTTCTGAAGTTCCAAGATCTAGGGATAAACCTAGAACCACAACGCCAACCAACCCTTCTGAAAACTTTTGATTCCAAATCTGTCAAGCATGCCAATATATTTCTGACTCAATACATCAGAGCAGAGATGATACACATATTGCACTAACTGCCTTATCAGCCAATGTACAGAAGGCATATTACGAACTTCAATTAGTGGAAATGTGAGTATCTAGAGGAGGGGAGATTGTTGGAAATGAACTTACTGACACAAAAAGGAGTTTAGAAAGGTTTTAAGAAGAAACTAAGGGTAAACAAGACCGCTTAACTGCGCAAATAGCTGAAGTACTACAGCACCAGCAATTGCAACAGCAACAAGATACCCAAAGTGCTGAAACTCAGGATCTTATTCTAGAACAAGCAATGGTAGACTTTAGCAGAATCAGCCATGATCAGTCACCCAGTTAGGGTGAACAACTTAAGAAGCAAGAGGACAATGCAGCAAAAAGATTACAAGAACAGAAGGGAGCAACTCAACTAGCTGCTATAGTACAAGCGAAACAGAAAGAAAATTCTCGACTTGCAGCTTTTGCCGAACAAGAACAGAAAGCAGAACTGGAACGAGACATGAATACACTATGGTTAAAACTAGGTGAAAGAGACACGGACCGCACAGAATCGGTCCCGCCTCACTCGGAAATGGTAGATGATGCCCTAGGCCAATCTAACCCATGACCACGATACACTTCACAATCTCGGAAAGGTATCAACCCTGAGAAACAATTAGCATCTTGTAACGGGGGCACCCTGTAGAAAGGTGAACTCTAAGGTTGCGACCACACCAAACACTCAAAGTAGAAAATAAAGATGAGGTAAAATAATTCAGAAGAATCAACCGTAAAAGTTAATATAGGTAAGCTCAAAGCTTCACTCAATTTAGTTCTCTCAAGGAAAAGTTAGTTGGCAAAGTAGAATGCCAAACGCTTAAACTTAAGTCGATATCAGATTTAAGCCTTTGACATTCACCACTACTCTGACCTTGTGCAAGTACCCTGTCTTGCTCAGGGCTTGTCCGAGTTCTACCATCCATTAGGAATTATCCTTCTAGAGGTATCTGACCAACTCGGGTATACTTAACTCCGTCAATAGGATGAGTTTCTGCAATGCATCCCCAATACAACCGCAGGTGGAAAAACTCATCCTATTGAAGTCATACCAGTGGCGAACTGGTATGACAACAACCGGAGTCAATACCTAGGTGGTGGACTCACTGGCCCTGTGGTAGTTTCGTCTATACAAGCTATGCAGTCAATCATTTAATCTACGTGACTATCTAATGTGATAAATCAACATGCAAGCTCCCCTAGTGAAATGTAGCCGATCATTGGCTAAATGGGTGCTACCCATAGCCAGCCTCTTGGGACATACTCTACCGTGATAAGACTGATACCTCTAGAGTCCATTGACAACCCATAGTAATGCTACAAATCAAGGGGAGAAGGTCCCGGCATGTTACCGAGGTATTTGTCCCGAAAGCTTCCTGGCCTGCTTGGACTACCTAAGTACAACTAGGAAGAGTACCCTACTACCCATTAGCTAAGATAGACTCCTAGGTGCCGGAGAGACCATATATGGGCGACCTCCATTTTGGCGGTTACCCATACTCCCCTTATATATCCTGCAAACGACATTCAGTCAAACGGACGGCGACAACGTATACGGAGTTACTGCAGCCACTCCAATGACCTCTTTACACTAGCAAACGAGCAACTATGCAGCTGTCAGCCTATGATGCGCGGTCCCAACACTGGGGCCGGAGGGGGGTGTTAGCAAAAGAGGCCCAAGTTCAATAGCATGTTCGGGCCACTCTTACACAGGCATGGGGCCTCCCCGCGGAAATGCGTGTATGCCCAACAACATCTAAGTGCCTATAGAATCTGAGGCAATCGACCTCTAAGTTCTAGGATGACTTTGCTGGTCAAGGTAGGGTAACTTGGACTCCTCAGTAGGGTAACTGGGGTCCATGGACATACTAACCAAATTCCCAAGGTAGGGTAACTTTGTCCTCTTGTGCCATTAACCGGTCCGGAAGTCCTCCAGTCGACCACAAAAGTCGTCTAGGAGGTCCGTGTAACATTCTCATAATTGTCTTGACCTTATCCGAATATTCTTATGAAAGGTTACCCTGCCTAAGAGAGTGCCCGAGGCTACTAAACTATTCCCTAGGCTTTGCCCTAGGTTACCCAGCTATTTGTATACGAGACCATACCACCTCTTGTTACCACTCGGTATACCATTTCGGTTAAGGTGGTAGTTATTATAGCTACCTATCGTGGGGTCTGTAACCGCTTCCTGTGGGGTAGCGGTCTTGCAACGGGATATCAGTATTGACTCTAACCAAACCGGTGGTATAAATGAGATCAAGTACCGGAGACGCCAACAAGTAATTGAATAGAGTCTATTACGTTTTCGAAACTACTAAGAGAAGGCCAAATACTTTAGGCCTGTGCGAAGCTCAAAGATTCTCGAATTGAACAGAATAGAAGATAACTGTTCAACCAAGTATATTGAAAACTCTGTCTGTCGAAGTCTGATCTCTCTAAGTCCAGAAGAGATACAGGTCTTTAAATACACTTGCGATAATCCATCTCGCATCATTCATACCCAAATCCTAAGGCATCAAACGATACCTAACCCATAAACATTCCAACAATAAACAAGGGTTACAAACTTCCGGAGTTCGTATCCTAAAACAATACAAGTATCAAATAACAAGGCTTACGAGTCTCCTGAGCTCGTATCCTAAAACAAAACATAAAACAAACTAACAAGGCATACAAGTCTCCTGAGCTCGTATCCTAAAACAAAACATAAAACAAACTAACAAGGCATACAAGTCTCCTGAACTCGTATCCTGAAACAAATAAATAAAACAACTCCATACCTAAAACAAGTAACCTGTACCGGTTACACCCCAAAAACCCAATAACAAACTATTTGCTCAAAACAAAATCCACCTTCAATCCAAACTGCTGCTATCGTTGTCAGTTTCCAAGTAAGGACCCCAAAACCCTTTGTCAACTGGCCCTTCGTTCACATATTCGGTGAGGCCTGCCTCACTAGGTGAAAATCCGATGGTAATCCTTCCTGAGTAGACTGGGAATTCTTCGCCAATTATGTTATGCATCCACCATGCCTGCACCATTGCTTCTGCATGTTCCAATCCCTCGATGGGTTCCCAGCTGTTCTCGCTCGGCGGGTAATCCTTCCACTTAACCAGGAACTGGCCTGGTCCATAGCGCTCTCTGTAATCCAGGATGGCCTCAACTTCCCATTCGGGTACCTCGTTGATCAGGATCGGCGCTGGTTGGATAATGGCTCGTCCTGGGAACCATTCGTCATCATTTTCTCTGTAGGGTTTGACCACCGAGCAGTGGAATACTGCCTCTCTTCGACGGTACATCCTGGCATCCATCCTGACTCTGTAATTCTGCGTAATACTGTCATAACTCAACACTGGGAATGGCCCACGCCAGCGCACTTCCAGCTTCCTCGATCGCCCTGACTCTGTAGAGAACATGTCTCCAAAGACCAGTACCTGTCCTCCGACGGGTACTGGAGGGCGTGGTGTCCTTCTCCTAGTCGCGGTTCTTGTAGACCGAATCCTGGCAAGCTTCAGAGCTTGGTAGGCTGAGTTTCGAGGTTCGTTGTACCTGTTGAGGTTCTCATCTGGAGCAGGGACCGAGGTCGCCGCCGTCCGACAGGTGCTAAGTAGAGGATAGTGGCTCCCATATACTGCCTTGTATGGCGACATGTCGATAGTTTCCGAGTAACCAGCGTTGGTGTACGACACTAGCTGAGGTAGGGATATAAGCCAGTTGGTTTGTCGTCTGTTGATAATGGTCCTCAGGGCTGTTTTTAATTCCCTGATCTTGCGTTCTGCTTGGCTATTCGTCTGATGGTGTCCTGGAGCAGCCATAATGTGTTCAATGCCAATAGTCTTCAGAGTCTGCCTCCAAAACCGAGAGGTGTATCGTGGGTCAGCATCGCTGACCATCGAGGTAGGTACACCATGGGGTGTAAAAACGTAGTTCTGTAGTAGTTCCATGGTAGCGATTGCTGTAGCTTTCGTAGTTGTAGGAATCAACCAGCAATATCCTACTGCTCTATCGACCACTACTAGCACTGTGTCATAGGTTCTAGCCTTGGTGAAGGGTCCCATGAAGTCGATAGCATAAGAGGTAAAAATCTCTGAGGGAAAAGGGAGCATCAGCGCATCCCCTGAAGGGAGTGTGCTTCGTTCTTTACTGATCTGGCACTGCTCGCATTGTGCAACGAAATCTCGGAAGTCTTTTCTCATTTCGGGCCAGAATATGTATTCTGTAGCATACCGAAGGTTCCTCTGAGCGCTGTGGTGTCCTTTGTTGTGTATCTCGCTGATAGCCAATTCTCTAAGAGTCTCGCCGTTCGTTGCATGTCCTTTGGGTATGTAAAGACATCTCTCGCCTCCTCTGGTAGTGGCGTAGAGTAGACCGTTGCCAATACTATAGTGTTGGGCCTTGCCTCCTCTTGCTGTAGCTGCAGAATCGTTCGCCAGTTTCCAGTTAGGATCCTGCCTGTATCCTTTGATCATCTGTTCTCGCGACATGCCTTCCAACTCTGTGGTCGCTTGGACAACATCTCTCTCGTCCTGTACTCTTTCTAGGCGTGGGACGTCGTTTTCTTCCTCACCTGTTTCATCGTCATATACCTCATAATATCGTCTTTCATGATGGGGGCGCTGAGGTGGTTCGATGGCTGAGATGGTGGCATTCGAGTGTGTAAAGGTGCTGCTATAGAGGGGACGCTTCCGATGGTGTCTGTGTGGAGGGCAGTTTGGTTTGCAGCACTCCTGGTGCATAGTTTGGTTGCAGAGTACCGCATTCTCGAGTCTGCGCTTGAGAACGCTAAGATCAGGACTTGAGCTAGTACTGAGCGGTGAGCCTGACACTGGTGGTGAGGCTGAGGTAGGCTTGGGCAGCTCTGAGTAAACTATCGGTGGGCTGATAGGCATACTGACTGATCGTTCTCGATAGCTGTTGTGGGTACCATGGTATTCGCAGTGTTCGTCTTTGCATGCCGTCCAATGAAGTGCTGAATGTTCGATCTCATCATTTGATCGTCCAGAGTGGTAGTTCTCGTCATCCTTGCATCCATCAGTGCAGACTGGGCCCGCGGTGGTTGGTACTCTCGGGGCTTCCGTAATAGGTAGTAGACCTCCGGTGAGGTCTTCTTCTAGTTCCATATCGTCTCGTTCAGTTGCTTCATTCAGGCTACAGTCTGATCCACATTCTGAATGCCCGAATACAGGTAAAGGTACATAACGTGACATGACTTGAAGGTCTTGAGGTCTAGAGAATAAAGCGTAGATAGGGGTGGTGTCGTTTTCGTCTTCTTCTGTAGGGTCTTTAGCCCAGTGAGGATTGTTGTCTGGTTCCTCATGAAGGCGGGATAAAGCGTCAGCTAAATAGTTCCACTTCCCTGGACGATGGACTATCTTCGCTGTGTAGGTACTGATCAGGTTCCCCCAGCGGATTCTCCTTCCGCTTAGTTCATTCGCTCCCTTAAGGCACGTTAGGGGTTGGTGATCTGTAACAATCGTAAACTCAGTATCCCTGAGTATATGATTCAATGCAGATAGTGTGTCCATTATTGCTAGTGCTTCCTTATCTGTTGTTCCATAGTTATGTTGTGCATCGGTAAACTTCCTACTATGGAGTGCTGCAGGTCTCGCTGTTTCAGGTGGGTCCCATTGTCCTACCCAAGCCCCACATCCTGAAAGAAATGCATCGGTTATCAACCATATCGGGACTCCGGATTTGTAGTCCACAGGTTTCATAATACGAGCTCCTGCTATTAGCTTCTTAATATTTGTCATGGCTGCATCATGCAGTGCTGTCCAGACAAACTCCGCTGTTCCAGTCAGCGCCGTCAGGGGTGCTGTAAGTGTTGCTATGTGCGGTAAGAATATGCTAATGTAGTTGATTACCCCTAGGAATTCGTGGCGCTGTCGTTTGGTGGTGGGGGTGGTCCATGCTTCGATTTTCGCAATCTTTTCAGGGTCTGGTTTCCACCCTGCATCATCGATGATGTGTCCTAGCACTTCTATTCTAGAGGTGAAAAACTCGGACTTCTTTCTGCTTGCGTAGAACTTTGCTTCCTTGAGCTTGTTGCAGATAGCTGCAATGTGTTTCAAATGGTCTCCTCTGTATCGGAAAATATGAGGATATCGTCAATGTATATCCATACAAACCTTCCTAGTTAGTCCGCCATCAGGTCTGACATTATGTGCATGAATGTCCCTGGCGCATTCATATCACCTTGCAGCATGACTTCGCTAACAAATCCCCCAAAGGGCGACTTGAAACTGTTATTCCAAAGGTCCTCAGGCTCAACCCTGGTCTGGAAGTAAGTGTCGCTTAAGTCTATCTTGCTCCGGTATCTGGCTCTTGCCATATCGTTCAGAATTGTTGTTTGATTTGGTATTGGTTCATCATCCTTTCGCGTGATCTTGTTCCTTTCTGTTAGGTCCACTAGCAGTCGGGCCCTTTTGCCATCTTTCTTATATTGGACAAACATAGGTGCCGCTCCATGCACTGCCTGGCGTCTGATGACTGCTTGTCTTTCCTTTTCTCTGGTCCACTCGCGCAGAGCCGCTGTGTGTCGTTCAGGGACAGAATATCTTGGTAATGTTCGGACTTCAACACCTGGCTTTAGCCTGATCCTGTGATTGAGCTTCCTCAGGGGTGGTAGTCCTTCCGGTATTGATTCCGGAAACACGTCTGCATGTTGATCCATTATCTCCTCTGTAGATGCTACTGCTACTCTGACATACTCGCTGGTGGGGGTACAGTTTACCCTGACTCTGTGTTTCGGAAATTCGAGAGTAAGCTTGTGACAGTCTATGGACGCTTGGTGTTGCATGAGGAAGGGCATTTCAATAAGGGCATCCTATTTCGCTAGGTTTCCAATTATCATTTTGGTATTTGGGACCTTCATTTTCCCAACCGAAATCTCCACTGAACATTCCTTCTGGCTTTCGGATCTCAACCCTTTCATAGCCATATGAATCATTGTGGGCTTCGCCATCTCGATACATGGTATCCCATCTGTGGTGACAATGTGAGCGCTGACAATATTGGCTCCAATCGTTCCAGTGTCAAAAAGAACCTTGGCCTCCTTTCCATTTAGGTGTATCGTTCCTTCTAGAGAACCATGAGGTTTGATGTTTGCTGGCCTTCTAGTCTGAGCTGTGGCATAGGATTCGATTTCGGTAGCGTGGATGTAGACTTCATCCATTGAGTCCTGCTCATATTGAACATTATTCGTTCTTGCTTCCTTCTTGATCGCTTTTCCTTTGCCTTTCTTGTCATCCTTCTTAGAAGGACATTCTTTGGACATATGGCCCTTTCCGCCGCAGGAATAACAGGTTGGTCCACCTTTCCTGTCTTCTCTATCCTGCTTCTTGTATCCTTTGACTGATTTTCTCTTTGATTTGTGGCGGTCCTTTGGTTTCGAGTTGCTTGAAGAGTAATCCCTCTTCTCGTTCTTATAAACTCCTGTGTCCCTAAGAACTCCGTCTATCCGTTCAACATCCCTGATGAGCTGTTTGAAAGTGTCGTCCTCCTGGTAGACTAACTCGCCTTGTTGTCTCAATTTCGGATGCATGCTGTTGTACAGTCTTTGACGGAATATATAATCGGTTATCACCTCTTCTGATAGTTGGTTCTCGTACATCATGAGATCGACAATGACTACTGTGATCCTTCGTACTTTCCCTTCTTTGGTGACTTGTTGTACTGCATTAAACTTCTCAAAGAGGTTATCCTTTTGGCGGGTGGACACGAATAGTTCCCTTAGGTGTTTGACTAGTTGGTCTCTAGTAATATCATCGCCATACTCTCTAAATGCTTGGTGACTAGCCTTCAGTGCTCGCTTCGTGGTATAGAGTATCCAGTAGGTTCCAGATCCCGGAGCGTTGGGTGTCACTCCCGTTAGGTTCAGGTATAATCGAACTGATATATACCATATCTCAAAGGCTTCTTCCTTGAGATCGTCTCCTTGACCGCTGAAGGTTGGAGGCTGGTGTAGCTTTGCTGCTAACCTGGTTGTCCTCTCAAGTACTGGGTCTGGAGGAGGTGCGGGAGGATCTGCCGGTCCTGCTTCTGACATGTTGGCATTACTGTCGCTATCGCTATTACTGCTAGAACTGTCTGGGTCTGGAGGCGGTGCCGCTTTCCCTTTCTTGTTGGGTGTCGATGGGAATTCTCCTGGTCTGGTGGGTGTCTCCTTCTCAAGGTCTTTCGCTGACTCCGTTAGCACTACCTGTGCTTCGTCTCTGGATAGCTGACGAGCAGCCTCGTCAATTTCGAACTGCTTGCTCGCTTTCTTCTGCTCTCTTTGCGCCTTATCTCTCAACGACTTCTCAGTTGGCTTGGTGCGCTCTTCTCGAGAGATCTCCTTGCCTGTCCTTGTCTTTAGGTTGGAAATAGTGTCTTCGTTGACTTGCTGAAGTTAAAAAAATGTAACCGCTTCCTGTAGGGTAGCGGTCTTGCAAAGGGATATCGGTATTGACTCTAACCAAACCGGTGGTATAAATGAGATCAAGTACCGGAGACGCCAACAAGTAATTGAATAGAGTCTATTACTTTTTTCGAAACTACTAAAAGAAGGCCAAGTGCTTTAGGCCTGTGCGAAGCTCAAAGATTCTCGAATTGAACAGAATAGAAGATAACTGTTCAACCAAGTATATTGAAAACTCTGTCTGTCGAAGTCTGATCTCTCTAAGTCCGGAGAGATACAGGTCTTTAAATACACTTGCGATAATCCATCTTGCCTCACTCATACCCAAATCCTAAGGCATCAAAGGATACCTAACTCATAAACAATCCAACAATAAACAAGGCTTACAAACTTCCGGAGTTCGTATACTAAAACAATACATAAAACAAACTAACAAGGCATAAAAGTCTCTTGAGCTCGTATCCTAAAACAAAACATAAAACAAACTAATAAGGCATACAAGTCTCCTGAGCTCGTATCCTAAAACAAAACATAAAAACAAACTAACAAGGCATACGAGTCTCCTGAACTCGTATCCTGAAACAAATACATAAATCAAATCCATACCTAAAACAAGTAACCTGTAATGGTTACAGGGTCGTTACACATCTACTTCTCAAAACAATAAAGGGAAAGCTTTTGATCAGGAAGGAAACAATCAAGCGCCACGACCACCACCGCACAATACAAGAGGTGATCCAGACCCTGATCGTCAGGATTTAGATGCTGCAGATGACGACTGAGGGGGAAAGGGGGACCGGCCGGCATCCCCACCTCGACAACTGTCTATGCCCAGATATTTGGCATACTGGAAGGCTCAGCCTTCCATTAGGGAATAAGGACCTATTGTTACCCTACCTTGGGATTCTGAGTTCAAAAGGAGAAGCCAAGACCCCCCTGCAGCACCAGCCCTGGAACGGCACTACAATGGCAGACACAGCCATAGTAGGGTCCCCTCACAAAAGACCCTGTCATGGGAACCCTCCTTGTAACACGGTATACATCGCGGCTATCCGTCCGACCGGATCCCGTTCACAGATTCACTAAGGAGGGGTCTTCGGCGAGCCTAAGCCACTGGTTCGAGGCAAATTGGTCGACATCGCATAAGGTTACTAGACACTACAGCCGGATATCACAAAGGTGGGCACTAGGTAACGGGACGCTTTTACCGACAATGGTTAGGCACCACCATTCTATACTTCAGGATCCAGCGACGAAAGTCGCAGCAGTGAATGATGTTGTTGAATGAAGTAGTTTGAGAAATCAAGCATATGTGCAGTCATGTACGTTATTAGTATACTTCTTATACTGAGTAAAGCATACAATAGCAAGATGACTATGGAGAGATAATAGCTATTGGAGGGATTATCAGGACCGGTGTATCTTACGCCTCCCACCTGTCGAGTGCAGGAAACACCTGCAATGCTGTGAGGTTCGATAACAAAGCTGGTGCCTTTGTTTGTTTGATCATGGGGACCAGTTTGGGTACGCAGTGGTAAGCAAGACTCCATGTTGACGAAGATCGATTGTAACGAATTGACCGATGTGTGCGAGCACGGTCAGGAACGCTCATGGTATTGTCACAAATCGTGACTAAGCAAGGCAGATTTCACATGACTAATAGTTATTAGTCATAAGGTATGTTTCTATGACTCACGATTGTGAGTCATAATTATGTTTCACGCTATGCAGTCGTTTGACTCATAGTTCTCACATGACTCGCACTTGCGTGTCATCGTTATGTTATCTTTGGTTGATGTTTCTATGACTCACGATTGTGAGTCATAATGATGTAATGACTTTCGCGCGTGACTCACATTATGAGTCACGAGTTCCACGCAGGTGGCGCGCTTTGCACACCTGACACGTTTTATGTTTTATGATTGGTTTACGGTATGTTGCGCAGTGACTCATAGGAGTCATCTGATGGATTTCGGGTATGACTCATTATGAGTCATGATCGTGTGACTCATAGGTATGAGTCACCAGGGTCAGGGTTGTTGCGGGAAGAGGCCTATATAAAGGATCACGACGGGCCGTAGATATAGGATCTTCACGC
>Ga0307509_10003503_pt1 | contig 23679 bp, 17 predicted proteins | sample 10_EM_MG_FD_202245 | JGI IMG/M metagenome (GOLD analysis project Ga0307509, IMG submission 202245) | Populus trichocarpa ectomycorrhiza microbial communities from riparian zone in the Pacific Northwest, United States - 10_EM | ecosystem: Host-associated > Plants > Roots > Unclassified | place... | reverse complement strand
AGCAGCTCCACACCCAGCTCGACCAGCCGGTGGCCATGCTCGGCCGCCGGGCACCCAAAACGACCATCTGGCACTGCCCGGTCCGCGCCGCCCCCGAGGACCCGATCCTGACCGACGCCCAGTGGGCGAAGATCGCCCGGCGGATCGTGGCCGCCGCCGGCATCGCCCCCACCGGGGACACGGAAGCATGCCGCTGGGTGGCCGTACGGCACGCCGACGACCACATCCACATCGCCGCCACCCTCGTCCGCCATGACAGCCGACGACCCAAACGCGACCACGACATCCGTGCCGTTCAGAAGGAGGCCCGCCAGATCGAAATCGACTACGGGCTCCGCCGGTTGAAACCCGGCGACGGCACCGCCGCGAAACGCCCCACCAGCAAGGAAGTCTTCAAGGCCAGGCGCCTGGGCCACGACGCCACATCCCGCGAGATCCTGCGCCTGCGTGTCCGCCTCGCGATGGCCGCCGCCTCCACCGAGGCCGAGTTCTTCACCCTGCTGAAGGCGACAGGTGTGACCGTGCGCCTCAAACTCGGCCCATCCGGCGACGCACTCGGCTGCAACTTCGCCCTGCCCGGCGACACCAACGACAGAGGCGAGCCCGTGTTCTACGCGGGCTCCACCCTCGCCGGCGACCTCTCCCTGCCCAAGATCCGCCAACGCCTGGCCACCACCAGCCCCGAACCAATGGCCGTCCGGCCGGGCAACCCCTGGCACCAGGCCACCGCCGCCACCGAACGTATCCCCCACCACCTGTCCCACAGCAACGACGAAGCCGCCCAGGGCCAGTTGGCCGCGCTCGGCGGAGCACTCGACCTGCTCCCGCTCGCCGCCCCGACCTCAGCGCGGCCCGAACTCGAACGAGCCGCCGTCGCCTTCGAGCGCGCCACCCGTTCCCGCATCGCCGCCGACCACACCAGCGCCCACGTCCTGCGTCGCAGTGTCCAGGCGATCTGGAAGGACCCCGCACAGCATGGGGACAGCGCCGGACTGGCGATGCTGCTGGACGTCGCACTCACCGCGGTCGCCTACGCGATGCACTGGCACCGCACTCGCCAGCACGCCCAACAGCAGGCAGCGGCCGAACAGACCCTCATCCACCTGCAGACCGCGTACGCCCAGATCGCCGGACCCGTCCTCGCCGGCCTCGCCAGCCGCGCACCCAGCCCGCAGACCCAGCACCGCTACGCCCACCATCTGCTGCAGGCGGTCCCCGAGCATGCCGAGCGCCTTCTCAACGACCCTGCCTGGAACGCCCTCGCCGCCGTGCTCGCCGAGGCAGAGGCCGCAGGCCACAACGCGGCCACCGTCCTGGACCAGGCTCTCGACCAACGAACCCTGGACGATGCCCGCAGCCCGGCCCGCGCCCTGACCTGGCGAGTCCGCCGCCTGGGCCAACGCCACGCACCCGGCCCACAGGCTCTGGCTGCCAACGCCCGACGTACCGGGGAACGTCCTACGGCTCCGCCCCACATGCCCCCGTCGGCTTCGTCTCCGAAGTCCTCGAAGGGGCAGCGGCGCTGATTACGCCCGCGGGGAGAGCCGGGGAGCGAGAAGTTCCAGCGCTTCCTCCCAGCGGTAACGGTCGGCGCCGCCGCCGGCTTTCGGCTTGTGCGGCTCGTACGAGCCGATCAGAACGCCCATCCCGCGTAGCCGTTCCAAGCTCTGCTGATACGCGGGATGGGCGGCCTGGGCCGAGTTCAAGTACGGCAGCACGGCGAGCGGTACGCCCATGGCGGGTGCTTCGCACAGGATGCCCAGTGCAAGGTTGTCGGAGATTCCGGTGGCCCATTTGTTAATGGTGTTGAAGGTGGCCGGGGCGACCGCGATCGCATCCGCGGGGCGAGTCGGGCGCGGTTGGCCCGGGGATCGCCAGGCCGAGCGAACGGGGTGGCCGGTCTGTGCTTCGACCGCCTCCACGTCAAAGAAGCCGAGTCCTTGCGGGGTGGCGACGACGCCGACGTCCCAGTGCCGTCCCTGTGCCTCGGTGATCAGCTTGGCGACGTCGGCGGCGACACCGGCCGCGCAGACCACGATCTGGAGGAACGGCTCGCCAGGCTGTACGTCCATCAGGCTGTCTCCATAGGGGTTGCACGTCCGAACTCGGAGGGGCGTGTGAGGCTTCCCCGGATCGCCCTGTCGCTGGCGCGCAGAGCCGCCCTCAGTTCTCCTTGCAGGTCGCCCTGGATGGTCCCTGCCCCAAGGGCACAGGCACGCACCAGTGCGCGGCAGTCCTGCGCTTGCTGGTCTGTCGCGATCGCGGTGAACAAAGGGTGCGCCAGGTTCTCGCGGGCCGCGTAACCGTCTTCGGCGTCCGTCATCCTGCGGTGCAGGTCGTCGACGATGCGGTGAGCGGCGGGTGCCTCGGCGGAACCGATCGCGTCGAGGACGGTAAGTCCGAGCCGGGTGTCGAAGACGGTCATCCCGGGTTCGCCCTTCCGCTCGGAGTAGGTGGTCACCAGGCTCGCCAGGTGACCGTCGAACGGTTGCCAGGCGTCTCGGCGACACAGGACGGACAGGCTTGTGGTGACGGCTTGCTCCCATGGATTGCCAGGCGTCGTGGCGGCGAGGAGAGCGCTGGCCCGTGCCGTGTCACCCTCAACGAGGGCGGTCAGTACGGCGACTTGGCGCCCATCGAGCATTCGCTTGCCCACGCCACGGTGAGCTTCGATGTGTGTCAGGGCTTCGGCCCAACGTCCCTCGGTGGTGAGGGTGCGTGTGCCGTCGGCGAGGAGCACGCGCCATAGCCACGCCCGGACTTCCTGGCGGTCCTCGTCGGTCGCAGTGAGGTCCACCGGTACCGCAACGTCCTCGAATCGAGCCGCTGCGCCCGCCTCAATGGCTGCGTACAGGTCGAGCAGTCGTTGACGTCCGTCGTCGCCGTGGCCTGCACGGATCTGGAGGCGGGCAAGGTTGACGACCGGTTCCAGCCCTCGAATTGCACTCATGCCGGGCAGCGGGCAGGCGTCGAGGTAGGCGGCGGCGTGCTGGTGGCACATCTCTCGTGCGAGGTCGGGGAGGTCGAGATCGGAGGCGATGAGCGCGGCCTGGTTGTAGACAGCGGATGCGAGGCCCTGGTCGGTCTTCTTCACTGCAGTGTCGGCCAGGTTGACGAGCGCGCGTACACGCAGAGGCAGAGGCAGGCAGGCGGGCCGGAATCGGGCGACGAGTGGGAAGCGCTGGGCTATGGGTCCGTGCGGGTCCATCGACTCCTCCGGCCTGAAAGAGAAATGGTGAGGAGACGGGGGCCGCCAGTCGTACGCCGGCGGCCACCTCTCGCTACGTGCAGGGCGTCACTGCCAGTCGACGACGATGCGGTTCAGCGGGGTGTCGAGAGCGAAGAGGCCGGGGCGCTGCTCGATGGCGGGGGCGTCGAGGGGCTGGATCTCGAACGTGGCCTCGCGGCTGCGGTATTCGCGGTCCCAGGTGCGGATGGCGTCGGCGACCTTCGAGGCCAGCTCGTCGCTGCCGGGGCCGTGGCCGATGACCCCGAACTCCCAGAGCTTGCCGCCTTCGGGGGTCTTCTCCTTCGACGGGCGCCGCGCCAGGTAAGTGACGGCGCCCTTGTCGACGACGGCGGTGGAGGAGGGGTAGGGGTCCTCAGTGAGCAGGGCGCCCTTGGCACTCTGGGGGAACAGCATTCGGATCAGGCCGGAGGGGAGGGAGCAGGTGACGAACAGTTCCATCCACTCCGGTGACTCCATGGCCTGGACCGTCATGCCGGTCCATTCCTCGGTGCGCGGCTGGTCCAAGACACCAGTGAGAGCTTCGGCGTTGATGTTCTGCCCGGCGGGAGCCTGGAGTCGTACGGCGCCGTCGGTGCTGAGGGGGATGGTTCGGCGGTCGTCGTCGGCGATGCCCCGCCGGAGCGGCATGAAGGTGTTCATCCGGCTGTCGAGGGAGACCCATCGGCCGTCGCGCTGCTCGTAGGCGATGGAGCGGGAGACCGTGCCCTTGAGTCGCTGGGGGACGAGGAGCCGTCCGCCGGGGGCGAGTTGCTGGAGCCAGGCGTGCGGTACTCCGTGTGCGCCGACGGTGGCGATGATGCGGTCGTACGGTGCTCCCTCGGCGTAGCCGAGTGCTCCGTCGCGGGTTACGGCCTCGACGTTGGCGACCCCGGCGGCGGCGAGGTGTACGCGGGCGCCGTCCACGAGGTCGTCGTCGACGTCGAGGGTGGTCACGTGTCCGCTCTCGCCGACCAGGTGGGCGAGCAGTCCGGCGTTGTAGCCGGTGCCTGCGCCGAGTTCGAGGACGCGCTCGCCAGGTTGGACGTCGAGCTGGTCGAGCATGAGGGCGACGACGCCCGGTTGGGAGGCGCAGGAGATCGATGTGCCGTCGGTGTCGTACTTGATGTGCACCGGTGCGTTGGCGTAGGCGTCTTCGAGTGACGCGTCGGGCACGAACACGTGGCGGGGCACGCTCCGCAACGCGGTCTCGACGGCGCTCGTGCGGGCGTGCCCGTCCGCACGCAGCTGGTCGACCAGGGCGTTGCGGAGACGCTCGGCGTCCGCCGCAGGGGTGGCGATCGTGTCGGTGTTCACCGAGCTGACGCTATCGACGCCGACGTTTGCCCCGCCGGACGACGCGGTGTTGTCACTCGTTCCCATGACTACCTCTCGTGCGATGTTGGACAGTGCGCTCTGGTCGTCCCGGAGGAGACCGGCACGGTTGGCGTGGAAGATCACATGGTGGGCGATAACGGCCCGCAGGCCGCGGGTGAGCCCGGCATTCGCGGCGAGGGAAGCGAGTGCGGCGCCCGCCCTCTCGAAGGCGGAGACCCATCCGCCGTGCCCGGCGAGCGGGCCGGTGGGGCAGCACAGTCCGTGGGCTTCGGCGGTCATCAACTTCCGCATCGAGGGCGCTAGTTCGGCGACCCGCCCGAGGGGTGGAGGAGTGGTGGCCGACCGAAGCGCGGCGACCTTCGCCCACACATCGCCCTGCTCGAACCAGTCCAGACCGGCCGCCCGCATCATCGCGCTCACCAGCAGCACAGTGGTTTCCCGGCGGCCCAGGTGCTCCGGGCTGGGCTGATAGGTGAGCAGATGGCGACTGTCTTGGTGGAACAGGTCGTGGGCGACATCCATGGCCTTGGGTCCGCCCAAGGCGTCGGTCTCGGGCTCGTAGACGCAGGGCAGCCACGACACGACTGTGCCGTCGTCAACGAGGTCGCTCAGTAGTGCTTCGACGGTGGATGAGGGCTCATCGGCGACGTATCGCAGTGGCCAGGGCTGCTTGTTCATGAACCACCAGCCGGTAAGATGGCTGTCCGCTTCAGCCGCAAGTAGTACGGGGGTGAGGCGTTCGGCGATGGCTCGCTGGGCGCTCTCGCGGTCGGCGAAGGTGATGTTGTGTTGCTGCCAGCGGTGGGGGCGGTCCGGGGGCATGCGGAGTTCCTTCGGTTGATGCGGTCAGGCGATGAGCAGGCAGGCGTCCCAGGCGGATTGGGGTGGTCCGGTGGTGCTGGGCGCGAGGACGGCCAGGGCGATACCGGCGGCGCCGTCGAGGAAACCGAAGCCTCGCTCCTCGTCCCGTATGAGCGTCGCGGCGGTGTGCGCGGGGTCGGTTCCCGGCGGGTGAACTACGTCCAGGAGCGCGGGGATTGCAGCGCGGAGCCGTCCGACGGTCGAGGGGTGGGCGTCGTCGGCCGCGCGGGCGGCGATGTGGGCGAGGCCGGCGAAACCGTGGCACAGGCCGTTGTCCGTCGTGGCCTTCATCTGGTCGGGATCGGTGAAGGCGGCCACGAGCGCGTTCTCCGCGTCGATCTGGCGTCCGGTCTCGCCGAGGGCGAGCGCGGCAAGTTGCTGGGCGCGGGCGAGACCGGCGGTGCCGTAGCACCATGACGGCCGCCGGGGTACGGACGGACCAAGTCGGCCTGTGCTCAGCTCACTTCGGGTGATCCAGTACGGCCACGTCGACCCTCGGCCGGTGTTCTCTCGCCAGCGGTCCAGCCAGGCCAGGATCCGTCCCAGTGCTTCGATGTGGCCGTTGACGAGGGTGCCCTGCCGAGCGGCGAGTGCCAGCAGCGCGAGCACGCCTCCGATGCCGTGTGCCATGCCGTTGTTGGCGTGCCCGTCGGAGAAACGGTCGTCCGGTCTGCCTGAGGGGCCTGTGGCTGTCCACCAGCCCGGGAGGAACTCACCGCCGTGCGTGATCGGTTGGGTGAGGCGCACGCAGTAGTCGAGTACGGCGCGGAGCGCAGTGGCGGCGGGATTGCGGCGCAGGAGATAGGCGCCGTAGCCCGTCAGGCCACGGATGGTGTCGAACTCGGCGAGCGCCGGGAGGAGTTCGGAGTCGATACGGCGGTGTGCGGCGTCGAGGCGAAGGTTCACGTCGGTGGTCATCTGGTGGTCGAGGGTGTCGAGGGCGCGTTGGTAGGCGCCGGGTAGGTGATCGGCGGCGCGGGCCAGGGCGTGGGCGAAGGCGGGTGCTCCGTAGAAGGGGTGGCTGTCGGGGCCGCTGGTGAATGGTTCGCGGGAGGCGGCGGCGAGCCAATCGTGGGCGCGCTGCCACGGTCCTAGTCCGGTCGCGGCTCGCTCGATGTGCAGGAGGGCGATGCCGGGAAGGCCGTAGGCAAGGTGCTGCCTATGGGAGATCGCCTGCTCAAGGCGTGTTGTGTGGGGGTCGGCGAGTTGGTCGGCGACGGCTGCTGCCAGGTCGAACGCGGTGTGGGTGGTCACGCTGTCCTCCCGGTGGCGCGTGCTGTCCAGGCCAGGGCTGCGGCGCGGGCGAGGTAGAGGCAGACCTCTTCCTCGGGGAAGTTCACCGCGATGTGCCGTACGAAGTGGACGTGCAGCAGGGAGGTCAGGACGTCGTCGACGGCGATGCCCTTGGTGTCCGGGCCAGGCAGGTGCGGCCGGTAGGCGGCGAGCGCTGCATCGCGGTCGGCCCACGCCGACACGATGGCTGTTCCTCCGGGTGCTGCACGCAGGGTCGCCCAGTTGTCGCGAGGATCGGCGAGACGTACGGCGTCGGTGAACTGCGGGCGGGGTACTGGCGCGGGGGATCTGAGCGGGATGTGGTCGATCAACCAGCGCATCCCGGCTTGCGTGCTGCCGAGGAACGCGGAGGCGATGGCGACGGAGTGTGCGGCCACCAGCGCGCGCTGGTGTGGACGCCGTGGCTGGGAGAGCTGGGCCAGGGCTGCGCGCGAGTCCGCCCGGAAGACCTCTTCGGCCGCGTTCCATGCGGCACCGGAGCCCCAACGGCCCATTTCCCTATAGGAGGTTGGGTAACGCAGGTCGGCCAGCAGACCGGCGCCGCGCAGTTCGTCGGCCCATGCGCTCACCGTTCGGGCCGTGTCGGCGAATGCCTCCGGAGTGGGGAGTGCGATGCGCAGGCGTAAGTGCTGTTCGGGATCCCGGAAGCGGATGAACCACCATGGCGGGGAGCCGAGTTGTTCGAGGAGTTCGGGCAAGTGGCGGGAGACAAGGGTGTTTTGGCGGCGGGTGTCTCCGTACAGGGTGGCCAGGAGCACTGACGAGGCGGCCGGTGTCTGGATCTGGGCCGGTGAGAGGGCGCGGGCCGGGGTGGGAGCGGGCAAGGGTGGCCACGTCGGCGGCCGGGTCGCCTTGAGAGGCACCACGACCTCGTGGGTACGGCCATCGCACCAGCCGAGTGCATCGGGTTCCGGGGCCTCGACGAGCACCGCCAGGTGCGTACGGTCGAGATGCTGGCGGAGCAGTATCCGGTGGCCGGCCTGGTCGAGGTCGAGAAACAGCCGTCGGTCGTCCTCAGCGAGGAAGACTCGCCCAGGCAGCCGCCGTTGGGCCCGCCAGTCGGTGAGTGCGGCGTCCCACTCGGCCCGGGGGCGTGTACGGCTGGGCAGTTCGGGTGCTTCCAGGCGCCACCGGGCCGGGGCCAGCACCGTGCGCCCGTACCGCAGACGCGGCAGAAACGGCATCGCCGCTGCGGCTCCCCAGTCGAACACGGTGACCTGCGCGCACTGGGCGCGGGACAGCTCGGCGAGGAACCGCGCCAAGGGCGGAGTGTGCGTGCGCAGGTTCAGCGCGTGCATCCCGACGGCCTCGATGCGCTGGCCGCGCTCGGGGGCGGCGAGGTACATACGGCGGCCGTCGCACCCCACCGCCAGGTCCTCGGGCGGGAGGACATCGTCGCCGGGAGCACGGTGTTCTTGGAGGCTGATCAAGGTGGGCAGGATCTGCGGGGCGCGGGTGACGTGGGCGCTCTCGAAGAGCAGCGGTGGGAAGGAGAGCTGTGCGGGCACGGTGTTGCCGTCCGCGGGCGGGAGGCCGGCGAGTTCCGCGGCCAGGGCCTGACGGTCGCCGGGGGCCAGCACGTTGAGGAACCGGCCTGTAGAGACGCCGACACCGCGGGACACGCTCACGACCTCCAGCCGGAACCGCCCGCGTTGCAACTCCCCCAGGCTGGGTGCGTGCACCCGCACGCTGATCTCCAAGTGCGGTGGCAGTCGGGGCTCTTCGGGCCCCACGTCCAGGGCCGCGATCAGCTCGTCGGTGAGGAGTACCTCGTCGCGGCCGTCGAGCGCGGCGGCCTGCGCGAGCCGTAGGAGGGCGTCATCCCGGGCGGAGACGCGAGGCCGACGCGCACTGGTCGGAGTGCCTGGGTAGCCGTCGGGATAGCCGGTGCCGCTGTCCGCCACGATCTCCGCAAGCGGCACCAACGTGCCGATGCCGTACCGATCGTAGAACCGCTGGTGGTACTCGCTCCACGCTGCGGTCCCATACGGGCGGGTACTCACCCGGGTCAGGACGAGCACGGCGCGCTCGATCTCTCGGGCTACGGCGTCCGGCAGAACGATCTGCGCGTCCAGTCGCAGGTCGAGCGCAACAGGGTGCTGACGCAGCCCAGGCACGAGTTCCCGCATCCGCGCCGCGACGCTGTCCCGGCCGCCCCGCGTGGCGCACTCCTCCAGATCTTCGCGAACAGCGCGCAGCTCGCACACTGTCTCCGCGACCGGGGCGAGAGTTCCGGCGTCGATCCCGTCGAGCTGGTCAAGCAGATACCCGAGTACGTCGGTCTCGGTGCTCGGTGCGTGAAGACTCGTGATCAGCACCCGTCGCCGGATCAACTCCCCTAGCAGAGCACACGACTTCGCGTGCCCGGCCTCCGGGAACTCCGCCCGAAGCTTGTCCAAGAGAGCGCCGAAGCGGATCGGCGCCCGCGTCGCGGCAAGGACCGCGCGTACAGGGTCGGTCAGTGCCAAGGACGCCTCAACCGCGCGGGTCCGGCCGTCCTGGACATCGGGCTGGAACGGCACGACGAGCCGGTCTCCCCGGCTCGTCACGGTGTTGTTGACGACAACAGGTAGCCGTTCAAGCAGGTCTGGGCACGACTCCAACTGCTCGATCACGACGTCCAGCCACTCAGCGCCGGCGCGGCCGACGGCCACGTGCTCCACGCCCCAACCTGCACGCGCCTGCGGACCGAACTGCGCGGTGGCCACGCCGGCGAACAAGCCGAAAGGTGTTGCCCGATGCTCGGACCGCAGCAGATAGCGGGCCACGGACAGCGCCGTACGCCGCACGTCGCGCGCAGACGGATTCTCGGAGGCGCACACGCCCCGTACCTGCGCGGTCAGGACTGGGCTGGCGTGTTGCAGGGCTTCAACGACGTCGTCGTCCGACCAGACCGCGCGCAGCCACGCGATACAGGCGGCCAACCCGTTGGACGAGCGATCGTCGAGGTCAGGCAACGACGGGCATGGCAGTGTTGGCCGGGCAACGGCTCGTACGAGAGCGGTCGTGCCGGTTCGGAACGCTGAGGGCGGAGCAGCCACCACTACCTCCTTGGGCGAGGGACGGACGGGCGGTGCCGTCACGCCGTAGAGCGCGACGGCACCGGACCGGAGAGGCTCGTAGCCTCGGGTCAGGCGACGTTGGTGGCGCAAGCGCCGCAGGTGGAGCCGCAGTTGTCGTCGGTCAGGTTGACCAGGCCCGCCGGGTCGGCGATCTCGACGAGGGAGATGTCGAGGTCGAACCCGTCCGTTGCCGCCGGGGTCTGGTGGCTCACCAGGGTGGTGCTTGGTACTACGGTGCTGCGCGTCATGCCAACTCCTCTGAATCGTTGTGATGTTGCGGTGGCACCCGCCTCCGGCTGCACGGCACAGCACCGCACTGCCCGAAGCGGGAATCTGGTCAGACGGCCGCCGGCCGCCGCTCCATGAAGCAGGCGAGCGCCTGCGCCTTGAGGCGGTCGAGGCACGGCTCGAAGACGTAGACCGGGGCGTGTTGCCCGTCCCACTGAAGAGGGCCGAGCCAGATCAGCGGCACTGCGGTGCGCGTGCACCCGGGCCAGCAATCACCGGTGATCCATCGCCAGTCCATGGGAACCTTCTCCTTTCCTAGGCGTTCGGGACGGTCGAGCCGACCGCCTGGCAGTTGGGTGCGCAGACCCAGAGCCGGAACAGCAGGCCCAGATGACGCACGTCACCCAGGACTCGCCCGCTCGCTCCCAGGTACCGGGCACAGCGGGCGCACTCCATTGCCATCTGCTGGCGGGGTCGGAGGCTGGCGACGTCCGGAAGGGGCAGGGTCATCGCGGCCGGGGTGCTCACTCGTCGCCCTCGATGAGGAGTTCGGCCCAGACCTCTTTGCCCCACGGGCGCCTGCCCGAGCCGTGCAGGTCATAGCCCCAGCGGTCGGCGACGGTGTCGATGAGGAGCAGGCCACGCCCTGACTCATCGTCGTCATCAGGCGGACCAAGAACAGGCAGACGCGAAGGTGCCCGGTCCACCACCCCGACCCGTATCCGTTCCGCGCTCGGCCGCCCGACCATCAGGCGGATCGAGTGGCACGATGTGTGCCTGACGGCGTTCGCGATCAGTTCCGAGATAATCAGCGCGGCACGGTCGGCGAGGTTGTCGAGGTGCCATACGCCCAGGGCGTCACGCACGAGCTTGCGGCCGATCTCGGCCGTGGACGGCTCGCACGGAAAGGTCTGGCTGTAGGCGGGGTGGCCGGTGGGGGCGGCCTGAACTGGCGTACTGAGACTCGTCATTGGGCGTGGGGCCTTCGTGTTGTCTCGGCGCCCGGCTCGCCCCTCGGCAGGTGTCAGGGGCGGCCCGGGCCGGTCAACAGCCGCCCGCAACATGGGGTGACGGGCAACCAGCAACAACACAACTCCCTTTCACGGCAGGTTGGTTAGGGCGATCAGGTGGCCTCCCGGCGGAGCCGCCTAGGGCGATTTGACCTTCCGTTTACCTGGCGGGTGTGGGGACGTGAGAGCTACCGTGCGGACATGGACACCACGCGCAACACCGTCCTGGAGGCGTGGATGGCGGAACACGGCTACAGCTCCAACAGCCTTGCCGACACAGTGAACAGGGCTTTAGAGCGACTGACCGGGAGACCCGGCGGCCTCGACGGATCATCGGTCCGGGCCTGGAAAGCGGGCCGGGTCAAGTGGCCAAAGTCGGCTACCCGTAAGGCACTTGAGGACGTCAGCGGCCTGCCCGCCGTCGCTCTAGGGTTCGTGCCATGGGGCCGGGCTCGGCCCGCCCCAGCCCCACCGCAGCAGGAGGACCCCGACATGAAGCGACGTACCCTCGTCGGCGGCATCGCGGCGGCTGCCGTCGCAGCAGCCGCGCCCGGCACCACCTCCCCTCGCCGTATCGGCATGAGCGACGTCGACCGCCTCCAGAAGCGCTTCGCCGAACTCATCGCCAGCGACCACCGCCACGGCGGCCAACTCGGCATCGAGCACCGGGCCGCCGCACTCGCCGACGAAGCGCTCAACCTCCAGAACGCCGGCAGCGCCACCCAACGCGTACGCAGCAACCTCTACGCCTCCGCAGCCGCCTTCCGCTCCTCGGCGATGTGGGCCGCCATCGACGGCCGCCGCTACGACGACGCCAAGGCGCACATGCGCGAGGCCCAGGCCCTCGCCGAGATGTCCGGCGACCAAGCGATCAAGTTCCGCATCTGGAGCCACGCGGGCACCATGTACCGGCACGTGGGCCGCCCCGCCGACGCCTTCGCAGCCAACGACGTCGCCCGCAACCTCCACCTCACCCGCCGCGACCCCCTGTTCGCGTCCCTCGGCCTGGCCCGCCAGGGCGCCATCCACGGCGCGGCACAGGACCCCACCGGTACCCGCCGCGCATTCGAGCAGGCGCAGGACGCAATGCTGCGCGCCGACCCCGCCGACTACCGCCCGGTGTGGATGCTCGCCTTCTACGACCAGGCCGAACTGGACCACTTGGCCCTGTCCGCGTACTTGGCGCTCGGTGACTACCCGACCGCCGAGTTCCACGCCCACCGCTGCCTGTCCGCGCTCCGGCCCCACATGGCCCGATCCCGGGCCATCACCACCACCCGCCTCGCCCACGCCCAACTCGCCCAGGGCGCCCCCGAAGCCGCGACGACCACCGCGATGAAGGTCCCCGCCGACGCCGCCACCCAGCACGCCCGAGTAACGCGCATGCTGCAGGAGTTCGGCGCAGCATTGCGCGCCACCGCGCCGGGCAGCACCACTGTGCAGACGTGGACCGAGCACGCCGCCACCTGGAGGATGGCCGCATGACCACAGCGCCCGCCGTCGAACTGCGCACCTTCACCACCCTCGACACCGTCCGCGGCGACCTCCTCGACGTGTACGCCGAGGTGCGCGCCCCGTTGCTGCACATGCCGAACTACGCGGTCACGGCGTTCGGCGAGCGTCTGGACCGGCATGGCACCGAGCCGGGGTTCGTTGCTGTCCTCGCGTACGCGGACGGACATTCAGTCGGCTACGCCTACGGCAACACCATCGAGCACGGCGACCGGTACTGGCAGCGCACCAGTCCCCCGCCGGCGGAGAAGTACACCGAGCGTCCGGCCGTGGCCCTGAAGGAGATCGGCGTGCGGCCGACCTGGCGGAAGACCGGCACAGCCCGCCGTATCCACGACGCCTTCCTCACCGCACGCGAGGAGCCGTTCGTCACGCTCATGGTCAACTCGGCGGCCGGGAACGGGAAGGTCCACGCGCTTTACGAGTCGTGGGGGTACGAGGACATCGGGCAGAGCCAGCCGTCACCGACCTCGCCGCTGCTCACGGTGATGATCCGCGCGAGTCGCTGACCTGCACCGTGCGGCACATATCGAGATGGCGGGCGCCTCCCTCCGCGATGACACCCCGGTCCAGCGCGTGACCGCCATGACCGGCACACTGCACCGGCTCCTCGCGATCGATGCCCCCCCCACCCTCGCGGCCGACGGCCCTTCCACGCCCGCCGCCAAATGGGTCACCGAAATGGAGCACGCCGGCCGTGCCCTCGGCTACGCCGGGCGCGAAGGGCAGTCCAGCTTCGGAACCCGTAGCATCCTGGCCCGACACGTCCTCTTCCACTGGCACCACCTCGGCTTCACCACACGCCAGCTGAACCAGTTCGAGACCCGCGCAGTGAGGAACTGGCAACGCTCGGCTGGGTGGTTCTGGATGTCGCCCACTCCAGCGGATCTTGGTGGAACCAGAGCGGCATCCGGACAAACTCGCATCCCAGGCCGAGTGCGCCCGAGCCAAGCACAACTTTCCGGCAGCGAACAGCCGTTGTCGGCCGTGCCCGGGGCCTACCTCCCCAAGGATGTTGTCGGATTCTCCGAACAAGCAGGTGTGTTGTGGGCATGATGGAAGCGCAGTGACCTTGCAGCCGGGTGCGACAACGCCTGGCTTGTCGGCCGCGCGCAGTTCAACACGTTGAGCTGTTCCCGGTTTACCTCGGAGAACGAGGGATGACGCCAGCCTTGGCACATCACCGTGTGGGGAACGACGGCCCAACGACAGACAGGCGGGTTGATGTTGACGTGGATTGAGGCCACGGCGTGCGGTGCGGGCGGCGGACTGATTGCCGAGGCGGTCGTGACCTTCGGCCGTCTTCGCGACTGGCAGCAGGCACGACATGCAGCGAGGGCTGCAACCGAGACGCTTCCCGACGTCGGCAGTTTCATTGACCCACTAGCGGACTCCCTCACAGCGCTCTTCCGCGTGGCGCTGGGTGGCACAGCCGGCTGGCTTCTCCATACCGAGGTCACCGGCATGTACGCGGCTGTAATGGTGGGCGCCTCCGCGCCCGCCCTACTCGCGCAGGTGGGCAGGGCAGCCACCCCAGCCGATGCCCTCCGCGACCGGCCTGTGGACGACGTTCCGAGCGGGGCTGCATCCCAGCCAGGTCGTCCGGAGCTTTCCTCGGTCCACGATGAGGCGGCTTCATGAGTGCTGCTGCGGTCGCCCAGCGCTTCTGGAGGTCGTTCGTCGGCGGGCGACAGCCTTATCTGCGGCGATCAGCGGAGCGAGGACGCGACGGCTACAGCCTGCGGCTACGGATCTGGGCATCGTTCATCGGCGTGGCCCTACCCCCCACACGGCGCGGAACGGTACTAACGTACGAGCCATCGACCGTCCTGTTGGAACCCGCTTCCCCAGGGGATAGGCCCCGGAACGGGCAGCAGGCGAGCGTACTCGCCCCGGGGTGGTTCGCGCTTCCCCCGCTCCTGACAGTCAGCGGCCTGACCGCCGCGGGATCAGACCCTGTGGTACTGGAAACATCGTCCCCGGACGGCCGGGCCAGGTTCCTGGTGCGCAGCCGCCGTAGCCTGCGGCCTGAGTACAGCCTGGAGTTGGTACTGCGCGGCGTCGATGCCGCCCGGCCGATGATGTCCGCGGTCAAGTACTCCAGGGTGGACGGCATCGAGCAGCTGCTGCTCGTACCGGTAATACAGGGGCAGGTCGGTCCTCCCGCCGCGTATGTCAGCCTCCCAGGCTTCGCTGCCGAGACGGCGTGGACGGCCGGTGCTCCCGCTCCGGTGACTTCGAGCGTCGTTTGGGATACTGCGACGGTCGCGGGCTCGGTCCGCGCGGCGCTCAACGAGGCGACCCGCGGTGCCTGGCGACGGGTGGCGGAACTCGTCAGTCACGACCTACGTAGCGTCATCGAAAGCGAGCTGCCGTGACGACCGTCAACGGGCAGCACCGCCCCGAAGGGCCGCGGAGCGGGAGAGAACCGGGCCCATCGAGGTCGCGTCGGCTGCCTTGGCTCCGGGCAAATGCCGGGCCGGGCCTCCTCCAGACGCGGGCGGCACTTGACGACGTACTCACGAACGCGACGAGCCCTCAGGCGGCCGCGCAGGAGCTGCTCGGTGAACGACAGCTGTGGTGGAAGAGCTGCAGCGAGGCTTTTCGTACCGATCCATCCTGGTTGTTCGACGGACGCGGAGAGGAACTGCGTGCCTGGCTCAACTCGACAGCGCCAGACCCCACGGCCAACTCCGTCACACCGGCTGAGCATGCGTGGCTGCTGGGCCGGGCCCTGAGCGCACCAGAGAGCCAACGCGGGGAACACGACGAGTCACTGGCCCGGTTGGCGGAGGTGTGGGCGCAGAGCGGACTGATTTCAGTGGACGCCACAGCCGGACTCGCACAGCCGTCCGGCCACGGGCTCGACGGACTCTCACCGCGCATCGCGGGCACCCTCAGGGCCGTCGTCAAACGGATGCAGGACCTGCACTGCGCCGCGGAGCCGAACGGTCCAAGGAGCATGCTCGTGATCGCCGCGCTGCTGATGGCGGGCACGGAACCGCGCAGGCGGCCCGTCGTCCGCGTACCGGTGGTGTTCGGACGATCTGCCGGACCAACCGGACAGACCACCCTGGAGGGTGCCACCGGCATTCTGGAACTGCGCGAGTTCCGCTCGGGACCAACTGGGTTGTACCCCGATCCGCGGACGATGGCAGGAGTGCGCAGCCCGAACGGGCAGTTCGCCGCCTCGTTGGGCCACGCCTGGAATGCGGCCGGGCCCCGGCGGGAGGGGCGATGCGTGTTGTGGCGCCTCGTCCTGTCCGATGAGCCCACACCTCCCGCGCAGATCGATGGCCCCTCTCTCGGCGCAGCGTTCGCGCTCGGCCTGCGTGAACTAGTACGCTACCCGCCGTCCCACCGGCCCAGCTTGGCCGCGATCCGCGGTGTCTTCTACGGCCTTCGCCCGCGGACCGCGGTGACCGGCGCACTCGACGGAGGCGAATACCTCCTCAGGGTCGCCGATATGGACGCCAAACTGCTGGCCACGCGCCGCACGCGGCTACGGCTCGTCGCGCCCGAGGCCAATCGGATTGACGTCGCCGGGGCACCCGCGCCCGACGAGGTGAGATTCGCCGCGGACCTGAGACAGGCCGACAGGTACGCTCGTCGACTCCGCCTCGGCCGCTTGGCCGTTGCTGGACTCGTACTCATCGCAAGCACGATCGGGATGTTCGCCCTCCAGCAACACGACTCGGCACGTTCCGAACAGCAGGAAGCCGAACGCCAGCGTGGCCTGGTCCTCTACAACCGGGTCCTTGCCACCGCCGACCGACTGCGCAGCACCGACGTGTCCACAGCGGCCCAACTCACCTTGGTCGCCTACCGGATGCACCCGAGCGGGGACACCTACTCGCGCCTGGTCACCGCCGCGAACAGCCCACTGTCGACACCCGTCGCTGCTCACCGTGCCGAGATCTGCGCCCTGGCGGTCAGCCCGGACGGCCACACCCTGGCCACCGGCAGCGACGACTTCACCGTGCGGCTGTGGGACATCTCGGACCCCACTCGGCCCAGGCCCCTAGGCAAGCCCCTGGCCGGATTCGGCAACGTCGTGTGTGCGCTGGCGTTCAGCCCCAACGGACGCACCCTGGCCACCGGCGGCTACGACCACACGGTGCGGTTGTGGAACGTCTCGGACCCGGACCAACCCAAACGTCTCGGCTCGCCGCTGCCCGGTTACGACAAGAGCACGGGGTCCGTGCATGCCCTGGCGTTCAGCCCGGACGGCCGCACCCTGGCCACAGGGAGTTACCCCAGCAGTGGGGTGGCGCCCGTCACCGATCCGGGGCTTCGGCTGTGGGACGTGTCCGACCCTGCCAGGCCCGGGCTCCTGAGCCAGACCGTGGACGACGCCGCATACGTCAATCACCTGGCGTTCGCCCCGGACGGGCGCACCCTGATGACCAGTCCGGCGGGCAAGTCACCCTTCCGGCTGTGGAACTTGTCGGACCCCAAGCACCCTAAAGCTCTGGGCGCGGCCCCGACAGCCAACAGCGAGCGGGTGCACACGGTGGCGATGAGCCCGGACGGCCGAACTGTGGTCACAGGAAGCACGGACCAGACATTGCAGGTGTGGGACGTGTCGAACCCGGGCCAGGTCAAAGCCCTGGGCCGGCCCGTGACCGGCCTGACGGGCGGTGTCGAGTCACTGGCGTTCAGCTCGGACAGCAGCACCCTGGCCGTTGGCGGCGGTGACTCCATGATCCGGCTGTGGAACCTGTCGGACCGTACCGCTCCGGCGTCCCTCGGCTCGCCGCTGGCCGGCCATACCTCCAAAGTCGATGAGCTCGTGTTCACCCCGGACGGCCGCACTCTGGTCGGCGGTGACCAGGGCACGACGATGCGGCTCTGGAACCTCCCCGCCCGTCTCCTCACCGGCCACACCCTCGGCTACTCCGTGCCCGACAGCGTCAACGCCCTCGCGTTCAGCCCCGACGGGCGTACCCTGGTCAGCGGCCACTTCGACAAATCAATACGGTGGTGGAACGTCTCGGACCCGGCCCGGCCCGGTCCCCTGCGCCCGTCCGTAACCCTGCACACCTACACCGTGTGCGCGCTGGCCTTCAGCCCCGACGGCCGTACGCTGGCCAGCGGCAGCCGTGATCAGACGGTCCTACTCTGGGACGTCTCGGACCCGAAGCACCCCAAGGCCCTGAGGAAGCTGACCGGCCACGCGGGCGGCGCCTGCGCGCTGGACTTCAGCCCGGACGGCCGCACTCTGGCCACCGCTGGCGAGGCTGTGAACAGCGGCACCGGCAAGGGTGCCGTGTTCCTCTGGGACGTCTCGGACCCGGCCCGGCCTAAGGTTCTGGGGCAGCCCTTGAGCGATGTCACCGGGGGGATCAACGCGCTGGATTTCAGCCCAGACGGGCGCATCCTGGCCGCGGTCGGTGGCGACTCACGGGTGCAGATGTGGGACGTCTCGGAACGCAGCCAGGCCGCGCCACTGGGAGAGCCGTTGAGTGAACACACCGCAGGCGTCGGCACGTTGGCCTTCAGTCCGGACGGGCGCACCCTGGCCACCGGCGGATCGGATGCGGTGCGGCTTTGGGACGTCTCCGCCCCGAAGCAGCCCAGGGCACTGAAAACGCTGACCGGCTACACGGGCTCCGTCGACACGATGATCTTCAGCCCGGACGGGCGGACACTGGCGGCCCGCGGGGGCGAAACAGTCCGGCTGTGGGACGTCTCCGACCCAAAGCGGGCGGCACCCCTGGGCGAACCGCTGGAGGGCCACACCAGCAGCATCTACTCCCTCGCGTTCAGCCCGGACGGCCGAACACTGGCCAGCGGCGGAGTCGACCAGGTAATCAGACTTTGGGACATGGACCTGGACCAGGACATCAAGCGGATCTGCGCCGTCACCAGGAACACCCCGGCGGCCGACGAATGGGGCCGCCACGTCAGTAGCATGCCCTTCCCCGCCCCTTGCTGACCGACCGTCGAGACCGGCTCATGGGGAGCGCTCCTCCACGCACAGTGCGCCTCGTCGGATGGCCATGGCCACTCCGGCCACACGGATTTCCCCAACTCCCTTTGTGGTGGCACGGTTTGATCACAGATTCGCGGGGGCGCGTTGGTCGCACGGGGCGCCTACGGACAGCACCGACGGGGGACGCACATGGGGAGTGACGCCGCATGGCCGGAATGAAGCTCTATTCACTCGAATCCAATGATCCGCGGCGACTCGGCCCCTACCGGTTGCTGCGACGGATCGCCACGGGCGGGATGGGCCGCATCTATCTCGCGCGGCCGGAGGAGGCAACGGGCACCGCGAGTGCCGCCGGGCCCACCGGAACCGCGGTGGACCATCCTCTGGTCGCCGTCAAGACGCTCCTCGCCGAGGGCTTCGTCAGCAGGCCGGACCGGGACCGATTCGCCCGCGAGGTGGACTTGGCCGGACGCGTGGAGAGCGCGTCCACGGCCAAGGTCCTGGACTCCGACGCGACGGCAAAGCGCCCGTGGCTGGCCATCGAGTTCATTCCGGCGCCCAGCCTGGCCGAACTCGTCGGCGAGGCAGGGACGTTGTCTGTTGACGCCGTGCGATGGATCGCGGCCGAGATCGCGCGTGCGTTGGTCGAACTGCACGGCATGGGGGTCGTGCACCGGGACGTCAAACCCCAGAACATCCTGCTGACCCGGGACGGGCCCCGCCTCATCGACTTCGGTATCTCGCACGCCCACGACCACACCAGCTCCGCGACGACGATCGGCACCTTCCCGTTCACGTCGCCAGAGCAGGCGTCCGGCAAGAAGTCCACCACCGCGTCCGACATGTACTCGCTGGGAGCGACACTCTTCTTTCTCGCGGTCGGCCGCCCCCCGTACGAGCAGACCGACCACTCCATCGGGCTCCTGGCTCTCGTCCAGCGCGCCGAGCTCGACACGGACGGGCTGCCTTCGCAACTGGAGCCGCTGATCCTCCCGTTGCTGGGGGCCGAGCCCGGAGAGCGGCCCGCACCCGCCGACGTACTGCGCGACTGCCTGAGCGGCCTCGGCCCGCTGACGGCGACAGGGAAGGCCGCACGGTGGCTGCCGCTGGACTGGACCGCGCTCATTGAGGAGTACGCGGAGCAGGGGCGCCAACTGCAGGGCGGCACAGTCGACTTCGACGCGGCCGAAGCACGGACGCGGGTGGGGCCCGAGGCCGACCGGGAGGGTTCGGACGAGGCTGTCAGCGCGATGCGCGAACAGTTGGAGGCCCTGCGCAAGCAGCGGGACGCCCTGGCGCAGGCGCAGGCTGAGGAGCGGGCGGAGGCAGAGGAGCGGGAGCGGCGTCTGGAAGAGGAGGAGGAGCGCAGGCTCAGGAAGCAGGCGCGCAAGGCGGCGGAACTCGCGGAGAAGGAACGCAAGGAGAAGGAGCGGAAGGAGCGCGAACGCCTGGCGCGGGCGCGGACCCAGACCGCCACCCACAGCACCACCTCGACGTCCTCTACATCCTCGGCCCCCTCGACGCCGAAGACTCCGGCGAAGCCCGCCCCGAAGACATCGAGCAGCTCCGAAGGCTGGGTCGGCCTGCTCGTGGGCGCAGTCATCATCGGACTCCTGATCTGGCAGCCCTGGGACAAGAAGGATGACGACAGCTCGGAAAGCAGCCCCCAGCCGACATACAGCTACGGCCTGGCCAGCGGTGGCAGCAGCGGCGACACCTCGTCCGGCTCAGACGACTCCTCCAGTTCATCGAGCGGCAGCTCGGACGACTACGAGCCCGCACCGGAGACCAGCTCGCCGGAGCCCGACCCCACCGAGGACGCCTTCAAGGCCGTCTCGGTCGGAGACTGCCTGGACGTCGTCGACACCGGGTATGGCGGCAAGGAGAAGTACGACTGGAGCGAAGAAGAGCCGAACACGACGCCTTGCAGCACCGCGCGCGTGCGGGTCTACAGCACCAGCGACGACTGCGACAGCGCCCAGGACCAAGCAACCTGGTCGTACTACTCCACCAGCAGCGGCGAGCGCACCGCGCTCTGCCTCGAAGGCGAGTACCACAGAGGCGACTGCCTACTCGCCGACAACGACGGCAACTCCGCCAGTATCGCGATGCTGTCATCCGTGAACTGCACGGATAGACAGGTCCCCAGCGCATACAACGACATCTTCGTCATCACGGCCATCTACCGAGCGACGGCGAGCACCACCACTGCGGACTGCCGTGCCGGGCAGTCCGACACGAACACATACTGGTCCCAGAAGGTGGACGACGGCGCCACGCTGCTGTGCCTGAAGGCGTACGACTGAGCCCGCTGCGGCTGACGGAGGGCTAGTGAGGGCCCACTGGTACAGAAACACGCGGACCAGATTCACTCCTGAGATGGCGGAGCCGCCTCCTTCAAACATGAGAGGTTCGAGATCACCCCGCACGTGGGCAGCTGGATCATGCAGACAACATGACGGCCCACAGGATCCCCAGCGCAATGGAGCCGATCGGCGAACCGGGAAGCGTGAGCGATGCGTGAGCGGACGTCGAAAAATAGGCCACCGCGCAGAGGACTGATCATCAAGTTGCGTGTCGCTGATCAGGCAGAACAGCGCCACGCAGCAAGGCTCAGCATCACCCATCAAGGATTCGTTCCCACTCCTGAAGCGGGTATAGCACGTTCATCCGCCAAGGGCCAAGGGGGGAAGAGGCCAGCTCAGGAGAACCTTCCCTCTGTGCGAAGCCCTCGTGGATCTGCCTCGTTGGACAGTGGCGAGGGCACATCCAGGGCACATGAGCCTGGGAAACGTCGTCGACCAGTGAGAACTACGGAGAGGAGTTTCCCCTGGTCGGCACACATCTCACCAAGAAACCCCAGGTCACCGCTCCGCCACTCCCATTCGCTGCACGAATGGCAGGACTTCAGCCATCGGCTGCATGAGGCGGGGCATCAGCCTTATTGCTTGGTTTGGCCCTGAGGGCACGTTGGTTTCGCTGGGGGCACTGATGTGCCCTGGGCGGCGCCGTTCTGCGCACGTACGTGATCAGGCGGAGGGCCTCTGGCCCTCGACGAGCTGCTGGATCGCGGAGAGGATTCCCGCCACGGCGGTGGGCTCGGCGGCGAGGGCGGTCAGTGCGACGGACGGCCAGCCGTTGTAGCCCTTCGCGGGCAGCGCCTCCAGTTTCTCCGCCAGGCCGGGAAGGGCCGGCAGGGCAGCCGCGAACGCCGCCGCCCGCCCGAGGCCGAGGTGATAGGTGATCGAGCCGAAGGCGAAGGAGAGGTCGTCCTTCGCCGGGTCCTCGCGCAGGGAGAGCGTCGCGATCGGCACGTCCCGGCCGGAGACGCGGTAATAGATGCGCATGCTCCGGTACTTGGCCGTCCCGCACTCCAACCGCCCCTCGGCCGCCGCGTGATCGAGCAGGGCGGTCGCGGTCCGCCGTACGTCCGGGTCGGGGCGCGATGCGATCGCTCCGTCCATGTCGGCGCGGGTGGTCCGCTGCGCGGTGCGGTGACCCGAGGGGGACTTGGCCGCGGTGGCGACCTCGCCGTGCACCCGGGGGACGAGGACACGGAGGTCGCCGCCACCGCGGTACTGGGTCAGCTCGACCGCGTACACGTCGGTCTGCCGCAGCTGCCGGTTCAGGAACTCGACGATCGCCCGCAGCTCCAGCGGAATCTGGTCGGCGACGAACAGCAGCCGCATCTGCCCGGCGGCCAGCCGCTCCTCGACGGTCGTCCAGAACTCCTCCGCGGAGCGGTCGCCCTGATCGCCCTGATCGCCGAGAAGTTCCCCGTACGCCTCCTCCAGCGACCGGCCGTCCTTGGCGCAGGTCTCCTCGAAGGAACGCCGCAGCAGTGCGGCCGGCCAGTAACGGGCGGCGTTCGCCGCGTAGTCGAGCATCTGGCCGACGACCTCACGCCGGATGCGGGTGTCCGTGGCCCGCTTGACCTCGACCAGGGTCGGTACGCCGTCGGCGTCGACGAAGAGGTGGTCCAGCCAGTACGCCGGGGCACTGTCCGTGCTCGTCGGCACCCCCATCTCCCGGGCCACCAGCACCAGCCGCAGCGGTCGGCCATCAGCCAGCGAGCCGAAGTCCAGCACCCGTGGGTGACGCGCGAGCAGCTCCTGGAACTCCGCCTCGGTCTCGAACTCGGCCCGCTCCAGAGCCTGCAGTCCCTCACCCAGAACGAACACCGGCTGGTTTGTCATGTGCTCCCGCCCCCGTGATCCGGCTTCCACGATCCTTGATCGTCTTCTACGCCGGTTGATACAGGACGTTACCGACAACGACGCCCTGTCTCCCGCCACTTGTCCTGCCTGGTCCTCCCTCACTCTTGCCTGCCGGCGTATCAGGCCCCGCCGTTCCTGCCCTGCCATTCGCGCGGGGACATCCCGTATGCCGCCCGGAACACCCGGCTGAAGTGCGCGGGGTTGGCGAAGCCCCAGCGGTGGGCGACGGCGGACACGGTGGGGCTCATGCGGCCGGGGCGGCTCAGCTCACGTCGGCATTCCTCCAGGCGGCGGTGCTGGATCCAGCGGCTGACGGTGGGGCCTTCGTCCTGGAAGAGGCGGTGCAGGTAGCGGACGGAGATGCGGTGGGCGGCGGCGATCGATTCCGGCGAGAGGTCGGGATCGGCGAGGTGGTGGTCGATGAAGGCCCGGATCCGCACCAGCAGCGCCCAGTGGGCGGCGTCCGTACCGGCGGTGTCCCGGCCGAGGTGCTCGGCGATGAGGGTGGTGAGCAGGTCCACGGCGTTGCGCGCGAGCATTTCGCCGACCGGGGGGCGGCAGGAAGCGGCTCCGGCGGCGAGCCCGGCCAGGAAGGGGGCCACCAGGGCGGCCGGTCCCTCGTCGCCGTGGAGGGTGATGCCGGTGATACGCCGCAGGTCGGACTCCCGGAGCCCGAGCGCCTGTCGCGGCAGCTGGAAGACCTTCATCTGGAAGCGGTCGGGGAAGCTCAGCGTGTACGGCCGGGTCGTGTCGTAGAAAGCGAAGTCGCCCGGCCGCAGGAAGGCGTCCCGGCCGTCCTGGGTGATGACGGCGGGGCCGTACCCCTGCAGGCCGATGAGCATGTACTCGGCGCTGTCCCGGGCGATCAGCCGCGGAGTGCGGAAGACCCGCTCCGGGTCGGCGTCCACGGTGGAGATCTGGAGGTGGCCGAGGCGGTCGGTCCTGACCGCTCCGGAGAAGGGCGCGTCCGCGGGGTCCTTCGGGGTGGAGACGTCCA
>Ga0307509_10003502_pt1 | contig 23683 bp, 27 predicted proteins | sample 10_EM_MG_FD_202245 | JGI IMG/M metagenome (GOLD analysis project Ga0307509, IMG submission 202245) | Populus trichocarpa ectomycorrhiza microbial communities from riparian zone in the Pacific Northwest, United States - 10_EM | ecosystem: Host-associated > Plants > Roots > Unclassified | place... | reverse complement strand
CGAAGCCCGGTGCCTACGAGAATTTCTACCGCACGGTCGCTGCGGCGGCACTCGACGGCGATGAACTCGCTGTCACGCCGAGGGACGCATGCGATCTGATGGCATTGCTCGATGCAGCCCGCCTCAGCGCTACCGCAGGCCGCCGCGTCGACCTGGGCTGAGTGCAGCGCCATGCATTGACCTGGAGAGGGAGCGGTCATGAGTGAACCTTAATTCACGGTGTTGGCTGTCGGCGCGACCGGAGGCATCGGACGACGCGTTGTCGAAGACACCCTTCAGATAGACTCCAGATCGGAGATCGGCACGGAAACTGGACGAGGCCGTGCCTTGGCAGGGGCGGCCGCAAGAAGCAGGCGTAGGAACGATGGCGACATTCGAGTTGATTCTCGCTCTTTTGCTGGGGGCATCTCTGCTGTCGATGTTCGCCGGAGCGATTGCGGTGCCCTATCCAACGCTGCTGGCGCTTGCCGGGGTGGTGCTGGCGCTGGTGCCGGGATTGCCCGGCCTCGACTTGCCGCCCGATCTGATCCTCGCGCTGTTCGTCGCGCCGGTGCTTCTCGACGCCGCGCACGACATGTCGCTTCGCGACCTGAAGCGGAGCTGGAAGCCGGTGCTGTCGCTCGTCGTTGTCGCGGTCGGGCTGACGACGGCCGCCGTGGCAATCATGGCGCGTGTCTTCCTGCCGGACATGCCCTGGGCCGTAGCGCTGGGAGCGTTGCTTGCTCCACCCGACGCGGTCGCAGCGCTCGCGGTGATGCGGCAGGCGGAGCCTCCGCATCGTATCCGTACCGTGCTTGAGGGCGAAAGCTTGCTCAATGACGCATCGTCACTGCTCATATATCGGCTCGCGGTCGGCGCGACGGCCGCCGGGGGGCTGACCGTCAGCGACGCGGTTCCAGCGTTCATGCTCGTCGCCGTTGGCAGCGTGGTCGCCGGCTGGCTGCTGGCCAAGCTCACCTCGGGCCTGATCCGCAAGGTGAGCGACGCGCCAACCGCCACCATCCTCCAGTTCGTCACCACCTTCGGCGTTTGGCTGGTCGCCACGCGCCTGCATCTCTCCGAGGTCGTCACGGTAGTGACATTCGGCCTGACGGCAGCGCGCGGTTCGACCTTGTCGATGCCGGCCGACGTGCGGGTCAGTTCATTTGCAACCTGGAGTACCGTGACGTTCGTCCTGAACGTGCTCGCCTTCACGCTGATCGGGCTCCAGCTTCGCCCGATCCTGCCGGCGCTTGATGGCGGGCGGCATCTCAATTGGCTGGCCTTCGCCTTTGCGATCCTTGGCATCGTGATTGTGGTTCGTCTCGCATGGGTGCTGCTTTACGGTATCTTCCACAGTGACGATCCGGCAATGCCGGGTGCCATGACGCGGCCCAAGGCGTTGAGGGCGGCGCTGGTCGTGGGTTGGTCCGGCATGCGTGGCATTGTGACCCTGGCGGCCGCACTCGCCTTGCCCGAGGACTTCCCGTAACGGTCCTTCATCCTGCTGACCGCGTTCATCGTGGTGCTTGGAACACTAGTCCTCCAGGGCCTGACCTTGAAGCTGCTGCTCGGCTGGCTCGGGCTGAAGCGCGACAAGACAATTGAGGACGAACTTGCCTTGGCGCGCGCTACGGCTCTGACGGCCGTCGTCACGTCATTGGCGGGTGAAGATGGACCTGCGGCCGAGCGGCTTCGGCTGGAATATGCGGCGAAGCTGGCAGAGGCGGGGGCCGGACGCGATCCGCATGGCTCGGCCGACACGACGCTCAGGCGGCGGGTGGTTCCCCCTGCGCGTCGTGCAAATGACGCGTTGCGTGATACCGGCGTCATCGGTGACGATGCCTATCGCCAGGTCGAGCAGGAGCTTGATTGGCTCGAGCTCACCACGCGCGAATAGGCGGCCGCCCCAATACCCCGCTCGGCGCGCCGTTTCCAGTCGTGCGCTGCTTTGCGATCGGTAACCCCGACCGCGGTCATCAGCGTCCAAGGAGATCCGCTCGGATTTGCAAAGCGTTTTCTATGTTCACTTGCGCCCGCGATAACGCAGCGCGTCCACCAGCAATGCGAACGCCGGCGAGAGCTGCCGACGGCTCGGATAGTAGAGGTGATAGCCGGGGAATGGCGCGCACCAATCACCGAGAACGCGGACCAACAGGCCATCAGCGATCAGCGGCTTTACATAATCTTCTACCAAGAACGCCAAACCGGCGCCTGCCGTCGCGGCCAAAAGGACCATGCGCGACTCGTTAAACACGAGTTGTCCCTCAACGCGCACATTGAGTTCGCGGCCATCCTTCTCGAATTCCCAAGCATAAAGACCGCCGCGAGTGGGCAGGCGCAGGTTGATGCATCTGTGTTTGGTCAGATCGTGGGGCGCTTTCGGCTTGGGATGAACGGCGAAATATGAAGGTGCGCCGACCACCGCCATACGGACTTCCGGTCCGATGCGCACGGCGATCATGTCCTTGGCCACCTGCTCGCCGAGACGAACGCCCGCGTCGTAGCGTTCAGTCACGATGTCGGTGAGAGCAGTGTCGATCGACAACTCGACGTTCACGTCGGGATGATCCGGCAGGAGCCGCGCCAACGCGGGCCACAGGATTTTTTCAGCCGCGTGCTGAGTGGTTGTGATTCGAACCGTGCCGGCAGGCTTGTTCCGCAGTTCGCTCAGCGCCGCGAGCCTGCCGTCTATCTCGTCGAGGGCCGGGCGCAGCGTTTCGATGAGCCGCTCACCCGCTTCTGTAGGAGCGACGCTACGAGTCGTACGCATCAGGAGCCGGAGCCCCAAGCGCTCTTCGAGCCGGCGTACCGTATGGCTCAGGTTAGATTGGGACGTGCCGAGCTTGGCGGCCGCGCGGGTAAAGCTGCGCGCTTCGGCCACCGCCAGAAATACAGACAGGTCGCCCAATTCGTCGCGCTTCATTCATGAACTCCAGATATAGGTTCATGCCAATTATGACGCCTTATCGCTTAGAGACCAATCCCCTATATCGGTTGCAGGCTAACGGGCCGCCCAGTCGCCGGTGCCCGAACGGAGGGAGGTCCGGAATGCGAATGCGCAAACTAGGAAAGAGCGGTCCGGAGGTTTCGGCCATCGGCCTGGGCTGCATGGGTCTGAGCTTTGGCCTCGGCCCGGCGACGGACCGGAACAAAGCAATCGGCGTGATCCGATCGGCGGTGGAGAGGGGCGTGACTCTGTTCGATACCGCGGAAGGCTACGGCCCGTTCACCAACGAAGAACTGGTGGGCGAAGCGCTGCAGCCCTTCCGGGATCAGGTTCTGGTGTGCACGAAGTTCGGTTTCAAGATCAATGAGAAGAATGAGACGGTCGGACTCGATAGCCGGCCTACGCATATTCGCGAAGTGGTGGAAGCATCGCTCGAGCGGTTGCGCACCGACCACATCGACCTTCTTTATCAGCATCGTGTCGATCCGGCTGTGCCGATGGAAGATGTCGCCGGCGCGGTGAGAGACCTTATCTCGGAAGGCAAGGTGAAGCATTTCGGCCTGTCCGAGGCGAGCGCGCAGAACATCCGGAAGGCCCACGCCGTGCAGCCGGTGGCAGCCATCCAGGACCACTATTCGTTGTGGATGCGTGAACCCGAGGCAACGAAGTTTTCGGTTTGCGAGGAGCTTGGCATTGGTCTCGTCGCTTGGGGGCCGCTGGGTCAGGGGTTCCTGACCGGTGCGATCACCAGGGACATGAAGTTCGACGATCCGAACGACCTGCGGAAGGACTTCCCGCGTTTCAAGCCCGATGCGCTGGAGGCCAACTTCAAGGTGGTCGACTTCCTGAAAGGTCTCGCTGCCCGTAAAGGCATAACGCCGGCACAGATCGCACTTGCCTGGCTGCTGGCGCAAAAGCCGTGGATTGTGCCGATTCCAGGGGGCACGAAGGTGGAGCACCTGGATGACAACCTCGCGGCGGCCGACGTCGAACTGACGGCGGCGGACCTGCGCGAAATCGACCAGGCCTTCACCACTATCGACATCAAGGGCGCGGCCTTGTCAGAGGGGCTGGACGCGGCAATCGACCGCTGAGGCCAACGCAGCGCCGCGCCGCCAGCGCGAGCAGATTGGCCGTATTGGGACCACCCCAAAGAGGGGGACCGATTTACCCGCGTCTAGATTCGGCAGCTCTCCTACCGTTGGCGACGGGGCTGCGGATCCGGAATGCGGAACCCTTGACAACAACGGAATTTGAACATGCAGAAGCGAAAACTTGGAAACAATGGCCCACAAGAACGCCACACCTGCCCAGATCGCGCTTGCTTGGCTGCTGGCTCAAAAGCCGTGGATCGTGCCGATCCCCGGAACGCGAAAGCTGCAACGCCTCGAAGAGAACCTCGGCGCATCTGCGATCGAACTCACTCCCGAGGATCTCCGTGAGATCGATGTTGCCTCCTCGATGATCAAGGTGCAAGGCGCCCGAGGAACCGGGCAGGAGAAATACGCCCAACCTGGACTCGGATTCTCGGCGCAAACGGTCGGCAAAAGCCAACGCGCAACTAACGCTTTAGCTACGGGCGATGCGCGTCATGAGGAACGTTTATGTCTCGGCATTCATGAACCACCTTCATAAGCGCATGCGGCCTGGGCACCTAATCGAACGCCGGGGGACGCTTAGGTTAGATGTCGACGGCATGGAATGGGAACGATTCCGTCCATCCAGCGGTTTCAATGAAAAGGATCGGAGAGCCGTATGCAAGATTTTGAAATTTCCCGACGCGATCTTCTGATCGTCGGAGCTGCCAGCCTCGCAACGCCGCCCCTTGCCGCGAAAGCGGTCCCTTTCACCGCGACGAGCCAAGGCATCGGCGCAGCGGTCGCGATATCGAAGGTTGCGCTGAACATCAACGGCAACGCCAGCCAACTCGAGGTCGACACGCGAACCACGTTGCTGGATCTGCTGCGCGAGCACCTGCATCTGACCGGCACCAAGAAGGGCTGCGACCACGGCCAATGCGGCGCGTGCACGGTCATCGTCGACGGCCGCCGGATCAACTCGTGCCTTTCGCTGGCCGTGATGCATGATGGCGACAACGTCACCACGATCGAAGGATTGGGCACGCCGGAGAGCATGCACCCGATGCAGGCCTCGTTCGTGAAGCACGACGGATTTCAGTGCGGCTACTGCACGCCAGGACAGATTTGCTCTGCGGTGGCGATGCTCGACGAGATCAAGGCCGGTGTTCCGAGTCACGTCAGCAACGAGCTGAATGAACCGTTTCAGTTGACGAACGCCGAACTCCGCGAGCGGATGAGCGGCAACATCTGCCGGTGCGGTGCATACTCCAACATCGCTGAAGCGATCACCGAAGTCGCAGGGTGCGCCGGTTCCTGCCGCACCTGATGGACCTGGTGCTGAAACGCAAGATCAATCCCGGCAAGGTGTTCGACCTGACGCTGCCGCTTGCCGACGTCGCCGAGGGCTATCGCGCGATGGATGAGCGCCGCGCGATCAAGACCCTGCTGCGTCTGTGATCGGGAGGTCGCGATCATGCCATGCAGCACGGATGTCAAACCAGTCCGGGGCGCCAGCGTGGACGACAAGGAGAACGGTGATGGCTCCCACTGAGCGCAGCCAAGCACAGCGAACCCCGAAAACCTGGAATACCGCTGCCCCCATGATCGTATTGGTCGTCGGCGCGACCGGCAGCATCGGACGCCTGGTCGTCGATGAAGCCCTGCATCAGGGCCACGTCGTGCGCGCCCTGGTACGCACGACGGACAAGGCCCGCCAGATCAACGCGCAGGCGCAGGTGATCATTGGCGACGTCACCCGTCCCGATACGCTTCGCGACGCCGTGGACGGTGTGGATGCCATCGTATTCACGCTCGGTTCGAACGGCTTGGGCAAAGCTGGAGCGGAAGCGGTTGATTATGGCGGCGTGCGCAACGTCCTGGGCGCGTTAGGCTCGCGAAACGTGCGCATCGCCCTGATGACCGCCATCGGGGTCACCGACCGCACCGGCAGCTACAACCGCACCACCCAGGCCCATGACTGGAAGCGGCGGTCCGAGAGGCTCGTGCGTGCGAGCGGCCTGCCGTACACGATCGTGCGTCCCGGCTGGTTCGACTACAGTGCTCCGGACCAGCAGCGGTTGGTTCTTCTCCAAGGCGACAGGCGGCACGCCGGCGATCCCAGCGACGGCGTCATAGCGCGCCGCCAGATCGCGCAGGTGTTGGTGCGCAGCCTCGGCTCGGATCAGGCTTTGCGAAAGACGTTTGAGCTCGTTGCCGAGACCGGTCCCGCACCGGACGATTTCGACGAATTGTTTAGCCGGCTGGCGGCCGACCCGGAAGATACACTCGATGGCGTGCGGGACCTGGCCAACATGCCGTCCGATAGTGAACCCCCGCAGGTTTTGGACGATCTAAGCGCAGTGCGCGCGCGCCAACGCGTTTCCTTGTCCTGAAAGACCAGAAAATTCAAACTGACTATCCTTCCAGCCCCACGCAACCCAAACACCTCTCGATCGCTTTTGGTCGGATAACACGTCGTGAAAGGAAATCCTCGTGAGCAACGTCATCGTCGTCATTGGAGCCGGATCGATCGGCCAGGCGATCGCGCGCCGGGTCAGCGTGGGCAAGCATGTCCTGCTGGCCGACTTGCGCAAGGAGAACGCCGAGGCTGCGGCTACGGTCCTGAGTAATGCCGGATATGAGGTGAGCACGGCGGCCGTCGATGTGTCCTCGCGTGAGTCGGTTCACGCGCTGGTCGAAAAAGCCACGGCGCTTGGTGACGTCACTGGTGTCATCCACGCCGCTGGCGTGTCCCCCTCGCAGGCGTCGCCAGCGACAATCCTCGCGGTCGATCTGTATGGCACCGCGCTGGTGCTGGAAGAATTCGGCAGTGTCATAGCACCTGGCGGTTCCTGCGTGGTCATCGCATCCATGTCGGGACATCGCCTGCCAGCGCTGACGGCTGAACAGGACGAAGCCCTGGCGACGACGCCCGCGGATGACTTGCTCGCGCTTGCGATGCTCCAGCCCGATCAGGTGACGGACTCGCTGCACGCCTACCAGGTCTCCAAGCGCTGTAATTCGCTGCGGGTTATGGCCGAGGCGGTCAGGTGGGGCAAACGCGGTGCGCGGGTCAATACGATCAGCCCCGGGATCGTCATCACGCCGCTTGCCAAGGACGAATTGACCGGGCCGCGCGGCGAAGGCTACCGCCGCATGATCGATTTGTGCCCGGCCGGGCGGGCCGGCACGCCGGACGAGGTGGGAACCGTCGGTGCGCTCCTCATGGGACCGGAGGGCTCGTTCATCACAGGCAGCGATTTCCTCATGGACGGCGGAGTGACCGCCTCTTACTGGTTCGGCGAACTCGCTCCGAAATAAGCGAACCCGTGAAGGCCTCTCTCTTCAGCAGGAACGCAGAATGAAGCCCTATGTCATCTGCCACATGGTGGCTTCGATCGACGGCCGCATCAACTCCGGCAAATGGAGCATGAGTCCTGACGGCGACCGCAAGACCTGGAGCGTACTCTATGAAGAGATCCACGAGGCGCTCGCGGCCGATGCCTGGCTCGTCGGGCGCTGCACGACCGATGGCTTCGACCACCGGGTATAAAGACGGGTACTTCGACCGTTGATGTTTATGATTAAAGCAATAGAATCAATGTTATTAATCATTCAATATGACGGTCACTCTCTCCGCAAACAGGTAACGTATTGATTTAATTATGATTTTTTAGCGACTTGCCATCTCCGGTAACCCGGCGCCGTGCCTGCAGGCACGGGGTAAACGGGCAGCACGAATGCTGATTCCGCTCGATGTCGCCCACTATTCCGGAATGAGCAGTGCTCGATCTGCAAGGCTGTGAACTCTGCAGGATCGCGTCCCGATCGGGTGCGAACCGTCTGCTGCTGCGTTGCATCACTCCTCGGTCGATTTGTTTTCGGGAGATGGTCCGACAATATCCGCCACCACAGCAGAAATCAGCGAGTCCGCCAGAAGGTTATCCGCAATCACGCGAGACAGTATAACAGCGCCAACCATCTCCGAGAGGATAGCAGCGGGATGTCTACTGCCGATCGCCCTTGAAGGTGCGGACGATAGTATCGCAATCTGGTCGAGATAGAATTGAATTGCCGTGAAGAAGACGGCGCGGAGAGCGGGGTTGTCGCGCCGCGCGGCGTCCGCGGCCAACGCCGGCAGAATGCATCCGGAACCTGGATCGTCGCGATGCGCCGATGAAACATAACGTTCGATGAGTGAGCGAAGCGGATCTCGAGGTTGTCGGGCCAGCCCATTTTTCAGTAACGCTTTCGTGCCCGCGATCGCATGTTCGCTGGCCTTGACCGCCAAATCATCCTTTGAAGCGAAGTTGCGATAAAAGCCGCCATGGGTCAGCCCGGCTGCGTTCATCATGTCAGCAACGCCGATCCCGTCAAAACCATGCTGACGCAGCAGGCGCGCCGCAGTCTCGACGATCTGCTCGCGGTTCTCCAGCGCCTTTTGTCGCGACACTCTCATGGTTTGTTCTCTCCGTTGGTAGCCGGACTTGCGTCTGGATTGTCCTGACCACGGCCGAGCGTTCTCAGATTCGCAAAAACTCCGCTTGACTTTTTTCATTACGATCGTCATCTATCATTTAGAATTACGATCGTCATTAAAAAAATGCAGCGAGTGACGGCTGCCGGCCCCAATCGGAGCTGGCGTTTGAAGAGGTAATATATGCCGATCTTTGAAGCCTGCACTGTGCCGTCCGATACGCCACTTGCCGCCTACGACGCGAGCCGCGCGAAAAATCTCGCTGCGCACGAACTTGCGCTAGCGGTGGCGGACACCGCCGAAAGCGTAGCGGAAACCATCGTGCAGGCAGCGTGCAATAAAACTCCGCGACTACGCTACCCGTCTCCCTCCGTCTTAGGATTTCCGGTCCGAGCCGGACAATGGAGTAAGCGATGACCAGTTATGTCAGTCACCCGGGATCGGTTGTGCGCTATGTTGATGCGCCGAATCTTTCGATCAGTGCTGCAGGGACTACTTTTGCCTATCGCGACATCGGTCCCCGCACTGGCGTGCCGCTGATCCTGCTCAACCATTGGGGCGCGGTTCTCGACAATTTCGATCCACGGATTGTCGATGGCCTCGCCACCAAGCATCGCGTGATCGCGACCAACTACCGGGGTATCGGTGCGTCAGGCGGGAAAGCGCCTGTCACTGTCGGCGAAATGGCGCGGGATGCGATTGCCCTGATCCGCTCGCTCGGCTTTGAAAAGGTCGATCTGCTCGGCTTTTCCCTCGGCGGATTTGTGGCGCAGGATATCACGCTGAAAGCGCCGGACCTCGTGCGAAAACTCGTTCTGACCGGCACTGGCCCGGCGGGCGGTAAGGGTATCGACAAGGTGGGGCCGGTGTCCTGGCCACTCATCATCAAAGGTTTACTGACGCTGCGAGACGCGAAATTCTATCTGTTCTTCACGTCCACGGCCAACGGTCGCCGAGCCGCAAAAGCCTTTCTGGAACGGCTGAAGGAGCGCAAGGCAGACCGGGACAAAGGACCCACGCCGGAAGCCTTCTTGCGACAACTCAAGGCGATCAAGAACTGGGGCCTGCAGGCGCCTCAGGATCTCGGAAGCATTCGGATCCCGGTACTGATCGCGAATGGCGATAGCGATATCATGGTGCCGACCGAAAACAGCATCGATATGGCGCGCCGCATCTCGGGCGCGCAACTCGTCATCTACGAAGATGCCGGGCATGGCGGGATTTTCCAGAACCACGCCGATTTCGTGCCGAAGGCGCTGTCCTTTCTCGACGCCTGACGCCGCGACAAAAGTTCAAATTGGAGAAGACGCCATGAAGGCATTCGTTGTCGACAAATACAAAAAGAAAGGCGCTCTGCGCTTGGCCGAGATGCCGGAGCCGGAGATGCGGGGCGATGATGTTCTGGTTCGAGTTCACGCAACTGCGGTGAACCTTCTGGATTCCAAGGTCAGGGACGGAGAATTCAAGCTCTTCCTGCCCTATCGTCCGCCTTTCGTTCTGGGCCACGATGTTGCCGGGATCGTCACCAGGGTTGGCCCCAAGGTCAGGAGGTTCAAGGCGGGCGACGAAGTCTATGCTCGGCCGCGCGATCATCGGGTCGGAACATTCGCGGAATTCATTGCCGTCAATGAAGCCGACGTCGCGCTAAAGCCGAAAAACATCAGCATGGAAGAAGCTGCCTCCATCCCGCTGGTGGGGCTGACCGCCTGGCAGTCGCTGGTAGGGGTGGCCAAGTTGAAGCGCGGGCAGACGGTCTTCATTCAGGCTGGCTCCGGTGGCGTGGGGACTTTTGCCATCCAGCTCGCCAAGCATCTCGGCGCGACAGTTGCGACCACGACGAGCACGAAAAATGTCGAGCTGGTCAAGAGCCTCGGCGCAGATGTGATCATCGACTACAAGACACAGGATTTCGAGAAGGTTTTGTCTGGCTACGATCTGGTCCTGCACAGCCAGGACGCCAAGACGCTTGAAAAATCTCTGCGCGTGTTGAAACCGGGTGGCCTCCTCATCTCGATCTCGGGGCCGCCCGACCCCGAATTCGCCAGGGAACTGGGGTTGAACCTGTTCCTGAAATTGGTGATACGCCTGTTGAGCCGTGGTGTGCGCAAGAAAGCCAAAGACCTAGGCGTGCGCTTCGCATTCCTGTTCATGCGTGCGCAGGGACAGCAGTTGGGCGAGATCACTTCCCTGATCGAATCCGGCGTAATCCGCCCGGTCGTGGATAAGGTCTTCCCGTTTGAGAAGACCGGAGATGCGCTGGCCTATGTCGAGACCGGGCGCGCAAAGGGCAAGGTCGTTGTCACGGTGGCGGACCGGAAGCCGTAGCAACATCATCGGATTTGCGATGCCGCGTAATTGAATCCCCTTGAGAGAGACTAAGATCATGGCTGAAAATTCCACCGTCCTCATCACCGGTGCCTCCTCAGGCATCGGGGCGACTTATGCAGACCGTTTCGCTCGCCGCGGACATGACCTCGTACTGGTCGCCCGCGACAAGCAGCGAATGGAGGCTCTTGCCGCACGGCTCCGCGACGAGACGGGTGTTGCTATCGAGATCCTGCAGGCCGATCTGACCAACCCGGGTGAGCTTGCGGTTGTGGAAACGCGGCTGCGTGACGACCGCCGCATTGCTATCTTCGTCAACAATGCCGGGGCGGCCCTGGGTGGAACCTTCGTCGAGCAAGCCGCCGAAGATGTCGGACGTCTTATCGCTCTGAACACGACCGCCGTCGTTCGCCTCGCCAGCGCCGTGGCGCCGCGGTTTGCAGAGGCCGGCGAAGGAGCGATCGTCAATATTTCGTCGGTGGTCGGTCTCGCTCCGGAGTTCGGCATGTCGGTGTATGGCGCGACCAAGGCTTTCGTGACGTTTCTGTCCCAGGGGCTCAGCCTCGAGCTTGGCCCCAAGGGGGTCTACGTCCAGGCGGTGCTTCCCGCCGCGACGCGCACCGAGATCTGGGAGCGTGCCAGCATCGACATCAACAGGCTTCCCGTGGTGATGGAAGTGGGAGAGCTGGTTGACGCTGCCCTGGTTGGCTTCGATCGCCGTGAACCCATCACCATCCCGCCGCTCCACGACGCCGGGCAGTGGGAAGCCTATCAGGCGGCGCGGCAAGCGATACTTCCGGGCCTTCGGCAGGAACATGCCGCTGCACGCTATCAGGCATCGCTCTGATTATTCGCCCGGAGACGCAAGTCGTGACAGAAACGCATCTCACCGCACCGACCCGCATCATCGAGATAGAGGGCGACCGCTTCGCCTATCGTCGCTGGGGCAACCCGGGTTCGAGACAGCCTCCACTCTTCTTCCTTCAGCATTTTCGCGGCGGCATGGATCATTGGGACCCGATCATGACCGATGGATTGGCAGCGGGCCGCGAGGTGATTCTGTACGATTACCGGGGCTGCGCATCGTCAACGGGGGTGCCACGCACCCTCATCGAGGACATGGCGGATGACGCGGCGAAGGTGATTCGCGCGCTCGGCCTTTCCAGGGTCGACGTCGTGGGGTTCTCGCTCGGGGGGATGGTGGCGCAGGATCTGACCCGCCGTCATCCCGATCTCGTCCGCAAGCTCATGTTGCTCGGCACCCAGCCGCGTGGCGGCAATCCCGATCCGAGTCCGAAGATTTTCGAAGTCGCGCCCCGACCGGTGCCTAACGTCGATGATTTCCTGTTCCTTTTCTTCGGTCCCTCCGAGCCGGCCAAACAGGCCGGCCGCAAATTCTGGGAGCGTCGTCACCAGCGTAAGGATCAGGATCCGCCGAGTTCGCCTGAGCTCATGCAGGCGCAGATCGCGGCGAATACGGCCTTTATCGCGCCGCTCGACCCGGAAAAGCCATTCGCCCATCTGAACGAAATCACCCAGCCGACCCTGGTCGTCAACGGTGTCAACGATGTCATGATCGCCACGATCAACTCCTGGCACATGGTTCAGAACATTCCAAACGCTCAGTTGATCGTCTACCCCGATGCCGGTCACGGGGCGCAGTTCCAGTATCCCGATAGGTTTGTGAAGCACGCCATCCAGTTCCTGGACGAGTGAATGCGCCGCGCCCTTCCAACGGAGGGCGCCACCATTGGCGGGCCGGCAGATGCCCCTGAGGCAGGTCAGGAGGAAAGGACAACGACGGATGCAGATCGAAACACATCTGAGGAGGCAACATGGCTCAATCCAAACGCGACACCCAAACGTCCGTACAGACCGTTGCACTGATTGTCGGCGGCGGCCCGGGCATCAGCTCGAGTTGCGCCAGGCTGTTTGCGGAGAACGGCATGCGTGTCTGCGTCGCAGCCAGGAATCCCGAAAAGGCGGTCCTCGAGACTCTCGAGAAGACGCATGGCGTGCGTCGCTACGCCTGCGATGCAAGCGAGCCGGCGGCCGTGGCACAACTTTTCGAGAATGTCGTTCAAGAGGTCGGGACGCCGAGGCTTGTCGTGCATAACATTGACGGCCGGGTTCCCGGCATTTTTCGCAAGACCGTTGTCGAAGCAGACCCGGTCATGGCGCTCGAAACACTTCGAAACTCAGCGTTCAGTGCGTTTCTGGTCGGCCAACGTGCGGCTCGGCTGATGCTCGGCAACGAACCCGACGCCAATGGCGCGAGAGGAACGATCATCTTCACGAACGCCAGCGCGGCGCTCAAAGGCTTCCCGTCAAGTGGCGCGTTTGCAATGGCATGTCATGCCAAATCCGGACTCGCGCAAAGCATGGCAAGAGAACTGATGCCGCAGGGCATCCACGTCGCGAATGTGCCGATTGATGCCGCAATCGGCTGGACCCAGGAGGACGGGACCCGCGCGCACCGGCTGGCCGGAACGACCGTCGATGACAATATGGCCGACCCCGTCCATATCGCGGAAACCTATCTGCAGCTGCACCGCCAGCACCGGTCGACCTGGGCCTTCGAAGTCGTACTCCGGCCGTGGGTCGAGAAATGGTGATTAGCACTCGCGTCGCCGCGCAGCTACGTCTGGGCAATGACTTCCGAGTTTGCGATGTTCGCCGACGTCCATCCTGAACGATAGCAGGACGTCTTTGGCTACACGGCATCAACCCGGCAGCATGTGCAGCTGCCGATAGAGCCGATCTGGCCGGATCTTTATGCGTTGACGTCCACGACCACACGGCCGCGAATGGTCCCGCCAAAGATGCTGCGGGCGACGTCAGCGGCTTCTGCCAGCCCAACGACGGTCACCATGGACTCCAGCTTCGCGACGTCGAGGTCGGTAGCAAGCCGCTTGTAGGACTCGACCCGTTTGGCCGAAGGCGCGTTGACGGAGTCGACGCCTGCGAGCGTGACGCCGCGAAGGATGAAAGGCAGCACGGTTCCGGGGAGGTCGATGCCTTGAGCGAGGCCGAAGCTGGCGACCGTGCCGCCATACTGTGTCTGGGCGAGGGCGTTCACGAGCGTATGGCTGCCGACGGAGTCGATCGCGCCGGCCCAGCGCGGCGGTAGAATCGGATGCTGAGACGGCTGGGACAGTGTGTTGCGATCGATGATCTCGGCGGCTCCGAGGGCCCTGAGATACTCGGCTTCATTCGGCCGACCCGTCGAGGCTACGACGCGGTAGCCCAGCTTCGACAGCAGAGCGATGGACACCGAACCCACGCCGCCATTCGCGCCTGTCACCAGGACGTCGCCGGAGTCCGGCGTAACGCCGTTGTGCTCCAGCGCGAGCACGCTGAGCATGGCCGTGAAGCCGGCCGTGCCGATCGCAGCCGCTTGCCGGGTGCTGATTGTGCTCGGCAGCTTGGTCAGCCACTTCCCGGGTACGCGCGCCCTCTGAGCGAAGCCTCCATTGTGGGTGACACCGAGACCCCACCCGTGAACGACCACCCTGTCGCCGACCTGGAAGGCTGGATCGGAGGACGTTTCGACGGTGCCAGCGAGGTCGATACCGGGAACCAAGGGGGATTTCTGGATAATGTTCCCGCGACCGGAGATGGCGATGCCATCCTTGTAGTTGACGGTGGAATAGTCGATCGCGACGGTCACATCGCCTTCTGACAGATCGGCGTCCGTCAGGTTCACGAGTTCGGTCGTCAGCCCCGCATCGGTCTTGCGGACAAGAACAGCTTTGTAGGTCATTGTCGTTTCCTTGGATTGCCGCACGTGGTCAGAAAGCTCGGGCGGGGCGGGCAGGCTGCGACGCCGGTAGCGCATCAAGCCGCAGGTCCTTTCGAATCCCGGCATCCACCAGGCCGGCGGGCGCAAACCGGCGAAGCAATCGCAGGCGGTTCGCGAGCTTGCCGGCCGCGTATCGGATCTTCGGGTGCGCCGCGTTGGCCGCCTTCAGGACGGTCTCGGCCACGACGCCGGGCGGTTCGGCCGTTGCCATCACCTCGTTCACTCTCTTTGTCATGCCCTCCCGTGCTTCGCGATACGCATCGATCTTGGCATCCGGCTCCATGAAGTTGGCGTCGAACGGCGTCTTCGTGTACGCGGGCTGGATGACGGAGACCCGGATGCCCCTCGTGCGCAGTTCATGGTCGAGCGATTCCGAATAGCCTTCCACCGCGTGCTTGGTTGCGGCATAGAGCGCGCCATAAGGCATCGGCAGAAAGCCGAGCACGGAGCCGATGTTGATGATGCGGCCATTCTCCTGGCGTCGCATGTGAGGCACGACGGCGCGCGTCATCCGGACCAGTCCGAAAAAGTTGGTCTCGAAAATCGCTCGGGCCTGATTGATCGAGCTCTCTTCCGCCCCGGCCGGGGCAACACCGAAGCCGGCGTTGTTCACGAGCAGATCAATGCGACCGTCGCGCCGCATCACTTCGGCGACGGCGGCATCCACGGAGTCATCGCTGGTCACATCAAGGGACAGCATCTCGAACGACTGCTTGCCCGCTTGGGCTCCCCGTCGGCTGGTGCCATAGACCTTGTAGCCGGCCTTCGCGAGCCGCTCCGCGGTGGCCTCGCCGATGCCTGACGAGGCGCCGGTCACGAGCGCGATCTTGGCTTTGATCCTGTTCATGCGATTCTCCTGACGGTGGCGCACTGAGCTATTTTAGATTGCGATCGTAATGATTGATATACGTAGCGATCGCCATTATAACTGTCAAGACCAGTGACCCAGGATCTGCGAACATGCGCGTTTCAAAAGAACAGGCTGCCAAGAATCGCGAGCGTATTCTCGATGCCGCCTCCCGCCTCATGCGAGAGCGCGGCATCTCCGGCGTAGGTGTTGACGCGCTGACGGAGGCGGCCGGGATGACTCATGGCAGCCTGTACAGTCAGTTCGGTTCCAAGGAACGGCTCGTCGAAGAAGCGGTGGCCTACGCGATCGCCGCCAAAGGGCAGGAAGTGCCCGAGGTATTTGCGCTCAGCGACTACGTTTCAGAATACCTCTCGGCGGAGCATCGCGACGAGCCGGGAAGCGGCTGCCCGTTCGCAGCCCTGTGTTGTGAAATGCCGCGTCAAAGCCGAGGCGTGAGAGAGCGCTTCACGGCCGGAGTGCGGGGCGTGATCGCGCTCCTGAGCGGCCGGATGGGGTCCGGGCTGAAGCCCCGGCAGCGCGAGGAAAAGGCGCTGGCGACCGCAGCCTCGCTGGTCGGAGCACTCGTGCTCGCCCGGGCCGTGAACGATCCCAAGCTATCGGACGACATTCTTCGCGCGACCAGGAACAGGTTGAGAGACTGACTGCTCATCGCAACGCAGACCGACAAGATGGCTCTGCTGCAGATCGGGCTCGGCATGGTGCTTGCGCTCATCGGCTTGGCCATTGCCTTCAACAGCCTCTGGCTGTTAGTAACGCTGGTGCCCTTCGCGCTTGTCATCCGCTACGGTGTGATCGCCCGCGAGGAAGCCTATCCTCGCGCATGAGCGGTCCGATCCATTCGTTTGATTAGTCTAGACGCCCCGTGCTCAGCGCGCGCGCATACGTCTTCCGATTCATAAGAGGCAGATCGCCGGTCGTTTCCGTCGCGGCAATGTACTTGAGCATCAGCTGCTGAGCTTCCTTTGACTGATCCAGCACGACAAACTCAGCGTGCTCGAGCTGCAAGCCCTCTTCAAGTGTCAGCGAGCTGCCAAAGTACACGGATCGCTTGATGGCCCCGAGAGATTTCTTGGATCGGAGGCTCAGATATTCTGCGCGCTCTATTGCTCGCGCGACCAGCTTGGTCTGAGGGACCACTTCGTCGATCGCACCCAGTGCGAGGGCTTCTGCTGGCGTAAACAGCCTGCCTTCGAGAGTGGCGAGCAAGGTTTGCCGGGGACCGATCAGGCGAGACAATCGTTGGGAGCCCCCTCCGCCCGGGGTAAGTGCGAGCAGTACTTCCGTCATGCCGATGAGATAGTCCCCATCCGCCATGATGCGCAGATCACAGGCCCAGGCGAATTCCGCGCCGAAGGCAAGCGCCGAACCATTCAGCGCCGCGATGAAGATGGTGCCGCTTGCGTTCATCTTCAGGAAAGTCGCGTGCAGGCTATCTAGCTGCAGGAGTGTCTTCAGTTTGGTCAGACCCGCAAGTGATCTAACAATCGGCAATTTGTTGATGGCTCTCGCCATGCGCGTGAACACCCCGGCGATGCTTGTATTGATGGGCGGGAGCCCGACGCCCCCCTGTTGCAGCCATGTAACATCAGCATGGCTCAGGAACCGGTCAGGATGCGTGCCGGTGAAGACGACGGCGTGGATGTTCGGGTCGCGGTCTGCGCGATCAACCAGCTCTTTCAGCTGCTTGGAAATCGTGACATCAAACAGCGCATGCGGGCCTCCGTCGATGCGCGCGACGAGTACCGCGCCGCGTGTTTCGACATCGATGTGACCGTGGGTCCCTGTCGCGGTTTTTCTCGAATTTGAGGTCATCGTTGTCTCCAAAACGCTGGAGTTTTCGCCAGCGACCTGCTATTGCATTACGATCACTTAGGCAAATTATGATCGTAATGCAATAGCGGAAATTGCAAGGAATAGGCATGCGCTACGAAAAGGGCCGAAAGGACAGCTCCAAGCGCCGGATCGTGGAGATTGCAACCCAGAGGTTCCGGGCTGACGGCATTGCCGCCACGGGACTTGCCGGCATCATGAGCGACGCTGGCCTGACCAATGGGGCTTTCTATCCGCACTTCAAATCGAAGGCGGCGCTGGTCGCCGAGAGTGTATCGGCGGCGCTGGCGGAGCAGTCAGATCAAATTGGAGAACTGCTGGCCGCCGGCGGCCCGAACATGGTCATCGACACGTATCTGTCGGCTAAACATCGGGACAACCCTGGCAAGGGATGTGCATCCTCGGCCCTGTTGCCGGAGCTCGGCCGCGAGCCACCCGAGACGCGTCAGCTCTACACGGAGCACGTGCTGCCGCTGGTGCGTCAACTGGCCGAACAACTCGGGCCCCAAATGGCGGATCGAGAAGGCAGGGCCATTTCCATCTTCGCCACCCTAATCGGCACGCTGCAGCTTGCCCGAGTGGTTGATGACGCTGAACTGTCGGACCGCATCCTGGCTGCAGGCGCCGATGCTGCCCGCATCCTTGCTCGAACCCCGTCGATCTGAGGCGAACCGTTGCCAGAACCGAGAACACCGACTGGAATGCGACTTTGGCGACGCTCGTGTCGGGTGCGCCACTTCGGTACAGAACTGGGCACGCCAAAACCCGCCGTTTTCGCGCTTAGAGCGACGACGAGCGAGCGCACAGCTGATAGCCTCGACCGCCGGGTACAAAGCCGGGTACCGAGATTTTTAGCTTTGATATTTAACTTAATAAAATCAAGATTATAGATCGATATCTGTGGCGGTCACTCTCTCCGCCACACGGGCCCCAAAGTGCGGGCGTTCTTCCATCACCGAACTCGCTTTCCACGGCATCCACACCTCCCGCCAAAAAAGCAAAAAGTGTAACCCATGTGTCCAGTACAAAATGTCGCCTGTGTCTCGGGCCGCTCAAATGCGATCTGCGCTTGGCTGACGCCACGTTCCGCTGCACTGGTTGGTACAAATTTGGTACAAAGACCGCACCTGAGAAGCTGCGCGATTAAAACGCCCATAAGTATTTGAAAATAGATAGCTTTCTGGTGGCGGGGGAGCGCCGCCGCCTTTCCCCACGACGCAAATCTACGATATTTCCTCCGATCGTCCGCCTAAGGTCTCGGAAAACTGTCGAGGGTAGGTTCAAACGGGGGATAGGATTTGAACCTATGACCTTCAGGTCACAATGGCCTGGACTAATGGCCGCCAGAAGCGGTGATCCCATGCCCGCTCATTCTGCGCGTGATGCCCCCAGCAAATATCGACTTGGTTCATCGATACGGTGCAGCATCCATCCAATGCGACCGTACACTGAACCAGAATGCCGTCATTTCACGGAACCGCCTTCAAGCTGTTCGCTGGAGACGATCTCGATACCGAAACCGGACAGGCCCTTGTAGTCGTGCACCGACGAGGTCAGATTCCGGATCGAGGTGACGCCGAGATCGCGCAGAATCTGAGCGCCCACACCGACCTCGCGCCATTGCCGGTTGCGGTCAGCTTCGGCGCTATTCTGCTCCGGCAGCGGCGCCACGGGGACACCGGCTGCGCCGTCGCGCAAACATACCAGCACGCCGCGACCGGCCTTCTTGAAATGCTCGAGCACGGCCTGCATGCGCTTGTGCCCGGTGAAGATATCCCTGACGATATTGGGCTTGTGAAATCGGGTGAGTACGTTCCTGCCGTCGCCGATTCCGTTATAGACGAAAGCCACATGCGCGATCTCGTCGAACGGCGAGCGATAGGCATAACCCTGGAGCGGGCCAATCGGGCTGTCCGTGGTGAAGGTCGAGACCCGCTCGATCAACTTCTCGCGCGCCTGCCGGTAGGCGATCATGTCGGCAATGGTGACATGCTTGAGCTTGTGGCTGGCTGCGAATCGCGCCACCTGCTCGCCCTTCATGACCGAGCCATCGTCGTTCATTAATTCGCTGATGACGGCGACCGACGGCAGGCCGCTCAACTTGCAGAGATCGATCGCAGCCTCGGTATGGCCGGCGCGCAGCAGCACGCCGCCGTCGCGCGCGATCAGCGGAAACACGTGGCCGGGCCGCGCGAAATCGTTGGCGCCGGCGTTCGGGTTGGCGAGTGCGCGGCAGCAGGAGGCGCGTTCGTCCGCCGAAATCCCGGTGCCGCCGTCGGGCTTATAGTCGATCGAGACCGTAAACGCCGTGGTGTGGTTGGATTCATTGTGCGCCACCATCGGGTCGAGCCGCAGCCGGCGCGCGTCCTCGCTTGTGATCGGTGCGCAGACGATGCCCGAGGTATGGCGGATGATGAAGGCCATCTTCTCGGCGGTGCAGAACGACGCAGCGACAATCAAATCGCCCTCGCCTTCGCGGTCATTGTCATCGGTGACGACAACGAGCTCGCCGTGGGCGAAGGCTTGCAGAACTTCCTGGATCGAATCGGTCATAATTTAAAGTCTCACTTTGTTCCAGGACCATTAGCCGGACTCTTGAGGTCGCGCCAGCATCATTAGGCAGGGCAGAACGTCGCTGACGGGGCGGCAAGACATGCGCCGAAATTGTCAAAGATCGGAATCGCCGGACTGGCGTACCTGGCTCATTGAGAGGGCGCCACATTGACTTCAAGTCTGCGCCGCGACCCATTCTCCTCAGAAACGCATTCTACCAACATTCGAAGCCACCGTCGACGAGGAGATCGACGCCCGTCACATAGGAAGCAGCAGTACTCAAAAGGAACACTGTCGGTCCGACCATTTCGTCGACTGTCGCCATGCGCCCCATCGGAGTTTCCGCCTCGAAAATCTTTCGCTGCTCAGCAACCTCGGGGCGCAAGTTCATCGGCGTCAGCGTGTAGCCCGGGCTGACCGCGTTCACGCGTATGCCGCGGCCGACCCATTCCATCGCCAGGCTCTTCGTGAGATGAACGACGCCGGCTTTCGAGGTGTTGTAATGAGCCTGCAGCAGGCCGCGATTGACGATCGACCCCGACATGGACGCGATATTGACGATCGATCCGCGCCCGTGGCGCAGCATCGCCCGCGCCTCGGCTTGGCACGACAAGAACACGCCGGTCAGATTGACGTCGATCATCCGTCGCCACTGCTGGAGCGGCATCTCCTCCGCTGGGATGGCATTAGCGATCCCGGCGCAATTGACGCCGATGCTGAGGCCGCCCAGTTCAGCTTCCGCGCGCTGCACGGCGAGGTCGAGCGCTTCGGCGTCGACGACGTCGCCAGTCAGCCGAATCGCGCGACGTCCGAGCCGCGCGATCGTCTGCTCAGTGTCGTGCAAGCCGGCGCTGCTCGGCAGATCGAACAGGGCGACGTCGGCGCCCGCTTCGGCGAGGCCGACGGCGATGCGTTGCCCGATGCCGCTGCCGGCGCCGGTGACGAAGGCGACTTCCTTTTCCAAACTAAACAGTTTCATTATCCATCGCTCCATGCGCCCGATCAGGTCGTGGCGAGTTCCATCACCGCGACACGTCCGGCTTCCTCATGGTCGAGGACGCCCCTGTTGCGGCCGCGACTTAACACCATAATGCGGTTCGACAATCCGAGCACTTCATCGAGGTCCGAGCTCACCACGATCACCGCCATGCCGCGGCGGGCGAGGTCGGCAATGACGTCGTAGATCGCCGCACGGGCGCCGACGTCGATGCCGCGCGTGGGCTCGTCAAGCATGACGACGCGCGGCCCCCGCGAAATGCATTTGGCGATAACGACCTTCTGCTGATTGCCGCCAGAGAGACGATCAACGCGCTGTTCGCCGCGCCCCTTGATGAGAAAGCGGGCGATCGCGTCGCTGGCAAAACGCGCCACCGCGCCCGGCGTTACCCAGCTGTTCGGCGCAATGCGGCCGTAATTGCCCAGCGCCAGGTTTTCGGCGATCGAATGAGCGAGCACCAGGCCTTGCGCCTTGCGGTCTTCGGGCACGAGCACGACACCATGATCGAGCGCGTCGCGCGGGCTCGCGAGCTTGATCTCCCGGCCGCCGATCCTGACGCGCCCCGACGCGGCGCGGTCGGCGCCGGCGATCGCGCGCACGAGCTCCGTGCGCCCGGCGCCGATGATACCGGCGATCCCGAATACTTCGCCGGTTCGGACGGAGAAGCTGACATCGGCGAAGGCGCCATCGGCGCTGGTGAGATTTTCGACCTCGATCAGCGTCTCGCCGGTGGCCGCGCGGATCGGCGGGAACATGCGGTCGAGCGGACGGCCGACCATCTCCTCTACCAGCGTCTTCACCTGGACTTGCGCGGTGTCATGGGTCGCGACCAATCGGCCGTCGCGCAGCACCGCGACGCGGTCGGCGATCCGGGCGATCTCGTCCAGGCGGTGGCTGATATAGATGAAGCTGACGCCATCGGCTTTGAGGCGCGCGATCTGCTCGAACAGACGCTCCGTCTCGTCGCCGCCCAAAGCGGCGGTAGGTTCGTCGAAAATCAACAGCTTGGCGTCGAGCGTCAGCGCCTTGGCGATCTCGACCTGCTGCTGCGCCGCCACGCGTAGCGCGCCGACCGGCATGGTCGGCGGCACGTCGAGGCCGAGGCGGCGGAGCTGTTCGGCGGCGCGCCGGTTCATCGTCGCCCGGTCGATCTTGCCGAAACGCAGTGGCAGCCGGCCGACGAACACATTCTCGGCGATCGATAGATCCTTCAGAAGGCGCATCTCCTGATGGATGAGCCCGATGCCGGCCGAAAGCGCGTCGGCGGGCGAAGTCGGCGCATAAGGTTCACCTCGCCACGTCATCGTCCCCGCAGAAGGCGCGACCAGCCCCGCGGCGATGGCTGCCAAGGTCGACTTACCGGCGCCGTTCTCGCCGAGAAGTGCTAGAACCTCGCCCTTGCGCACGTCGAGACTGACCCCCGCAAGCACGGTGATGTTGCCATATTTCTTGCCGATCCCGCGCAGTTCGAGAATGGCGTCGCGGTCCCTCGGCGAAGGCGTCTCCTGAGCCATGACGTTGTTCTGCTCCAGATCAGTGGACGGCGCACGCAGCGCGCCGTCCTTCATTAGCTTGGGCGCCCGAAGGGCGGGTGGTTCAGGGATGCTGGGCGATGAATCCCGAGACATTATCCTTCGTCGTCAGCGTTGCGTCCTGGAGCTGAATTGCAGACAATTTCTTGCCGGCGACGAGCTCGATCGCCGCGTCAACGCCCATTCGGCCCATCCTCTGCGTCTGCTGCGTCGCCGTCACGTCGAACACGCCGTCGCGCAAGGCGGTGAGCGCAGCGGTGTCGCCATCGAAGCCGGCGACCCAGATCTTATGGCCGGGATTGGCGACCTTGACCGCCTGCGCGGCACCGAGTGCCAGCGCATCGGCCTGACCGAAGACGATAGAGACGTTGGGATGGGCTTGCAGAAGATCGGCGGTCAGCTTGAAGCCTTCATCTTGGTGCCAACCTTCGCTCCAGAGTTCGCCGACGACCTTGACGCCGGGATAGCCCGCAAGCGCCTCGGCGCAACCTTTGGACCGATCGACTTCCGGCGTCGTGCCCTTCTGGCCATGGATGATGATCATCTCGCCTTTCCCGCCGGCTTGCTTCGCGATGTAGTCGCAGACCTGCTTGGCCGAAGTGACGCTGTCGGTCGCGATGAACGTGTCGCCCGGCGCGCCGTCTGCGTTGCGGTCGATGTTGATCACCGGCACGCCGGCGGCCTTGGCAGCTTTCGTCGGCACGGCCGCGGCGGTCGCGCCCGCGGGAATATAGAGTAGCGCATCGATGTTCTGCGCGAGCAGGTCCTGGATCTGGCTGACCTGGGTCGCGGAATCGCCCTTGGCGTCGACCGTGATGACCTTGATTCCCTTAGGACCCGCATACGCCTCGACGGATTGTTTGATCTGGTTGAAGAAATTTGCTTGCAGATTGGCGACGGCGAGACCGATGGTCTTGGCGTCCTTGGCTTGCGCGCTCGTCACGCCCAAAGCGGAAGCCGCGACAGCGGCAAGAAGAACTGAACGATAGATGGACATCTGATTTCCTCCTGGTTTTGATTTGAGGCCGACGGGTTGTCCCGTTACGCCCCCCTTGGCGATAGTCCTCGCGGACCCCGATTCGCTCGTCGCGAGCGAAACCCCTGTTGTGCCGACGATGCCTGGCGCTTCCTCCTCTTCCTCCTCAGGTCATGGACGTCGATTACGAAGCGTGTCGGCCGCGACCGCCAGCGCGATGACGACGCCGATCACCACTTGTTGGACGAAGGGTGAGACATGCAACAGGTTGAGACCGTTGCGCAGGAAGCCTATGATCAGCACACCGACCGC
>Ga0307509_10003501_pt1 | contig 23683 bp, 25 predicted proteins | sample 10_EM_MG_FD_202245 | JGI IMG/M metagenome (GOLD analysis project Ga0307509, IMG submission 202245) | Populus trichocarpa ectomycorrhiza microbial communities from riparian zone in the Pacific Northwest, United States - 10_EM | ecosystem: Host-associated > Plants > Roots > Unclassified | place... | reverse complement strand
TTTGGGAGACAATTCCTGAGGAGTTTTTTGAAAAGTTATGGAAATCAATGCCTTGTAGAGTAGCTGCAGTATTGGAAGCAAAGGGGGGTTATACAAAGTATTAGCTATTTTTATTTATTATTTTATTTCTCTAAAATATATATGGTAGATAATTAATGGTTAGGGGGTTAAGAGTTGAGCGTTTGTTCTTTCTTTCTTTCGTTCGTTCGCACGCACGCACCTGCGCACCTGTGCCCGTTGTTGTCAACCCCACCGTTACCCCACCACATATGGCGCAACGCAATTAAATATGTCTCAGATCACGAACACTTCTGACGAGGGACTGTAGGAGGTGTTCTCCCACCAACCATGACAGTTTGCCCTCCAAGCAACAGAGAAAGTTTGCCATCAATGAATGTCTCTTCCTGTTTCGTTTGTACCAATTTAGGGTCGTGCTCCTTTAGCCAGTTTAGTGCATATTTGACAGCATGTTCAGAAACTCTGTCGAATAGATCTGATTTGTATCCGACCTCACTGTTATTGTTAATCACCGGCGCTTCGCAAGCACAACCCCTCACTCCTCAAGTATTGGTAATCAATTGCGAAGAAGAAGAAGATGCTAGAAGTTCTTGGAGGATTCACTATAGGGTCTAGACCTGGTGAAAGGGGCGAAAAGAGGGGTAGAACATGTAGCAAAGTGGGGAACAGGAGCGGGGTATGAGGAGTAAGAGAATCGTACGAGAAGTGGGGAAAATGGCATGATACCCGGGCACAAGTAGTTATTGTTTTGTGTATTTAAGAGTTTGGTTCATACCCGATTCTTGTAGTAAAAAAGTCACTGAATAGTCAACCTTTGATCCGCTCCCTCCTTCTTTGAAACCTGCATTCACGCATACGATCGGTATCTATATACAGAATTATAAGAACTGTTTGTGCCTTCCAAAGTGCCCGCTATCATTATTCGTATCCAAGTGCCGTCTTTATTGAGATGTGTCAGAACACCAACTCCGCAAATGCCTCCATCACCAACGTCATGGATGTGGCTGGCCCTGGGGAAAAGCGTGGCGGTTTCCCATTGAACCGGCTGCTGGTCAATGATATTCCCCAATTCGGCAATGATTGCTTGATCACCCGAACAACAACGGCTCCGGCAGACTATAGCGACCAAAACCCCCACCACGCTTCAATCTCAACTCTTAAAATTCAAAAACCTAAAATGACTGTGAACCAACAAAAGTTTAGAAGTAATAAGTTAAATTATGATCATAAGTATCATGGGGCAAAGAGAAATAACATGGGGAAAAGCAATGAAGACAAAGAAAAGTAAGAACTAATTGACCAAAGTGGAAAAAAGATAAATGAATGTGCAAAAGCGACAGAGGAGGGAGGAGAAAGAGTAATATTCGCAATGAGAATCAGAAGACATTACAATGAACTAATCTGAGAACATGGGAAAGTTAATAGTTAGGAAAGGACCTATTGGTGTTTTAAATCACAACCACAGGGAACCCGTTTCGGCGCCTGCTCTCTACCTTCTCTGGGACGGAGATCACGCCCAGAGGTCACATCAGATTAGAGTCGTGTTGTATGTGGTTATGCTGGCGATGGACTTGCAACTTGGAGCTGATTACGCTGGATATAATAATATTATTAGCATTTAACCTGAATTTATCAAAATGATACATAAAGCTAGAGTAGAAGAATGACAAACCTTAGACGCCAAAGCGGGAAGGAATGTGGGAGACCCATGTGGGGCCACATGGATTACTGGCGGGGGCGGAGGTTATCAGGGAGAATCGGGTATCGTTGAAAGTGGGGAAGAAGCAACAGCGTGAGCAACCGGGCTCAAGGTAATAGACTCTGAAGTTGGAACTCCACATAGGGTATATGTTGTAGGAGTTGTGGCAATCAGCTGCTGGATAGAAGGAAACTCACAGTCAGAACTAGAGATGATGACTGATGAGGCGAGTGAATAGTGTGCATCTCCATTCTCAACATTGGTGGCGGTAGTGAGTAGCGGCGGGGAAGAGTAAAGCGCATACGATGAGAATGAGTGTGATTCCAGGAGAGGAGAATCGTCATCAGAAAGAATTAGTTCAGCAACTTGATGATGCGATAATTCAAAACTAAGGTTGTGCGACCTTTCTGACACTTCTGGATCTCCCTGTCCTCGGCCCTTATTAATAAATTCATAGATAATAGTAATCTTGTCCTTTGGTAAAGGAAACCACTTTGGCAAAACTGAGGGTAAGGTCCCCGGATTCCGCACATCTTGTGGAAGCCAGAATAGAGTTTTGGTTGGCTTATTCCAACCATGTGTTATATAACAATCCCGCATAAATGGTTTTCATCCATAATGCTCCTTGGCATATAGTGCATACCAGTGTTCCTACGGGGTAGTCTCTTCCCGTAGTCTAAATCGTAGAAATTCAGGCCAGTCCAGACTTGATTCGGTAGTTGGGCATTGTACTGCCTCATCAAGTACAGAGAGTGGGCCGCCATTTCTGTTCTCCAATTAATTCAAATTCCTTAAACCTAGCTCCTGCCCACTGCGAATCCAAATTATTATGATCATGACACCTCCCACAAACAATTTGCAACTGCCATTGGGGTGCCACCATTGTTTGAATATCTTGCAATGCTGGTTTGACCTTACTTAGAGTTCTGGTGCTATAGGAGGCGAGAGAGGATTTGGAGATTCCAACTCGTGTATTTTGGATGAAATTGGGCACTGCATTCCGCCCTTGGGATTTCTGCTGTAGCTTGAGTGGTAGTCGCACTTGTTATACCAGAGTAGAATTGAGTTTCAAGCTCGGAAATTGTGAGGAAAGATTTGAAGAATATTGACCGGGAGACGGAAATGATAGCTGCTTCAGTAACTTTTGGTAAGTTTTATCTAGAAGAGGAGCGAACACTGCATTGACTAGGAAAACTGAAAATGGTACTAGAGCCGTCAAATAATGTGTTGCTCATCCAGCGAGCGAGATTAACCCTCTACAGGAGACTATTTTCTTTGAAAAGGTAAGTACGTTGGGAGAAAAAATACCCTGGTGGACGGTTCATCAGGATCTGAGCCTGGTGGAAATCTTCCTTGTCAATTTCGCTTGCCTATTATAATCAACTTTGTGTGACTGCTCCAGCCTCATTTCCAGTGTTTCCTGTTTATGGCTGATGAGAATATGGTACGAGAGAAGACAAACCCATGTTAGACTAAGACAAGAGTCTGGTGCAGGGGGAAGATTGCCACTGCTGTATATATTGAATACCTCACTCGGAAATGATGGTTGGCCTGTAGGTAATTGAATAGTGAAGATTGAGAATTAGATAGAAGAGCTGCAGGGAAACTGGGTGGAGTGGATAGTCTAGCGGGTTCAATTGGAAATCAGCCATTAGCCAATGGACCAGGATTCCAGCATTGACAATACCTACATAAGGGTTGTTTATCTTAATGCTTGTGATTGGTGATATAGCGAGCAGGACATTCCCAGTCGCTTGATGGTAATGGCCCATAAGGTGTTGGGTGCTGATTACCTGAAGTCGGCAGGGATGGGTCCGCACTTGTTGAAATCTGGGATTTGCCGGAGCCTGACTCCATATTATGAATAGTTGTGATCCTTCTGGTGCCCGACGAGCGGAAGACGAAATTCTGAATGAGAACTGGAATTGAAGGACTACTGTGAGAGGAACAGAGTACCAATAGAAGGTCAGGCAAGTGAAGTCTTATCGGATCATATGAACGGATTTAACTGCAGTAGACACTGTAGATATAAAAGGGCCACAAACTTCCCCTCGCCTATTTCAGATCAATCACTATCAGGCATCACTCACACGAAATTATAAAGGGACTTAGGGATAATTCTCCACATATAGACCTTTCTGCCATCAGAGAAAATGGATCACTACAAAGAACTAATCTGGTTTTCGTACATTTTCGAAAACTGTACACTACAAGATACGCATACACTTCTGTCCAGTATCATATACTATCATGGAAGCCAGTACATTCTGCATGAAGGTAATTGTCACTGTAGGAAAAGCTCTCATTGTGTGGCACTTCAAATAACATTTAATGAGTTAAAAATAGATTTAGCGGTTGAACAGCTTGTACTACCAAGTAGGGGATCTTTGGAGAGGAAGATCCACTTTTGAGAGTTTCGTAAAAGTGGCTGGATTAGTCTAAATGAAACTCAACTTGTTCAACAACCATGGGTTCTATTTTGTGACATGGGGCTAAATCACAAGAAAATGATTCGCTTCTTGGTCAAAGAAGGCTACACTATCAATTTACGGATGTAAGTACTTTCTCTATCCGAATAGAGCTAAGTACCCTCAACCTGTGCTCGCAATTCGCATGGTATTTGAGAATACAACTCTGGTTCTATATGCACCTAAGTGGTGCTCCATTAGTCACGAAAGCAATATTCCCAACACCTGCACATGCATGATCTATTTGAATACGAGCAGGCCTGCATATGCTCCGATCGCCTAATCTGTGTGCAGATTTGGCAGCCTTTTAGCCTGGTTAATGGCCTAAGTTAGTCTAAGATCTTTACCAAAGATAGTATGATCAACGAGCTCTTGCTGTGCTCTGATCAGTAGAAACCATCTCCACGGTTGGTCTAGTTTTATTTGTTAAACTGCTAATTTTATTAGGCAATTTTACACAGAGATCAGCTGATGACCGTGGTGAATACAACTACTAGTCGGTGCGAGTATACAAGGGATATGCATAAAGGCTTCATACACATCAACGTTCAAGTTACTTGCTAGTAAAAAATCAATGAAAACTGATAAGGCAACGGGGTAGGTTGTGCGATCGCTACTTGCCGGCTGCTTGTACTGCTAACTTCAAGATGCCGTACAGCCCACTTGAGCTCAAGTACTTTTGAACTTGTAGTTTGGAACAAATACGGTAAAAAGTACCAAGAACAGTCACCATGCTAGCATGTTGAAAAGGTAATTTTACCGTAGTTTGGTCTTGAAATCGCAATGAGAGGACCTACACTAACTCTTTGTATCTAGGACTAGACCTTTCAAGGCTCTTCCTTTGATGCAATTGTAAGTTTCGCCTCAGCTATACTTATTTCAACGAACTAGTACAGTGACGGTTGTTGCAAGTGGTTGTGGTACTCAGGTGAGGGGACTCACAGTTACGCGGAATTAGGTGACTGGTTCGATTGTTATCTGTTGTTACTGCTGATATTCTTAGGTCCTGTACTGCATGTGCGCATATGGGGACCTGGTTGTGTTCACAACTATTATACATGTGCGAGTACAACACAATCTCGCTAAATATAAAATACAGCCAATAGATTATAGCTCACTAGTTGACCAGCACTAGTTTCTGAACCATAGTCTCTGGTTGGTTACAAGCTGTGCATGATGCTTTAAGCTACTAATAACTTAGCGAGGTTTTTCTGTATGCTAGTACATGCCACATGGTCGTAGTATCAAATATTTGCGAATTGCCAGCAATTATGGATACTAAAACTGATATAATCATAGGCGAGGACGGGTTCGGCTAGCCCTAGGAATGCAATGCCGGTTTGATCATTTAGATTTTGAAGCCCATAATGGTTCTGTATGAGCCATGCTCCAGACACTATTGAGTAGTGGCCAAACTATCCTGGATGGCAGACAATACACATATGAGCAGCTCAATCAAGGGGGGATGCCTGTTGTCCGAGATCGGATGTTCCAAATCTTAAAATTTCTTGATCCGGCTGGCTTAGGTAGTCAGCGTCTACAATTGACGATGAGACCTCGTGGTGCATACATTGTACCTGGGCCTCTCTTTGTCTGGTCTATTGATGCTCACCATAAGTTAAGTATGTATGGTATAGAAATATAGGCAGGAATTGATGCATTCTCCAGGTAAGTCATTTTTATCCATTTGAATGAACATCCATGAGATACTTATACATTCCTATAATTGCCTATGAAGTATTCTTAGTATTGCCACTAGTATCACTTCGCACATTCTATATCTATTTTCATTAGCTTATCTCATACATGCTGCCTTGTTGAAGACTAGCTTCTACTCACAGTAGTTTTGATTGATTCTAATTTACGAGTCATGGTAGGCATATTCCCTGGATTTACATTGGCATTTCTACTCGCACTGGAGTATCATGCGTACAGCAATACTGGGAGTTGGTCTCTAGCACTGGTGTATTAGCACAGGCAATCTGCTCAGACCGTGGCACTGAGACTATGATGATGGCCACTGGTCACTGGCGGTTGCACCAAGCTGTGACAAAGCGTGACTTAGCAAGGCAGATCTCACATGACTAATAGTTATTAGTTATAAGGTATGTTTATGTTTTATGCTATGCAGTCAGTTAGCTCATAGTTCTCACATTACTCGCACTTGCGTGTAATCGTTATATTATGATTGGTTGATGTTTCTATGACTCACAAGTGTCAGTCATAATGATGTAATGACTTTCGTGTATGGCTCACATTATGAGTCGCGATTTTCATGCAGGTGACCTGCTTTGCGCACCTGACATGTTTTATGTTTTATGATTGGTTTATGGCATGTGGCGCAGTGACACATAGGAGTCATCTGATGGATTTCGGGCATGACTTATTATGAGTCATACGATTGTGTGACTCGAGTCATGAGTCACCAGGGTTAGGGTTGTTGGTGTGAAGAGTCTATATAAGGAGGAGACTCGGTCACAGTAGTTACACCGACAGCAGTGCGGTCTTTCCGTCCTTTCCAATCGTCCAACATAACTGCCTTGGGAGCTGGGATGTTTTTCTTTCACTTTTTCACAGCTTTACCATGCTGCCTAACGCTCCCTTGTTGTCGCTATTCAAGACCCCCCCTCCAGACGCTCGGTTCTACCGACCTTCCCGGGATTTATGTCCTTCGCCCCCCCCTCTCCTGGCCGCCCGCGGGTCGCCATTTATGTTTCGCGCACTTTGAACCAGCACTTGTGCTCCTCGACTGTTTTTTACGATTCTTCAGAAATGCTTTCAGTTGATGTTCTTTCTTCGCAAGGTCTATTTGGATCCCCCCACCATTCCCTCAGGGTTACCTCGGTATACCTTCTTCGTACGAATCGTCCTCCCTACCGCTCCATATTTGCCAGAACGAACTTTTTCATTTTTTTCCCACCCTCACCTGATACTAGGTGATTTTAACCTCCACCATCCGTTAACGGACCCCTGCCGCTCCCTGTCCCAAAGGGAATTTACCATCTCCTCACGCTACTTCGATGCTGCATTCGACGTTCCCTACCACCTTCTCAACACCCCCGGGGTTTATACTCGTTTTCCTTTTGACACCGTTTCGCGACCCTCTGTCTTGGACCTGGCCTTCGCGAACACCGCCATCTCCCCCCTCGTCTCCTCATGGGACACCCCTCTTCCCTCCACTGGTTCAGACCATGTTCCATGTGTGATAACACTGAAACCTCCAGCGATTATGCTGCCCCCTCCCACCCCACATTGGGCCCTCCTTGATCTAGAAGCTGTGGGAAAGGCACTGGAATCCTTCACCACACTACCCTGCCCGCCAAAACCCACACCTAACTCCCTGAGCAGGTGGTTCGATATCTCATCTACCCGCCTCACCTCCCTCCTAACCTCCCACGCCCTGAGCAAGCGCCCATGCCCCCGCTCGAAGCGGTGGTGGTCCCCTCGCCTATCGTCTCTTAGGAGGGAGTATCACAGGTTTGCAAGGATATCCCGCCTCGACCCATCCCCCCTCAACTGGAGCAATGTGCAAAGCTCGAGAAGAACTTACTTTAAGGCCATTGCCTCGGCCAAGAAAACACACTGGTCGGATTTCCTATCCTCGGCCACTCCGCGCTCTGTCTGGACGGCCAAGAGATTTGCATTCGGCCGCCAACCACAAAGGTTCCCGGACTTACCAGGGGCCTCCAACCCGGCTGAGATAGCGGAAACGCTCCTTGACCACTTCTTCCCTTCCAAGGCCCCACCTCCCCCCCTCCTCCGCCTCACACGTTACGAGGACTATACCCCCCTCACCCCTGAAGAGGTATTCAGGGCCCTCTCTAAATTCTCAAACACCTCCGCTCCTGGACCGGACCACATCCCGTACTCTGTGTGGAAGTCTGTGCACCGCATCAAGCCCTCCCTTCTTCCTTCCCTCCTGGACCCCCTGTTGGCCCACGGTTTTCACCCTCCCTCCCTCAAGAAAGCCCTTGGTATTGTCCTTCACAAGCCGGGCAAACCCTCATACGACTCACCCTCCTCCTTTAGGGTTATCGTCCTTCTCCGTACGCTCTCAAAGATCCTTGACAGAGTGGTTGCTTCCCGCCTTTCAGCCCAAGCAGTGATATGCTCCCTCATCCATCCCCTTCAATGCGGGTCCCTCCCTGGGAGGTCCACCGCCGATGCCGCCCTCGTCCTACAACACAATGTTGAGTCCTTCCACCGCCTCCGATATAAGGTCTCCACTCTATTCCTTGACGTGAAGGGAGGCTTTCACAATGTAGAATCTCCCTCGCTCCTTTCTCTCCTCCGCAGGAAGGGGGTCAGCCCCTACCTGGTTCAATGGGTCGGCTCCTTCCTCAGGGATCGTACCTGCCGCTTGACATTCCAGCGGTCCCCGCGCCTCTTCGCCCCTGTCTCGGTCGGGGTCCCTCAGGGATCCCCCATCACCCCGCTTTTATTCGTCATATATGTCTCCTCCCTTCACCAGGTGATCCCCAGGTCTCTTATTATCTCCTATGTCGACGACTTTGCCGTTACAGTGGCCTCACCCTCCTACAGAACCAACGTTCGCCTCCTTCAGAAGTCCTTCTCATCAGTCAAGAGGAAGGCCTCCCCGATCAACATCTCCTTCTCCGTTCCTAAAACCGAACTGATCCACTGGAGGACCACCAGAAGCAATGAGCCACCGTGCTCCCTCCCGGTGCAGCTAGAGGGTCAGCTCTTCTATCCACAATCCCACCTGAAATGGTTGGGCTTTATCTTCACCCCCGCCTTTGACCCAAGGTCTCATTTTTCCAGGAGGTATACACTTGCAAATGCCGCCCGTAGCCACCATCTGGCGCCTCTCGCCCCCCGGGATGGGCCTCCCGCCCTACCTCTGTCTCTCCCTGGCGCGCTCGCTCCTCGCTCCAATTCTTCTCTGTGGGTCCGCTGTCTGGAGCCCTCCCCCGCCTATCATGGGCCCCATGTCCGTATTTTGGCATCGGGTCTGTAGGTGGATAACCAACTGCTTCTCCTCAACCAACATAACGTGTTTGCACAGGGAGGCCTGTCTCCCCCTACTGCCTGTTCTGATACGCCACCAACGCCGCCTTGCGGGCCCAAGGCTCATCTGCTCCCCTCCGGAGGTGAACCCTGCCACAGCACGCCTCCCTAAATCTGTCGCCACCTTCTCACCCCACCGTACCGCCTTGTTAGCGCGTGGGAAAATTACCTCCCAACCATATCTCTTTTTCAACCTCGACTGGCGTTCTTCCCCTGACAAGACCAAGAACCCAAGATACCGGCACAACGCCATCACAGCCTTGGCGAACGCGGCCGTCCCCGTCATACATGACGTCTCGACGCTGCCACCCATCTCCCTCCACTTAACAGACTACCTCCCACCGGTCCCGGGGGTTGTCCCCTCCTACACTCGCCTCAAGTTGAGGGCTAAACAACTCCTCCTTTCCGACTGGGCGGACACCCCGGCCCCCCCATACTACCCCTTTCCGCCTTCGATGCGCCCCCATCCCTTCATGGGCTTGGGGAAGTTCGTTGCGGGCAGGATACACCAGATGCGTTCTGGGAAAAGCTATCTCGCGGCTCACCCCTCATGGAGCGACCCTGATGCCGACACGTCCTGCCCTTTGTGCTCTAAGGCCCCGCAGACCTTCGAACATGCCATCCTGTCCTGCCCCTCCTCCGCCCGTAAGAGATCCCGCCTCCTCCAGGGGATCTCGGACTTGGCTCCTGAGGCCCCAATCTGGTCCGACCAGCAGCTCCTCATTGCCCTGGCTGAGTTCATTCGCACCACCGCCACTGGTTTCCCCCCTGGGATGCCCCCGCTTGCCCCCTCCCGCCACACCCCTCCTCTGAACCCCCTCTTTCAAGTTACTGCCCTTCCCGCCCCTGGCCCTCGAGACTAGTCTAGCGGTTTTTACTTTCCTTGATTTTAGCTACGGCTGCTGTGTGACGCTTATTGGTCACGTTGGCGGAATTGGTTATGGTTGTTTCATTTGTTGATTGTTAGTTTGATTTTCGGTTTTGTTTTGGCCATATCGTTAAAGATGCATGTCATTTCTTGTACCGTAGAAACAATGAACATATGATTTAAAAAAAAAAAGAAAAAAAAAGAAAAAACGGTCACACTAGTTACCACGAACAATCTCCGCTACACCTCCGGCGATTGAAATCTCAACATCAGGGAAATCATCGTGGGATTCCACCACCACCCCCTCTCCTCCCCCTTGATGGCTTCTGCCTAGGGGAGCGATGCTACAACCCCTCCTCTCCCTCTGGGGTCTACCCCCTCCTCCATGGGGTTCTTGTTCCTGTTCATCGTTGACTCCCGCTCATGAAGTTCAGTTCTCCCCTTTACCCCGCACTTCCTTTGCACCTCGCTTAGGTTTTGCACGGTCGGCATTCTGTCCTCTTCGCTCACGGTCGGCGCTGAGCTTTCCAAGCCCTTTGCGAAGTACCTTTCCGTCTCGGTTATGTGGTCCTGTCGGGGAACACTTCGGTTAGTAACTTCAGCACCTCGTCTTCGTTTCGCATTCGGAAAAGCATCGGCCGCGGTTACTCTAGTCGGTCGTCTCAAGTGCTCGGAAGTCCTTCCTCCTCCCACCCCCCTCCCTCTACCTTCTTGGTTTTCGTCCCGTGGCTCGGTTACAGCTACCCCCACCCCCCCCTCTTCCCACTCCCTCAGCTGGCACCTTACTGCTCCCCACCCGCGGCCGACCTTCGGTCGCTATATAAAAACCCGCCTCGGTTACGCCCGTCCTTCTGGCCGTCGCTAATGCCGCTTTGGCACACCCTCCGGCGACCCCTTACCAGAGTCGCCTCCATACACCGTTCTAACCTGCCATCGGGCACCGCTTCGTCCCCCGGCACCGCTCCGGTGTCCAGGTCCATACATTCTTTTCCTAGCTCCTGCTGATATGCGTCACTTATCAGACGTAATTTTCCTTTGTCAGGGGTTCATACATTCCTTTTGTTTGCCCTTTTGGCTTTTTGTGATGTGGCTAAGGGTTCTCCTCTCCTTCCTGCTTGTTTCTTTCCTTCCTACTTCCTTCGTATGTACGTGTATGTTCGTAGGATTTGGCTGGGCGATAGGCGAGATGTGCGGTTGGTCTCATATCAGAGGGACCTGGGGGTTTGGATGTTTCCTGGGGTGAGGAGGTTAGGGTTTTTGTCGGCCATATCGTTAAAGATGCATGCTGTCTTTGTACCTTAATAAAACAAACGCACTTGATTTAAAAAAAAAAAAAAAAAAAAAGTCACAGTAGTTAGAGTATCCTCCGTCTCCGCTACACCTCCGGCGATTGAAATCTCAACACCACGAGAAATCATCGTCACCTCCATCCACCCCCCTCTCCTCGGACACGCCACATTGCCTCTGTCTGGGTGAAGCCATCTCCCTTCCCTCTTCCTTTCCCTTCTGATGGTCAGGCCTGGCAAGCTTGTTCCTAGGGGTTGGTTGAGTTCGCCTTCACCCCCTCTTCTCCGGGCTCGCTTGGGCAGCCCCCCACGGTCGGCAACCCCTCACCCGTGAACGGTCGGTTTATGGTCTCGGTCGATTGACAAAGTAGGAGTCCCCGGGGGCACTGCTCGCTAGTATTGCACTTTCTCCTTTGTGCTCTGCTAGTACTGTCGGACTTTTCAAAACATCGTGACACCGTTTCCGTCAGCCCCCCTCGCACTACTCGTTTTGGTTAGCCCTCCGCCCTCCCCTTCCCCGACGTTTGGATTGGCTGGCACCCTACTGCTTGTGGCTCTACGCCCACCTTCAGACCTGTGCTCCCTTCTGATGGCCTCGGACTAGGGGCACATGTTTAAACCTTCTCTCTGGGTCCTGTTTCCCGAAATAGCCGACGGGATCATCCTCCGACTGCCACGAGCCTTCCTTCTTTAGGCGGCATCCTGTCGAACTCGATCGCTGTTCCTGAGCCTCGGCTGGCGGTGTAATATGCCCCCGGGAGTTACCTCCCCTTATTGTGTCCCCATGACCCATATTCAGGAGTCCCTATTCCTTCGGGAGCTGGGCCCGGTGGGGTTATACTTTGGTTTAGCTTATAGGTCGTTTGATTTGAGGGAGTGGGTTTCTTTTCTTTGTTGGTTGTGTCTACTGTCGGTTGGGGATGTTTTTCTTTTAGGCTAGGCTTTTGCGGGGGTTATTGGTTCGTGGCTCTCAGGCCCGTGGTCTCATCTCCTTATAGTTTCTACCCATAGTACCGGGCGGGGGATTGTTTCTTTGTCGGGCAGGGTCAGAGGGCTTTAGCTTGGGGATAGCGGGAAGGACTGTAGTTGGAGGCTTTGGTCAACATGGCTAACGTTCCAGCGGAGGACCTTTGTACCTAACATCCTGGGATGAGCACAGTTGTGCATTTTGCCCCAATAGAAACAATAAATAAGCGAGGTTAAAAAGAAAAGAAAAGAAAAAAAAAGAAAAAAAAGGAAAACGGTCACAGTCGTTACACAAACCATCTCCCCTACACCTGCGGCGATTGAAATCTCAACACCAGGGAAATCTTTGTGGGATCCACCACCACCCCCTCTCCTCCCCTTTGATGGCTTTTGCCTAGGCGAGCGATGCTACAATCCCTCCTCTCCCTCTGGGGTCTACCCCCTCCTCCACGGGGTTCTTGTTCCTGTTCGTCGGTGACTCCCGCCCATAAAGTTCAGTGCTCCCTCTTACCCCGCACTTCCTTTGCACCTCGCTTAGGTTTTGCACAGTCGGCATTATGTCCGCTTCGCTCACGGTCGGCGCTGAGCTTTCCAAGCCCTTTGCGAAGCATCTTTTTGTCTCAGTTATGTGGTCCTGTCGGGGAACACTTCGGTTACTAACTTCAGCACCTCGTCTTCGTTTCGCATTCGGAAAAGCATCGGCCGCGGTTACTCTAGTCAGTCATCTCAAGTGTTCAGAAGTTCTTCCTCCTCCCATCCCCCTTCCTCTACCTTCTTGGTTTTCGTCCTATTGCTCGGTTACAGCTACTCTCATCCCCCCTCTTCCCACCCCTCAGCTGGCACGTTACTGCTCGACCCCTGTGGTTGATCTTCGGTCGTTATACAAAAACCTGCCTCAGTTACCCCTATCCTCCTGGCCGTCGCTAATGCCGCTTTGGCAAACCCTCAGGCGACTCCTCACCAGAGTCGCCTCCATACACCGTCCTATCCTGCCATCGGCCACCGTTTTGTCCCCTGGCACCACTCCGGTGTACAGGTCCATACTCTCACTTCCTAGCTCAGGCTGATACATGTCACACAGCAGACGTAAATTTCCTTTGTCAGAGGTTCATTCATCTCTTATATTTTTATACTTTCTGTAGTAGATGTCGCTAAGGGTTCTCCTCTCCTTCCTGCTTGCTTGTTTCCTTTCTACTTCCTTCGGGTGTACAAGTCTATTCGTAAGGATTTGGTTGAGCGATAGGCGAGATTTGCGGTTGGTCTCATCCCAGAGGGACCTGGGGGTCTGGATGTTTCCTGGGGTGAGGAGGATACGGTCTTTGTTGGCCATAGCGTTAATGCTGAATACTATCTTAGTACCTTTTTTTTTCTTTTTTTAAAAATCAGGCGATTATTGTTTGAGGTACAAAATCCTGCTTGCACCTTATGCTATGGCATATAAACAACCTCCAACTACCCCTGGGAAAAGGATAACCCCCCAAGTCCCTCTCGTGTGGAACCAACGGCACATCTCGCCTCCAACAAGAAACCCTTAACTAGCTAGGAAGATAGACGAAAGGAATTAAATCAAACAACAAGCAGGAAGCGCCAGGAAAACCCATGGCACGATCCTCCGAACAAAGGAAAAACAAAATGCAAACCTAGCACAAACACTTGGAGAGTTCCCATATATTTAATGTGTGGGTGGCCAGGTTCGGCATAATCGATTCCTGGGGGGGCACAACGGGCCCACTCTGTTGGGAAAGCACCCGAAAAGAAGAAGCTGATAGTGCAATACCATGCTCCCAGAGGCAAGGCGTGATGGACCATGGTCATAGTCCGAATGGTGAAGAACTAGTTATGGATACCAGCCAGGTAGTTGTGGGTACCAGCCAAGAAGGTGAAGAAGCAGTAGGGTGCCAGCCAATCCGACCATGAGGAGAAGAGGAGGAAGAGGGGTAGACACAACTCTGGGCCGTAGAAACTATCTGTAATCGCGTTCGTGTCATGACTAGGCAGCCTCTCAAAGAAAACAGAGAACAGGGAAATCGACCGTGGCCTGTTGAAATGTTTTGCCTTACTGCTAACCGTGTTCCCAGCTGTCTGTAACATGGGTGGTGAGAAGCGTGTTGACGACCGCGCAAATGCTCTAAGCGAGACAGAGCAAAAGTGGGCTAGGGAGAGGAAACATCAACAAGAAGAAGACGAAATCCAGCAACCCAGAGAGAAGAAGGCCCAAAGGGATAACCTAAGGGACGGGAAGGGTAGAGGAGGTATGACTCCACCACCTAGAGCGAACTCATAATGGGGGGTGGAGTTTGGAAAAGTGGTGATAATCGCATGGTGTTGAGATTTCAATTGCCGGGTGTGTAGAGGAGACGGAGGATGGCTGTCTTTGTACCTTTTTCTTTTTTTTTCTTTTTTTTTCTTTTTTTTGAATCATATGATTTTTGTTTAAGGTACAAAATCTTGTATGCAGCTCATGCTATGGCATAAAAAAACCTGCAATACCCCTAGGAAAAAATCCAACCCCCCAAGTCCCTCTGGTGTGGAACCAACCGCATATCCCGCCCCCAACAAGAAACCCTTGACTAGCCAAGAAGATAGACGAAAGGAATCAAATCAAAGAACAAGCAGGAAGAGTCAGGAAAACCCATGGCATATTCATCCAGACAAAAAGAAAAATCAACAAATCAAGCAACGCAGCGACCACTTGCGAAATTCCCGCACAATCAGCACGAGGGTGGCCAGGCCTACCAAAAGAGAAACCTGGGGGGGCGCGCTGCCAGGAGGACCGAACCTGCTGTGTTGGCAAACCCCAAAGAGAAGAAGGAGATAGAGCAATACCATCCTCCTGAGGCAAGCCCCGATGGACCGTGGTCTTTCTAGTCCAGAATGTAAAGAAGGATTTGTGGATACCAGCCAGGTAGTAGTGGGTACCAGCCAAAAAGGTGGAGAACAGGTAGGGTGCCAGCCGATGCGACCGTGAGACGAGTAGGAGCAAGAGGGGTACACCCAACTCTGTGCCGTAGAAACTATCGGTAATCGTGTTCGTGTCATCAACTAGGCAGCCTCTTAAAGATAAAGAGAGTAGAGAAATCGACCGTAGCCTGTTGAAAGGTTTTCTCTTACTGCAAACCGTGTACCTGGCCATCTGTAACATGAGCGGTGAGAAGTGTGTTGTCGACCGTCCAAATGCTCTAAGCGAGGCAGAGCAAAAGCGGGGTAGGGAGAGGAAACATCATCAAAAGAAGATGAAATCCATCAACCCAGAGTAAAGAAAGCCCAAAGGGGTAAACCTAAGGGAAGGAGAGAGTAGAGGAGGTATGTGTCCACCCCCTAGGACGATTCCATGACGGGGGGTAGGGTTTAGAAAAGTTGTGATAATCTCGTGGTGTTGAGATTTCAATCGCCGGGTGTGTAGAGGAGACGGAGGATGCTGTCTTTGTACCTTTTTTTCTTTTTTTTCTCTCTTTTTTCTTTTTTTTTTGAATCATTTGATTATTGTTTATGGGTACAAAATCCTACATGCAGCTTAGGCTATGGCATAGAAAAAACCCCCAACTACCCCTGGGAAAAAGCCAACCCCCCAAGTCCCTCTGATATGGGACCAACCACACATCTCGCCCCCAACAAGAAACCCTTGACTAGCTAAGAAGATAGACGAAAGGAATCAAATCAAAGAACAAGCAGGAAGAGTCAGGAAAACCCAGGGCACGATCATCTGAACAAAGGAAAAACATAAAACAAACAAAGCCGAGACCACTTGGAAAAATCCGCACACTCAGCGCGGGAGGGGCCAGGCACGGCATGACCGATGTCCTGGGGAGGCTCGGATGCCATCTGTTTTGGCAATACCCCGAAAAAGAAGAAGGAGATAGTGCAATACTATCTTCCCAGAGGCAAGCCGTGAGGGACCGTGGTCATGGTCCGAATAGTGAAGAAGTAGTTGTGGATACCAGCCAGGTAGTTGTGGGTACCAGCCAAAAAGGTGAAGAAGCAGTAGGGTGCCAGCCGATCCGACCGTGTGAGGAGGAGGAGAAAGCGGGGTAGACCCAACTCCGTGCCGTAGAAACTATCGGAAAACGCGTTCGTGTCTTGACTAGGCAGCCTCTTAAAGAGAAAGAGAGTAGAGAAATCGACCGTGGCCTGTTGAAGTGTTTTCTCTTACTGCAAACCGTGTACCCGGGCGTCTGTGACATGGGCGTTGAGAAGAGTGTTGCCGACCGTGCAAATGCTCTAAGCGAGGCAGAGCAAAAGCGGGGTAGGGAGAGGCAACCTTATCAAAAGAAGACGAAATCCATCAACCCAGAGTGAAGAAAGCCCAAAGGGATAAACCTAAGGGAAGGGGAGTGTAGAGGAGGTATGACTCCACCCCCTAGAGCGAGCTTATGACGGGGGGTGGAGAAAAGAAAAGTGGTGATAATCTCGTGGTGTTGAGATTTCAATCGCCGGGTTTGTAGAGGAGACGGAGGATGCTGTCTTTGTACCTTAAACAAATACATATGATTTAAAAAAAGAAAAAAGAAAAAAAGAAAAAAAACGGTCACAGTAGGTAGGCACAAACCTTCTTACCACGTCAACGGGTCTGTCGCAGTCTCGGGCAATCGGTGAAGGAGTGGCCCCGTGGCTCTGCTCTCTGGTATTGCACTCTATCATGAGAGTCCTGTCCAGTACGGTCGGCATCGTCCTAAAATCGTGATCTTGCTTCGTTTGCCTTCCCTCCTACTTCTCGGTTTGGGTCTACCCCTCCTTGCCCCGCTCCTACGGTTTCATCGGCTCGCACCGTACTGCCTTCTCTCCTTGGCTGGCACCCTACTGCCCGCACTGCCTGGCCTCTGTTCCCTCATGATGGTCTCGAGTTGGGATCTGGCATGGCTGTGTGGGTGCTGGTGATATTCTCTCTCACCTAGGTGTATCATGCTGCCGCCTCTGTCCCTTGCTGGACATGCACCTCCCCCGCTGTGGTTTCCGGTGGGCCTACTGTCTTTACTCTATCCTGCCACACACTTCCTATGTGTTGGTTTCATTTCAGATCTCCCTCCCGGGTTCGCTTGCCCCTTCGGCCGGGCTTTTGTTCTCCGGGTACTTTTACCCCTTCGTGTGTGCTGTTGAGGCCATGACTTTGTCCTGCTGACTCCTTTATCCCTTCGCTGATTCGTCAGAATGGGGTCTACTGCTGGGCTAAGGGTTGCTTGTCTACGGTTCTTGGGTTTTGGTCTTCCTTTCTGGATGGGCTTACGGTTTCCTTACTTTTCCTCGGTTGTTCACTGTTGGGTTGGGGTTTTTTCTTATGGGCTGCACGTCTGTGGAGGTTTTTGGTTTGTTGTATTCAGGCCTGTATTTGCTCTTGTAGTTTTCTACCCATAGCACCGGATAGTTCGTTAGTCCCAATGGTATCAGGCAGGGTTAGCGGGTTTTTAGCAGGAGGGAGGAGGGATGGACTCTTGCCGGAGGTTGTTTGGCTCCATACCACAGGGTGAATGGGGCTTTTGTACCTAGTTAGCTTTTTAGCTAGACAAACAAAATATAAAATGATATAAAAAAGAAAAAAGAAAAAAAAGGTCACAGTAGTTAGAGCTCTTCACGCAACCATCTAAGTACTTTCTTACAATATAACCTTTATCTTTACCCTTACCATTTTCTCTCGCTTATATGCAAGCAACCTAGCTCTTAGCATCAGAGTAATCACAACCTTGTTAAGCCAAGGACAGTCTCACATCTCTCTTACGTGAGAAGAGATCAAGTTACGAAGAAGTTCCCTTGCCACCTCTCCCCAATAAGATATTGGAGTGAGATACAAAGACTATTAAATAGTCCAAGACGAAAGAAGAGATTATAAGTAATCTCGGAAAGAAGAATACTCTCGTGGTTTGTTACCTGTTGTATAAGTAAAACTCTACCAGAGTCGGATTGTTACACAAGCGCTTTGTCTTGATATTCAATTTCATGAGATCAGGTGGTATGGGACCTGTACACTTAACCAACCTATAGAGGCTAGGTGGCCGCATATGAGCCGTAGTCAAAAGCTGGTTTGGAAAGTATTAACTCTTGGTTCTACCCTACCCGGTATCTCTTACTTTGGCTAATAGTGAAATATCATTTAGCAATATTGTGATCAACTTCGTACTAATGGATTATATACAAATTCCGAGGCAGATAAAATATCCTTGCTTTATGTCTACTTTCCCTTAATCCGTGAAGAAATTTATAAATTTGTACACTTATAGAATAATCATCGGATTCGTTCACAGCAGAGACAGTGGTCCGATTTACCAACTGGAAAGCCCAGTGTCCTTTACTTTACACTATCTGATCGAACTTCGAATTATGGATCCTTACCTGATCCTGATACTCTTAGTAGGCTTAAACAAGAGTTGCAAGCATGGGGTAATAAACACATTCCAGCCTTTATTTTCTCTTAGAACTCTTAGGACTGCTTTAGTTGGAACCGTTCTATCCCTTTTGCCCATAAGCTTATTTATTTTCTTTGAATTTAAACAGGGAGAATGTCCTCCTCATAGTAGTAATAGTGGCTGAATGGAGCTGCCAGTACGTGTTCCTGCCATCGAGGTTTAACTCACTCGCTCAGCTAAATTCGTAATTCCCATACCGTTCACTGGTTATTTAATTTAAACATGTATACATAATTCTAACTCCGCTAACAATATTGTACTTCAGATCCGGATGAATACTTACTCTCACTTACCCATGATTGGTGTTTAAAAAGGCTTAGCATACTCAAAGGTGCATCAGAGTTGGAGGTATTTGAATTGCAAGATATCCGACCGGATGGTGTTGGAAATTCGGCTGCTCACGACCTGCATATGTTCCCATCCTCACAGGACGAGAAAAGCTATGTATCATCATCTGTTACACACCAGTGCCTAAAACCTGTTACACTACTACTAGCTCCATACCACCAGCAACTTCGACCCTGCATTCTTGATGCGACAACCCCAAATACCAATTATACGGCACTGAAACTGGAACACTCATGCTAACCGAACAACATCTACCTCGGCTTCACACTCATTGGGCGGCTAGCGGCCTTATACCCTGGGGAATTCTGATTCAATCTCGGAACTAGTTCGGAAGTCAACCTGCCACGACTACAGAATGGCAGACACCGAGAAGAAAGATGGTGCATCTGGAGGTAGCATGACCCTGTGGAAGGTTAGGATATAAGGAAGCTTGTTTTCCCTTTGATTTGTTCACTATCACTTCATCGCATCTCGTCCCTGTCTGCCTTCGTCTTATCTCATTCTTTACTTCCATTAGATCACTTTCGATTGTCCCTTCTTTTGACTAGTTCTTTGTTTCCTCTTTTTATATCAGCTATATACAATCAACTTCCATATATCCGTATCTGAACTGTAAATCCTCTGAATCCGCTGTCCTTCAACCTTGTTGTTAAATAGATTGTACTCCCCACCATCTTTATCTCTATATGCAACTTAGTCTTGTGAATCGCCGGCACTTGTTCAGGGTTGATCACGGAACTTTCCCCCATGCTACTGGCATTCGTTTTATAAGATGGAAGATGCTAGAAGGATATCGGAAGACTTACGGGTGAGTCTAGAACACGGTTAAGGGTCCGAGAAGCGTGGTAGATGGCATGATATCGCAGTGAAGAAAAGCGGTAAAGAAATGAGGGGAAACAAGATGGCGTGATCTAAGCAGGAAATGGCATGATCTTGTTCGTAATACTCCTAGAAGAGTAGTTGCTGTTTTTTGTATTTAAGAGTCGCTCGCGTGCACAATTGTTACAAGAGTAAGCCAGCGAAATAGTCCTTCTCTATAGACACATTGTTCTTTCTCCATATACACGTCCAGGTACACGATCGGTATATATATCATAACTTATAAGAGGTTATGAGCCCGGCGAGCGCAGCATAACAAAAACCAATCAACAAGACATCCTTCCCCAACCAGTATCACTACCCAGGCAGCCACGACAATATCGAAGGATTCAGCATGTCAACCCAAGAAGGTGAAAGCAGTGGCAGCAGCAGTAAGACTGAAAATAAGACTTCCAGTACTACTTCACTAACCCAGTCGATTGAGAAATTGGACGGCTCAATGGCGACAGGCCAGAGCAACTACAACACCTGGCGATTCAGAATCATTCGGATTCTGAAAGAAAAGAATCTTCTTTCTGCGACTGAGGATACAGAAGTCAGCTCGAGCAAGGACGACCAGGCATTCACAATTATTACGCTCAATATAAAGGACTCTCAAATACCTCATATTCTAGATACGTCGACAGCGAAGCAGGCCTGGGCTGCACCCAGGGAGGTCCACCAGGGTATCGGAACAAATGGGTGAATGGTGTTGATGCAGCGTCTTTGGGCACTTAAGATGACGGAAGGGCAGGATATGGCGCAACACCTAGATGAATTCCGAGAATTAGCCAACCAGTTGTGAGGCCTATCAGCAGAAGGAAAGGAGATCAATGATAGTGAACTGCTCACTATCCTCACTCTAAGGTTACCGGAGTCCTATGAACCGCTGGTGATGGCACTGCAATCTCGGACAGATGTGATCACCTTCGACATCATGGCTGGGAGACTGCTTCAAGAATCAGCACCGAGACATGTCCGGGAGGTAACACACAAAGGACATGACCATAGCCTTGGGGGGAGTCAAACCGCATTTAGTGCTAACCGCCCAGAATCCAATACTCGTTCTCGTTCAGGCAGGGGTGGCTTTCACATTTACGGTAAAGGAAAAGGAGGATTTCGTGGAGGTTCCAGGGGCTTCTATGCTGGAGGTGTCGGGGGACAGAGATTGCGACCTAATTCGGGATCAGGTACGATAGGGCCACTTTCCGGAACGAAAGGCAACTATTGTGGAAAAGATGGCCACTGGAAGAAAGAGTGTTATAAATGAAAGTCAGACGAGGCCGCAAATCAAAATACAGGAGGATCGCAGGAATCTACCTTTGTAGCAGAAGATCCACGACCAGGACCCGGAATGGGGTGGATTATTAACTCAGGTGCTAGTCAGCACCTATGCGGAAATAGGAATGATTTTATAACCTATACCAACATTAGCAAAGTCCAAGAGATCACCATTGTAGATGGAACAAAGATGAAGGCCAAAGGTGTCGGAGCAATCGAGATTGTTACAGAGGTCACTAGCATTACTCTAACAAACGTGTGGCATGTTCCCGATATTGGAGGCAACTTAATGTCGGTATCCCTCATGGTTGACGCTGGGTATACCGTAGAGTTTGGTGCAAGTACCTGCAGTGTGCGCAAGGCAGGAGTTAGGACTCTGCTACGACGACGGCTCGGGAGTCTATACTCTCTTAAGAATGGATCAGCTACAAAAGACGAACAAGGACAGATTGAAGCCAATCTGGGGCTTATTACGACCCAATCACCACGTGCAAGTATCGATATATGGCATAGACGACTCTGCCACCGCACCCTAGATGAAACATCCATTAGATATATCACATCTAAAGTCGCCAACATGGAGGTTAGCGACAAAGCGGAAGAAGGATATACTGTATGTGGTATTTGTGCCATGGGCCGCCAGCACAAATAGGCAGGAACTAAGACACGAGAGAAAGCAACACACATTTTAGCAGTGGTGCATTCTGACATATGTGGTCCGATGCAAACCACAGGGCTGAACGGCGAAAGATATTTTGTAACGTTTATCGATCAAATGAGTGGTCGTGTCAGCATTGCCCTTTTACCTTCCAAAGATGGCGCATTCACAGCTTTTAAGGATTATAGAGCAAGAGCTGAAAAGAGTAGCGGAAGGGAAATTAAAACATTTCGCAGCGACGGTGAAGGAGAGTATCGGAACCGAGAATTTGAGAAGGATCTACCGGACGCAGGTATCCAACACACGGTTAGCCCACCATATACGCCAGCACAGAACGGTCTTGCAGAATGGATGAATAGAAATATAATGGAAAATACACGATGCATTTTGGAAGATTCACGATTAGGAAAAGAGTTGTGGGGATATGCAGTACTCAATGTGGCACACATCCACAACCAACTCCCTTCACGTAGTCACAGCAATCTATCCCCACTCCAACACTGGACCGGTAAACTACCCGAGATTGGACATCTACGGGTCTTCGGTTCTCCGATATAGGTTCATGTTCCCAGCGAAAAAAGGCAGAAGCTAGACGCAAAATCAGTTAGATGTTTGCTAATGGGATATGAAGAAGACGCTGGGTCTAGGGTATACCGGCTATATGACCCAGTAAAGAGAAAGGTTATTGTGTCCCGCGATGTCATGATAGATGAATCATCCGTTATCAGCAACCCGCATGATTCTAGTACGACAATGGTTATTGAATGGGAAAAGGATACTCACCTCAAGGAATTTCAATAAGGGGACACAAGGGAAGATGGCTTTCAGCCCTTAGACACGATTAGCCCCGAAGCTGATTTGCCAGACCGCACTATGGAGATCCAAGAAACTATTACTGTTCGACCCTAATCAACCCCAACAAATATTATTCAAGGAGAAAAGACGCTCTTACAGAATACAAGCAAGGAAATTGATTCACAGCCACGAAGGTCGCAAAGAATGCGGAAGGCAAGTGGCCTATTCGCTTCACAAACCGAATTCGCACTTCTCGCCGGCCAAGAAGAATATGAACCACCAACATTAACCGATGCGCTAAACTGCAACGAACTAGCAGAATGGAGAGCGGCATGGGAATGTGAGCTTAACTCTTTAGCCAAAAATAATACTTGGGTGATAGAGCCGCTCCCTGAGAACAGAAGCGCCATTGCTTGTCGGTGTTTGTTTAAGAAAAAGGAGGATGGAAGATATAAAGCTCGACTAGTAGTGAAAGGCTATAGTCAGCAACGAGGAATAGAATATGAGGAAACTTTTGCCCCGGTGGTGAAGGTTACGACAATTTGACTACTGCTAGCTTTGAGTTGCGAGAAGGATTGGGAAGTTGAAGGAATGGATATTAAAACCGCCTTTCTAAATGGGGAACTTGAAGAAAGAATATACATGGAGATTCCAGAGGGGGTCACCGTCCCTGCAAACAAGAGCCGAGGTGGCTGCAATTGTCCTCTCGCTTGTCGCTTAATCAAATCCATTTATGGATTAAAACAGTCACCGCGCACTTGGTATACACGAACACATAGATTCTTCCTTATACATAATTTCACACGAAGCGACTTCGATCACAGCTTGTTTATTAACATCAGCAAAAAAACTAGCTTGCGTCCTGTGCGCCCTGTGCGTCTGACGCACGTGACGCACAGAACGTCAATCGCGAATTAGGACGCCACGTCGATCCGACGTTGCGTCCTGATTTGCCTTTGTTTCCACCCTGAATCCTGACGCCACCCGGGCACAGACCTCTTCGCCCTGTGCGTCC
>Ga0307509_10003500_pt1 | contig 23688 bp, 28 predicted proteins | sample 10_EM_MG_FD_202245 | JGI IMG/M metagenome (GOLD analysis project Ga0307509, IMG submission 202245) | Populus trichocarpa ectomycorrhiza microbial communities from riparian zone in the Pacific Northwest, United States - 10_EM | ecosystem: Host-associated > Plants > Roots > Unclassified | place... | reverse complement strand
ACACCGATAAAACACGGTCGCCTGTACACCCCCCCCCCTTCTGATTAGCCCCCCCCTCTCGCCCACAACCCAAAAAGAAAGGCAAAAACCCACCCCCTCATCAGCACTCCGAATCTGCAGCGTATAAAACCACATCTTCTGATTCCCACACTCCGGGCACACCTGCTGAATCTCAGCCTCGGTCTGCAAATCCTCCACGGCGAGCGTTTCCACCGCGGACTTCTTCAGGCGCAGGGAGGACGGAAAGGCGCGGGGATTTGAGGCCGTTTTTACGGTTTTTGTTCCGGTGTCTGGGTGGCAAGAAGAAGAAGAGGAATAGGATCAGTATTTGATGGAGAAGGGAGGGGTTGGGGGGGGGGTGAGTACCAATAGTTACGTATCCACACATTTCGCAGACCAACTTCGTTGATGATATCGACGGGTCCAGGAGATTGCCGCACGGGGCGCAGAATACGAGGGTTCCCAAGGAAGTTGTCATTGGTGAAGAAGAAGGAGAAGAAGAAGAAGGAGAGTTAGAATGGCGAAATTTCAGTAGAGCAGTAAATTTACATATGTGGTAGGCCGCTTTTGCAATAAGTAGACTAACCTATGGAAAAATAAAAAAATCATGACTTTAAAGGTGCCGGTCGGGTAACTTAAAAAAATCAAAACAACTACATACGGTAATACCTTCCTTCTTTTTTCTTTTCCTCCTCACTTCTTCATCACTTTCTCTCAACCACAACCCGAAAATTAGAAAACGGTATGTTCAACTCCCTCTCCTTCCCCGCCCCCCTCCTCCCCATCCATCAAAATGATGTTACACCGCTGGCACCAGGCCTAGAGACTTGTACTCTTTTATCATGCGGAAAGCTTGCGAACGGCGAGGTTGCTCCTCTGCTATATCTGATCTCCCCTCCTCCCCCCATTCACGCCCTCACTACTCAATTATGTTTCAAGGAAAGAGAAGGAAAGGGAAAAAAAAGCTAATTTATCATAGCCGGTGTAGGGGGGTGGGGGGGGTGGAATAAAGGAATAGGTTATATTGACAAATTCAATACCAATTGAAAAATTACCATACACCAATCCATACCCAACTATAATACAAGGGGGTGAACGGGGTGAATTCAAAACAAATAAACTCTAACTATCTAATAACTCGCGGTATCTGTGACCGTGCGGATACAAAGTTCAGAGAAGAACAACTCTCCCATCCAGCGCAGCGATCTTACTCTTTCCTTCTAATGAAGATGTAGGATTGGGCACAATCTTCAACTATGTCGTGTCACAGCTGGAACATAAATTGCCTAGCACAATAATAAATTGGTACCTCAAGTTGTCACCAAGCCAGGTTGGATGGATTGTTGTATGATGATTGTACGAGTACTGTATAATAGAGCCATCTTTTGAACCCATACTATATACTGTGTTGTACTGTAAAAAATACAGGTGGTGCAACCCGAACTTTAACAAAGCATGGAAACCCTTTAAAGAAAGTAAAGAAACGCATCATAGAATCTCACAGTCCCCAATCTACATTCAAAGCTCTAGTGCACATTATGGTAATACTATGATACCTGACCTGGTAAAAACAACGCAAACCCGAGCCCAAACGAGAAGATATAGCAGAAGAGATAGGGAGAAACCGAAAAGGAAACACGTCATGTCATGATCGCCATCAAAGATATGTTAAAACACCTACCCATCGTTAAGAGGAGAAAAAGGAGAAAGAAGAAAACACCCCAAATGGAGGCTCTAAATTCCCGTTCAAGACTTTTTCCACCACTCCTCGTTCCTCAAGAACTTGCCAAATGCCTTGACTGAGACGGCACCTGAGAAACCATGCGTTTCCCCTTGGAGTGCCCAATCGCCGACGGCGAGTTCGACCAGTTTCTTGGCCTGGTGGCCGTAAACGTCGACGAGCTTTTTGGCACCGACTTCGAGAAAGGTCTTCATGACGAAGTAGTGTGTGTTCGTTAGCTTATCAACGGGGGCATTGAGGACGGTGGCTACAGCGTGCCAGAGGTTGAATATCGGGTATGGATTTATTAACTTTGAATTTCCAAAGTTTCTGTAGAAAGGCGCCGTGAGATTAACTGCCGCCTACACCAAGTAGGGTAAATATAGTGAGCGACACACCTTCCAGCGATAGCAGTATATCCAGCCGCCAATCCAACCATACGGTTAACGTGGTTTTCCTCGGATTCCCAGGTCCCGTCTTCCTCTTGGATCCAATTCAATCTCCTGCGATCATTTTCGGTAGCCTCTGGGCCTAGTTCGCCAGTCAGGATGGGATTTTTCTTCAGCAGCCTAGCGATGACAATGTCTATAAAGGAATGGCCATTGACGAGCAATCGTTCATCTGCAAACGCAGAGATGACTGCAACCCCGATCGGATCCGCAGTGGCGGGTTTCATAGCACACTCATTGATGACTTGCAAGACGAGCAATTTAGCAAGCTCATTGACGGTCCACACGAAAGCGACAGGGACCGGAATATCGCAGGAAGGATCCTGGTTAAGGAAGAAATCATTGGCCGAAATCATTGGTCCATCTTGATCGTTACGAAGCTCGACAAAAGCATTTTTAAGGAAGTCACGCTGAGTCGCGACGCATGTTAACCCTTCTCATATATATGCAATGAACCGGGGGATACTTACAACTTCAATAGTCTGGGTTCTCTCACCATTCAACTGACCAAACTTGGGGCGCAATCCACGGCGGATAGAAGTGAGCTTCTTTGCTTTGGCGAAGGCCTCCTCCTGGCGCACACTAAGGCGCAATTGATGTAGAGCTGCGATAACCCTCTGCATTGCCACTCCCTCGTAAGTCGTAGATTTTCTACCGTAAATTCGTGGACCAGGGCGGGAGGCAGCGTGGAGAGCAGCAGCAGCTTCCCGAACAGCTCGTTCCCTGGCATCCCGCTCTGTCTTAACCCTCGCGTCCTCCGCATCCTTCTGTCTCTTGAGGGCTATTTCCTTCTCCAGATCCGCCTGACGTTTCTTTTCCTCTTCGGCCAGAATCCTCTCTGCCAGAAGCCTAGCAGCCTCTGCAGCTCTTTGCTCCCGCTCCCTTTTTTCCTGTTCGCGCATTTGCCTTTCCATCTCCTGCCGCCTAGCAATTTCCTCGGCCTTTCGAGCAGCCTCTTCCGCTTCCCTTGCCAGCCTCTCCCGGTGCTCCTTCTCAATCTTCGCCTTGTTGAGGTCGTCCTGGCGCTTCGCTTCGTAGACTCTCCTCACCTTTGCCTGGAAACGTTCCTCGAGCTTGGCGGCCTCGCGAGCATTAAACCTAGAATCCTGGAGATAAACCAGCGTAAACTCCTGGCTCGCCTTATTGTCCGTAGCAGCGAGTTTGCTGGCGAGAGAGTACTCCTTTGCCTTCAAATCCAAAGCGTTGATCTTCTCAGCCAGGTTATGAGCGCGCACGGCACAAGTGGACTGTGCACCACGCGGTGATGTGGTCCTGCCCGGAGAGGAGTAGATGTTGCTGGAGTTGGCAAAAAGGTCGGCGTCAGAGCTCCCTTCCTCCCACTCATCTTCGGAGTCGGAATCGGGTAGTGGCATTTTGACGGCTGGACTCCAGGCTTCCGAGAGCGTGCGCTCTTTTTTTGGCGTGCGCTCTTTCTTTGGGGTCATAGCCATAGGGAAGCTACTGTATTTACCACAAACGGTCCCTTGATTCCCAGGTTTTCGACCTATAAACCAGCTTCTCGTGTAAGCAGATTGTGGTAAGGGATTCAATAGAAAACGAAACATACTCACAAACAGACAAGATTTGTGGAGAAAAAAGTGGAGAATCCGACAAAACTGGAGGTAGGACAAACAAAGCGTAAGGAAAGAGAGAGGGAGAGGGGGAGAGAGTTTAACTTTCAAGTCGGTATTCGGCCACCGATTGGTCGAATGGACGAATCGAGCGGAGGGAGAGAGGGAGGTGGTTGGGAGGGACGAAAGCTATCCGCGGGTACAGTAGTTGTGCTGTTGGGTACGCTAATCCCCCAGTTGCGTCTTGGCGCGGATGCTGGGTCACGGTAGCACGGGATTTGGGGTTTCTTCGAGGACGCCAAGATAAGGATATCATACAATCAGAAGAGGTGGTAGTCTAACCATTTTCAAAATTAATACTCGAGTAATAACACAAGTACAATAGTTTATTATGGTATTATAAAATTCGACCCAGGGCTAATCCATAGCAATACCACATCAACTGGCGGGGACTGACAGACAATTTTAGAAGGGTATGAACCTATAACTTCTTGCCGGATCTTGTATGATATGTTGAAATAAGAAGCGGTCGAGGAGAAACTTATGATTGCGTCAAAATCAGAGTTCTAAAAAGCTTGCCGGTATTACGGTATTAGCTATAAAGAATTATTGTAATTTCGAAACTAAGATATGGGCCTTACTTGAACATACAAGTGCACGTACTGGCGCCTGACAGCTCTCGCCAATTAATACGGCAGACTACTACAGTACTACTCGCGTGGCCGAGTTGAGGCCGACACTGTGTCTGGGAGCGGCGGCCACCTTACTGTATGTGTCTGGCCCCGACTCGGCCGCGCGAGTACTGTAACGAGTGAGCCAACCAAGAACCAGGCCACCAAACCAAACAACCCAACTATAAGTCTCATGATGAGTGAATCCATCAGTCCTACTCATAGGGGTGCCGAAATAATAGATTAAAAAAAACACTACATTATCGTTTTCTTCCCATTTTTCCTTCTCTTTTTTTAATTTTTGCGGAGGGCCTAGATCATCGTCTACCCGCAGTCGGAAATCTCATCTACGGTAATATTATCAGGACAGGAATGTAGTATCTATAGTGCTCTATGATACTACGACTACTAGCAGTATGCTTGCACTTGGTAAGTTATCCCACCACCCTAAGCCATCGATACCACCCTGTGATAAGTTACAGTGCTATTTAATATTATCAGGAAGATCTGAAGTTCTCAATGCACACAACAACGTATTCTACAGCCGCATTCTTCAACAACGAAATCGACCTCAAGAGTCGCCAGCCAGGACACACGCCCAAGCTACAATAAGCGCCAGCTCGAGAAATCCTCTCCCTTTTTTTGTGAAGAAAGTACACCGTGTGTTGGTTCTTCTGCTGAGACCTTCGAATCCCTACGGTATTTCCAACAGTTTTTTCCAAACCACTATCCGTTCATGAGTCACTGCATGAAATACAAACACACACACCCGAACGCTTCCCGTCTATCGAGCACTCACATACAATCATCCGCTCAGAAATCAAATCAATAGGGAAGGACGATCAAGGCTCAGAGACACAGCACAGCATATGGTATGGTATGGTATGGTAATACACTGCCCGGGCACTCGGATACTGTACTGTACGAGTACAGGTGCAATACCTACGCAGACTGCAGGCCTACAGTATGTGGAAATCAAAAACGGTCTTCTCCTCTCACCGCCCGCCTACAGTTACAAGTCAGACAATCAATCTGACCCTAGGGAAATATCCAGCATGCTTCTCACAAGGTGCTCCACAGATACCAGCGTCACACTGTTAACCTACCTAACCTACCTAACGGTATATACTCCATTCTTCCCTAACTATACTACTGCAAAGCACAGTGCAGCGCCGTACAGCATGTATCATACCACGAACGAACGATCGTTGAACAAAGCGGCCAGCGTCAAGAAGAAAAACCAAGAAAGAAAGAAAGTAAGTAAGCAAGGTAGCCGATCGTCGAATGAACCCGAGTTCAACATTCAAAAGTTCACGGTATCATACAGTGCATAACGGTATTTTGTATGCAATTACCACTTCGCAAGCCTCCACTCTGATATCAAACCGTGATCCCCAGCCTATCACACAGAACAAGGCTCGCACCTTCATTTTCCCGCTAAATCAGATATGATCCCCGCAAGAATCACTCACTCACTCACTCGCCAGCAATCCTTTCGGCAGGTATTGTACGAGTACTGTGCACTGGGCGGGGAAAATGCGCAGTCAAACCCCTTTCGAACCATACCATAGGTACAAAAACTCACACAGCCGAGGGCCCGGTCTGCGCATCATCATCACCATCACCACTATCGCTGAAATAGGGCTCACAGTTCCTTTCCATTGTATTCCATAGTATGATACAAACACAATAAGCAAAAGAATGGATTGTTCTTTCTTTTCTTTTTCTCCTTATGCACACATACAATGACTTGTTCACAAACAGACCAGGGCTAACATAGCAAAGACGTTGCCCTGAAAAGCAAAGAAAAGCAAAGAACCTCCTATCATAAAAAGACTCGTCCTTCTCTCTCTCGCGCGCGCCAGTCAACTCATTGCTCGTTCCCATATCACACTCCTACCACTAGGTGTGATACCCACCCACCCACCCACCCAAAGGATGAATGAACGAGGGAGGAACTCGGTCGAAACACAATATGCGCAGACCTCCGAGCACAACGCGAGGGAGAAAGAAAGGAAGGAAGGAATGAAGGAAAGGAAAGGCTACTCACACAACACATGACTCAACAACCCTTCACTTCACCTCACCTCATCAAACATGATGACGGTAAGTGACACTACACTAACATCTGGTACGGTAGGATACTCGAGCGCGCTCCGAACTTCAGCGCATCCCCCCGCAAGCAGAGCACCATACGGTTCACAATCCCACTCGATAGACTTTTCCGGTATTGTAAACTTTCAACCTCGGCCAACTCACTCAACAAACCAATCAATAATCCCGTAATATAATAGCATGCACACACGCACACACGCACACACACACACACATATACACACAACGAATCGTGGCGGTGCCCATATCTCGCCTGGCAAGCGAAACCCAACCGGAGCGGATCAGAGCAGAATAGAAAACACTGCCCACTTCCTTTTCCCCAATGGCATGAGCAAAGAAGAAGAAAAAAAGGAGGGGAGAAGAGGAGAAGAAAAAAATTGAAGCAAAAATTTAAAAACTCTCCGACCGAGGCAGGAAAGGAACCGGATACAGCCGAGCCGCCGAAACACAGCCTACACATTACGAACTCTCCCCAGCGCAGGAGAAAGTTTCGCCTCCGACATCCGCGCGTTACAATTGACAATTAACTTAACTTGGCCCGAACGAACGTCGTGGTGGTGGTGGTGGCAGCTGCTGCTATCTACAGCAGGAGTTCGCTCGTTTCAAGCACGGGACCAGGGTCGATGGAGCTCCGCTGGCAGAAATTTGCCCTCGCTCGTTGATTCGGTTTGCTGGCAGCAATCAGCGCAGGACGAGTTTTTTCCGTGGGGGTTGGTTTGATGCACTGCACAACTTACGTGCTCGCGTGCAGTACCGTACGGGCGCAGACCATATGTGTGTCCGTGTGTGTCCGGGAGGCCTTTTTCTTTTTTCTTTTCTTCTTTCCTTCTTTTTACACCTAAGGCAGCTTGGTGGTAGAATTATTAACTCAACCAAACTAAAGAGAAGGGGGAACAAGGGAAAAAAATGAAAGCGATACTTATCAAATCTTCGCGAGTGGAAAACGGTCTTCTGGTATCTGGATAAATAGCCATAAACTACATACACACATACGTGACATACATACATACATACACACACACACAAATACACTATCCGTGCGTGAACCTGAATGAAAACAAGACAAGGACGAAAGACGTCAATATTCAAAAACTGCCCCCCCAAAATAGAAAAATCCCCCAAAATGTAGTGACCGCGCATGTAGTTTTATTTCTCGGAGGAAGCATTTTTCTCCAGGAGAAAAGGAAAACCCTCGAAAGAAACAACCTCGATAATATCAGTACTGTAATGACGATTCATATACCTCTTTCCTTCTTGCCAACGACGAGTCTGGGACCAACCAATCGATTAATCAATCAACGTAAGAAAAACAAACGAAAAAACAATATTCCACACCAACAGAAAGCAAAACGAGAGGGAAAAAAAACCAAAAAAACAATTACTCGTAGAGAAGGGAGAAAACGAAACAATGGATAACCTTTATTTGCCAGTCGAATCAGTACAAGCTGGAAAGGAGAGCAAGGATATCCTCTAAAATGTCAAACACCGCATCGCCGTTCCGATGATTTACCCCCCCCCCCCCTCAATCCTCATCCTATCCCACCTCGCGAGGGGGGGAGGAAAGGAGAGAAAGAGATAGAAGGGAGAGTTAATAACGCGAGAGATATGACCCAAACACCCAACCAACCAGCCAGCCAACAATGAACCCTAAGCACTTCTTACCAGATAGAAGATGCTCTGATGAGAAAGTGAAGAAAAATAAGAACGCCAGACCTCCCAGAAAACGAAACGGAATAATAGTATGCACAAAATATTATGTACTTGAGAATCGAGAGAGGGAGAGAGGGGAAGAGAGGAAGAACACCCATAAAGATGTACGCCGGCTATTGTTCATATATTGAAGCTCCTCTCCCGATCGAGGGGCAAATTGGAGGGAAAGATAGCGGCAGATTTAGACAGTCTTCGCTCTAACTGGAAGCGGACTTCGACTACTCTGCGTCGATTGGCTTCTCGACAGAGTGGGTCTTCGGTTGAAAACCTCGTCGATGAGACGTTTTGGCCCGACATACTCCAGATTCATCTTCATGGGATTCTTGATCATTGGCATGGGTAATACCAATTGGACTGTCTTTTTCTTGTGGAACCTGCGCTTGATGGAATCATCAACGAGCGCGGTTAAGCCAGTAGCCATAATAACGCTAAAGAACACCATGTTAGATACTCGAATAAAAAAATGCTCATCATTTTTCCTAGACTTCTTTTTTTTCTCTCTTTTTCAAAAGATGCGATGGAATCGATTAGAATCAGACTTACTCGGCGACGTCAGCTAGACAAGATACAACGGGATCTTGAACAGAATCCCTGAACCAGAATGAGCATGGAGGGACAAGTCCACCTTTGGCCTCCTCAGCCTGCGCTTGGGCAGCTGAAAGTGGATCGGGCACGATGCAAGCAACAACGTTTCCGGAGCTGTTGTTGGCGAGTTGATATGAAATTTCCTCTGCACCAGCATGGGGCCCAACTTGCTTGGCAACCCTCTTCCATGAATAACTTTTTCCCCAGTACTCGAAGTCATACTTTTTCGAGACCTTTCCCCCACGCCTGGTCAAATCAACGTGGGCATAATTAGAAAACTCTAACGTGCAGATGTTGGTGTTTTGGGTGGCTTCGCTTGAGGATTTCAGTTCTTCTTCCTCCTCTTCCTCGTCAAAACCTGAAGATGAATATCCACTGTCCTGACGGTTCAACTTCATTACTGGCTCGACCTCCGACTTTCCTCGAAAGCTGTGCAAGGCCTTACTGACGGAGCGCTGAAGTTTGGGTCGTTGGGGCGTGGGTTTGGTAGTCCCCCGCTTAATGTGAGCCACCTCACGCCCACAATCCCGACCATATCGGCGAAGGGAGAAGTCGCGCGTCTTCAAATCATACATGCGAAGATGAAAAAGTGTAACGTTCTTCTCAGCATCACCAACTGCAGCCACATTCGTGTCCACCCTCAAATTCATGTTCCCATCAAGCGTCGAATCGTCATGTCGGATGGAAAGGCACCTGTTTGACGGAAAGAGTTCGCCAAACTCTGAGGGAGTCGAAGGCACGGCCTGTGGTGGTGGTGGTGCCTTGTGATGGTATCCATATGGATGGGGTACGGGATAGAGGTAATCTTCGTCGACCAAATCTTCAAAGGAAGCAACCGTGCTACAGTATGTGTTTACTGACTCGCGGGGATCGTGAGTATGGTGGTAATCGAAGATTTCCGATTCTGTAGGAGAAGCCGTCTTTGACCCATGTTGTTCTAGCGATGGAACTGAACTCGGTACAGTACTCCGTGATGCGCTGCTGTCTCTGGAGGTACCCATACTACTATCACTATCGTCTGATGCTCTGTGTTGAAAATGTGAAGGGCCTGATAAACTCATCTTGGCGGGATGATGATTATATTGAAAATATTCGTAGAAGGAATAAGGAAAGCAGTCTGCAGCACTGCAGAGTTTGTGAATAATATACCGGCCTGGGTGGCGAAGGGGCGTTGTACAATTCTGTACGAAAGTGAACCGGAATGGTTGGGGTGGAAATAACCGGGAAAAAACAGGAATGAAAACTGCAGGTGGAAAAGAAGAAAAAATCGAATAAACAAATTGGGGGACAGAGAGAAAGTGACCGATGTTATCGCAGGTTAGATGTCATGGAAACCCAATTTTCTTTTCCTTCCTAAGGTATTATTCACTCAAGAGACAGATGATTGAATGCGTTTTTTTCCCCTATTCCTTTTTGACACGCCACTGCTCGAGTCGTAGGACACCACACCAGACTGTTTCCGACGGTTGGTAGAGATGGGTCGAAGGGAATTAACAGGAATCAATCATTCGGGCATACAGTGAGGAGGGGAGCAAGAAAGGTGAGCGGGCCCTTGTTTTATTAGGAGGACTTCCGACTCGTACTTTATTTTTGGGTGAGAGTGAGCAAGGAGCCTTTCTCGCTGCGGTTGGTCGCCTGGTAAGAGGGAAGGGAAGTCCGACCGACAAGCACTAGAGAGGGGGCGAAAAAGAAAAAGGTGTGGATAGGATAATGTGGTTGCTTGGTTGGTTACGGCACTGGCAGGTTACTCGCTCTGTTAGGCACACTTTGTCGCCAGAGGTTATTTGTCCCTCTTCCCCCCCCTCTCATTTTTTTACCCTTTTCTCATTTCCTATTCATTCCTTGCCTCAAACTGATCTAAGCAGCGCCGCAAGAACTCGAACAGGAACTAACTCCCATGTCGGACGAATGAAATGCGCTCTTCGGACCAGACTTTTCGTGGCAAGAAGGGGGTGTAGGTGAAAATTTGTAAGATGGATGAGTTATTGGGGTGAGGATTTGTCTGTGGATGGCTGGCACACGGTAGTACCTTACCCACCCGGTGTTTTCAGGAGAGATCCCTTCCAACTGGCCACCCCACCACTCATCCACACATTTTTTTCTTTTTTTCTTTTCCCCTTCTTTTCTTTTTTTTTCATCTTCCAGCACTTTAGAATTACCTTCTCTTATTATATACCCTCACTCACACACCTCCTCCCTCATATCATACAATAACCCTGAGTTTTGTACCCCCGTGCCATTCCTTCGGCGGCTGTGCTCTCTCTTTGGTTGCCGTTGATGAGGGCAAAACGCGCTGAAGTTCCTCTGGGCCTTTTCTCCCATTTCTTTCATTGGGTGCACGGGTGAAGAGTCCCCCCCGCCTGTGCTCTTCATCAACACAGGGGTTTGTAACCCTAGCCATTTCGTGCAGCTCCAGAAGGGGGGAGGAGCAGGCAAAAAAAGAGCCTTCTTGCCCCGCTAGCGCACATTTCTTGCGTGATGGACTTTGCGATTTGTCCTTGTAACCCTTATGGCAGCGTAAATGATCGGTTTTCAGCCAACCATGATTTGATGAGCTCACACAGGCAGTGGAACCGACCAGGTAGGGGGTACGGTACTTATTATTTTTTCTGCAACCCCTCAAGCAGCAGACTTCTCCAAGGTCCTGGATGGAGGGGGGACAAGAAGCGCTCCGATATTCATCCCTCACCGAATCAAGCATATGGACGTTGCTCCCATCATCTCGATCGACAAGAGGGGGGGATAAGTGAGATATCATACTCGTCGAGAATGAGGAAAAGAAAGAGAAAAGTGAGTGAAGCGTGAGCATGGGCACACAAGAGAAAGCTCCAGTGAAATCAACTTACTTCACCTGCACGTAATGCCTATTGAAGTCCAATAGAGTACTACCAGCAGAATTCAAACTTGGACTCAGGCGCCAAGATCCGTTAGATCCGTCATCCTAGGGTTTCTTCATCACCAGTGACTCCTTTTTTCTTTTCTTTTTCTCACTTCTTTGGCCCACGTTAAATCGTCGTCCACGATACTTGCCAGCCGTTGTTTGGACGATTAAAGCATCTACCTATCGTCGTGAGAAAGCCAAGAAATAAGTTAAGCTGGAAAGGCAGCGCGTGGACCGAACCCAAAAAAAGTACGATACCTTACCCACACACACACCACATCCTATTCTGCGTAGCCAGTTCACAAGCAATACCGGTTCCCCAGCGAATTCCCCACCACGCTTTTCCCACGAAACGCGAGAGGTATCAATATGGTACCTCATTCAATACATGTGCGGTAATAGAATACCGTAGCAGCTAATTCCAGGTCAAAGAACTCAAAAATACCCATGATACGAACCGAAACACGCAAGCAACTACTGTGTTTATTTATTCACCACCACAACCACCACCACCACATGTTTCTCCCCTCCCCCGCGAACTGGACCAAACCAGACCATAACCAAAACCCAACCCCACCCGCTCCCCCCCCGCCACCCATTGCGGTAACTATCTGCTGTAACTCACCAGAAACAAACTTCCTCAACCGCAACCTCTTTCCGTTACGGTACGGTACAATACCGTATCATCATGGAATTCCTTTTGGAAGAGGGACAGGCCAGACAGATAGACAAGCTGACGGAACCCCGCCCGCGCACTGACACCCTAGAAAAGAGGACGCTTAATTTACTCGTACAAGTCCTTACAGTAAGTACGGTATATAATACGGTAGGTAACCTTACTCGAGTACTGGTGTATTGTGTAACGAAGGAGGTGGAGGAGGGAAAGCAGAAGGATCAGCAAGCGACAGGGCTGGAATTGATCTGATTTGTTACCCCTCGCCCCCTCGATTTCCAATAAAGGCAGGAGTATGATACTACGGTAGTACATGTACGGTAGTGGAATGGACGGACGGACGGACACGATAATACCGGTGCGGGTGCGTCCCCGGCGAAGAAGGAAGGAAAATACTTTGTGGTTGATAGAATTTAATTGGGATAAGTTACGTAACTTAAGTTTAAGCCCCTTGGGAGAAAAGGTCGAACAAAGTATGATACTCGTGCTAGAATCTATCGTACTATACTGATAATAGCCTAGGGTGTTGTTATCGGATGGCGGGTTAGAAACATTTGGAATCGATTGGCTTGAGCCACTTGAAAAACGCTCCAATCAGATCCTGGAATCCCTTGTCACGTTTTCTTCGTTTTGAACCACCACAGCCTTTTAGATATACGGTAAACGCCTTGGGCGTATTTGGGTGGTCGTGGTCTTCGTGGCGGATGCATCCAATCCACTTGCTGGAAACCGGGACTTCACACTCGCTCACTCACCAGCATGGCATAACCTACCTTATCCATCCTAGAGTGCAGTTTGCAGCACGTTTTGTTGGTTGGTTCACAGGATCACAGTGCTTCTTGGCGGGCGGTTGGCTGGCGGGTTGGTTGGTTTGGTTGGCTGCCGTTCTATTTGCAGGATTTATTTATCTATGGTAATCAGTATCACTTCTGCTTGATCGTGTGGGGTTCATCGCATAGCCCAGGTATGGTAATTGAATAGATAAATAAAAACAAGTATTATATCAACTGTATCATACTTGGTATATTACAAGCGATTACGGTATGTATGATGAAAAAGACAAGAACCGATCTCTGCAAGTAGAGTAGAAGTTGTCGGGTCCGCGATGGGAACTGCGGTGCTTGTACCCGAGCATGATAAGTAGTCTACGCCCCACAAGAAAAGCCAAATATGATCTCGCACAATAACCACAATAACCTTCCAAGGCAAAAAAGAAACCCTCAGACCCAGAGGCCACTTTCCAAGGTTGTCGACCAGGCATATCCTTTTTTTTATCTTTTCCTTTCTTTTCTCCTCAAGCAAACTTTCTCGAAAGCTTCCTTTATTGGATGGGATACTGTCCGAAGGTTTTCTTGCTCGTACAATGATAGATAACTTAGAGTGCGATTGCGCTCGTGATCGCTTTTTTTATCCTCCCCCTCCCCCTTTCCCCCACTTCCTCACCTCCCCCCCCCGCCTTGTGGTTGCTCTTGGGGAAACTCGCAAGTGAATGCGCACTTAACTTCTGTAACTTATGATACCAAACGAAACAAAGCAAAGAAAAGCAAAAGAAAACCTAGGAGCACAGATTTAATCTGCCGAGAAAGCCTTATTCGCTCGCTCGCTGAGGAAAATCGTAGCGCCGCTCGTTTATTTTTCTTGGGGAAAGATGGGGATGGGGTAGGTAGGCCCGTGCATAGCTTTCCCTTCATCCACTCGAGTGCCGGAACGGTACACTTTCGATGGAAGGGGTTTCTGGGGTAGCGGTCCGCTGTCTGCCTGGTAGGACAGCGTGAAGAGGAACAGCGAAGGATTGACGTGTTCGGTTGTTCTGTCTTGGGTCCTGTCGGAGTCGTGGGGTTTGTTTCTTTTTGAATACGATACCGTAGGGCACGAGGGAGGGTTTCTATGGGTACAACAGATTTACTATAATAGCAGCGCTAAGAGATTTGTAACTCCCTTTGTAGATCGCGATGGATTTTCTAATACTGGTAGACTCAACAAGAGAAATCCCGGTACTGCACGCTGTCAAGTTTCTCGCACTTTGCTTGTGTTTGTGCAAAAGCGGGATTACCCACTTGTTTCGCCTACCGGTATCCTTTGGTCCCGCTCTGTTGCAGTTGTGACAATTGTTTGCCCGGGGGGGGGCTTTTTGTTCTTTGAGCCCAATACCGGTAGACTATCATACAACCCCGCTATTGCATTGCGGTGCAATGTGTGATAAGGTCCGCTACAAGGTTTCCCTTGGGTAAGCATCTAGGCATCAGCATCACCAAAAACAGCCCCTTTGTGTCACCTTGTCCGTGCTCCCGCGGTGAGCCGACCGCCCTGTCTCTGTTTGTTTCGCCCATGAAGGTTTCGTTTATGTATTAATTATCTGATTACCATGCTGCACTCCACAGTCAAAAACGTGGGTTTGCCTTGACACGAGGATATTGAAAGCGCGGCTGGAGGGAGAAGCGGCATAAGCCATGCCATTTTTTTATTTTTTTTATTTGTCTTCTTCTGTTCCCATGCTTGCTTCCCACCGGGGTAGGGAAACAAATAAACACTTTAGCCACAGCTCCGCCGGGAAGGGCAATGGGGGTTGCCTAGCTGTTCCACACTGGAAATCGTGATCCCGGACGGGGTCGGCAGGTGTCAGTATAGGAATTACTTAAGTAAGAGTTAGTGCGAGGTGGGGAGGCAGAGGGAGGAAATGATGAGGCTACTTTTGTTAAGGCTTGAATTTCACTTTTGGTGATCTCAACAGTGGGACTGGTGCAGATTATGCCTCGTGTGATGGGTTATAAAATGAGCCTCTATCTATGATATCGACCCGATCTTGCTCCTAGGAGCACTTCCTAGCGTGCTGCGATGCCTAGGGATATATACTCGAGTAGTAAAAAGTTACAAGTAGCACGGGTACTCGAGTACAGGGCTTCCCTGTCACGGGTCGGTGAATTCACTTGCTGGCAAGTGCGGTTTTGCATTGCTTTTTTCGTGGAGAGCCCAAGGTTCGTGCGATAGCGAGGTGAGATAGCGAAGAGGTTCCTAGATCCTCCCAGGGTACGGTACCTTCCTTCAACTTCACTCAAGTCTTGGTATCGTAGATTCCTCTAGCCAAGGCTGGTTCCTAGGCACCTTCAGGGTAATCTGTTGTGAATTATTAGCCTTATGCGTGTGATACCCCCTCACATTCCCACCACAAGAATCAACCAAATCTAGCCTCTACCGGGATCAAAGCCAACTCTCGATGACCCTAGAGCAGCCATGGATAGGCTAGGTGCCATAACGTGTTCCCGTTCCCGATGCTTCGCAGCTTCTGCCTACTCCATGCCATCCTGGGCCGACTCTCTTTCTTTCTTTCTTTCTTTCTTTCTTTCTTTCTTTCTTTCTTTCTTTCTTTCTTTTTTGTTCTGCCCTGTTGTATGAGGACATCTGGCAATTTGAGATGCCCTAACAAAGGGGGGTACCGTACGTGGTCGTTCGTCTCAGGTATTTGATAGGGAGGGATGAGACTTTGTAGACTTCTCTCCATTTCCTCTTTAGTTAGCATGGGGGCCGTCCCGGTCTGTACTTGATCAACACAGGTTGGAATTGCACTTCTAGAACTTCTTCACTCGCCGGTGGGGTGGTAGCGATAGTTGGGTGGCCAAGTGTGGGACGATTATGGGATATATTTTTTTTTATTTTGGGAAATATCGTAGATCGGTAGGGCAGAAAGCGATACGGATAGACAGGCCCTGTAGGCTGACGTCGAGGGGCAGTCTTCATCTGGGCAGGAAGGGGGGGGGGGTTTGACAAAAAAGGCGTTTGGGGGAAAGAAATTTTCCATCCGCTTGTATCAGATTTCGGAGTAAGATGATAAAAGAGCTGAGGCTGTTGGCCACTTTACACTAAAAAGGACCGTTTTCGGAGACTCACAACTCAGCATTACCTAGGCAAGAAGTGTCAAGCAGCTGTAAGAATTATTAGAACAACCGTTTCGTCCTATAGTGGAAGCACAAAACCCGCGAATTGATAACTTATGATAGTTTATGCCATGATATTGTAAGATCTGAAAGTGGCTTGCGGCTTTAGACGTGCGTGCCACACAAAGGTCGCAGACAACCGCCTTTCTACTGCAGATTGTCAGTGGTTTCTCAATTCCATAAACCATCTGTTCAATTTTTTTTTGAAAGCTGCTCCCTATCGTACGGTACAGTACATGCTTTTGCTTTTTGATTTGATTTGATTTGATCTGAAGCAGATCCCCCGAATTCGTTGGGGGCGGAGGGATGGTTTGCAGGGAGGACTCGGAAAATGGCCGTCGGCGGAGTTTTTTATCCGAGGTTTCTTTTTTTCTTCTTCTTCCAAGGTATGACGACACACAAGGGCGATGGGTAAGCATATTAAAAAAATTTGCACGAGTGCCGGCGCATTACTGTATGGTACCGCACCTTGCAACCTAGCTTACCTGCCCGCGCCGGCACCAATATATCCGCTGCTACGGTAGAATAGTACGAGTACATACCTCCTAACACGTTAAAAGATCTGTGTTGTTGGGTGTAACCATTTCTTTGATGGAATTTGCATTGAATCCCCACAGGCTGAATAATGGGTACCAGTATGGTGGAGAGGCTTGCGGTGATCTTGCTTCGATCCCGATACCAGAGCTCGTATCTCGCTCGTGTACCCCCTACCTATCGTCTACGGTAAATTCTGGGTAAACTCGACCCGCCACTATAACCTGTATGGCATTTACTATCGCTTGAAAAACGACCACACCCTCTTGCGCCGCCTATCACGTTATTCGTTCAGACCTGCGATAGTTTACAGTTAGGACTTTTGTTTGTTGCCTTTGTTTGTGCAGTTCTTTTTGGTGGCTCGCCTGGCCTTACTTACAGGTGATTTTGTTTAGGATGGCTTGACGGCCTCCCCCCGGTTACTCTCCCCCTCCTGGTACGACCCGTCCGGTCGCACGCACCGTTACTTCGGGTGAACGCGGTCTTGTTCCTGCGGTTCGCCTCACATACACTGCTCCCAGAGGGGATTACTTGCGGCTGATGTTTGTTCACCTTGAAGGCTGTCCGAATGCCACCGAAGGTTTTGATGCCGAGTTGTGTGGGCTGGTCACTCGCCTCGGACTACGTTCGTTTGGAGAAGTCGAGACGGCCATTAGTGGCGCTTTGCTCGCTCATGGCTGTGCTTTGCTCGCTCGTGGCTGTGCTTTGGGTTGTGGCTTTGATCGCAACACTAGGATGGGTTTTTACACCTGATTTCATACACCGGAGGGATCTTCTCAGAAGTTTTCCCCTTCTTCTCGTGATGCTGCCTTCCAGTTGACCTGCTCCGGGAGTACCCTTTCCCCCCTCGCCTCTGACCCTATGGTCCCCTCTTCCTCGTGGCCCTCGTTGCCATTCTCGACAGGCTGTTAGGCGGGAGCCTATCTCAAAGTCTTGCCAGATAACTCAGGCCGATGATCTTAATCGTAGACGGAGATTGTCTAGGAAGGCTCAATGTCTCAAATAAAGGTGCGTAAAGTGATAAAGATTTTCTAGCATAAAACTTATATTGATAAGATCTCTTCTCCATTGCTTGATAATGTTCAAACAGCTTGGGAGGCACCTCGATATTTATATGCCGTATCTGGGTGGTCGCGGGCTACATCTAGTTCGCATACTAACTAAGTATCTACTAACAAACTCCTGCTTCTTTTAAAAGTGCGAACACCATTTGACCCTGACAATTGTGTTATCTCACTTCGACTTCTGAATCGCAATACCATGAAAGTTCCTGACGGTGCTCCCACACATCAGTCCATTGGTTACGATCCATCTTCGTCGGCATGGAGTCTTGCTTACTATTTGCATACGCAGAATGGTCTCCATGATTGAACCAACGAAGGGGCCAGCTTTGTTATCGAACCTCTCAGTATTGCAGACATATTCTGCAACCGACATCTGCGAGGCATAAGATAGACTTGTCACGATAATCGCACCAATAGCCATTATCCCTCCATAGTCATATCGTTATCGTAGGGTTCCGTCAGCATCTTACGGATACTATTGACATGTGTGAGTGCGGGTATGCTTGATTTCTCAAACTACCTCATCCAACAACACCATTCACTTCTGCGACTTTCATCGCAAGAGCGTGGAGTATAGAATGTGTTGCCTAACCATTGTCTGTGAAAACATCCCGTTACTTAGTGACCACCTTCGCGACTCTTGTCTTTAGTGCTCAGTAACTTTATGCGACGTTGACCAATTTGGCTCGAACCACTTGCATAAGCTCGCCAAAGGTCTTTCCTCATATATCTTGCGAACGGGATCCGGTCGGATCGACGGCCGCGACGTATACAGGTTACGAGGAGGGCTCCAATGACCATGTCTTTGGTGAGGGGACGCAACTACGGCGGCATCTGCCGATGTAGCGCCGTCCCAACGCTGGTGCGGGAGGGGGGTGTTGGCTTGTCTTTTTGAACTCAGACTCCTAAGGTAGGGTAACTATAGGTCTTTATTCACTAAGGGAAGGCTATGCCTTTCGGTATGCCTAACACAGGCGCTCCTTCGCCTTCTCCCTCCCCGGTCAAGCTGGTTGGTGTGTCGAGGCCTGCTCTCCCCAGCTCTTCGACGAATTACGGCTCGGGTATCACCACCTCTTTGGTGGCTGTGTTGTCCCTGGGGCACCGGCAGATGTACGGGTCCAAGTTTTGATTGGACAATGACTCAGATAGGACTTGTCATCCTTCTGAGGGATTTACATCCCCCCCACGGTAGGATTGGGGTTTGATATGGAATCGGATGCTGGGTGTGATACAATGATGGCGCCTGTACCAGTGTCCTGTGCCCATGTGAGGTTTGCTGGACCAGTGGTGTCTCCTCTCCTGCCCCCGTGTGTGCCATCCCCTGTTCCACATCAGGGTAATGCATTGACCGTGTTCGTGGCTCGCTCGACCTCGCCGGATGACACGGCTATTTCTCTGTGGGGTGGGTGGGATACTAACGCTACTGGCTCGGGTGACAGCCGACACGTTTTTTCGGGACCCTCGACGCCTTCTCAGGGGCTGAAGACTTCCCCCCCTCTTGTGGCTCTTTCATTCACCGCTAGCTCGGTGAATTTGGAAATGATGGATGCGCTGGACGAGATCGCTGCTGGCCGCTCCTACCCCCTTTCGGACAATTCATCGGTTGACGATGACATCCCAGTCCCGTTTTTACAAGGGAGAAGGAAGGTGGAGTACGATAACCTCTGGGAGGTTGCCGGTGATATCCAGGCGCTTGCTGATCGATACGAGGCCGTAAGGGGTATGCTAGCGCGGATCCTCGGTGTGACGTTGGTGCTGGAAGAGCGTGTGGAGCGACAGGGTCGCTGGATAACCACTCTGGAGAGTCAGGTTGATGAGATGAGGTGTGGTGAGTATGAGTTTCCCGCCCTCCCGCTGAAGAGAAAGGAACAGACTTCACGCGTCCCTGTTGCCCAAGCCCCCAAGAGGGCCCCAAACAAGCCCGCCGTTGCGAAGAACAAGACCCCCCCCATTCCCACCCAAACCCGGCCCGTTGCTGTTGCCGGTCCCGCGGCTTGCGCTTCTGGCTCGTGGGTCGACATGGTTAGGAGGAAGGCGCCACGTGCACAGAAGCCTGCCCCCCTGAACACCAAACCGGTTACCCGCACTCCTTCCTCGGCCTCCCCCTCCCCGATTACGACCCGGGAGTGCCACATCACGTTGCGGTTCGTCACGCGAAAGGCGGTTGTCCTCCCCGCTGGGGTGTCAGTGGAAACGATGCGATCCCGGATGAATTCATACTTTGCTAACCAACCCAAGGTGGGAGGGTCTAGCCCATATGTGAAGGAGGCAAGGTTGCGGGCAGACGTTGGCTGGATCTATGCTACGCTGACTGCACATAGTTACGGACAGGTGGCGGGGATGTTGGCAGGATGCCATGCGGTGGGTATGAGAGACTTGGGGTTGCCTGACTTTACTTTTCGTTAGGGACACGGCCAAGGTTAAGGTTCTGGAGATTGGTGTGCCCTTGGCCGATACTGGCAGAGGTACCATCTGGCGAGTCGAGGACTGGACGAACAATAAGGTCTATGACGGCCTTCAGCTGGATGTGGAAAAGAGCAACCCCGGCGTGTTTACTGCCGGCCTCCCGAACATTCTGGGCTCTATCCATGTGATGAAGGAGAATAAGGCGACGACATGCCAAATTTGCCTGATCCTGGAAAAGACTCTGGAGGTGGATAGCGCGCTGAGGACAGGTAAGATATACCTGCGGGGTGCTAACTGGGGGATCAGACTGTAGACGGACCATCGACCGGCCCAGGTGTGTCACAACTGCATGCAGCTGGGATACATCTCTACGATGTGCGCCGCACCACCGAGGTGTCGTCTTTGTAGGGGTAACCACAAGACGGCGCAACATCTTTGGCCGGCACTGAATTGTCTGGGTGGGCAAGGTGAGGTATGCGAACATACAGTCCGCATCTGTATGTTGTGTGAGTCAAGTGGGCACTTCACGGGCTACGATTGGTGCCCGGCGCTTCGTGCTACCCCTGAGACTGCCCCTCCCCTTACACAGGGATCGCCAATAGCGGGTGACGCTGGTGCTGTGTCTGGTATTGCTGATCGTAATAGGAATCGGTTTAATACCCGGTCACGCAATAGGCGACGGCCAACACCGCCGGGCGAGATGGCGGTTAATGAGGCCGATGAGGGGCGGTTAATGAGGCCAATGAGGCACTCAACAGGATGTCGAAGGGCAAGGCTACTGCTCTCCCCTCGAATGTCGATGCGGCCACTCCTGCCATTAAGACCATTCTCCGGAAGTCCGCTTCCGACCCCAACCTCCAAACCACCTCCGGTTCGTCCGGGCAATGAGGGTGGCCATTGCGATTTGAAATGTGGGGAGGGGGAGGTTGAATCAAGCACTCGCGTTTGATTGTTTTTCCTTTGTTGATTTGTCTTTTGTTGTAGATCCGCCGTTGGCAGCGGATGGTGGTTATGTAGACCATGAAGGGGGTGATTTTGAGTTGTTTTCGTTTGTACATGGTTCGGATGTGGTTGTGTATGTTAGTTTGGGGATGGCGGGTTTGTTTAAGGTTGTGATGCACGATGGTAATGGTGCATCAATTGGATTTGTATATAGGGGGGAAGACTGTGTGGTGAGGGGCATATATTCCAGGCCTGAGATGTTTGCAGAATGGTGGGACAGGTCTACTGAGTGCTGGGGTGGGGTCGACTGGGTCATGGGGGACATGAATGCCCGACACCGTGATTGGGAGGCTGGGGACTCCGAGGTTGTGAATAGCCATGGACGATGCCTGAAGACGACTGTGACGCGATACGGTTTTAATGTCATTTAGCCCGACACACAAAGGAATCACGAGTATCGACCTTTGCCTGGCCAGGAAGCCTGTTAGTATTTCATATGATTGCAGGGCAGGCCTAGATAACCAGGCAATTGTGATACCGATAGGCATCGATGAACCATGCGACATGGTGCGGCAACGACCAGTATGGAAGAAAGTGGACAAGGAAAGGCTGGCCTTGGATGTGGCGGCTTTGAAGGATATTGCCTCCGAGGAGTTATGGGAGGGTGCCAAGACCATCGTGGAAAGGTTACCGTGGGCCTGCCGGTGGATGGGGCGCTGTAAGTACTGGAATGAGGACTTGGAGCGGATGAGGTTGGATACAATGTGGATGAAACGCGGCATTGTGGACAGAACGGTGTCGAAGGAGGACTACGATTTGGTGAGGCATGTTTATCGGAACACTCTTACTGCTTGACGCTGCGAATCGATACGGGATGCAATTGAGAAGGCTGACGATGCCAACTTGTTCTGACTGGTTCGGAAACTGGAAGCCAGAAGGGTTCTCCCGAGCATGATCGATGGGGATGGTGCAACGGTTACCACGCACGAAGACATCAGCGACCTTATTGCGGAACAGCTGTCCCCGGGAGTGAAACAAGAGGGTGCATTCCCGGTGGTGATAGTGGAAGGAGCCACGGAGCTTAACATCGCCATAAGACAGTCACCCGGCAATACCCGCCCCGGTTTTGATGATATAGGATACCCGATGATACAAATTTGGGCTCGGAAGGACATGCCTACGCTGCGGAGGCTGGTCGACTACGAGTTGAAACACAACATTGAGGACTGGCATGATGGAGAGGTAGTTTTGATTCCTAAGGCAGACAAACCTCGCTATAATGTGGTTAAGTCTTGAAGGATGATCCATCTTCTGCCTACGATTGCCAAGGTTGCCGAGCGTGTGATGTTAGGATGGATCGCTGTGGAGATCGAACTAGGTCCTACTCAATTCGGGTCCCAACGGCAGAAGGGATGCCATGATATGATGGCCACACTTTATGAATTCCTGGAATACTATAAAGGGCATGAACGTGGGCTGATGAGTATGGACATTGAGGGCGGGTTCGATAAGATTGACACTGGGCTGTTGTGTCAGTTGATGGCTGTGAGGGGTTGTGGTCTGACTATGTGCCGGTGGGTGGCAAGGTGGGCTAGCAGGAGAAGCGTTAAGTTTCAGTTCAATGGGAGGCTGTCCAGGGAATACTACATTAATCAAGGTATTCCGCAAGGGTCACCTCTATCTCCGTTTCTTTTCGGCATCTATGTGGCGGACATTTTGTCACCATGTCTGCTGTGTTCCCCGTCTGTGGCTTCAGTGGTGTTGTGTAACAATCCTACTCTGGTGGAGATTAGTGGTGCAACAGGTAACAAAATACGTACTTGATGATCTTGAACTATTATTATAGTTCTAGTTCTTTTGGGTATCTGAGAGTGTTCTTCTTTCCGAGATTAACTTATAATCTCGTCTTCGTATTTAGACTATCCTATAGTCTTCGTCTCTCACACCAATATCTTATTGGGGAGAGGTATAGAGGGAACTTCTTCGTATCTCACACCAATGTCTTATTGGGGAGAGGTGTAGAGGGAACTTCTTCGTATCTTAATAAAGTCTTGGTTGCTCAGACGCTAAGAGCACGAGTGCTTGCATACAAGCGAGAGATAAAGGTAAAGTTATATTGTAGAAAAGTACTTAGATGGTAGCGTGAAGAGCTCTAACTACTGTGACCGAGTCCCCTACTTATAGACTCTTCACGCCAACAACCCTAATCCTGGTGACTCATAACTTGAGTCACACGGTCCTATGACTCATAATGAGTCATGCCCGAAATCCATCAGATGACTCTTATGAGTCACTGCGCAACATGCCTTTAAACCAATCATAAAACATAAAACATGTCAGGTGCGCAAAGCGCGTCACCTGCGTGGAACTCGTGACTCATAATGTGAGTCACGCGCGAAAGTCATTACATCATTATGACTCACAATCGTGAGTCA